>Ga0265797_10000110_pt1 | contig 167542 bp, 131 predicted proteins | sample P2T30metagenome_FD_192433 | JGI IMG/M metagenome (GOLD analysis project Ga0265797, IMG submission 192433) | Plant litter microbial communities from East Loma Ridge, Irvine, California - P2 T30 | ecosystem: Environmental > Terrestrial > Plant litter > Unclassified | place: USA: California...
GTCGATCTCCTGCCGGAGCACAGCTTCAGCCATGGGGGACTGCCCGAACATATGCCCGCAATAGGTCAGGATCGCCGCCGGCCGCAGGCGCGCGACGATGCCCGCCCCGCCCCCGCCCGCACGCACAATCCGCGCCAGTTGCGCGCTGGTCGAAGACCGCGCGCCGGGATTGCATCCCGGCAGTTGCAGCGCATGATCGATCGCCGCCTCGGCCCCCGCTTCGTCGCCCAACAGCAACAAAGCCTCCGCGACGGTGGCCGCCGCATAATAGTCCGCCGGCGGCGCATCACCCAGCGCATCGAGCACCGCCTGCGCCAGCGCCCGCGCGCGCGCATCCTGCCCCGCCAGCCGCGCCAGCGTCGCCGCATTGATGCCCGGAAAGGCATCCCCCGTCTGTCGGAAGATCGCCTCATAGGCATCGCTGGCATCCGCGATCAGCGAGATCTGCGCATCGCCCTGCGCCAGCCACGCACGGTCCTTCATCAACCGCGCGCCCAGCGTCAGCATGTCGAGATCAGCGGAACCGACCGCCAGTTCCACATCATAAAGCCGGCGCGCGCGGTCAATCTCCCCCATCCGTGCCAGCGCCAGCACGCGCAGATAGCGCAGGCGCGGATGCGGCGCATCGCCCGCCAAGCCGGCAGTACAACGGTCATAGGCCAGAAGAAGATCGCCCGATGCAAGCGCCGCCGTCGCAGCGGCAAGGGCGTCGGGCTGCGATGTCTGAGACGTCATCGTCATTCTCCGCAGACCAAGAGGGGCAGAGGCACGCGCATCAGATCGTCAAAGCCCGCGCCGCCGCATCGAGCTTGGCCAACGTGGCGGCATCGTCGCGGAATGTGGACCTCGCACTGGCAAGCGCACGCACGGCACCGGCGCGATCGTCCAGCACCATCCGCGCCCGCATCAGCCGCAGCCACCCATCCGCATCGCGCGGTTCCGTCGCCAGCCGCGCCGCCAGCCGGTCGACCATGCCGCGCGCCATGTCATTCTGCTGCGTCGGCGTCAGCGTCGCGGCGGAAGCAAGCTGATCCGCGGTCGGCCCAGGGATCGCATCGGTCGCCGCCCCCGCCAGCGCGTCGCCCCGCGCCGCAACCGGCGGCGCGGCCGGCATCCGCCCGGCGATCGCGATCTTCTCCCGCGTCGCCACCTGTTCGATCAAGCCCCGCACCGACGCTGCCCAGGGCGCGCCAGCCGGCGCATCCTTCAGCAGCGCGATCCACGCCTCCACCGCACCGCGATGATCGCCCTCAAGATCCTGCCGCACCGCCAGAAAATAGCGTGCGCGCGCATCCTTGGGATCGTTCGCCAGCGCACGACGAAACGCTGTCGCGGCGTCATCGCCGACGCCCTTGTTCGCCAGCACCAGCGCCTCGCCCAACGCCGACCAGTTCTCCGCCTGATCGGGCGCAAGATCCGCCGCACGGCGATAGGCGCGCGCCGAATCCGCAAAGCGCTGCATGTTGAAATAGGACCAGCCCAGCATCCGCCAGCCCGCGGCATCATCCGGATTGGCGCGCAGCTTGGCTTCCAGTCCGGCGACCATCTTGCGGACATCGGGCGCCGCCTGCGCATCCCCGCCGGCCGCCCCGATCTCCGCCGTCGCCGGCCGGTGATCGCTATAGACCCGCCAGCCGATCGATCCCGCCGCAAGCACGGCGAAACCCGCAAACACAAATCGACCGACGCGCCAGTTGCTGCCCATTTTCAATATCCCCCCCGAATTTTCGTCATCGGCTATTGCGGACAGCGGGTCTAGACTGGCATTGCTGTTTCGTCACTGAAAGTCGGGGGGGACTTTTGCTCGATGTTTCGTGTCGCCATCATTGGGTCCGGTCCGGCGGGGTTAAGCGCCGCCGCGCGCGCCGCCGCGCTGGGGATGCGCCACGTACTGCTGGAACGCACGGATCATTTGTCCGATACGATCTATCAGTATCAAAAGGGCAAGCATGTCATGGCGACGCCCAGCCAGCTTGTGCTGCGGGCCGATCTGCCGTTCGACGCGGGGAAACGCGAAACGATCCTCGATGCGTGGAATGACGGCGCGGCAGCGGCCGGCATCGAAATTCTCTACAATGCCGAAGTGGTCGCCATCACCGGTCAGGCCGGCGCCTTCCTGCTGACCTTTGCGGACAAGCGCACGATCGAGGCGGAAACGGTCGTGCTGGCGATCGGCACGCAGGGCAATCCCAATCTGGTGCGCTGTCCCGTCAATCCCGGCGCGGTGGTGCAATATACGCTGAACGATCCTGCCGCCTTCATCGACGAAACCATCATCGTCGCCGGCAGCGGCGATGCGGGGATCGAAAATGCGCTCGGGCTGGTCGCCGATCCGGAACAGCGCAACGCCGTGACTCTGCTCAACCGCGGCACCGAATTCGGCAGTGCCAAGCCCGCCAATGTGCAGGCGCTGCTCGCCGCCGAAAGCGAAGGCCGTCTGACGGTGATGCGCGAGACGACGCTCGCCGCGCTCGAACCCGGCTGGGCGCGGCTGGACGCGCGCGACGGGGAAATGCGGCTGCGCTGCGACCGCGTGATCGCCCGCATGGGATCGGCCCCGCCCCGCGCCTTCGTGGAAGCGTGCTGCGCCGATTTCGCGCCCGACGAACGCGGCCGGCGCGCGGTCGTCCCCGGCACCGGTGTCCGCTTCACCAGCAAGGACCGGCTGGCCTATCCGGCCTTGTCACCGACGTTCGAAAGCACCGTTCCCGGAATCTATGTGATCGGCGCGCTGGCGGGCTATCCGCTCATCAAGCATTGCATGAACCAGGGCCATGACGCGATCGAGATCATCGCCGGCAACACCACGCTGAAACCCGCCGACGAACCGATCCTGGAAGCGCGCTTCGCCGGTCTGCCCGGCCGGCGTACGGTGGCGGAATGGCTCGAATATCTCCGCTCCAGCGTCACGATCCTGAACGATCTGTCCGCGTTGCAGATGCGCGAATTCATGCTGGAAGCCACCGTCAGCGCGCTCCCGTCCGGCGCGGTCGTGTTCGAACGCAACCAGCCGGGATCGTCGCTGTTCGCGATCGCGGACGGATCGGTCGCAATCGATGTCGGGGCCGGGCGAACGGTGACGATCGAACGCGGCTCGATCGTCGGCGAGGTCGGGCTGATCTCCGGGCGTCCGCGCGGCTCCACCGTGCGCGTGGCGGAACCGGCGATCCTGCTGGAAATCCCACGCGGGGCCGCGCTCAAACTGATCGCCACCGTGCCCGCCGCCGGCCGCGCCATCAACCGCATCTCCACCGAGCGGCAATTGCTCCAGATGTTCGGCGCGGGGCTGACGTCGGAAGACCTGACCGAAGTCCTCGCCACCGCCGAGCTGCGCACCGTGCGCGCGGGTGAAACGATCATCACAGAAGGCGAGGAGGGCCACGACATCTTCGTCGTCCGGTCCGGCTCGATGGTCGTGGAGAAGATGATCGGCGGCAAGAAGATCTTCCTCTCCTACCTTCCCGCCGGTTCCTATGTCGGCGAAATGGCGTTGCTGGACGGCGGTAACCGCACCGCCAGTGTGAGCGCCGCCATCCGGTCGGAAGTGATCCGGCTGGACGGCACGGCATTCGGCAAATTGCTGGCGGCCAAGCCTGAACTGGCGCAGCGCGCGCGCACCGACATGACCGCACGGCGCGAAGTGAACGCCTTCATCGAGGCGAAGAAAGACAGTTTTTCCAGCGCGGTGGACCTCTACTCCTCGGTCGCCGGCTTTCTGGTCGATACCGGGATCGGCGAGGCGACCGACGTCCTGCTGATCGACGAAAATCTATGCGTCGGCTGCGACAACTGTGAAAAGGCCTGCGCCGACAGCCATGAGGGCCTGTCCCGACTGGATCGCGAGGCGGGGCGGACCTATGCCCATCTCCACGTCCCCACCAGTTGCCGGCATTGCGAACATCCGCATTGCATGGCGGATTGCCCGCCCTCCGCCATCCATCGCGGGCCGGACGGGGAGGTGTTCATCGACGACACCTGCATCGGCTGCGGCAATTGCCAGCGCAACTGCCCTTACGGCGTGATCCGCATGGACAAGGTGCCGCCGAAGAAGCCGTCGCTGCTCGCCTGGATGATGTTCGGCAAGGGGCCGGGACCGGGCGAGCCGCCCGCGCTCTGGTCGAAGAAGAAGTCCGCCGGCAAGGTGGAAGCGCCGAAAAAGGCGATCAAGTGCGACATGTGCTCCGGCATCACCGGTGGCCCGGCCTGCGTGCGCGCCTGCCCCACCGGGGCCGCCATCCGCGTCGCGCCCGAAGAATTCCTGTCCGTCGCCAGGCTGGGCCGGGACACGCGCTGATGGCGACCAGGGGGGGCCGCCAGACCAGACGCGTAACGGCAAGCCGGCATGAGGGCTATCTGCGCCATGCGCGGTTCCGCTGGGCGAAGATCGCCGGTATCGCCGCGCTGTTCGCGATCATCGTCTACTGGATCCACGATCCCGATCCCCGCCCGAATGGCGGCAGCGTATATGGCTATACGCTCGGCACGATCGGCGCGTTGCTGATCCTCTGGCTGACCATGCTGGGCGTCCGCAAACGCGCGATGACGCGGGGCGCATGGTCGCTGAAGGCATGGACCTCCGCCCATGTCTATCTCGGCCTGCTGCTGCTCGTCATCGGTACGCTGCATACCGGGTTCCAGTTCGGCTGGAACGTCCACACGCTGGCTTATGGCCTGATGCTGTTCGTGATCCTGTCGGGCATTTTCGGCATCACGGTCTACGGCGTCCTGCCCCGGATGCTGTCGGAAAATCGCGGTGAGTTGACCGAAACCCAGATGCTCGAAAATCTGCGCGCGATCGATCGCCAGTTGCACGACGCCGCCCAGCCGCTGGACGGCGCGCGCGCCGCCTTGGTGTCGGCCGCGCTGGCGGAGGATGCGTTCGCGGTCGGGCTGTGGAGCCGGCTGACCGGCCGGGAGCGACGCGGGGCCACGCGGATCGCGCGCGCGCGCATCCTGGCGGACGATCCGGCCTCCACCCGCGCGGAAATGCTGCTGGACCGCAAGCTGGAAATGCTGCGGCAGGTCCATCGCCATTTACGGATGCGCGCGCTGCTCGAAGTGTGGCTCTATGTGCACGTGCCGGTCACCATCGCGCTGATCGCGGCGCTCACCGCGCATATCGTCTCCGTCTTCTTCTATTGGTGACGGGCGGATGAGCTTCATTCTTCGCACGGCGTCACGCGCCGCCACCGGACGGGAGATCGTCCGCAGCCAGCGCGTCGACGCCGATCGCCTGACCATCGGCCGCGCGCCGGACTGCGACCTCCATCTGCCCGACCTGCAACTGGCGCTGCTCCATGCCGAGATCGTGCAACACGGCGCCGATCGCGTGGAAGTGATCGCGCGCGCCGGCCTGCCGTTCGAAGTGAACGGTCGGTCGACGCAGCAGGCCATCATCGCGCTCGTCCCCGGCGGGGAGGTGCAGCTGGGCGCGCATCGCCTGACCATCGGCCGTGACGATGGCGGCGACACGCTGATCCAGGTCATGCGCATCGGCGAAGTGTCGCGCGCCGCCGCCACCGTCGATGAACGCAACCTCTTCTCCATCGCCCGGATCGCACCGTCGCGGCGTGCCACCGCATGGCTGCTGGCCATCCTGATCCTCGGGGCGTTTCTCGTCTGGCCGATCCGTTCCTTCTATGCCCCGTCGGCCATCGCCGGCGCGGAGCAGGCCGACGCCGCATGGTCCCCCGGCAAGCTGTCGCTCGCCCATGCCGGTCTGGAAAAGAACTGCGCCGCCTGCCACAAGGCGGCATTCGTCGCCGTGCGCGACGATAGCTGCCAGTCCTGCCACAAGGACGCGCACGACCATGCCGCCCCGGAAAGGCTGGCGAAGGCGACGCCGGTCCCCGGTCTGGAAGGGCAGCTTCGCCAGTCGATCGCGCTGGCGTTCAACCGCCCCCCCGGTCGCTGCGTCGATTGCCATACCGAGCATGAAGGCGCGACGGCGATGGCCCCCACGCCGCAGCGCTTTTGCAGCGATTGCCATGGTGGCCTGAAGAGCCGCCTTCCCGACACGCCGTTCGGCAATGCCCGCGACTTCGTGCAGGATCATCCGCAATTCCGCCCCACCATCGCCGGGGCCGGCACCCCGCCAAAGCTGCGCCGCGTCTCGCTCGACCGGCATCCGCGGCAGGATAGCGGCCTCACCTTTCCCCATGCGCTGCACCTGTCGACCACCAACGCGGTAGCGCGCATGGCGCAGCGACAGGGCAAGACCGGCGCGACCGACTGCGCCGATTGCCACACGCCCGATCTGGAAGGCGGCTTCAAGCCGGTTTCGATGGAGGCGAATTGCCAGTCCTGCCACAGCTTGGCCTTCGCACGGTCCGACGGCACCGTCCGCACGCTCCGCCACGGCGATCCGCAACAGGTGGTGGCGGAATTGCGGGACTTCTTCGCGCTGCACGGCCCATCCCGGCCGCAGGCGATCGATGGGGGCCGTCGGCGTCCGGGCGATTTCGTCGCCGCCAGCCTCTCCGCCACCTATGGGCGCGCCATTGCCAATCGCGGCGATGCGGCCGAACGGTCGATCCGCGCCGTCTTCTCGCCGGGCGGAGCCTGTTATGACTGCCACAAGGTGGAGGCCGCCCCCGGCAGCCTGAACTTCCGCATCGCGCCCGTTGTGCAGCAAGGGCATTTCATGCCGCACGCGCTGTTCGATCACCGCCCCCATGCCAGCCAGAGTTGCACGAGCTGCCATACGGCGCCCAAATCAAACAGCGCGCGCGATCTTCTGCTGCCCGGCATCGCCACCTGCCGCACCTGCCATGCCGGCGCGCGGCCGGCGCGCGGGCAGGTGAAATCGACCTGCGCCATGTGCCATGTCTATCATCAGGAGGGCGGAACGATCGCCACCACGCCGGACCGCCGCCGTCGCGATCTCGACGCGCTGCAACTGACCACGCAATGACCCGCGCCTTGCTGATCGTGCAGATCACCGATCTGCATCTCGGCTTCGTGCCGGATGACCCGGACGAACCCAATGCCGCCCGGCTGGCGGCGGTGGTGCAGGCCGTGGCGGCGCTACGCCCCGCGCCCGATCTGGTATTGGTGACCGGCGATCTCGTCGATCGCGGTGACATCGCCTCTTATCGCCGCGTCCGCGCCGCGCTCGCCCCGCTGACGATGCCGGTGCATCTGCTGCTCGGCAATCATGATCGCCGCGACACCTTCGCCACCGTCTTTCCGGACCATCCGCTGACCGGCGGCTATCTGCACTATGCCGCCGATCATGCCGGCCTGCGCATCCTCGCGCTCGATACGCTGGACGAGGCGCGCCATGGCGGTGCCTTCTGCACGGCGCGTGCGGACTGGTTGCGCGCGCGACTGGACGATGCACCGGACCGGCCGACTTTGGTCCTGCTGCACCATCCGCCATTGCCGGTCGGTATTCCGTGGATGGACACCGACCCCGCCGAACCCTGGGTCGCACGGCTTGCGTCCATATTGCGCGGGCGGACGAACATCGTCGCCATGCTGGCGGGGCATGTCCACCGCGCCGTCGCCACCAGCTGGCTCGGCATCCCTTTGTTCACCGCCCCCTCCTGCGCCCCGGAAGTCGCGCTGGACCTTCAACCCATCGCCGCCGACCGGCCCGATGGCCGCGCGATGATCGTGGCCACCCCACCCGGTTTCGCGCTGCACCGCTGGGACGGCACGGGCCTGCTGACCCATTTCGAAACAGTCGGCGGCGGCCCGGTCATCGCGCGGTACGAAGCCGCGCTGCAACCGATGGTCCGGGAAATGCTGGCCGAACGGCCCGGCGCGTCACCGCCGCAATAAGGGCATCCAGTCGGCCAGATCCGCCTGATCCGAGACCTTCCACGGAATACCCCGCCGGTTCAGGAACAGCCGCTCCATCTCGGCGCGGTTGAACGGCCGCGATCCCAGCCGTCCGAACACCGCAACCTGACCCCCGGTCTCATCGACCGCCCGGTCCCGGTCCAGCCCGCGCGACAAGGCCCGCGCCGGGCTGGGGGTCCGCGCCCAGGCGATCAATTCGGGCTTGGGTTCGGGCGAGAAGCCGTAGAAATTGGGCTGGCTCTGCGGCGACACCAGCTGGATCACCTTCAGCCCGCCCGTCCCGTCCGCCACATAGGCGAAGGACGAGGCATTGGTCGCCCCGATCACCACGTCCGACGCGTCCGTCATCCGCCCGCCAAATGTCTCGCGCCGGTAGACGCGCGGCGCTTCCGGATTGACGATATCCACGATCACCAGCCCGTCACGCCCCGCCGCCACATAGGCGTAGGTCCGCGCCAGATAGAGCCGTCGCGCATCCGCCAGCGGCACGATCGCGGGCAACAGCCGCGGGTGCAGCAACCGCGTTACGTCCAGCACGCGCAGCCCCTCGGCCGTCGTCACCCACAAATAGCGGAACTGGATCGCCGTGGCGCGCGCATCGCGCAACGGCACCGTCGCCGCCAGTACGGGGTGCAGCGGATCGGCAAGATCCACCGTCACCAGACCGGCAGACGTGGTGACATAGGCGACATGCCCCGCCAGCAGCACATGCCGCGCACCGTTCAGCACGCCGTCCGGATTCCACGTCACCGCCCGCTTCAGGAAATTGTTGCGTGGTTCGCCGTCCGCCATCGTATCGACATTGACGAGGATCAGCCCCTCCTCCGCATCGACGACCGCGGCATAATGGTAGATCGCGTCGAACGGCTGTTCCTGATTCATCGATTGCATGGCCGGCGTGTTGCGCAGCGGATTGATCGGCTGCGTCGTCGGCAACGCCATGCAGGTGGCATTGCGCGATGCGATGCCGGTCCGATGCCCCAGTGACGAGAATGGTCCTTTCAGGATACGGTCGGACACGCCCTTGTTCGCGATCGACGCCACGTCATAGACCTGAAAGCCGCCTTTCCCTTCCGCGACATACAGATATTCGCCGCGCAACTGCACGCACCGCGCCGCCCCGCCTGTGTCCTGCGTGATGTTGCGGATCTCTTCCTTCGCATCGCGCTCGCCCGACAATTTGTCCCCGAAGGTGCGGCCCCGCGTCCAGTTGACCAGCTCGCGCTTGTTGCGGTTCACATGCAGCCCATACCATTCGGGATAGGCATATTTCTGGAGATAGGATCCGAACACCGCCTGCGGCTCTTCCCACTCGGTCACGCGCACCGCCTCGATCCCCTTGTCGAGGCCCAGCCACGCATTCAGCCCGACGAAATTGACCGTCCCCGTTCCCATCAGCAGCAACTGCGCCATGATGGCATTATTGTCGTTCGCAGCGGACAAATGGCAGTCGCTGCACGTCTTCGTCTCGGTCGTGCGCACGGTATGCGGGAAATGCGGCGCGAACGCCTGGCTCGAAAACCCGACCGCCGAAATCGGCGGCTGCTGCACATAGATGCGTTCCCGGTTCAGGTTCGTCGACGACAGCACCAGCGCGGATGTCGAGCGCACCGGCGCCACCTGATTGCCCTTGGTCGTCATATGGATGCCGAGCTGGAACATGTCGTCCCGCGCCACTTGCGGATTATACGTCGCGAAGTTGCGCGTTTCCTCGCCCTCATATTTGTGGCTGGTCGTCTTCCAGTTCGCCTCGATCGGCAAATGGCAGCCGCCGCAGGATGTCGTCCACGACAAATGGCAGGTGAAGCAGGCCACCTTGTCCGGCTGGTGCGCCCGCGCCGCGGCGGGGATGCCGGGACCGAACCCGAATTTCCCGGTCTCCGCCCCGTCACGCCCCATCAATTTCGCGCGCGCGGCCTTCGCGTTGAAGTCCGGGCTGTCACGATCGACGCTGTTCTTCACCAGCTTGACCGGCCAGGCCAGCTTCGGATCGACCAGCGAGCGTTGCAGCAACAGCCGCCGTCCGCCCGCATCCGTGCTCCATGCGAAGCGCGCCTGCCCATCCGGATTGCGCAACAGCGACAAATCCGTCCCGCCCGGCTGCGCCGCCGGCCCCGACGTGCGCAACGTCGGATAGGCATCCGCCGTGCCATGGCAATCCTTGCACCCGATCTCCACCGCATTGGCGACCTCGCCATAGATCAGGCCATTGCCATGGCTGTCCTGCGCGAAATGGCAGTCCGCGCATTGCATCCCCTTCTCGGCATGAATGTCCATCAGATGGACCGCCTTGCCCTTCTGCTCGCCGACGGCTGCGAATTGCGGACTGCCCTTGCGCGCGAATTTTTCCGGATCATCATTCGCCACGCGCTCGCCCACGGCGTCCAGCAAATGCCCCTCGCGATCGCGTTTATAGACCGCCCGGAAATTCCAGCCATGCCCGTGATAGTCGGCGAATTGCGTGTCCTTCGCCTTCGGGTTCACATCGTCATGGGTGCGGCGCAGGAAATCGACATCGCTCCATTTGCCGCGCGCCGCCGCCGCTTCCGGGTTGCGTTCGTTCACCGCGCGCACTTCCGCCGCATTGGGAAAACGCTGCTTTTCCGGCCACATCAGCGGCGCATCGGATTCATAATCCCACATCGTGTAGCCGAGATAGGAATTCAGGAAGATGTTCGGCTGATGCATGTGGCAGTTCATGCATTGCGCGGTCGGGATGGCGCGGGTGAAGGCATGTTCGATCGGGTGTCCACTCTCCTTCACCGCCCCCTTCGGATGCCCTTCCGGCGCGGCATCATGCCCGCCATGCAGGTCCGCCGCCGCGCGCTCCATCAGATTGGCGATGGTCGGGTCCACCGTCGCCGTCTGTCCGTCGCGGCCATAACGCGCCCAGCCGAGCGAATGCTTCGGGTCGCGGTCATTGGCATAGACGACATGGCAACTGGCGCAGCCCGACGACCGATAATCACCCGGCTGGTCGTGCGTCCCCATCATCGTCGTGAACGGATCGTTGAGCCGCGTCTTGTGGATGTTCAGCACCGGGATCGCGACGCGCAGGCCTGTGCCCGGCCCGCGATTGGACTGTTTCAGGTCGGGGCGGCCCGGTTCCTCCAGCCGCTGGACGCTCCCGCTCGGGTTCGGCAGGCCGATCTCGGCAAATTGCGTCGCGATATTGCGCCCGCCACGCTCGAACACTCGGAAGATGTCCGCCGGCGGCGTCACCTGCCAGGTCGGCAGCGGATAAAGCTGCGGCAGCGCGCCGCGCGCCGCCTGTAACGGCGTCACCGTCCCCGGCGGCGTCCCCGGCGACAGCAGCATGGCAGGACGCCCGTCCCGCGTCACCGCCTCGCCGAACTGATATGTCTTGTAGGGCGCGATGCCATTATTATACGCCGCGCCGCCCCACAGCATCGCCCCCGTCGCCATCAGCGATCGCTCCGCCGCCTCGATGATCTCCAGATGGCATGCCCCGCACGCCTGCGGCGCGACCCGGTTGTCGGACGGGTTCACGAAGCGGATATATTCCGGCGCTTCGCGATTGATGAGCGTGTAGGATCGTTTCGGATTGGCGGAGGACGGCCAGTTCCAGCCATGCGGATAGCGCGGCAGCACATGCGCCCGGTCGCGCGCCGCGACATAGGCCGCATCCTTGGCGGACAGCCCCGCCGCCACCTTCACCCCCGCATCGCCGCCATGGCAATCCACGCAACCCAAAACCACCGCCTGGCTGCGATGCATCGATGCCGCATCGGACGCGGTGTGGCACCCGATGCACCCCGCGCTCTTCGCTGCCGCCGCATCCCGCGTCTGCCCGGCCGGGGCCGGCGGTGTGAACGCATAGGTCAGCATGTGCGGCTGCTCCGTATCCGACGCCGGCAGCGCGGATGCCGCCAGCCCGATCGCCAGCATCGCCAGCACCAGCCGCCACCAGCGGGAAAACAGCGTTCGAAGCATCAGAAGGTCACGATCGCATTGGCCAGCACCGAATAGAAGCGACCGCTTCCGCCGGACTGGGTGAACAGGTCGGTAAAGCCGCGCCCGGCGTGCAGCAGCGCGCCCGACATGCGCAGCACGATATTCTGCGTCATATGCGGTCGCCACGTCGCGGCGGCGGACAGATCCCATCCGATCTCGGTCGGGATCGATCCTTCCACGCGCAGCGCCTGCAACGTCTCCGTCGTCTGGAACCACAGATGGTTGAGATTCCCCGACAAACGCAGTTCCGGCGTCAGGTCCGCATCCGCGCCGACACCCAGCAGCATCGTCCCCGGATTGTTGAAATTGGACTGACCCTGATCCTTGGACGACCGCAGCGACGCCAATATGCCGTTGCGCCCATTGATCCCGATCGCGCGCCCGCCCCCGGCAAAGGGAATGGACTGGCGGATCCAGTAGCTGGTGTCCGCCCCCGCGAAGATCGGATTCTCGACGATCGCGTCAAAACCCGTCTCGACATTGTCTTGAGGGTCGGAATCCCCGCTCGCGAACAACGCCGATGCCCGCAGACGCAGCCAGTCGATATCGTAGGACGGTTCCGCCGCGAGGAAGAAGGCGCGGATCCGCGCGGGCCGGCTGGTGAAGAAGCTGTTCCGGTCCTGCCCCAGCGCCAGATAGGCCGACAGCGTCAGGTTCACCCGACCGAAATGCCCGTCGCCATTATAGCCGAGATAGCCGACATCATAATCGCGCCCGCGCAGATCGCCCAGCAAGGCGGGGCGGACGGGAAAGCCGTTATCGTCGATCTCCACCCCGCCGCCTTCGCGATTGGCGTTGTAGGCGATCAGCATCTGGCTGGTGAACCCCGGCACCGGCAGATCCTGCCGATAGACGTTGGCGATCACCGTGATGTCGCGACGCGGCGTCTGCGTGATGTCGTTCAGACCGCTATTGGTGTCCTTCTCCAGCCGGCCGAACACAGCGATATTATACTGGAACCGGTTATTGTCGCGGTTGCCGAACAGCCGCACGCCCGGCTGATTATCATTGAACAGAAAGCCACGGAAATCGGCCTGAAACCCCTGCACGCCGAACCGCACGGAATCAAAATCATAGCGGTCCGACACGTTGCGCAGATGATAATCGACAAAGGCTTCCTGCACGCCGACGAAGCCATCGGTGCGGTGCGGCGGGCGCGACGGCTCCACGAACAGGATGCGGCGCTCGTTCACCCGCGCATGGTTGACGTTGAACGCGAGCGTCAGCCGATATTCGATCTCCGGCGGCTTGAACGCGGTCGATCCCTTGATGAGCGACGCCGATGCCGTGAACGTCTGCGACAGCAACAGGCTGGACGCGCGGCCGAACACGTCGGGGCTGCCCGGCCGGCTGGTCGTCTGCACGCCCACCGGCGTCGGGAAGGAGCGCGGCTCCACCACCGTATCGCTGATCCCGGACAGCACGGCGAACCAGTCCTCGCCATGGATCGGCAGCCAGCCCACCTTGTGCGGATCGAGCGGCACGTCGCCCTTAAGCAGATTCTGGTGATAGGGATTACGCTGCGACCGGCACACCGCCTGCACCGCCACGAAATTGCGGTCCGGGCACAGCGCACGGATCAGCCGCCAGCGATCGGGCAGCGGCACCTCGTTCGTCGGGAAATTGTCGAGCGGCGGCGCACGCACCGCACCCGGGTTATCCTGCACCACCCGGTCGGGCAGCATCGCTCGCGCCGCGCCGGGCCGACGCCGGCCGGGCAGCAGGCGTTCGTCCAGCGGATCGTCCGGCAGTGCCTGCGGTTCCAGCGCCTGATGATCGACGATCACCGGCACTGGCGGCGGCGCCAGTTGCGCAGCCGGCGACGGACTGGGCACGTCGGATCCGCGCGGCAGCGGTGCCGCCGTCCGCGCCGCATCGCCGGCCGGATCCGCGACACGCTCCTGCGCCACGGCCGGCACCGACAGCGCCCACGCCGCCGCCGCGCAAAGCCAGCGACTATTTCCCGGAACAGGCATTCTGGTCCGCCGTATCGAGGAAGGGCGCGAAGGGGCAGCCGACGAAGCGCAACCGCGCCGAATTACTGCCGACAGGCACGACGATGCGATCGGACCGCACTGCCGCAGGGGCGTTGGTGACGCCGGATGCCCCCGCCAGCCCCAGAAAGGCGATCATGTCGTCCTGATCGATCCCGTCGCCCGACACGCCGATCGCCCCGATCAGCACGTCGTTGCGATAGATCGGGACCGACCCCGGAAAGATCTGCATCCCGTTCGCCAGCCGCCGTGCGCGCGCCGGTCCGCCATTCGCCAGCGCGGTGCAGCCACGCGGCGGATCGGCCGTGCCGTTCGCGACCGAACCGATATGCGCGCCCAGATTGCCGATCACCAACGCGGATTGGAGCCCGGTGGAGAAAGGGCTGAACTGCGCGATCGGGCGCGAGAGCGGGCCGTTGGGGCGGGCCACCTCGCCATCAGGAAAATAGGGCCGCGCCAGATTGCCGATCGCGCGCGCGGTGAACGCCGTCCGCCCGGTCAGTACCGAGGGATCGTTCAGAAACGCGCGCACCGCCCCCACGAAAGATCGGACATCCGCGCTAGGATCGGCGGACAGGTCGGACGCCGCATCCCGCCCTGAAAAGAATGCCGCCGTCCGCGCCTTCTGCAACGCCACGTCCGTGCCGAAGATCGGCGCATCCGGCGCACGCACGATGCCCAGCGGGTTGCCGCGCGTATCGACCACCGCGATCGAAACCTGCGCGCGGCTGTCGAGCGGCCGGCGGATCTGCGCGCGCGCACGCGACATCGTGGCGAACGCGCTTTCCATCAGGGCGCGTACCTCTCCGGCCGTCAGCGGCTGCGCCACATCGCCCGCATCCCCCGCCGCGATGATCGGGTAACGGTTCGCCCCCGCGCCATCGCTCAGCACGAAGGCGTCGGGATTGCCGAACTCCGCCGCCGTCGCCGGGCGCAGCCCCGATCCTTCCGCCCCATAAGCGACACCTGCCAACAACACAGGCGCAGAATTGCCCTGCGCATAATAGCCCGGCACCGCCATCAGCGCCCCCGCCGACCCGGCGACGCTCGCATAACCGGGCGCGCTCGCGGGCGTGCTCGCCAATGTCCGCACATCCGTGAACCGCAAGGTCGTGCCGTCCACGGCGATGCGATCCGCCACGATTTCGGCCGGCGCGGCAAAGCCCGTCGACCCGGCCACCGCGATCGCCTCTTCCGCGTCGTCATCCACATCGAGGATGTCGGGATCCTGCCCGTAAACCCCGTCCCCCATCACGCCGATGCCGCCGACGACGACACCATTCTTGTAAAGCGGCAATCCGCCCGGATCGGCGGAAAGCCCGAGCGGCGAACGCTTCGGCCCGATCATCGCGCCGCTGCCCCCCGCCGCATCATAGCGTGCGGACAGATCGGAACAGGGCAACTGGCTGAACTGCACGCCGAACAACGGGCCGCTTTCCAGCCCCACGGTGGTCGGCGCGGGCGGAAAGCGTTCCTGCACGATCTGCGATGCGGTGCGCGTGGAAAAGGCGTTGCCGCTGCTCGACAGATAGGCCCCGGTCAGCGCCTTGGCGATCGCGCCCAGCGCCGCGGGGAAGGTCACGCCCTGCACGTCCACCCCGATCCCGCTGGCGGGCAGCGGCGCCGTCGCGGTTTCGCGCGCACCGGTCATGCGGAACACCGCCAGCACATTGCCCACCCGGTCGGTCACCGCGATGACGGACGGCAAACGCCGCGCCCGCGCCTCGCCCACCGCCTGCGCGACGATGCGACCGACATCGGCACTGGTCAGCGCTTCCTGCGCAGGCGGCGTATAGGATCGGACGGCGGGCGACGGGGTCGTACCTCCCACGGGCGTAGCGGGCGCGGGCGCAGAGGCGTCATCCCCGCCGCCGCAGCCGGACAGCAGCGCCAGCAACGCAACGAGAACGCCCCCCCGCCTCTTCATGCCAGCTTCCGGATCGCCGCCCCCGCCCGCGATATGGCGGCCCGGAATTCCAGCGGGCGGAAGCCGTTGGCGTCCCGCACCGCTGCATAAGCGCGATCGATATCGCCGCGAATCCCGGCGGCGGCAGCAGGCGACACGCCGCCATCGCGCACCAGCGCGCTGAGCAGCGTATCGATCGCCATCACCGCCTGCACGCCACCTTCATAATCGGTGTAGCGCTGCGCCGCCCCGGTCGCCACTTGCCCCACGATCGCCAGCGTCTCCGCCCGGCTGAACGGGCGGCGGGCAAAGGCGTCGGCCAGTGTATCGGCGGTCCCGCGCAACCGTCCCGCCGCCGCCACCGCCTGCGGCCGCCCAATGGCCAGCGCGGCGTGGAACGCGCGGCTGTCCCGATCGAACGCCCCCGCCAGATCGGGCGCGACCACCTGCGCCGCGGCAGACAGCATAATCATATTCTCGTCCTGAAACGCCGGCGTCCCCGGCGGGATCGGACGGCCGGGATTGGCCAGCGCGGACGGCCGGTAATCGATCGCGTCGGAAATGCGCCGATGACAGGTCTGGCAATCGAAGAAGGTGAATTCGGGGAAGGCCCCCGCCGTGCCACGTGCGCTGGAATAGGTGCCCAGCGCGCGCATCAGCGCCACCGCCTGCCCCACCGCCCATGTCCGCGTGGCGGACGGCCGCTGCTTGCGCCGGGCATAATCGGCATCCTCGTTCCAATGCTGCTGCATCGTGGAAAACAGGTCCAGCTCGAACGAAAGCCGCGGATGCCCCGCCGCCATGATCCGGTGATCGACGAACTGGCCACGCGCCTCGCTGCCGAAATGGCAATCCGCGCACAGGCCCGCCCGCGTGCGCGGATCATCGAGCGCGATCATGCCGCGCGCCACATTCTGCCGGTGCGACGCACTTGTGCTGGCATGGCTGTCCAGCCAGCCCGATGCCCCGCCATGACAGGCTTCGCACCCGACACCATCCGACAGACGCACACCCGGCGCACGCGCGGCGGCGGGATCGGCATGGCACCCCAGACAATCGGCGGCGGCGCGTGGATCCCCAAGGCTCAGCTTCGCCGCGATCGATAATCCGCGCGGCGACCCGAGCACGGCCCAGGCCCGGCTATGCGCCCCGCCCGAACTTGCCGGATCCTGCCACCGCATCAATTCATCCTGCCGCACGACCGTCCCGGTCGCTTCCTGCCGTCCGTGGCAGGTCGATCCGGCACAGCTTCCCACGCCCAGATGGCGCGGCGCTTCGACCGCGGCGACAGGCACCGCCATCGCCGGTCTGCCCCGTCCCGCGGAAATCAGCACGACCATGCCGATCGCCGCGGCGAACCACAGCAACACCCATGCTCGCCCGCCGATGACCGACTTCCTGATTCTCACCATCGCCCCCCGGCCGCGTACCGACGGCAAGGTGGACCCCGGCATCATCGGCCGCTGCGCGCCCCGACGAATGCCTAACACCAATTGATAAGGAAACAAAGAAGCGGAAGATGACTTAAGTCATTACCTTACAGAAACGAAAAGAATTTACCGAACCCCCGCCACCACGCGTCCCTGCGCATTCACGGTTCCAAAGGGCCGCCCCGCATCCCGCGCCCGCGCCGCTCGCCATAGCCCCTTCACCCGCGCGTCCTGTGCGGACCACAGGATGATCGAAGGATGATTCCTGTCGCGGACGATCATGTCCGTTACCCGCCGAATCGCGACCGACCGTGCAAGCTCCCCATCCACCGCCGCCCCGTCGGCCACATACAGTCCGTAACGATCGGCAAGTTCGTAAAGATAGGGGTCTTGCGGATGGCAGCCGGTCCGCAGCATCGTGATGCCGGCCTGCTTCATGGCCACGATGTCGCGCTCCATCCCGTCATGGTCGTCGGGTCGAAAGGCCGTCCTGTCCGCGTCGGGACGGACAGCGCTGCGCAGCGGCACCGCCCGACCATTCACCATCATCGCCCCGTCCCGCAGCAGAACCGTGCGGAACCCGATGCGTCGATAGGTGGACTGGATGATCGCCCCGCGCGCATCATAAAGCTCCACCAGCAGGAAATAGAGATTGGGCGTCTCCGCCGCCCACGGCCTCACGCCCGCCAGCCGGCCGGTCAGCGTCGCGCGCCGCTCCCCGCCCCCGCCGGGCACCGCCCGCCGCCCTTGCAGCACCGTCTGGTCACCGTCCATCAGCACATAGCGCGCCTCGGTCACCGCCCCCTTCGTCACCGCGACGTCGATCGCCAGCAGGCCGTCCCTTCCATCTCCGGACAGTCCGGCATGGACGAAGAGATCCCGGATCCGCGTCGGCGGCGCCGCCATCAGAAACACTTCCCGCATGATCCCGGCGTCCGTCCGACAGGATGAAGCCGGCGATTCCCCGCGCATCCCGTCCCGCCCGACGCGGATCGCGATCGGATTGCGCCCCGGCCGCACGAAGCGGCTGACGTCGAATTCGCCCGGCAACGTCGCATCGTCCGACCCGCCCACGGCACGGCCATTCACCCAGACCCGATAGGCAGGGCCGGCCGCCCCGAGATGCAGGATCACATCCTGCCCCGTCCATTCGGGCGGGATCGTCACCACCCGCCGATACAGCCCGACCGGATCCGGTGCAGCCGGCGGGCACTGCCCGGCGGTAGCAACGCATGGCCCGTCATATCCCGCCGCGCGCCAGTCCCCCGGCACCATGATCGTCCCCCAACCCGAGACATCATGGTCCGTGCGCTGAAACCCATACGGTACATCCCGCGCATCGCGCACGAAGTTGAACGCCCAAGACCCGTTTAACAACAGAAAGCGCGCCGATTTCGTCCGGTGCCCCGCAATCGCCCGCGCCCGCGTCTCGAACGGAAAACCGGTGGCGCGCGCCGGCATCCTGCCACCTGCGTCGCCATGGGCCGCGGCCGCCAACAGCGTCGCGAGGGCGGCAAACAAACAAGCCCGCAACCGTCCCCTCATGACCGGCGCGCGCGTCGCCGCTCAATAGCTGACATAATAATCCTTGCGGAAATCCTGCCCCGCAAAGGCGCTCCGCATCGTCCAGGGCAGCGGCGCATCGGTCCAGTAACGATGACTGGCCGGCAGCCCGAGCGCGATCAGGCTTTCCGATGCGATATACATGCTGCCCGCATTGGAATAGATGTCCCCCAGCGATGGCTGGTGCCGGCTGAAACCGATCGTCAGGAACCCGTCCGCGTTGAAATTGCTCGGGTCGGCGAAGATGCGGCGCTGCGCGGCCATCGTAGCGGCGCGCACCTGTCCCGGCGGCAGCGTGTCCGGCAATTCCCCACGCCACGCCAGATGCCCCAGCGGCTGGTGCGCCGCCGTGCGATAGGTCAGCGACCGCCCGATCGCCGCGAATGCGCCGTCCGGGCCGATCATCCGTTCCAGATGTTCGGCATAACGCTGCGCCCGGCGCACCGCCTGCGCCAGTTCCGCCGCCGGCTTCAGATTGTTGAACGCCGGCTTCCCCGCCGCCAGCGTCGACAGGATCTGCACCAGCATCGGGTGGATGACATAGCTGTTATAGTAATCGAAATGGAACCGCTCGCCGTCGCCATACCAGCCATCGCCGACATACCATTCCAGGAATTTCCGGATCGCCAGATCGACCCGCATCGGATCCCATTCCTCCCCGATCGAAAACAGGAAGGCCTCGTTCATCGCCGCGAACAGGATCCAGTTCTGATAAGGCGGGGAGATGCTCCGCAGCCCCTTGATCGCCTCGACGATCCGGCGTTGCGTGATCTTGTCCAACGGTTTCCACAACGCATCGGGCGCGCGCAGCAAGGCACTGGTGAAATAAGCGGAATCGACCAGCGCCTGCCCATGGCCACGCCAGAGAAGATAGTCCGGACTCTTCGGATCGACCGCATGGACATAGGACGCCACCGCCTCCCCGCGCAGCCGCGCGCGCAGCCGCCCTTCGGCCGAGGCATCATCGGGCAAGGCCAGCCAGGGCGCGATCCCATCGATCAGCCGCCCGAACGCCTCGAGATAGGCGACCCCCGGGTTGCGCCCGTCCCAGGTCGGGGAAAGCTCCGGCGTCCACTCGCGCCGCAGCCGCCCCCGCGCCATCCGCCCCAGCACCGGTTCCGCCATCCGCCGCAGCAGCTCCAGCGCGAAACCACGATCGGTCGCGCCATCCGGCAAGGCGGCGGGGTCCGCAACCGCAGGCGTCGCGCCCATCACGGGTGCCGCACCGGCGGCCAGCCCCGCCCCGCCCGCCAGTCCGGTCAGCAGGGCACGGCGATCTAGATTCAGCGTCATGGGCGGTCTCCCGGTACGGAAAAGGCCAGCGTTTCGCCGGCGGCATAGGCATCCCACGCCGCACGGGTGCGGAACCCGCTCCCTTTGTCCCAGGCGGACGCGACGTGATACACGAAGGGCTTGCCGGGCGTCACGCGCAGCAAAACAAGGTGATTGTCGGCATCGTCGCGAATGTCGGCGATGGCGGCCGGGTCGACGCGCAGCGCCACCGCCATCCGCCCATGGTCGCCATCCACCGGCCCCCACCAGGACAGCAGTCCGTGCGCCCGGTCCACGGTCAGTTCGCCCGCCCCCTGCCCCGTCGTCCGCTTGCCGATGCCGATCCCCACCAGCAACGGCCCCGGCCGGTCGGACGCAATCGTCGACACCATCCGCGTGAAATAGGTGCCGAGCGGCAGCGTGAAGCGCCGCGTCTCCCACACCTTGCGTCCGACATCGACGGGCCAGGGCGCATAATCCACGCTGAAATCGGCCACCCGCCCGTCGCTGGCTGCGATGCGATGGCGGATGAAATTGCGCGACGTCCACAGCTTGTTGTCATGCCAGATCCCCAGCCCGCCCACGCCGCGCGTGGTCCCGACGTTATAGAAATCGATCCCCTCGCCATGATAGCCATGCTGGTCGCCGGTGCGCAGTTGCCGGTCCGCAAAGGGCCAGGGCACATTCTTGCCCCAGCCGTCGATGCCCGATCCCGATGGCGGCTCCACCGCCTCCAGCGCATGGCCGTAAATCCGGTGCGCGGTCTTGTCATTCTCCCACAGCAGATCGTCATGCCGATAGGGTGCCAGCACCGCCACCGCCCGCGCCGCGCGCACCGGCGGCGGTGACAAGGGGGTGGTGACGGCTGGCAGGTCCGTCGCGACGGGCTGCGCGATCGCCATCGCCTGCCCGATGACCACCGCCGCCGCCATCAGGCGCACCGTCATCCGCCATATGCCCTGATTCGCCATCCGCTCCCTCCACTGCTTGTAGGATATGCTAAGTCGTCGTACCTATTCTGCAAGCGGAGATGCTGCGGGGCGGATCGGCCGCGGAACGATGCGGCGTGCAAGGGAGTGGGGCGGAGTGGCGAAGACGATGTCGATGGCGGACACATTATTCGCCAAGCTGGAAGCGCGGATCCGGTCGGGCGAGATGCCGCCCGGCTCCCGCTTTCCCACCCAGAAGGAGATTGCCGAGGAAGAGAAAGTCAGCCGCACTGTGGTGCGCGAGGCGGTCGCCCGGCTGGAAGCGCAGGGCATCGCCGTCGCCCGCCAGGGATCAGGCGTGTTCGTCACCGAGGATGCGCGCTACCGCGCCTTCCAGATCACGCGCGATGAAATGGGCGAGCTGGCCGATGTCATTCGCCTGCTCGAAGTCCGGCTGGCGGTGGAAGCGGAAATGGCCGCCTTCGCGGCATCCCGCCGGAATCTGGACGATATCGCAGCCCTTCGCGCCGCGCTGCGCGACATGGCGGCAGTGGCGGACGACCCGGTCGCATCGGCGGCGGCGGACACGCGCTTCCACACCGCCATCGCCCGCGCGTCGCAGAATGACACCTTCGTCCGGTTGATCGATTTCCTCGGCGTCCGCCTCGTCCCGCCGCGCAGCCTCTATCTGCGCCACCAGCCGGCCGAGGCGCATCGTGCCTATGTCGACAAGGTCAGGCTGGAGCATGAAGCGATCGTCGACGCCATCGTCCGCATGAATCCCGCCGCCGCGCGCGATGCCGCGCGCACGCATATGCAGGAAAGCCTGGGCCGCCATTCCGAGCTGAGCGACAAGATGCGCCACCCCGGATGAACCCGCGCGGACAGGATTGACTCGCCTGCTAATTTGTATGACAACCCATCTATAGCCGGAAAAACCGGCGTCCATTTATGGAGGGGTTAGAGGTGGGAAAGTCGATCCTGTTCGGTGCGTCGTCCGGCGTATTGATGTTCATGCTGGCCGGCACGGCCATGGCGCAGACCGGCGCACCCGCCCCGGCCGCAGACGCCCAGCCCAGCCCCGCCGCCGTCCCCGCTGACGAGAGCGCCGCCCCCGAAGGCGAAGCCGAAATCGTCGTCACCGGGTTTCGCCGCAGTCTGGCCGAAGGGCTGGCGCTGAAGCGCGAAGCGGTAGGCGTGCGGGATTCGATCGTCGCGGAGGATATCGGCAAATTCCCCGAAGCGAACGTCGCCGACTCCCTGCAACGCATCCCCGGCGTCATCCTCAGCCGCGATGGCGCGTCCAATGAAGGCCAGAAGATCAGCATCCGGGGCCTCAGCTCCGATTTCACCGTCACCACCATCAACATGGCGCCGGTCCGCACCACCTCCGCGCTCGATGTCGGCGGCTCGTCGCGCAACTTCAATTATGACGTCTTCCCGTCCGAGCTGTTCGGCCGTGTCGACGTCTACAAGACCCCGCTCGCCAATCTCGAAGAAGGCGGCATCGGCGGCAATGTCGATCTCCAGACCCCGCGCCCGTTCGACAGCAAGTCGCGCGTGATTCGCTATACCGCGCAGGCCAATTACAACACCCAGTCGAAGCGCTGGGGGCCGCGCGGCTCGCTGCTGTTCAGCGATACGTTCGGCAATTTCGGCGCTTTGTTCGGCGTCGCTTATTCGCGCACCGTCAATGAACGCTCCGGCTTCCAGTCGACCGGTGGCTATAACAGCTCGGTCATCGGATCGGGCGGATATCGCACCCCCGCGGGGCAGACGCGCCCGCTGGTTGGCCCGTTCGAATTCCAGCTCGACCTCAACAATCCCCGCGCGAATTTCGGCGCGCTCACCCGCGATCAGGTCGCCAACGGCCTGCTCCCGCGCTTCTACCGCGTCTTCGCGTCGGACAATGAACGCGAACGCATCGGCATGGTCGGTTCGCTCCAGTACAAGACCGACCGGCTCGATATCAGCATCGACGGCATCTATTCGCAGTTGAAGGACCAGTCGGACGAATTCACCTTCGGCGTCGGCGTCCGCAATTCGCGCACCGTGCCCGGCACCACCAGCCTGCCGGGCCGCGGCACCAATTCCGGCCTGATCCCGCTTGATGTGAAGCTGGACGAATATAATAATCTCTACGGCACGTTCGGCAATTCGACGATCCTGACGGAAAGCCTGTTCCGCGATGCCCGTACCCGCTTCGGCTATGGCATCATCCGCGCCGCCTATGACGTGACCGACAATCTGAAACTGTCGGCGCAGGGCAATCTCAGCGAAAGCCGCGCGCGCAATTCGGGCAACCGCATCCTCAGCAACATCTATTCGGTCGACACCACCTTCGATCCGACCGGCAATGTCAGCTATCCGACGATCAGCTCCCCAATCGATTTCACCAATCCGCGCAACTTCGCCGATCCGTCGATTGGCTTCGGCGAGGCGCGCGAGAATGACAAGCAGCGCACCGGCCGCGCGGTTCTTGACTGGAACATCGTCGACGACGGCGAACAGCTCTTCGCCCTGAAACTGGGCGGCAGCTATGTCTCCACCACCAAGGAAATCGAACGGCGCGACGGCAGCGCATTGGCGTCGTCCCGCGCCCTGCCCGGCGGCGGCACCTTCCGCACGATCGACGTGTTCTCGAACATGGATCCGTTCGTCCAGTTCGGCAAACTGCGCGACGGCGGCAATTCCGGCTATCCCTCGCAATTCGCCACCTTCCCGCGCGATTTCGTCATGAACACGCTCGACGCCAATGGCGCGAACCGCGCGTCGCCGGTCCAGTTGAATGCCGCGTTCGAAGCGGAGGAAGTGGTCAAGACCGGCTTCTTCGAGGCGAATTTCAAGATGCCGATGTTCGGCAGCGAATTGCGCGGCAATGTCGGCCTGCGCTATTCGGATACCAGCACGATCGTCGACAATAATGTCACCAACGGGCGTGGCGGGTTCCAGCCGGCGCGCAACCGTGGCGGCTATGACAATTGGCTCCCCTCCGCCAGCCTCGCCTTCGACGTCGCGCGCAATTTCACGATCCGCGCCTCAGCCGGACAGACGATCACGCGCAACGCGCTGTCGGTGATCGCCGGCAGCACGACCGTCCCCAACGCGTTCAATGCCGACGTCACCGTCGGCAATCCCGATCTGCGCCCGCAATTGGCCAGCCAATATGACGCGGTGGCCGAATGGTATTTCGCGCCGGGCGGCCTGCTCAGCGCCGGCGTGTTCAAGAAGGATATTCAGGACCGCCCCTTCTCGGTGCAGGATTTCGTATCCTTCGGCTCGCTCGGCCTGCCGTCCAACGTCTTCAACACATTGTCGCTCGGCTTTCCTGATGGCGTCATCCCGGACGACTTCCAGATCCGCCGCACCATCGTCGTTAATCAGGACAAGCTGAAGCTGAAGGGTCTGGAACTCGCCTATCAGCAGAATTTCAGCTTCCTGCCCGAACCGTTCGATGGCCTCGGCATCACCAGCAGCTTCACGCTGATCGATCAGCAGGGCGGCGATTTCGTGTCCTCGTCGGGCAAGCGCACCGCCATCTCCTTCGTCCCGGACTATTCCTACAGCATCACCGGCTATTATGAAAAAGGCCCGATCTCGATCCGCGGATCCTATAATTACCGTGCGAAGACCGGCACCTCCTTCGTCAATGTCGGCAATGACCAGATCGCCTATATCGCCCCGCAAGGCTATCTGGACGGCACGGTCAGCTACCGCCTCAACGACGCAATCGAATTCCGGGTCGATGCGCTCAACCTGACCAACGAAAACGTCTATCTTTATTACACCAATCCGGATCAGCCGAAGGGCAATGGCAAGTCGCGTCGCGACAATTCCTTCTTCAACGGCACCACCATCTCGTTCGGCGTCCGCGGCAAATTCTGATCGTCGCCTGAAGGGGGCGTGCCCGGCCACCGGGTCGGCCGCCCCTTTCCGCCTCATCGTCGAAGGAAGCGCGCATGGACGCCAAATCCCGCATCGTCGCAGACGCCGCCACGCGCGCCGGCCGCTATCGCTGGAAGATCTGCGCGCTGCTCTTCGCCGCCACCGCGATCAACTATATCGACCGGCAGATGATCGGCGTGCTGAAACCGGTCCTCCAGTCCGATCTCGGCTGGACCGAGGCGCAATATGCCGACGTCATCTTCTGGTTCCAGGCCGCCTATGCGCTCGGCTTCCTCGTCGTGGGCCGCTTCATCGACAGGGTCGGCGCGCGCATCGGCTATGCGGTCGCCTTCTCCTTCTGGACGCTCGCGCATATGGCGCACGGCCTCGTCGGCTCGGTCGTCCAGTTCACCATCGTCCGCTTCGCGCTCGGCCTTGGGGAATCCGGCAATTTCCCGTCGGGGCTGAAAGCCGTGGCCGAATGGTTTCCGCAACGCGAACGCGCGCTTGCGGTCGGCCTGTTCAACGCCGGCGCCAATGTCGGTGCGATCGCCACGCCGTTGATCGTACCCGCCATCACGCTCGCTTATGGCTGGCGCATGGCGTTCATCGCCACCGGCCTGCTCAGCATCCTGTGGCTGGTTGCCTGGGTGACCATCTACCGCCGGCCGCACGAGCATCAACGCGTCGGCGCGGCCGAACTGGCGCTGATCCAGAGCGATCCGGTCCAGCCCGCCGGGCACATGCCCTGGCTGCGGCTGTTCGCCGTGCGCGAAACATGGGCCTATGCGATCCCCAAATTCCTGACCGATCCCATCTGGTGGATGTTCCTGTTCTGGCTTCCGGATTTCCTCGGCAAGCGCCACGGGCTGGATCTCAAAAGCTTCGGCATCCCGCTCGTCATCATCTATCTCTTGTCCGATGGCGGCAGCGTCCTCGGCGGGTGGGCCTCCTCCCGCCTGCTGCGCGCCGGCTGGTCGGCCAATGCCGCACGCAAGACGATCATGCTCGCCAGCGCCATCGCCGTGCTGCCGATCGTGACCGTGCAATATGTCGACCAGCTTTGGCTGGCCGTCGCGCTGATCGGTCTCGCGACCGCCGGGCATCAGGCCTTCTCCGCAAACCTGCTGACGCTGCCGTCCGATCTCTTCCCACGACAGGCGGTCGCCTCGATCGTCGGCATCGGCGGGACGGCGGGCGCGTTGGGCGGCATGATGATCGCCAAATTCGTCGGCCATATGCTCAGCCTTTCGGGCAGCTATGCGCCGATCTTCGCGGTTGCGGGGGGCGCCTATCTGCTGGCACTGGCGGCGCTGCACATCATCAGCCCCCGGCTGGCCCCCGCCCGCTTCGCCCCCGCCGCCCCGCTTATATCCCATGGAGAGTGAACCATGATCGTCCGCACCCGCATCCTGTCCGCACTCGCGCTGCTTGCCTTGCCGACCAGCCTGCCCGCCGCCCCCGCGCGCGTCGCCAGCCCGGCAGCGCAATCGCCGCTCGCCGCCGCGGTGCGGCTTGCCGACTGGCAACTGGCCCGGCTGAACGATTCCACCCATGTCAGTCGCGCCACCGGCGAAACCCGCAATCCGCGCGCATGGGAGCAGGCCGTGTTCTGGGTCGGCATGACCGCGCTCGCCGATGCCGGGGCACCACCCCGCATCCGGGATGCCATCCTCGCCATGGGCCGCGCCAATCAATGGCAACCGGGCAAAAACCCCTATTTCGCCGACGACCACGCGATCACCCAAAGCTATTTATGGGCCGCCGCCCATGACAAGACGGTCGCCGCAGCCGCGCTCGCGCCCACGCGCGCCGTCTTCGATCGCATCGTGAACCAGCCCGCCGTCACCACGCTGGCTTTCTACGTCCCCCCCGCCGGCTATTCCGCCGCCGAATGCCTGACGCGATGGTGCTGGTGCGATGCGCTGTTCATGGCCCCGCCCGCCATGATGGAACTGAGCCGCCAGACCGGCGATCCCCGCTACCGCGATTTCGCGCTGAAGGAATTCTGGGCGACCACCGACTTCCTGCTCGATCCGGTCGAACAGCTTTATTATCGCGACAGCCGCTTCTTCGAACGGCGCGACGCGCAGCAGCGCAAGCAATTCTGGGCGCGCGGCAATGGCTGGGTCTTCGCCGGCATGGCCCGCATCATCCCGCTCCTGCCCGAAGGCAGCGCGGACCGGCAGCGGATGGAAAAGCTGTTCCGCACCATGGCCGCCAAGTTGAAAACACTTCAGAAAGCGGACGGCTATTGGGCACCCTCGCTGCTCGCACCCGAAGGATCGCCCCCGGAATCCAGCGGCACCGGCTTCTTCACCTATGGCATGGCATGGGGCGTGCGCAGCGGCCTGCTCCCCCGCGCCGAGTATGAACCCGTCGCGCGGCGCGGCTGGGCGGCGCTGGAACGCGCGATCCAGCCCGATGGCCGGCTGGGCTGGGTGCAACAGGTCAGCGACCGGCCGGAAACGGTGGCCGCGGCCGACACGCAATATTATGGCGTCGGCGCCTATCTGCTCGCCGCGACCGAAATCGCCGCGCTCGATCGCAGCGGACGTTGAACGGGGGGATCACCGGCATGTTCACCAAAACCTATTACGCGACCCATCCCGACATGATGGACGGCGCATCGAACGAGGATCTGCGCGACCGTCATCTGGTCAGCGGCCTGTTCCGGTCGGGGGAAATCACGCTCACTTATTCGCACGGTGAACGCTTCATCATCGGCGGCGCGGTGCCCGCAGGCGAGACGCTGGCACTGCCGGTGCAGATCGAACCCGCCAGCGCCGCCGGCCACCCACTGCTCGAACGGCGCGAACTCGGCATCGTCAATATCGGCCGTGAAACCGGCACCGTCACCATCGACGGCACCGCCTTCCCGCTCGCCCGGCACGAAGCGCTCTATGTCCCGATGGGGACGAAGGAGGTGCTCTTCGCAGGGGACGGTGCGCGCTATTATCTGCTCAGCGTGCCCGCCCACGCCGCCTTTCCGCTGCGGAAGGTCACGCTCGCCGACGCCGCCTCCATGGAACGGGGCAGTCTCGAAACCTCGAACGACCGCACCATCTACCAGTTGATCCTGCCGCATCTGGCCACCAGCGCCTCGCTCTGCCTCGGCCTGACCAGATTGAAACCCGGCTCGGTCTGGAACACGATGCCGCCGCACGTCCATGAACGCCGCAGCGAGATCTACCTCTATTTCGATCTGGAGGAGGAAGACCGCATCTTCCATTATATGGGCCAGCCCGATGCGATGCGGCACATCGTCATGGCCAATGAAGAGGTCGTCATCAGCCCGCCCTGGTCGGTCCATATGGGCGCGGGCACCCGCAACTATACCTTCATCTGGGCGATGGCCGGGGAAAATCAGGACTATGAAGACATGGACGTCTGCGACATCTGCCAACTCCGCTGACTAGGTAGGGAGGGGCAGAAACGGACGGCATCGACCGTCCGTCCATGCCCCTTTCGGAGGGCTTTCTCCTTTCCCGACATGCAGTTATGGATCGCGCCGATGACATCGTATCGCGATCCGCTCCCTTGTTTCGAACCCGCATCGACGGCACGCAGATGCCAGAAGGAAGGACGGTCGCGGCGCTGGATCGGCTGGCTGCTCCCCACCGCGCTGATCCTCGCCACCCCGGCCTTCGCCGCCACCCAATATCAAAGCTCGCCCGAACGGCGCACCGTCGCCGAAAAGGACTGGGGTCCATGGCTCGGCCCGTTCCGCGCCAAGCTGATCCCCAGTCTGATGCAGGATTTCGGGGAACGCTATCTCTACCAGCCGGCCAACGCCCTCCTGCCACCCCCCCGCCCCGGCGAGGATCGGGTGGTCTTCCTCGGCGATTCGATCACCGATCGCTGGAACCTCGCCGCCAGCTTCCCCGGCCGCCCCTATATCAATCGCGGGATCGGCAGTCAGGTCTCCGCACAGACGTTGTTGCGCTTCCATCAGGATGTCGTCGCGCTCAAACCCGCGGCGGTCGTCATCCTGATCGGAACGAACGACGTCCAGGGCTTTCTGCAACAGGAAACACAGGCTCAGATCAAGGCCAATTGGGAAGCCATGGCCGACCTCGCCAATGCCCACGGCATCGCGGTGGTGTTCGGGTCGCTGCTGCCCGTCAATGATGACGGAGAGGCGGCGCGCAATGTCGTGAAGGAGCGAAACCCCGCGGAACTGCGCGCGCTGAACGCATGGCTACGCGCCTTCTGCGACCGTCGCGGCTATGGCTATGCGGACTATCATGCCGCACTGGTCGACGCACGCGGCCTGATGGATCCCCGCTACACGACGGACGGCGTTCACCCGCTCGACAACGCCTATGCCCGCATGGCCCCGATCGTCACAAGCGCGATCGAAACCGCCCTGACGGCACGCGACACGTCCGGCCGCCGACGCAAAGCCGGACGCTGATCCCGGCGGCCTGATCGCTGATACGCTAACATCCGCCCCGGTAGGATCAGTCATCGCCGCTTCGGACCCGGCATATTAACATGGGCATATAGAGGGGCAAAAGGGCGGACTCCCGCCATGCGCCCCACCGCTCCTTCCGCATTACGCCCGACCTTTCAGCCTTTTGGCTAATGATGCACGAATATCACGCGTTCGCCATAATCACTGGTGAAACAAGTTTTCATATTTCAATCCCGGCGGCCTGACGGCATGTTAGCGGTCACAAGCTCCGGCTGACCCCAGCAAGAGAGCCGTTGAAAAGAGGATGCCATGACGCCCCCTCTCCCATCATCGGCGATCGCGCACGTGCGCCGGACGAATGACAGCGAGCGGGAGCCGACATGCCTATTTTCCGGACGAATTTCCTGACGCAGCGCTCCGCCGCCCTGCGCCTCCTCACTGGCACCGCCAGCGCCGCACTGGTCGCGCTGACGATCCCCGCCGCCGCGATCGCGCAGGATGCCACCACCGCCGGCGGCGTGACCGCCCCGAGCGGCGATCAGGGCGTCGCCGCCCCCGCCGCCACCTCCGGCGCGGAAGAGGATGCCATCGTCGTCACCGGTGTCCGCGCCTCGCTGCAAAGCGCGCAGGCCCGCAAGCGCACGTCCGACCAGATCGTCGACTCCATCGTCGCGGAAGATATCGGCAAGCTGCCCGACCGCAACGTCGCGGAAGCGTTGCAGCGCATCACCGGCGTCCAGATCCAGCGCAGCTTCGGCGAAGGCAGCTCCATCGCCATTCGCGGTCTCAGCCAGGTCCGCACCGAAATCAACGGCCGCGACGTCTTCACCGCCAATGGCGGCCGCACGCTCAGCCTGGAGGATGTCCCCTCCGAACTGCTCGCCGGGATCGACGTCTACAAGAACCCGTCGGCGGACCTGATCGAAGGCGGCCTCGGCGGCCTCGTCAATCTGCGGACGCGCAAGCCGTTCGATTTCGACGGGTTCAAGGTGTCGACCAGCGCCAGCATCAACTATTATGATCTGTATGGCGCGGCGCGTCCGCAGGCCAATCTCCTGCTGTCGAACCGCTGGGATACCGGCATCGGTGAAATCGGCATCCTGGTCGATCTTGCCTATCAGAAGACCGCATTCCGGCAGGACCAGATTTCCAGCCAGCCCTTCTACACGACCGTCCCGGGTGCAGCGAACGACCCGAATGGCGGCGTCGTCTATCCCGGCCGCGCCGGTCTGGAATCCAGCACCCCGCACGGCGTCGGCATCGGCGAATATCTGGGCAACCGCCGGCGTCTCGGCGCGGACGTCGCGGTCCAGTGGCGTCCGAGCGACACGCTGGAATTCACCGGTGAATATATCCGGTCGGACTACAAGTTCCGCTACGGCGATTACAGCTTTTTCGCCTATACCGGCGATGCGCCGATCTTTCCCGATCCCACCGCACCCTTCGTCTATGATGCGGACGGCAATTTCCGCAGCGGCACCTTCGTCAACGTCCCGATCAACACCAACACCAGCCTGGAAACCCGCCATTCCGTCACCAGCGATTATTCGCTGAACGGCAAATGGAAGCCCACCGACGCGCTGACCGTCAATGGTGATTTCCAGTATATCAAGGGCACGACCGACGGCACGCGCTCGATCGTGATCCTGAATTCGGTGGCCGAACGCCTGTTCCAGTCGGTGGGCGACGGTCCGCCCGCCATGCTCATCACGCCCGATAACAACCCGGCCAACGGCAACGGATCGCTCACCGATCCCGCCAGCTATTCGGTCCCCGGCGGCTATCTCGATCACATCGAGCGTTCGGTCGGGCGGCAATATACCGGTCGGCTGGATGCGACCTACAAGTTCGAGGACAGCTTCCTGAAGTCGTTCACGGCCGGCGTCCGCTATACCGATCGCACCTCCGTCACCGACAGCAGCACCTATGCCTATTACGGCCTCACCGGCGGGTTGCCCAACAACCTGTACCAGCAGCTTCCGCTGCGCGGCGAATTTTATCGCGGCTACCAGTCCGTGCCGGACGCGGCGCTGTTCTTCGATCGTGGCACCGTGCTGAATTACGACGCCACCCGCGCCGCACTGGCCCCCTATGTCGGCGAAGGCCAGCGGGACGCCTTGCTGCAGGGCGTCGGCTACGTCCCCAGCGATCGCAACACGCAGGCCGAAAAGACCTACACCGCCTACGGTCTCGTAAAGTTCGGCGCGGACGATCTGCCCGTCCCGATCGACGGCAATATCGGTGTTCGCGTCGTGCAGACGAAGGTCGGCACCACCGGCTTCGAAACCCGCACCCCGCAGATCCAGACCGGCGTCACCGATGCCGGCGTGCCCATCTTCGGCAACGGCCCGGTCAGCTATGTCCCGATCGCCGTCGACTCCAGCTATACGAAGGCGTTGCCCAGCCTCAACCTGCGCTTCCGCTTCACGCCGGAACTGCAACTCCGTCTGGCCGCGTCCAAGGCGCTCACCCGCCCGGATTTCACGAACCTCAATCCGAACATCAACATCGTCGAATTCAATCCGAACAACAACATCCGCACGGCATCGTCCGGCAACCCCAACCTTCGCCCGCTGACCGCGGATCAGCTCGACGCCTCGCTGGAATATTATTTCTCGCGCACCGGTTCGGTTTATCTGGCCGGCTTCTACAAGAAGGTCGACGGCTTCATCGCCAACGTCACCGCGCGCGAAACCTACACCTTCGGCAGCAACAGCTATCAATATGATGTCACCCGCCCGCTGAACGGCGACAATGGCAAGATCAAGGGTTTCGAAGTCGGCGGCAACGCCTTTGCCGATTTCCTGCCGGGGGCGCTGTCCGGTTTCGGCGTGCAGGCCAACTTCACCTATGTCGACAGCCAGGCCCCCAGCCCGGATGCGTCGGACACGTCCGGCAATCGCCTGCTCGTCCCGCTCGAACAGTTGTCCAAATATAGCTACAACCTTGTCGGCATCTACGAAAAGGGTCCGATCTCGGCCCGCGCCGCCTATAACTGGCGGAGCAAATATGTCGTGACCACGCGCGGGAACGGCAGCGGCAACCTGCCCATCTTCAACGATGCGCGTGGGCAGCTCGATGCGTCGGTCGGCTATACGGTCAACGAGCATCTCACCCTGACCGTGGACGGCATCAACCTGACCAACACCACCAACCGCACCTATTACGGGATCGCCAGCCGCCCGCAATCGTCGGTGCTGAACGACCGCCGCGTCAGCGGCACCGCGCGGATCACCTTCTGATCCCTGTTTCCGGTGCCGTGCCGTCTGGTGCGGCACCGGAACGCGGGTTAGGACCATGGTCATGAGCGAAGCTGATGATCGCCGATACCGCGCGCCCGCGCTCGAAAAGGGACTGGACATCCTCGAACTGCTGGCCGTGGCGGAAAGTCCGTTGCCGCTCAGCGCCATCGTCGCACAACTCGGCCGGTCGCATGGCGAACTGTTCCGCATGGTGCAGGTGCTGGAATATCGTGGCTTCATCGAACAGGATCTGCGTGTCGATGGCTATGTGCTGACAGACCGGCTCTTCTCGTTGGGGATGCACCAGCCGCGGATGCTCAGCCTCGTGGAACTGGCGCTGCCGGTCATGCGCGTACTGGCGGCGGACAGCGGGCAATCCTGCCATCTCGCCTTTCATGCTGCGGGGGACATGGTGGTGGTCGCGCGCATGGAATCGCCCGAACAACTCGGCTTCTCGGTCCGCGTCGGCTATCGCCAGCGGCTGGTGCGGACCGTATCCGGCGTCGTCCTCTATGCGTTTCAGGATGCGGCGATGCGGCAGCGCTGGGAAGCGCAGATGGACCCCCTGCCCGACGCCGCGACGCTCGCCAGCTTCCGCGCCCGCGCCGAACGCGCCCGCATCGCCGGTTACGAAGCGGCCGCCAGCCCGTTCGTCACCGGGATCACCGATATTTCGGCCCCCGTCCTGCGCGGTGGAAGCGCGGCGGCGGCGCTCACCATTCCCTTCATCGCCCGCCACGCGCCTGCGCTGGGGCAGGACGCCGCGACCGCGATGCTGATCGCCGCCGCCGCCCGGCTTTCCGCCCAGCTCGTGTCCGCGGACGACCGCATCTGATCCGGAGACCCCCGACCATGTGGCATTGCCTGCTCCTCGACCTCGAAGACGACGCCGCGCTGATCGCCGCCTATCGGGATCATCATCGTCCCGGCAACGTCCCTGCGCCCGTCCTCGCCGCCATCCGTGCCAGCGGGATCACCGCGATGGACATCTACAATCTCGGCGACCGGCTGGTCATGATGATGCAGACCAGCCCGGATTTCGATCCGGTCGCAAAGGCCGCGTCGGATGCGTCCGATCCCGCCATCGTCGCCTGGGAAGCGGCGATGGGCCGGCTGCAACGCGCCTTGCCCTTCGCCCCGACCGGCGAGAAATGGATCCCCGCCGAACGCATCTTCGCGCTGTCCGAACAACCCTGACCGGATCAGTCCAGCGCCCGGTCCAGATGCGTATAGCCGCCATCGGGCACGATCCATTGGCCAGTCGTGTGCGATGACCGTTCGGACAGCAGGAACAGCACGGTGCTGGCAATTTCGCGGTCGGTGGTCATCCGGTGACCCAGCGGGATCCGCGCGCTGATCTCCCTTATCTTGGCCTGCGGATCGTCGAACGTATCGACCCATTGCCGGTAGAGCGGCGTCATGACCTCGGCCGGCAAGACCGCGTTGACGCGCACGCCGTCCCCCGCCAGCGCCGCCGCCCATTCTCGTGTCAGCCCCAGTTGCGCGGCCTTCGCCGCCACATAGCCGCTGGTCTCGCCCTGCCCGGTCAGCGCGGTCTTGGACGAGATGTTCACGATCGCCCCGCGCGCCCGCTTCAGTTCGGACAGGCAATGATGCGCCATGCCGTAATAATGGCCGAGATTGGCCGTGACGGAGGCGAGGAACGCCGCCGTCCCCGCCGACAGCCCGACCCCGTCATTCGCGCCGGCATTGTTGACCAGCCCGTAAATCCCATGCCCCTCCGTCACGATCCGCGCCACCGCATCCGCGCAGGCGGCATCGTCCGTCAGTTCCACCTGATGGAACAAGGTCGCGGGCTGCAGCCGCAGGATAGTGTCCGCAAATTCGGGCGACAGCGGGCTGCGCGACAGGATCGCCGGGATTGCCCCCTCTTCCGCCAGCATCGTCGCGATCGCGCCGCCAATGCCAGCCCCGCCGCCGGTCACGATCACCAGCCGTCCGTCTAGTCCCAGATCCATCCTATCGCTGCTCCTGCAATCCATAACAAAGCCGTGCCGTACCGCCGAAGATCGCATCGCGATGCGCGGGGCAGGCCAAAGTGACGAAATCGGAGATCAGCGCGATCACGCGCGCATAGTCCGCGGCCAGCAGGCACACCGGCCAGTCCGAACCGAAGATCAGCCGCTCCGGCCCGAAACAATCGAGCAGATGCTCCAGATAAGGCCGCAATCCATCGGCGGTCCAGCGCGCATGATCCGCCTCCGTCACCAGCCCCGACAGCTTGCACCGGACGCCCGAATGCGCCGCAATGGCCCGAACATCATCGGCCCAGGGGTGCCATTCCCCCCCGGCAATGCCCGGCTTGCCGCCATGGTCGAGGATCAGCGCCCCCCGATCATCCGGCAAGCTTTCCAGAAAGTCCGGCACCTGCGCCAACTGGCCGGGCCGGACCAGAATATCATAAGCGAGGCCCTGTTCCAGCACATGCCGCACGCCGTCCCGCGCATCGGAACGCATCATCCATGCGGGATCGGGATCGTCCTGAATCATATGCCGCAGCCCGACGAGGCGCGTGTCACGCCAGCGATCGAGCCGATCCGGCAAGTCCGCCGCGGTCAGGTCCGTCCACCCCACCACGCCGGCGATCCAGTCATGCGCCGCCGCCAGCCCCAGCAGCCAGTCCGTCTCTTCAGGATCCTGCCGCGCCTGCACGGCGATGCAGTCTGCAACGCCGTTCGCGATCATCACATCGCGAACATCCCCCGGCAACCGGTCGCGCGCCAGCACGCCGCCCGGTGCGATCCACGGATAATCGTCCGCGCGATACCGCCAGAAATGTTGATGTGCATCCATCACCTTCATCGCCGGGCTTATGCCTCTCTTGCAGCTTCCGCTCACCTGTGACATTGTTTTTCACATATGCAAACACCGGTGCCGGTCAGATCGTTCATGACAGGCGTCGATGTCCGCACCGCCGATCCGCAAAAACGGACGGCACGGCAGAGGATCGTCCGAAGGAATTCCATGACCGCATTTCACGGCCCCGCCGCCACAGCGGCCCCTCCAGCGCCCGATGAAACCCACCATCATTTCATCACGCCCGGCTACCGGGCCGGGTTCGCACTGATCGTAAGCCTGTTCTTCCTTTGGGCAATCGCCAATAATTTCAATGATATCCTGATTCGCCAGTTCCAGAAGGCGCTGGATCTCGATCGCGCCCGCGCCGGGCTGATCCAGTTCGTCTTCTATGTCGGCTATTTCGTCATGGCCTTGCCCGCGGGCTTCGTGATGCGCCGCTTCGGCTACCGGGCCGGCATTCTCGCCGGGCTGGCGCTCTATGCGATCGGGGCGTTGCTGTTCTGGCCCGCCGCCGAGCTGCGCGCCTATTGGGCGTTCCTCGGCGCGCTGTTCGTACTGGCGTCGGGCGCGACCTTTCTGGAAACCGCCGCCAACCCCTATATCGTCGCCTTCGGTGATCCTGCGCGCGCATCGCAGCGGCTGAACCTGGCGCAGGCGTTCAACGGGTTCGGCGCGGTCCTCGCCCCCGCAATCGGCGGCATCTTCATCTTTTCGGGTGTGGAACATGATGTCGGCACGCTGGCCGGCATGTCGGCCGCAGAGCAACTCGCCTATCGCGCGGCCGAAGCGCGGATGGTGCAAACCCCCTATCTGATCCTCGCCGCCATCGTCGTCCTTGCCGCCATCGCCATCGCGCTGGTCCGCCTGCCGCGCATGTCGGTGGGGGAAGACGGGGCACGCCATGACGGGTTGCGCAGCGTCATCCGCAGCCCCGGCCTGCTCCCCGCCGCCATCGCGCAATTCTTCTATGTCGGCGCGCAGGTCGGGATCTGGAGCTTCTTCGTCGATTTCGTGAAGGACAGCGTGCCCGCCACGCCCGAACGGACCGCCGCCTATCTGCTGTCGTTCAGCCTTGTCCTGTTCATGCTCGGCCGCTTTGCCGGTGCCGCGCTGATGGCGCGGATCGCGCCCGTCCGCCTGCTCCGCCTGTGCGCCATGGCGGCGCTGTTGCTCTGCGGCGTGGCGGTGATCGCCTCCGGCTGGGTCGCGGTCGGCGCGCTGGGGCTGACCAGCCTGTTCATGTCGATCATGTTCCCGACCATCTTCGCGCTCGGCATTCGCGGTCTCGGCCCGCGCGCCGCGATCGGATCGTCGCTGATCGTCATGGCGGTGATCGGCGGCGCGATCGTGCCACCGGTCATGGGCCTGATCGCCGTCCTCGGCGGCGGCCTCCACATCGCGATGCTGCTGCCGCTCGCCTGCTTCGCGGCCGTCATCCTCTTCGCGAAACGAACCGAAACCCTCGACGCCGTGCGGCTGTCATGACCCAAGGAAAGCCTGTGAGACTGAACGGAAAACGCGTCCTCGTCACCGCCGCCGCGCAGGGCATCGGCCGCGCGATCGTCGATGCCTTCGTCGCCGAAGGCGCGATCGTCCACGCCGCCGACATCAACGGCGCCCTGCTGGACGGCATGACCGACGCCACCCCCATCCTGCTGGACGTGACCGACGCCGCCGCCGTCGCCGCGCTGCCGGGGCGGATCGGCACCGTCGATGTGTTGGTCAACGCCGCGGGCTTCGTCCATGCCGGCGACATTCTCGCCTGCGATGATGATGCATTCGCCGCTTCGATGGCGATCAACGTCACCGCCATGTACCGGCTCGCCCGCGCCTTCCTGCCGGCGATGCTGGATCAGGCGGACGGATCGATCATCAACATCGCGTCGATCGCATCCAGCATCCGCGGCATCCCCAACCGCTTCGCCTATGGCACCACCAAGGCGGCGGTCATCGGCATGACCAAGGCGATCGCTGCGGACTATGTCGCGCGCGGCATCCGCTGCAACGCCATCTGCCCCGGCACGATCGACTCCCCGTCGCTGCGGCAGCGTGTCGCGGAACAGGCGGCAGCGCAGGGCGCGACGCTGGCCGACGCTACCGCCGCCTTCGTCGCCCGCCAGCCGGTCGGCCGGCTCGGCCGGCCGGAGGAGATTGCGGCACTCGCCGTCTATCTCGCCTCGAACGAAAGCGCGTTCACCACGGGCCAGACCCACATCATCGACGGCGGCTGGATCAACTGATCCCCACTCCATCAAAAGGCAGACGCATATGAAACTTCTTCGCTACGGCCCGATCGGGGCAGAAAAGCCCGGCCTGCTCGATGCCGCCGGTCGCATTCGCGATCTCTCCGGCTATGTCGCCGACATCGCCGGCACCACCCTGTTGCCCGAGCAACTGGCGCAGCTTGCGACGGTGTCGGAGGAAAGCCTGCCACTGGTGGAAGGCACGCCGCGCATCGGTGCCTGCGTCGGCGCGGTCGGCAAGTTCATCTGCATCGGCCTCAACTATAGCGATCACGCCGCCGAAAGCGGCATGGACGTGCCCGCCGAACCGGTCGTCTTCAACAAATGGACCAGCGCCATTTGCGGTCCCGACGACGATATCGAGATGCCACGCGACGCGACCAAGCTGGACTGGGAAATCGAACTCGGCGTCGTCATCGGCAAGCCCGGCCGCTATATCGATCCGGCCGACGCGATGGATCATGTCGCCGGCTATTGCGTCGTCAACGACGTCAGCGAACGCGCCTTCCAGCTCGAACGTGGCGGCACGTGGGACAAGGGCAAGGGCTGCGACACGTTCGGCCCGATCGGCCCCTGGCTGGTCACGGTCGACGAAGCTCCGTCGCACAACGCCATGCGCCTCTGGCTGGAGGTCGACGGTCATCGTTATCAGGACGGCACCACCGCGACGATGGTCTTCGACGTGCCGACGATCATCGCCTATCTCAGCCGCTTCATGAGCCTGCAAAGCGGCGACGTGATCTCCACCGGCACGCCCCCCGGCGTCGGTCTCGGCCAGAAACCGCCCGTCTACCTCTCCGTCGGCCAGCGGATGCGGCTCGGCATCGATGGCTTGGGCGAACAGACGCAGCGCGTCGTGGAGGCGCGCGCGTGACATCCATCACCGCGATCCGCATTCGCGACGTCCGTTTCCCGACCAGCCTGTCGCTCGACGGGTCGGACGCCATGAACCCCGATCCCGATTATTCCGCCGCCTATGTCGTGCTGGAAACCGATGAACCGGGGCTGGAAGGGCATGGCCTGACCTTCACCATCGGGCGCGGGAACGAGGTCTGCGTCGCCGCGATCGCCGCGCTGCGCGATCGGGTGATCGGGCTGGATCTGGACTGGATCGCGGCCGACCCCGGCCGCTTCTGGCGGCACGTCACGGATGACAGCCAGTTGCGCTGGATCGGCCCCGACAAGGGCGCGATCCATCTCGCGACCGGCGCGGTCGTCAACGCCGTCTGGGATTTGTGGGCAAAGCGCGCCGGCAAGCCCGTCTGGCAACTGGTCGCGGACATGACGCCCGCCGAACTCGTCCGCTGCATCGACTTCCGCTACATTACCGATGCGATCACGCCGGAAGAGGCGCTCACCCTGCTCACCGCCCGCGCGGCGGGCAAGGCGGAACGGATCGCGACGCTGCAAGCCGAAGGCTTTCCCTGCTACACCACCTCGGCCGGCTGGCTCGGCTATTCGGACGAGAAGCTGCACCGGCTCGCGCGCGAAGCCGTCGATGCCGGGTTCGACCATATCAAGCTCAAGGTCGGGCGCGATCTCGATGACGATATCCGCCGCCTCCGCATCGCACGCGAGGCGATCGGCCCCGATGCCAAGCTCATGATCGACGCCAACCAGATCTGGGAAGTCGATCAGGCGATCGAATGGGTCAACGCGCTCGCCTTCGCCAAACCCTGGTTCATCGAGGAGCCGACCAGCCCCGACGACGTGCTCGGCCATGCGCGCATCCGTGCCGCGATCGGCGATGTGAAGGTCGCGACCGGCGAGATGTGCCAGAACCGCATCCTGTTCAAACAGTTCATGGCGGCGGGCGCGATCGACGTGGTGCAGATCGACGCCTGCCGTCTGGGCGGTGTCAACGAAGTGCTCGCCGTGCTGCTGATGGCCGCCAAGCACGGCCTGCCGGTCTGCCCCCATGCCGGCGGCGTCGGCCTGTGCGAATATGTGCAACATCTGTCGATGATCGACTATCTCTGCTTCTCGGGCACGCGCGACGGGCGCGTGATCGAATATGTGGATCATCTGCATGAACATTTCGTCGATCCCTGCATCATCCGCGATGCCGCCTACATGCCGCCCACTCGCCCCGGCTATTCGATCGAGATGAAACCCGCATCGATCGAACGCTACGCCGTCTCGCCCGAACTGCGTTACTAGGTCCGCCATGATCGTCGCCTCCACGCTCGACTTTCGCGAAGCCGCCCGCCGCCGGCTGCCGCGCTTCCTGTTCGATTATGCGGACGGCGGCGCCTATGCCGAACAGACGCTGCGGCGGAACGTCTCCGATCTGGCGGACATCGCGCTCCGCCAGCGCGTCCTGCGCAACGTGGCCGATATCGATCTGTCGACCACACTGTTCGGGCGGCGCATGGCGATGCCGGTCGGGCTTGGACCGGTGGGCATCGCCGGCATGTATCATCGCCGCGGTGAGACGCAGGTCGCGCGCGCCGCGGCACGGGCGGACATCCCCTATTGCCTGTCCACCGTCTCCATCTGCCCCCTGGCGGAGGTGAAGCGCGCCAGCGGCACCGGCCCGCTCTGGTTCCAGCTCTACGTCATCCGCGACCGCGCCTTCATGCGCGATCTGATCGCGACGGCGCGCGCGGAGGGTGCCGAAGCCCTCGTGTTCACCGTCGACATGCCGGTGCCCGGCGCGCGCTACCGCGATGCCCATTCGGGCATGTCCGGCCCGTGGTCCGGCGCGAAGCGGGTGATGCAGGCGCTCGGCCGCCCGCGCTGGGCATGGGATGTCGGCCTGCACGGCCGCCCGCACCAGCTCGGCAATCTCGAACCCGTGCTCGGCAAAAGCAGCGGCCTGAACGACTATATGGGCTGGCTCGGCGCCAATTTCGATCCGTCCATCGCCTGGGCCGATCTGGACTGGATCCGGTCCGCATGGGACGGCCCGCTCATCATCAAGGGCATATTAGACGCGGACGATGCGCGCGAAGCCGTTGCGATCGGTGCGGACGGGATCGTCGTGTCGAACCATGGCGGTCGCCAACTGGACGGCGTGCCCTCCACCGCCCGCGCCCTCCCCGCCATCGCGGATGCCGTCCGGGGTGCCGTGACGATCCTCGCCGATTCCGGCATTCGTTCGGGTCTGGACGTACTCCGGATGCTGGCACTCGGCGCGGACGGCGTCCTCCTCGGCCGCGCATGGCTCTTCGCGCTCGCGGCGCAGGGCGAAGCAGGCATCGACCTGCTGCTCACGTTGATCGAACGCGAAATGCGTGTGGCCATGGCGCTGACCGGTGTCCGCGGTCTCGCCGAAATCGATCGTTCGATCCTCGTTCGGGACTGACGGCTACCCGCTCTTTACGATCGTATAATCTATCCGATACTGATACACCCTTGCAAAACGCGGTTGCGGCAAGGGGAATGGGATGACGATCGGTAAGCGACACGCGGTAGAGGGTCCGAAGTTCGAAGCGCATCCCCTGCCCCGGCGCTCGAAGCAGTCCACCGCCTCAGCGATCCTCCTGCTGGCGACGATCGCCGGATCGCCATGGGCGCCCGCCTCCGCAACGCCGGACCAGCATAAGCCCGTCTACAAACCGATCGCCACCACCGACCACCGCGTCGGTGCGCTGCGCATCGCCCTGCGCGCCGACACACAGACGCTCGCCCGCCTCTCCCCCGCCGGCGAACCGGGGTTCAGCTTCGTGCCGACCGGACGCGAGGCCGAACGCGCCGGCGACGGCTACAACCATCTCGGCGATCTCAACCTGCGCGTGCGGACGCCGGGCGGCGCATGGCGTGATTTCGCGTCGGCGCATCTCCGCAAGCCCATCCGCATCCTGCCCGCCACCGGCCGCACGATCGCCGCCGCCGATATCAGCGCCAGCATGGGCGACGGCGCGCCTTTCCGGGTCGAACGACGCTGGGTCGACGATCGCGGCGGACTGGCGCTCCGCTTCCGCATCGCCAACATTTCCGGCGGCCCGCTGGAAATCGGCGCGCTCGGGATGCCGATGGTGTTCGACAACATCATCACCGACCGCGATCTGGAACAGGCCCATGCGCAGGCCAGTTTCGTCGATCCCTATATCGGTCGCGACGCCGGCTATCTCCAGGTCACGCGCCTGACCGGGCGCGGCTCCGCCCTGCTCGTCCTGCCCGAAAAGGGATCGCCGCTCGAAGCCTATACGCCGCTCCCGAATCCGGATCCGGACAAGACCGGCACGATCTTCACCGAACGCAGCAAGCGCGCGCAGACGTCCGAAGGCTTTTACGACTGGACGGTCCATTCGCTGGGCTATGCCGATCGCGAATGGAAGAATGCCGGAACGCAATGGAACGCCCCCACCGCCCGCACGCTGGCGGCGGGCGAGACGATCGAGGTCGGCGTCCGGCTGGTCGAATCCCCCTCGATCCGCGCGATCGAGACGACGCTGACCGCAAATGCCCGCCCGGTCGCGGTCGGCATTCCCGGTTATGTCGTGCCGACCGACCAGCAGGCTTCGCTCTTCGTGAAGGCTCCCTCCGCGATCCGGTCGATCGAGAGCGTCCCCGCCGGCGCGGTCGAGGCGACCGCCACTGGCAACGTCAAAGGCTGGGCGCGCATCGCGATCCGCGGGCGGCAATGGGGATCGGTCCGGCTGACCCTCACCTATGCCGATGGACAGAAGCAGACCGTCAGCTATTTCGTCACCAAGCCGCTGGAGCAGGCGATGGCCGATCTCGGCCGCTTCTCGACGACGCAGCAATGGTATGAGGGGAAAGGCGATCCGTTCGGCCGCTCGCCCGCCATCCTGGCCTATGACAGGGAGGCGCAGAAGATCGTCGATGTCGAACCCCGCGTCTGGATTGCGGGGATGAGCGACGAAGGCGGCGCCGGCAGTTGGGTCGCCGCCACGATGAAGCAACTCGACAATCCCGATCCGGCCGAAGTCGCGAAGATCGAACGCATGGTCGACGAAACCGTCGTCGGCAAGCTGCAGGTCGCGGACGGACCGCAGGCCGGCGCGGTCCGGAAGAGCCTCTTCTACTACGACGCCGCCAAATTCCCGACGCTCTACCCCGCCACGGAAAACTGGAAGAGCTGGACGTCTTGGAAGGAAAAGGACGCCAACGACCTCGGACGCGCCTATAATTACCCCCATGTCGCGGCCGGGCATTGGGTGCTGTACCGCACCGCCCGCAATCATCCGGGGCTGGTGACGCGGCATGATTGGCGCTGGTATCTGGACCATGCCGCCATGACGGTGACCGCCATGATGCGCGATGCCCCTTATTATGCAGAATTCGGGTTGATGGAAGGCGATGTCTTCGTCGACATCCTCAAAGACCTGAAGCGCGAAGGCTTGACCGAACAGGCCACGCAGATCGAAACGCTGATGCGCCGGCGCGCGGATCATTGGCGCACGCTGAAATATCCGTTCGGATCGGAAATGGCCTGGGATTCGACCGGCCAGCCCGAAGTCCATGCCTGGATGCGCTATTTCGGCTACCAGCCACAGGCGGAGATCACGCGCGAAGTCATTCTCGGTTATGATCCGACCATGCCCAGCTGGGGCTATAACGGCAATGCGCGCCGCTATTGGGATTTCCTCTACGGCGGCAAATATCCGCGGATCGAACGCCAGATCCATCATTACGGATCGGCGCTGAACGCGGTGCCGCTGTTCGAAGCCTATCGCGCCGATCCTGCCGACACGCACCTCCTGCGCGTCGCTTATGGCGGCATGATGGGCGGCATCACCAATATCGACGAACAGGGCTTCTCGTCCGCCGCCTTCCATAGCTGGCCGGACATGATGAAGTGGGATCCGTATAGCGGCGATTATGGCATGGGCTTTTACGGCCATGCGCTGACTGCCGCGACCTATCTGGTGCAGGATCCGACCTTCGGCTGGCTGGGCTATGGCGGCAATGTGCGCGAGGCGGGCGACGGCATCCGGATCGAACCGAAAGACGGCGCACGCGCCCGCCTGTTCATCGCCCCCGCCGCGCTCTGGATCACCCTGCAGGCCGGCAAGATCGCCAGCGCCGTCTACGCGCCGGACAGCGGCCGCGTCACCCTCACGCTCGATCCCGCCACCAGCGCCACGCCGTCAGCCCGCATCTTCGTCGAACGCACCGTCGGAACGGGCGGCGCGCTCGCCATCCCCGGCACCATCTTCGAACAGGGTGGCTATACGCGCAAACTGACAGCCGGGCCGACCATCGTCAGTTTTTCCACGCGCTGAGCAGCGCCGCACGACGGCCCCCCGGACATGGCCGCCTTACCGCATCCCTTGCGCAAAGGCCGCCATGTCCGGGGCATGGTGCAACGCATATTGCGCCACAAAGGCGATGAAGCTCACCGTCAGCCCCAGCAGGAACACGCGATAGGCCCAGCCCAGCATCCGATACTTCTTATGTTCCAGCACCTTGCCATTCTGATAGATATCGCGCGCCATCGTCGCGAAGATGGTGTCATCGCTCTGCATCTGCTCGCACAGCCGCGCGATGAACTCGTCCTCGCCAAGCTGGCTGAACGTCCCGAAAAACAGCAAATTGGGGCGCGGACTGTGGATCGTATGCACATGGGGCAGGATCACCAGCATCGCCAGCACCGCCGCGAAGAAGGCGAACCCGCCCAGGATCAGCAGCGGCAACGGCGCGCCGCCGCCCTTGCCCTGACCAATCGTGATCGTGAAGATCACGAAGGTCGCGCCCATCAGGATGCTCGCTTTCTGGTCCGCCATCTGGCTCAACGTCACCTGCGCGCGGTGGACGGCCACCAGCATGTCGATCGCATTCGCGGTATAGTGCGCCGGAATGTTGCGGCTGGGATCGTGACGGACGTCGAGCAATAGTTCCTCCCCTTGGCCGGCCCCCATGTCATGCACCCATGACCGTGGCATGACCATGCGCCGCTTTTTCGGATGCCGATGCCGGAAGCGGAGCGGATCGATCAAGGTCGATGATCCTCCCGCATTCGCCCATACCGGCCACATTGTATCCGGTCGGGTTTCGGGCAATGATCGAAGGATGATGCACCTTGCTTCCGTCTCCCGTCGCAACCTGCTTGTCGGGAGCGGCGCGCTGGCGCTGACCCCGCTGCTCCCCGCACCATTGTTCGCCGCGCCGGACGTGACTGGCCTGTCGAACATCACCGGCGATGTCGTGCCGATCCCGGTCGCCGAGCGCGAGGAACGCATCGAGCGGGCCCGCCGGCTGATGCGGGAACAGGGCATCGACGCGATCCTGATCGAACCGGGCGCGACCCTCGTCTATTTCACCGGCGTAGAATGGCGGCGCAGCGAGCGCCTGACCGCGGCGATCCTGTTCGCGAAGGGCGATGCCGTGATCGTCACGCCCTTCTTCGAAGAACCTTCGGTGCGCGAAACGCTGGCCATTCCGGCGGAGGTCCGCGTGTGGCAGGAGGATGAAAGCCCGATCGCGCTGATCGCGGATGCGCTCAAGGCGCGTGGCATCACGCAGGGCAAGATCGGGATCGAGGAAACGGTCCGCTTCTTCGCCAGCGACGGCCTCGCCCGTCTGGCACCGGGCCTGCGCATGGTCTCCGCCAATCCCGTCGTGCGCGGCTGCCGGATGGTCAAGACGGCCTCCGAAATCGCGCTGATGACGAAGGCAACCGACGTGACGATCGCCGCCTATCGCTGGGTCTGGCCGCGTATCAAGATCGGCATGACCCCGCAGGAGATCGGCGCGCTGATGAATGCCGCCACGGTCAAGCTGGGCGGCATCCCCGAATTTTCGCTCGTTTTGCTCGGCGAGGCCGCCGCCTATCCGCACGGCTCCCACAAGCCGCAGCGCGTGCGCGAAGGCGAAGTAGTGCTGATGGACTGCGGCTGCGCGGTGCAGGGTTATCAATCGGATGTGTCCCGCACCTTCGTCGCCGGCAAGCCGTCCGCCGACGTCCGCCAGATCTGGAACCTCGTGCGCGACGGACAACAGATCGCCTTCCGCACCGCGCGGATCGGGACGCCCGCCGGCCACGTCGATGACGCCGTCCGCACCTTTTACGAGAAGCAGGGCTTCGGCCCCCGCTACCGCCTGCCCGGCCTGTCCCACCGCACCGGTCACGGTATCGGCCTCGACGGACACGAGCCCGTCAATCTGGTCCATGGCGAGGCGACCTTGCTCCAGCCGGGCATGTGCTTTTCCGACGAACCCGGCCTCTATCTGCCGGGCCGCTTCGGCGTCCGTCTCGAGGATTGCTTCCACATGACCGAAAACGGCCCGGCCTGGTTCTCGACCCCGCCGACGTCGCTGGACAGGCCGGTCTAGCTCGGACGGAGAACCAAACGGAACTGAGAATCGTAGTAATTCAACCGAATGCCACCCGCTCCAGTTCACGGCCAGCGGATATGAACCCGCGCATTGGCCGGCACGTCGAATTCGCGCCGATCGCCACGGGTGTGGCCCTTCAGATCGCCCCCCGGCTCGGCACGGACCTCCACGCCTCGCAACGACGCGCCCGTCTTGCCGATCAGGCTCAGACAGGCATCCCCCGCCGCATCGCCGGAGAGCTGGAGCGTCAGCGATCGTTCGCCCGTGCGGTCGCTGCCCAGCAGGAACAGGTCGCAATAGAGATCGAACGGCGCATCCGCGACCGGGTGGAACGCATGAGCGGCAAAGACGAACGCCGCGCCCGCCCCATAGATTTCCTGCCCGACCTGCCCCGCCTTGTCACCGCCGACATACAGATCTTCCACGGGAAAGGAGAGGCCAGCGTCGATATAGCCGTTGCGCGGTTCCTGGCACAGCATGTCGGCCGGCAGCGCATCAGGATAATAATACCAGGCACGGGTCAGTGCGTAACGGCAATAATCACTCACCATCCGCCGGACGGCCGGATCCAGTTCGGGACCGCCATCCCTCAGATATTGCTCGAACGCCGTAAAACTGTCGAAACATTCGTACAGCGCCATATATGGCCCGTCATGCAGCGCGCTGACGGCCAGAAAGGTCGGATAATGCACGGCATCGCCGACATCCGAATTCCACAGCACGCTGTTGTGAAAGAAGCTCGCGAGATAGACATAGCTTTGGTCCAGATAGGTCCGCTCGCTGGTGATCCGCCACAGGCGCAGACACGCCGCCGCGCCCCACGCCGTCAGGTTCGCCTGATAATTCAGTTCGAACCGCATCCCGCGCGCCGCATCGATCGCGGCGCGTGCTTCCGCGAGATAGGTCGGATCGTCGGTCAGTTCGAACGCCAGCAGCATGACATGCGCATAGATCCCGCCGACATCGGTCTGCCCCAGATCGGTGTCGCCCCGCGCCGCCGTGATGATCGAAAAGTCGGTAACCTTATACTGGACCGGCCATCGATAGTCGAAATGCCGGGCCGCCCGGATGGCGAAGCCCAGCGAATCCTCGAACAGCCGCCGCGCCTTCGCATCGCCGTCCAGCGCCAGCATGGCGAGGCCGATCAGCGGGTGATAGAGATACCAGCTATCCACCGCGTCCCGGTCCTTGTCCGTCCCGACATTGGGCAGATAGCGCCGGATCGACGGCAGCGCGGGATCGAAGAAGCGGCTCAGCCCCCGCGCCAGATCCGCCTCCAGCGCCACCGGCCGGTCCAGCCGCCGGCCATAAAGGTGGATCGCTGCCAGCAACGACACCTGCACCATCGAATCCGGATATTCGGATGCGGTGTAGGGATGGACGTAGAGATTGCCATAATGGCGGATCGTCGCGGCCGGTGCCTCCGCCAGATCGCGCAGCGTCCGTTCCGCCCGTCCCGGCCAGTCATGATATTGCGCTATGGGCTTGTCGAGGAGCGGATAGACGCTGCCCAGCAGTTGCAGGAACAGCCGTGCCGAATGCGCCTCGTCCTGCGGCGGCACGCGGTGGAACGCGATCAGCGCGTCGGACAGGCAGATTTCCTCGCCGCGCTTCAACGGATTGGTCGGCGGCGTCCCGCTTTGCGGCGGCGTCGGCGGCAGATAGCCCAGTTCCGGCCATTCGCCGCCCACCGCGCCGTCCGGCTTGGTATGGGTGGCATTGTAATAGGGGTTCATCGCCGTCAAATTCTGGAGATACAGGAACACCCCCGGCGACGGGCCGTCGAGCCGGGCGTAGATCAGCCCCCCGTTCAGCCCGCGCTGCGCGGCTTCCACCCGCCCCTGCGCGGTCAGCGGATCATCATCCGGGCCAAGCGGATACAGGTCGCGCGGCAGATAGGGCACCAGCAGATCCTCCGCCGGGATCAGCGACGTGGTGATCCTTAGCACCGGATGCGCCTGCGTATCCGCCGCGAAGCGGACGACATGCTGCCCCAGCGCACTGGTCAGCGTCACCCGCATCACCTCGCCCTGATGCGGCTTCACGCGGCGCGCGGTCAGCCCGCCCGGACTATAGGCGGTGCGGACGGCCACCCGTGCGGTCTCGCCGCGACCGATCGCCCACAGCGAGTCGTGCCCCAGCGCGACGGTGATCTCATGCCCCTCGATATCGAACGTGCCGATCGTCCGCATCTTGCCGCGCCGCAATTCGGCCCGCAGCGCCAGCACGCAGGGGCTTGCCCCGGGAACGACCTGCGATGTGCTGGTATCGAGCATCACTTTTCTCCCTTTCAGCCTTTGATCCCGCGAACGCCCGCCCCCCGCGACGGTTGCCGCGAACAGACTAACATCGGTCAAGAACCCTTTGTTTTCACGGAACTTTGCAACGCAAAACGGGCTTGGCGCTGTTAGATTTCATAGGAGACGCCCCATGCCCCCCGTCCCCCAAAGCGACAACGAACTGATTTCCCTTCAAGGCCGCAAGGCGATCATCACCGGCGGCACCACCGGCATCGGCCGCGCCATCGCCGTGCAGCTTGCTGCTGCGGGTGTGAATGTGTTCCTGTGCGGACGCGACCCGCAGCATCTGGCCGACGCCCTCGCCGATGTCTGCGCGGTCGGGCAAGGCGACGGCATCGCGATCGACCTCGCCGAACCGGACAGCAACACACGCCTGTTCGACGCCGCCGAAGCCGCCTTCGGCAAACCCGATATCGTCATCCTCAACGCCGCCATCGCGGCGGGCGCGATCGGGGAGACGAGCGAGGCCGACCTCCGCTATGCGATCGCCACCGATTTCACCGCCTATCTGCTTGGTGCGCGCCTCGCCGCCGAACGGCTGGGCGATCAGGGCGACCTGCTCTTCATCGGGTCGATGAGCGCCTATGTCCTCGGTCCCGGCTCCACCATCTATGCCGGCATCAAATATGGCATTCAGGGCTTTTCGCAGGCGCTGCGCCGCGAACTGGGGCCGAAGGGCATCCGCGTCAGCAACATCGAACCCGGCAAGACGGGATCCGACATGCAGACGCCCGATATCCCGCTCGAGAAGCAGCGCGAAATGATCGAGGCGGAAGAGATGCTTCGCGCGGAGGATATCGCCAACGCCGTGCGTTTCATGCTCACCCAGCCGCGCCGCTCGGTCGTCCAGCAGATCACCATCGCGCCGCGCATGGAATCCGGCGAATGAACTATGCCGTCGACAAGCTCGTCCTCGTTCCCGACGATATCGATCTTTCGCGCTCACCGCTCGCGGGGCAACTCGGCGTCGAAACCTATGTGCTTGGCGCATTCAATCCCGCGCTGACGCGGCTGCCCAACGGCAATCTCCTGATGATGGTCCGCGTGGCGGAAGCGCTGCGCAAACCGGTGTTCGACGGCCATGTCCACAATATCCGCTGGTGCGACGGACGTTATGTGCTCGACGCATGGCCGCTTGGCGCCGCCGACACCGCCGATCCCCGCAAATTCATGCTTCAGGGCAGTGGCTGGAAGGTGATGGCGCTGACCTCGCTCGCCTGGCTGCTGCCGGTCGAACTGACGCCCGACGGGCTGGAGGTAGTCGCGCACCATTATGACAAGGCCATCGCCCCCCATGCCGATTTCCAGATGTACGGGCTGGAGGATGCGCGGATCAGCAAGGTCGGGGATCGCTGGCTGATGACGACCTGCTCGGTCAGCCCCGAACGCCATTCCACCACGCTCTACTCCTCCACCAACGGTCTGGACTGGACGTTCGAGGATATCGTCCTCGATCATCAGAACAAGGACATGCTGATTTTCGAAGGCCTGATCGACGGCCATTACTGGGCGCAGACCCGCCCGCTCGGCGACCTCTATTTCACCTATCCGCCGGACAGCCCATGGCGCGCCGGCCCATCGATCAACCTCGCCTCCTCACCGGATGCGTTGCACTGGAAACCCTATCGCAAGCCCGGCATCCGCCCCCACGCGGCCACCGTCGCCACCGCGCGCATGGGCGGGGGCACGCCGCCGATCCTCACCGACCGTGGCTGGCTGACCTTATGGCACGGGGTCGAACCGAAGGAGATTGTCGGCATCTACCGAACCTATTGGTCGATCCTCGACCGCGACGATCCCGCCCGGACGATCGCGACCGATCATGCGCCCCTGCTGGAAGCCAACGCCGCGTTGACGCAACCGATCGAGCATCAACTCTATGTCCGCGACGTCGTCTTCACGACCGGCATCGCGGATGGCGGCGACCATTATATTGTCGCGTCCGGCGAAGCCGACCTCGCCTGCCGCATCACGCATATCCCGAAAAGCGTCTTCGCCTGAGACGAAGCGACAGCGAGACTTACATGGATCAATAGATCCCCACCCTGCCCGCCGTTCATCGCAAGCATTACTCCATTCGACCCAAGATGATATAGATCAGTGTGAAATAACAACAACTTAATCGTCACCCACGTGTTTAGTTCGTGAGAATGCAAGCCTGTGGAGATCAGCATGTATTATCATGACAAGCGCCTTCAATTTCCCGTGACGGTCGACAAACCCAATCCCGCGTTCGCGCGGATGCTGCAACAGGCGATCGGCGGGGTTGAAGGCGAGATCCGCGTCTGTATGCAATATTTCTTCCAGGCATGGGGCAACCGCGCGCCGACCACCACCTATCGCGACATGCTATTGCATACCGCGACCGAGGAGATCGGCCATATCGAGATGCTCGCCACGGCGGTCGCGCTCAATCTCGATGCCGCGCCGACCTCCCTGCAGGAAGAAGGTGCCGCCGACGGCATCGTCGGTGCGGTCATGGGTGGCGGCAGCGCCAAGGCGTCGATCGAAAGCCTGATCCACAAGAATCTGCTCTCGGGCGGCCTCGCTGCGATGCCGATGGATTCCGACGGCGTCCCGTTCAACATGAGCCACATCTATGCCAGCGGCAATGTCGCGGCCGACATGTATTGCAACGTCGCGGCGGAAAGCACCGGCCGCGTCCTCGCCGTCCGCCTCTTCAACGCCACCGACGATGAGGGGATGCGCAAGATGCTGCATTACATGATCGCGCGCGACACCATGCACCAGCAGCAGTGGCTCGCCGTCCTCGAAGAGCTTGGCGGACCGTCGGCCAACCTCCCCATCCCCAATTCCTTCCCGCAGGAAATGGAGGATCAGGCCAACAACTATAACTTCTACGCCACCGCCGTGGACGGCACCGTGCCCGAAGGTCGCTGGACCGGCGGTCCGTCGATCGACGGCCGCGGCGAATTCACCGTCTTCCAGAACAAGCCGCTCGGCGAGGCCCCCATCCTCGGCCCCGCACGTCCGGACAGCGGCGCGCAGGATCAGCAGATCGGCTGACCCGACCGGGGCGACCGCCGCCATGCGGTGCTCGCCCCACGTCCTTCAGAATGACTATCCCCACAGGAGAATGACATGGCCACGCAACCGGAGATCCTTCGCGAACTGTTCGTCCTCGGTCTGCGCAACGCCCACGCCGTCGAAAAGCAGGCGCTGTCGATCATGACCCCGCAGGTCGAACGCATCGTCAACTATCCCGAGGTCGCCGATCGGCTGCAACTGCATATCGAGGAAACCCACGGCCAGATCGCCCGGCTCGACGAGATCCTCGAAAGCCTCGCCTCCTCCGGCTCGGTGCTGAAGGATACCGCGCTCAGCATGTCCGGCGGCATGGCCGCCATCATGCACAGCGTCGCCGGGGACGAGATCCTGAAGAACAGCTATGCCAATTATGCCTTCGAGCATTTCGAGATCGCAGCTTATAAATCCCTGCTGACGCTGGCCGACGATGGCGGCTTCACGCAGTCCATCACCGCGCTGCGCCAGTCGCTCGGTGAAGAAGAATCGATGGCCGCATGGATCGATGACTCGCTTCCGTCGATCACGCGGCGCTATATCGCGTTGCGCGCGGAGGAAGGCAGCGGCGAGGCCAAGGTGTGAGCGCCGCACGCTGGCCGGAACGATTGTGGATCGTGCGCCACGGCGAAAGCGCGGGCAACGTCGCCCGCGACGACGCCCATGCGCGCGGCGTCGACCGCATCACTTTGTCCGCCCGCGACGTCGATATCCCGCTGTCGCAATTGGGGGAGGAACAGGCGAAGGCGCTCGGCATATGGTTCGCATCGCAAGCCGATGCCGATCGCCCCAACGTGCTGTTCGCCTCGCCCTATCTGCGCGCGCAACACACCGCCAAACTCTTCCGTTCGGCCGGCGGCACGGACGGTGATCAGCCGATCTGCATCGACGAACGGCTTCGCGAAAAGGAGTTCGGCATTCTGGACGGGCTGACGACCAGCGGTGTCGCCTCCGTCCATCCCGAACAGGCCGAACTCCGCCGCCTCTTGGGCAAATTCTACCACCGCCCGCCGGGTGGCGAAAGCTGGTGCGACGTGATCTTCCGGCTGCGCTCGCTGCTCGACACGATCGCGCTGCATCATGCCGGGCAACGCGTGATGATCGTCGCGCATCAGGTGGTAGTGCTCTGCCTCCGCTACATCATCGAACGCCTGTCCGAAGCCGAGATCCTCGCAATCGACGCTGCAGGCGACGTCGCCAACGCATCGGTCACCGAATATCGGTTCGATCCCGCGGGCGGCGGGCACGGCGCGCTCGCACTGGTCCGCTACAACGCCGTCCCGCATCTGGCCGGGCCGGACAAGGCCGCGGTCACCGCCGAACCGGAACGCACGCCGGGAGTCAGGGGATGACGGACGCCCCCATCCGCCTCGACAGTAGCTGGATCGCCGCCAATCCCCTGCCCGTACATGGTCTGGGCACCACCAAGAACAGCCGTGGGCGCGTGCTGGCGATCGGCGCATCGCGGCAGGTGCCCGGCGCGCTCCGGCTGACCGGGGAAGCGGCGTTGCGGGTCGGCGCGGGCAAGCTGCAAATGGCCGTCCCCGCATCCATTGCGTTGATGCTCGGGCTGCTCACGCCCGAAGCCGCCGTCATCCCGCTGCCCGAAGACGCCGCCGGGGAAATCGACGTCGCCGGCAGCGACGCAATCGACGCAGCTCTTGAGTCCTGCGACGCCGTCGTCGCTGGCCCCGGCATTGGCGATCCCCCTGCCGCCACGGCGCTGCTCCGCCACATCGCGAACCATGCGTCCGACCACATCGCGCTGGTGATCGATGCCATGGCCATCGGTTGCCTCCGCGATCTTACCGACGCACTCGCGACATATCGTGACCGATGCATCCTCACCCCGCATCATGGCGAAATGGCGATCCTGACCGGACAGTCCGAAGACGCGATCGCAAAGGAACCCGCAAAGACCGCGCTGGAAACCGCGCGTCGGCACGGCATGGTCGTCGTGCTGAAAGGGTCAGACACTATCATCGCAGCGTCAGACGGCAATGTGCTCCATTATGGCGGCGGCGGCACCGGCCTCGCCACCGGCGGGTCCGGCGACGTTCTGGCCGGCGCGATCGGTGGCCTCCTCGCACGCGGCGCATCCCCCCTGACCGCGGCCGGCTGGGGCGTCTGGCTCCATGGCCAATCCGCCCGCCGCGTCGCTACCACGCGCGGCCCGATCGGCTTCCTCGCCCGCGAAGTCCCCGCCGAATTCCCCCGCCTGCTCCCGCAATGACCCGTCCGGATCCTCGGCGAACCGATATTCGTACTGACACAGATCAACCAACGGCGGGATGACGCGGCTCTTCGGAACGATCCGCCCGTAAACCACTTTAATATCATGACTTTCGCACCGCAGGAATGCCGGTCCACCCGTCAGCCGTCCGGCGCGGGTTTCGGGGTCGCCGGACAGTGTGACCCGACCGGCCGCACCGCTGGCGCACCGGACCGGTTCATTGCTGCCGGAACATTGGAGAAGAATAGATGCGCGCACTTTGCTGGCACGGAAAAGGCGATGTCCGGGTAGACACGGTCGCCGATCCCGAAATCAAGCATCCGCGGGATGCCATCATCAAGATCACCGCCTGCGCGATCTGCGGGTCCGATCTCCATCTGCTCGACGGCTACCAGCCGACGATGCAGGCCGGCGACATTCTCGGTCACGAAAATATGGGCGAGGTCGTCGCGCTCGGTTCCGAAGTCACCAATCTGAAGATCGGCGACCGCGTGGTCGTGCCGTTCACGATCAGTTGCGGCGAATGCTTCTTCTGCCGCAAGGGCCTGTTCTCCGCCTGCGAACGCACCAATCCGAATGCGGACATGGCCATCAAGGCGATGGGGCACTCTCCCGCCGGCCTGTTCGGCTTCAGCCATATGCTCGGCGGCTATTGCGGCGGGCAGGCCGAATATCTGCGCGTGCCGATGGCCGATGTCGGGCCGATCAAGGTGCCCGACAATGTCACCGACGAACAGGCGCTGTTCCTGTCCGACATCTTCCCGACCGGCTATATGGCCGCGGAAAACGCCCAGATCGAACCCGGCGATACGGTCGCGATCTGGGGCTGCGGCCCGGTCGGCCAATTCGCGATCCGGTCCGCGCTGATGCTGGGTGCCGGCCGCGTGATCGCCATCGACGAAGTGCCCGAACGGCTCGCCATGGCGGAAGCCGGCGGTGCGGAAACCATCAACTTCGCCGAAGTCGACGATGTCTATGACGAGCTTCAGTTCCGCACCAAGGGCCGTGGTCCCGATAGCTGCATCGACGCCGTCGGGTGCGAGGCGGCCGGGCATGGCGGGGTCGATGCGGTGATGGACAAGGTCAAGGCCGCGACCTTCCTCGCCACGGACCGCGTGCATGTCCTGCGTCAGGCGATCATGAGTTGCCGCATGGGCGGGACCGTGTCGATCCCCGGCGTCTATGTCGGCATGGGCGACAAGATTCCGCTCGGCGCGATGATGAACAAGGGCCTGACCATCAAGACCGGCCAGACCCATGTCCAGCGCTACACCGCGCCGCTCCTCGCGCGGATCGAGGCGGGCGATATCGATCCCAGCTTCGTCGTCACCCACCCCGCCAGCCTCGAAGACGCGCCGGAAATGTACAAGAAATTCCGCGACAAGCAGGACGGGGTCATCAAGGTCGTGCTGCGCCCCTGACCCTCGCGCCGATCACCGACAGGCCGCATTCCGCCGCCGCTCCGGCCCATCCGGACCGGCGGCCTCCCAGGAAAGGACCAACCATGCCAGACACTGTCCCAGTCCCCGTCCCCGGCAATCCCGAAAGCAAGGGCGCGCCGGACGGCGTATCCGGCACGCCCGGCAAGACCGAAGAGGGCGAGGTCCACGGTCGGTCGGGCGGCGGCGAGAGCGGCGGTGGTGCCTACCCCAATCCGCACACCGGTCACGGCGAACCGAAGAGCGAGTTCTTCTCGCCCCGTGGTCAGACCCCCAAGGCCTATCACGGCAGCGGACAAGCCGGCGTCGATGGCGGCGTCGCCCCCAACGCCCCCGCCGGTTCCGACGATCGCATCGGTAACGCAAAGCCCGTCGGCCCCGAATCCGACCGACGCGGGAGCGAAGCCGCAGACTGAACGGTGAACGCCCACGGTGCCGGCGGGATCATCCTGCCTGCACCGCGGGATCACCAAATGGTCAGGCGCGCTTGCGGGCCGGTGCCTTCTTCGCGGTTTCCGACTTCGCTTTGGCCGGGGCCTTGGCGGCGGCCTTCTTCGCAGGCGCCTTTTCGGCCTCTCCCTTCGAAGCCGCCGACGTTCCCAGCGACTTCTTCAGCGCCGCCATCAGGTCGACGACATTACTCCCGCGCGGATCGCCCGCCTTGTTGTCCTCGATCGTGACCGTCTTGCCCTTCTTCTTCCGCTCGATCAGTGCCTTCAACGCATCCACATAGCGATCGTGAAAGTCGCTCGCGTCGAACTTGCCGGTCTTCTTGTCGATCAGCGTCCGTGCAAGATCGAGCAGATCCTCATCCGGCGTCACATCGCCGATCTCGCGGAAATAGCTTGCCGCCTTGTGCACCTCGTCGGCGTAGCGCAGCGTCTCCATCACCAGCCCACGCCCGCAACCCTTGATGCTGACCACATATTCCCGACCGCGCATCGCCAACTGGCCAAGCCCGATCTTGTGACTGCGCTTCAGCGCCTCGCGCAGCACGACGAACGCTTCCTCCGCCAGATCGTCGGCCGGCACGACATAATAAGGCTTGTCGAAGTAGATGGCGTCGATCTCATGGCTGTCGACGAATTGCGTCAGTTCGAGCGTCTTCTTGCTCTCCAGCTTGACACCCTCAATCTCCTTCTCGTCGAGCAGGACATATTCGCCCTTCTCATATTCGAAGCCCTTGATGATCTTGTCGACATCGACCGGCCCGATCCCCGGCACGGTCTTTTCGTATTTGATGCGTTCGCCGGTCGGCTCGTAAATCTGATGGAAGGCCACCGCCGCCCCCCGCTTCGTCGCGGCGAAGATCTCCACAGGGATGGACACCAATGCGAGCCGGATCTGGCCCCGCCAGTAGGGACGTGCCGCCATGACGCTGTTCCTTGCCAAACAAAACCCGATTCCGCACGATGCGGTCAGCGCCTCTTCCTGCCCGCGATGCGCACCGGTATGAAGGAAAATCTGTTATGATGGAGCCGGTTGCAGCCGACAGCGTGCAACCGGACACCGGCCCGAGACTTTACCGAACATCCCCCACAGCATGAGACATGCCATGGCACGCACCACCGGGACCGGAACGAAGCAGGCGGCGGACAGCCTCGCCACCTACCGCGCCAAGCGTGATTTCCAGAAGACGTCCGAACCGTCCGGCGCGACCGGCCCCGCCACGGGCAACGGCTTTCTGGTGCAGAAGCATGACGCGACCCGCCTCCATTATGATTTCCGCCTCGAGCTGGATGGCGTGCTGCTGAGCTGGGCGGTCACCCGCGGACCGAGCCTGAACCCCGCCGACAAGCGCCTCGCCGTCCGGACCGAAGACCACCCCCTCGATTATGCCAGCTTCGAAGGCACGATCCCCAAGGGCCAATATGGCGGCGGCACGGTCATGCTGTGGGACACGGGCACATGGGAACCGATCGCCGGCAAGGATCCGCGCCAGACCCTTGCCGAGGGCCATCTCCACTTCATCCTCCACGGGCACCGGATGAAGGGCGAATGGATCCTGATCCGGCTGAAGCCGCGCGGCGGGGAAAAGCGCGAGAACTGGCTGCTGCGCAAGGTGGCCGACGACCATGCCGGCAGCTCGGACGATCTGGTGACGACTCACCTGACCGGCGTCACCAGCGGCCTGACCATGGCGGACATCGCGGCAGGCAAGAAGCCCGCCAGGAAACCGAGGAAAGTTGACGCGCAAGCCAAGGCGCAACCGGTTGCGGAAAAATCGAAAAAGACGAAACCGGGCAAGGCCGCGCCCCCCTTTCGACCGGTGCAACTGGCCACCTTAGTCGACCATGTGCCGGAAGGAAGGCACTGGCTGCACGAGATGAAATATGACGGCTACCGCACGCTGATCGCGGTCGGCGATGGCGGGGGCCGGGCCTATACCCGCTCGGGCCTGGACTGGACCGAGAAATTCGCCCCCATCGTCGCGGACGCGGCGACCCTCGACTGCACCTCCGCATTGCTGGACGGCGAGGCGGTCGTGCTGGATGCGCAGGGCGGCACGAGTTTTCAGGCGCTGCAAAACGCCCTGAAGGACGATCGGGACAAGATCCTCTATTATGCGTTCGACCTGCTCGCGCTGGATGGCGAGGATCTGACCGACCTGCCTTTGACCACGCGCAAGGAAAGGCTCTCCGCCCTGCTCGGCACCGGAACATCGCACATCCGCTATTCGGACCATATCGTCGGTCGCGGCGAGGAACTGCTCCACTCCTTCTGCGCGGCGGGTCTGGAAGGCGTCGTGTCCAAGCGCGCCGACAGCCCCTATGTCGGCGCGCGTTCCGGCAGCTGGGTGAAGACCAAGTGCATCCAGCGGCAGGAATATGTCATCATCGGCTGGCTCCCCTCGGACAAGCAGCGTGGCTTCCGCTCGCTGCTGCTCGGCGTCAACGATGGCGGCAAGCTACGCTACGCGGGCAAGGCCGGCACCGGCTACACCGCCGATGAGATGGAAAAGCTGATGGCGCTAATGGCCCCGTTGGCGGTGGAAAAGCCGACCGTCGAGGCCCCCCGCGCCGCCGTGCGCGACGCCCGCTGGATCCGTCCGAAACTGGTCGCGGAAATCGCCTTCGCGGAGGTCACCGCCGATGGCGTGCTGCGTCACGCAAGCTATCTCGGCCTGCGCGACGACAAGAAGCCGGAAGCCGTCGTCCGCGAGCGCCCCGCCCCCGTCGCGGAGGTCGCGCAGCCGGCGCGGACGGATGTGCGGATCACCAATCGCGACCGCGTCATCTTTCCCGAGAGCCGGATCACCAAGGGCGAGTTGGCCGATCATTATCACGCGGTGTTGGACATCATGCTCCCCTGGGCGGGCAGCCGGCCGCTCAGCCTCGTCCGCTGCCCGCAGGGACGCGGCCGGAAATGCTTCTTCCAGAAACATGACGCCGGCAGCTTCGGCGATCATGTTCACCATGTCGGCATCGCGGACAAGGACGGGCAGGACGAGGACTATCTGTTCGTCGACGATGCCGCCGGGCTGGTCACCTGCGTCCAGATGGGAACGATCGAATATCATGGCTGGGGCGCGCGGATCGAGGATATCGAAAAGCCCGACCGGCTGGTGTTCGATCTCGATCCGGACGAAGGCCTGGACTTCGCCGCCGTCACCGCCGCCGCCTTCCATGTCCGCGATCTGCTGGCGGAGATGGGGCTGGTCACCTTCCCGATGGTGACCGGGGGCAAGGGCGTCCACATCATCGCCCCGCTGACACCGCAGGCGGAGTGGCCGGCGGTCAAGGATTTCGCGCATCGCTTCGCGCAGGTGCTGGCCCAAAGCGAACCCGACCGCTTCACCGCCGCGCTTGCCAAAGCCAAACGCACCGGCCGCATCTTCGTCGATTATCTCCGCAACCAGCGCGGCGCGACCGCGGTCATGCCCTACAGCGCCCGCGCCCGCGAACAGGCACCCGTCGCAGCGCCGGTCACGTGGGAGGAATTACGGACGCTCGACAGCGCGGCCCAGTGGCATGTCGGCGATGCCGCCAAGCTGGTGAAACGCGCATCCTCCAAACAGCTAATCGGCTGGGGCCGCGCCGATCAAGTGCTCCCGGATCTGTGAGCGGCGTCGATGCCTGGAGTCGGTTTCGATCATGTTCAACCGTTCGTCATCCCGGACTTGATCCGGGATCCAGCGTCCTTCGTTAGCGCGGCGCAAAAGAAAAAGCTGACCCCGGATCAAGTCCGGGGTGACAATTTCGACGGTCAGACCCGACCGAAAGTGACTTTAGACCGTGATACCCCCAAGCTGACCCGTCCATCCCGAGCGCAGTCGAGGGACCGGCCGAGCGAAGCCGAGGACGCCAGCCTTCGCGTTTCTCGACTTCGCTCGGGATGGACGGCAGTCTCAAGCGATTCCGGATGATGCCATCTCGCTCTAGAACAGCCCGTCATCATCGTCGTCGTCGGACAGACCGTCCGATCCGGCCGGCATCCCCACCGCCGGTTCCATGCCGGGCAGCAGATATCCCGCATGGACATGCCGTTCCTGCGCCATCGTATAAAGGCCACCGATCGTCACCAGCAGCGCGCGGAGCGTCGCATCGGCCGCATCCGGCAACACGGCGTCAACCGTCGCGAAGGCCGCAAGCCGGGCGCCGGCATTCTTCATGCCGTCGCTCAGCGCCAGTTCGCGGGCGAGGTTGCCGCTCGTGCCGTCGATGATGGCGATGACTTGCTGGGCGTCGTCCCGGCCCTCGGTCATGCTGCTGTTGGACTGCCGGCACGCCTTCCGGATGCTGTCGAGCGCACCGGACAGCGCGTCGCCGGCATCCAGCGCGCCGGCATCGCGCTGGGCATCGCGCATCGACTGGCGGACCTCCCCCAGCGCATCGATGGGCCGGGCGATCCCGGCAAGGGCCGAAGCGAGGCGGCTGGTATGGGTGTCGACTTCGGTCGCGATCACGGAGACCGCCTTGCCGGTGTCGCCCGCCTGTCCGCACAGACGCTGCGTATCCGTCGCGATCGTCTGCACGTCGCGTCTGATCGTCTCCAGGCTGTCGACCCGTATCGCCAGCGCATCCAGCGCGGTCGCGATCATATCGGTCATCACGCCGGATCGCTGATCCGCCTGATGCAGTTGGGACGTCAGCAACTCGACTTCGGTGATCCCGCGTTCGAGCCGGTGCAGGAACGTCCGGGCATTCTCATCGTCATTCCGCTCGATCAGCGTCAGCAAACGTTGCGTGTCGGGGCCGAGCGCGGTCAACGACGCCAGCAGCAATCGCGTTTCCCGATCGAAATCGGTCGCGATCGCATCGAGCTGCGCCGCCAGCAGACCGCTGATATGCCCGACGATCGCCGTATCGGCGGCCGGATCGGCGGGTTCCAGCAGCGCCCGCCCGTCGAGGATCTGGAGCGCGGAGACGATATGCTCCAGCCGTTGCCGCGTGCTGTCGCCGACCTGCAACGCACCGAGAACGATCGCCACCCGCCCCTGAATATCACGGGCGACGCTCCCCACCATCTGCGCCGCATCCGCGACCGCCGCCAGATGCGCCTGCAACGCGGCGGCATCCTCGCCCAGCGCGTCGGGCACGGCGGGCACGACCTTCACACATTCCGCCGCCAGGATCCGCTCGCCCTGCTGCGCACTGGCCAGACTGGCGTCCAGATCCTTCAGCGTTGCCAGAAACGCCTCCACCTCCTGCTCGCCCGCCCGCAGCGTCTCGGTCATTCCACTGACGAAATCGCCGAACATATCCGCGCCGGACGCGGCGATCCCGACATTCGCGCCATAGATGCGGAGCAGATGCAGCGTCTGGTGCATCTCCATCACGCCCGCCCGCAGCGCCTTGGTCGTCCCCGCCACCGTCGTCAGCGCCGCTTCGCGCACCGCCTGCGTGCGGGGCAGTTGCGCCAGTCGCTCCGCCACCGCGCGCAGGTCGCGCACCGCAGCACCGGCGGCCTTTTCATCCAGCGCGCCGGTCACGCCGTCCAGCGCCACGATGACGCGGTCGACGGTCTCGATCGCCGTCGCCAGCGTCGTTCCCGCCTGCAGGAAATGGCCGTCGAGACTGGCGGCGAGCACCGCCAGTTCCTTTTGAAGCGTGGGCAGCAGGCGTTCCGATCCTGTCGGATCGGCGTCGGTCCGGTACATGTCTTATATCCCTTCTTCTGCCAGCCTTGCGACAGCTTCGGCCGCCTCAGCCACGCGATATCCTGCGCCGGTCCGCGCGATGCGGATCAGCCTGCGCCGGCCGACTTTCTCGTCGACGACCGGACCGAACCGGTCATCCCGGATCCGCACCCTGCAATCGGCAAGCGGCGCGGATCTCCGCGCCGCCCGGACTGGCGGCACGTCCCTCGATCGTCACGACATCATGCCCATCTACCGGACAAGACGGCATCGGCTGGACACCGGATTTCCCCTGACGCAGCGCACCGGGTTGAATATCCGTCATAATATCCGTGCGAACGCTGAACAGCGCATCATCATGCCTCTACCATCATGTCCGCCGGGCAGCACGGTCCGACTGCCCTTGGACTGTCTCCTACGCGATGATTTACTGTTGGTTCATTAACGCCGGACATTTTCCCGGAACTGCTTCAAGTAGAATATGGCCGATTACGCTGAGCAATGGCACATCGATGGCCGCGGGAACGCGCTCCACCGGGCGCACCGCCATTCCTGTCCCGGTTGCGATCGCACCGCATTGCCCGTCCCGCCATGTCCGGCAGCGACGACGCAGGCCACCGGATCGGATCGCACCTCCGCTGCCAAGGCGCGCATTGCGTCCGCTCCTTTCCGGGAACGGCGGAACCAGAACAGGATCCCGGCCTTCAATCGGCTGTCGGCGCTCCACCTTGCCGCCGTCCGTCCCGTTCGCTGGTTCGAGAAACACCGATGCCCGTCACCGATATCGCCACCCGGACCTACGATCACGGCTTTCGCCTCGATCCGATCGTGCGCAGCCTGCTCGATACCGACTTCTACAAGTTACTGATGCTGCAGATGATCCGGCATCTCTATCCGGACGTGCAGGCTACCTTCGGGCTCATCAACCGGACGAAGACCGTCCGCCTCGCGGAGACGATCGAGGAAGGCGAGTTGCGCGCGCAGCTCGATCATGCGCGCACCATTCGGTTCGGCAAGAAGGAATTAATCTGGCTGGCCGGCAACAGCTTTGCCGGGCAGGAACGGATCTTCAAGCCGGACTTCCTCGCCTGGCTCGCCGATTTCCAGCTTCCCGATTATGATCTGCGCCGCGTCGATGGCCAGTTCGAGCTGCGCTTCGCCGGCCCCTGGACGCATACGACGATGTGGGAAATTCCCGCGCTGACCATCATCAATGAATTGCGGTCGCGCGCCGCCACCCGGACCCTTGGCCGCTTCGCGATGGACGTCCTCTACGCCCGCGCCAAGGCCAAGATGTGGGACAAGGTCGAGCGGCTCCGCGCTTTGCCCGATCTCGTCATCTCCGATTTCGGGACACGCCGCCGGCACGGCTTTCTCTGGCAGCGCTGGTGCGTGGAAGCGTTGAAGGAAGGGCTGGGACGCCGCTTCATCGGCACGTCCAACGTCCTGCTGGCGATGGATAATGATCTGGAGGCGATCGGCACCAACGCCCACGAACTCCCCATGGTCCTCGCCGCGCTCGCACCGGACGATGCCCGCATCGCCGCCGCGCCCTATCGTGTGCTGGACGAATGGCGGCGTCATTATCAGGGCAATTTGCTGATCGTCCTGCCCGACGCGTTTGGCACCACATCCTTCCTCGCCCATGCGCCGGACTGGGTGGCCGACTGGACCGGCTTCCGGCCGGACAGCGCCCCGCCGATAGCGGGCGGAGAACAGATCCTCCGCTGGTGGCAGGCGCATGGCCGCGATCCCCGCTCGAAATTGCTGATCTTCTCCGACGGAATGGACGTCGGATCGATCGAGGAAACCTACCGGCACTTCGACGGACGCGTGCGGATGAGCTTCGGCTGGGGCACGAACCTGACCAACGATTTTCGCGGCTGCGCGCCCGATAGCACCGCCGCGCTGGAACCCATCTCGCTGGTCGTCAAGGTCATCAGCGCCAATGACCGGCCGGCAGTCAAACTGTCGGACAACCCCGCCAAGGCGACCGGCGACCCTGCGGAAGTCGCCCGCTATCTGCGCATCTTCGGGACGGACGGGCGCGCGGATGTTCCGGTTTCGGTCTGAACGCGCGGCTTGGCCCGCCGAACCAATCTGACAAAAAAATCGCATCCCTTCCGTGCCTTCGGTCGTTCAGCCGATCACAACCGGCGCTGCGCCGCAGCACGTCAGCGCGTCCCGTCCGGGCTTCAGGAAGGCTCCCAATGTCCCTATCGTCCCGCATCGCCATCATCGGCGCCGGCAATGTCGGTGCCACCGCCGCTTATGCCCTGATGCTGCGCGGCCTGTTCGCCGAAATCGTTCTGATCGATCAATCCGCGCAACGCGCCGCCGCCGAAGCCGCCGATATCGCCGATGCCAATGCGATCGCCCAGCCCGTCCGCATCTGGGCAGGCGACTATGCGGATGTCCGCGATGCCGACATCCTCGTCATCACTGCCGGTGCCACGAACAAGGATGGCGCGCCGCGCACCGCCGTCGCCGGCAAGAGCGCGGTCATCATCCGCGATTGCGTCCGTCAGGCGATGGACGCCGGGTTCGACGGCATTCTGGTCGTAGCCTCCAACCCGGCCGATGCGATGACCCAGATCGCACAGGCGACATCGGGCCTGCCGGCCGAGCGCGTGATCGGCACCGGCACCTTGCTGGACAGCAACCGCTTCCGCAAGCGCATCGCGGACCGCCTCGCCATCGCGCCGATGGCGGTCGAGGCGATGGTGCTCGGCGAACATGGCGACAGCGAGGTCATGGCCTATTCCACCGTCCGCATCGGCGGCATGGATCTGGATGCCTATCTGGGCGATCAGCGACTGGATCGTGCGGAGATCGCGCATGATGTGGTGCGCGCCGGCTACACGATCAGCAATGGCAAGGGCTACACATCCTTCGGCGTCGCCTCCGCGATTGCGCGCATCTGCGGCGCAATCCACCGCGACGAACGCGTCATCCTGCCAGTCTCCACCCTGTTGGACGGACAGTACGGCATCGACGGAATCTATATGAGCCTGCCCTGCCTCATCGGCGCAGGCGGCGTCCTGCGCGTACTGACCCCCACGCTCACCGCCGAAGAGCAGACCGCCTTGCACGCCTCGGCCGACATCCTCCGACAAACCCTGAAAGCCGCAGAAGCAGGAGAATGACATGACGATTCGACTGAAGCCGCTTCGTGAACAGGTGATCGTGGTGACCGGCGCCACCAGCGGAAACGGTCTGGCGACCGTGGAAGCGGCGGTCGCACAGGGCGCGGCCTGCGTCGCGGTCGCCCGCAACGCCCCCGCGCTGGACGCGCTTCGCACCCGCCTATCCGCCACGGGCGGCCGCATCGCGACCTGTGTCGCGGATGTCAGCGATCCCGCCGCCGTCGACCGGGTCGTCACCGTCGCGATCGATTCCTTCGGCGGGTTCGATAGCTGGGTCAACAATGCCGGTATCGGAACCTATGGCACGCTCGAACAGGTGCCGGTCGCCGATCATCGCCGCATGTTCGACGTCAATTATTTCGGCACCCTCCACGGCGCGCTGGCCGCGGCCCGCCATCTGCGCACGCGCGGCGGCGGCGCGATCGTCAATATCGGCTCCATCCTCAGTGATCGCGCCATCGTGCAACAAGGGCCTTACACCGCCACCAAACATGCGGTGCAGGCGCTGACCGATACGCTGCGCATGGAACTGGAACGGGACAATGCCGGCATTTCGGTGACGTTGGTCAAGCCGGGGCCGATCGACACGCCCTTTCCGGAACATGCGCGTAACTTTATGGATCAGCCCCCGCGCCTCCCGCACCCGCTCTACGCGCCGCAGGTCGTTGCCGACGCGATCCTCTTCGCCTGCGCCCATCCCCGCCGGACGCTCTATGCCGGCGGCGGCGGGCTACTGGCCTCCCTGCTCGCGCAGGCCGCGCCCCGGTTGACGGACGTCATCATGGAATCCTTCGGCACGAAGGCCCAGCAGAAGCCGGACGACGCGGGCGACCCGACACGGCGCGACAATCTTGAACAGCCCCGGACCGACGCCCTGCGCGGCAGCCAGAATGTCCGCGCCCGGCAATCCAGCATCGCCTTGCAGGTGCAGAAGGCAGCTTCGTCCCGCCTCCTCTTCGGGACATTGGCGGGCGGCGCGGTCCTCGCCGCCCTGCGCTTGGCACGGTCGCGTCGGTGACGACCGCCCAGTCTCAAGCAGAAACCGGGCGTGATTTCGATCTCGTCCTCGTGCTGGGCGGCGGCAATGCGCTCGGGGCGTTCGAGGCGGGCGTCTACGAAGCGCTGCACGCGCACGCGCTCCAGCCGGACTGGATCATCGGCACATCGATCGGGGCGATCAATGCGGGCCTGATCCTCGGCGCGGCACCCGACCGCAGGATCGCGACGCTCCGCAACTTCTGGCGGCCGGGCATCCTGCAATCGATGGGGATCGCGCCACCATGGATGCCGCCCTCGGCGGAAACGGGCCGGCGGACGGCGGCGGTGGCCTGGACGATCGGCGCAGGGCGATCGGGGCTGTTCGGCCCCCTTTTGTCCTCGCTGACCGCATGGACCGACGCCCCACCCGCGCTCTTCGAGACGAACCAGCTTCGCGCCACGCTGGAAGGGTCGATCGACTTCGATCTCCTGAACGCCGGGCCATGCCGCTTTACCGCAACCGCCGTCGATCTCGAAACCGGCGAAGATGTGATCTTCGACAACCGGGACACCCGCATCGGCCCCGATCATATCCGCTCCAGCGCCGCGCTCCCCGTCGCCTTCCCGCCGGTCGAAATCGACGGGCGGTGGCTGGTCGATGGCGGCATCTCGGCGAACATGGCGCTCGATTCCATCCTCTCGCAGCCCCCGCACCGGCCGACGCTGTGCATCGCCGTCGACCTCCTGCCGCTCTGCGGACCACGCCCGGCGACGCCCGGCGAGGCCGCCAGCCGGTTGCAGGATCTCGTCTTCGCCGCCCAGACCCGCCGCACCATCGCGCGGTGGCAGGCGGTCCATGCCGACCGGAACGACATCAGCCTGTCGCTGGTGAAGCTCGCTTATACCGAACAGGCGCATGAAGTGGCGGGCAAGGCGTTCGACTTTTCCCCCGCGACGATCGAACAACGCTGGGCGGCCGGCCACGCCGCGGCAATGCGGATCATCGCCCGCATCGCGGCCGGGTCACTCGCGATCGGCGACACCGGACTGAACGTCATCCTATGCGACGGCACGTCGGACACAGCGTCAGCGGCACACCCCACATCTCCCTGAAATCATGGGGATACACACGCCGCCCCGATCGCTCTGTCCCCTGTAACAGTAAACGGGAAGCACGCATCATGAAGACGGCAGTAGTGACGGGCGGCAGCGCCGGCATCGGTCTGGCGACGGCGGAACGGCTGGCCAAGGCCGGCTGGAAGGTCGCGATCATCGCGCGCGACGAAGCACGGCTGGAACAGGCCCGCGCGATGCTGGCCGCCCACGGTACGCAGATCCTCGCGATCAGCGCCGATGTCGCCGATGCCGAGGCGGTCGACGCGGCGGCCGATCGCATCGAACGCGAGTTGGGGCCGATCGAGGCGTGGGTGAACAACGCCATGTCCACCGTCGTCGCCCCGGCGGACCGCATCACAGCCGCCGAATATGAGCGGGTCACGGCCACCACTTATCTGAGTCAGGTCTATGGCACGCTGGCCGCGCTCCGCCACATGAAGCCCCGGCGGCGCGGCGCGATCATCCAGATCTCTTCGGGCCTCGGCATCCGCGCGGTGCCGTTGCAGGCCGCTTATTGCGCCGCCAAATTCGCGGTGTCCGGCTTCACCGACGCGCTGCGCGCCGAACTGATCGGGGACGATGTGCCGGTCACGCTGTCCGTCCTCTATCTGCCGGCGGTCAACACGCCGCAGCCCGGCTGGGCGCGCAACCATACGGGGCGCGAACAGATCTTGCCGGATCCGCTGTTCGATCCGCGCCTGTGCGCCGAAGCGGTTCTGTCCGCGATCGACGATCCCCAGCGCGAAATCTGGGTGGGCCGCTCCACGCTGAAGATGGCGGTTGCGCAAGCGCTCGCACCCGGCTTCGCGGATCGGCAGGCCAGCGGTTTCGCCGAACAGCAATTGGGCGATGCCACCGGGTCGAAGCCCGGCAATCTCTACGCCCCCGTGCCCGGTCCGGCCCGCATCGACGGGGACGCGACCGATCGCGCCATCACCAACCGCGGGGAATTCTTCACCGCCCGCCAGCGCGACCTGCTCAAGATCGCGATCGGCGGCGGGGTCGCCGGCATCGGCGCGCTCGCCGGCTTCGGCCTCGCACGGCGATCGGCACGCCCCTCGACATAAGTCGCCGAACGACGCCGCAAGGATCCCGGGCGCGTGCAGGGTCGTTCACACCCTGCACGTCGCGGCGATCCGCGACCCCCTTCCCAACCCAAGGCGATCTTCATGGCCATCAAGGCAATCCTGTTCGATATCGATGGCACGCTGGTCGACAGCAACGATGCCCATGTCGCGGCATGGCAGGCGGCATTCCGCGATGTCGGCAAGGATTTCGACGACCAGACCGTCCACGACCAGATCGGCAAGGGCACCGACATGCTGGTCCCCACCCTCCTGCCCGACACGGATGAAGCCGAACAGGAACGGCTCGGCGACGCGCACGGCGCGATCTTCAAGGATCGCTTCCTGAACGACATCAAGCCTTTCCCCGGCGCGCACGACCTGCTCGCCCGCGTCCGGGACGCCGGACTGCACGTCGTGCTGGCCTCATCGGCATCGCAGGAAGAGCTGGACCATTATCTGGACCTGCTCGACGCGCGCGACATCGTCACCGTCACCACCACGGCCGATGATGTCGAAAACACCAAGCCCGCGCCCGACATCTTCGCCACCGCGCTGAAGAAACTGTCACCGCTCGCGCCCGACGAACTGATCGTCGTCGGCGACACGCCCTATGACATCGAAGCCGCCGCCAAATGCGGCATCGCGGCGGTCGGCGTGCGATCGGGCGGCTTCCCGGATGACGCACTGAACGATGCCGGCGCGATCGCCTTATATGATGATGTCGCCGCAATCCTCGCGGATTTCGACGCCTCCCCCCTCGCCCGCTGACATAGCCGAAAGGAGATCCCCCCGATGACCGATCCTATCCCCTCCCGCCGCGGCGTCCTCGGTGGCGCCACGCTCGGTCTCGCGGGCATGATGGCTCCCGCCGCCGCACAGCAGCCGACGACCGCGGCGTCCGACGGCCCCGCCCTGCGCGATCCGCGCACCAAATATACGCGCACGCCCTTTCCCGAACAGCGCCAGCCATGGCCCGCGCTCGCCAGCAAGATGACCCCCCGCCCCGATCATGGCGAAACCAGCTATCGCGGGTCGAACCGCCTGCTCGGCCGCAAGGCGCTGGTGACCGGCGGCGACAGCGGCATCGGCCGCGCGGCCGCCATCGCCTTCGCGCGCGAAGGTGCGGATGTGGCGATCAACTATCATCCCAGCGAGGAACCCGACGCCCGCGAAGTGGTCGATCTGATCCGGCAGGCAGGGCGCAAGGCCGTGGCGATCCCCGCCGACATCCGGACGCAGGCCGCCTGCGAAGGCGTGGTCCGCAAGGCGATCGTCGCGCTCGGCGGGCTGGATCTGCTGGTCAACAATGCCGCCTATCAGCAGAGCAAGGCGGACATCATGGAGATTAGCGACGAGCAATTCACCCGCACGTTCGAGACCAACGTCTACCATGTCTTCCGCTTCAGCAAGGCGGCGATCCCCAGTCTCAAGCCGGGGTCGGTCATCATCAACACCGTGTCGGTCAACGCCTATGATCCGGGCGAGGAACTGATCGACTATGCCGCCACCAAGGCCGCGATCCTGAACCTCACCAAGGGCATGGCCAAGCAACTGGCCAAGAAGGGCATTCGCGTGAACGCGGTCTCGCCGGGGCCGATCTGGACGCCGTTGCAGGTCGCAGGCGGCCAGATCCCGGGCACGATGAAGGAATTCGGGCAGGACACCCCGCTCGGCCGCGCGGGACAGCCCGCCGAACTGGCCGCGCTCTACGTCATGCTGGCCTCCGACGAGTCCAGCTTCAGCACCGGCACCGTCGTCGGCGCGCATGGCGGAAAGGGCAATCCCTGATCCGGGTACGGCGATAATCCGAACCGATGACAGGACAGCGTGGCGGCGGAGCAATCCGCCGCCACATTGCTATCGACGGATCGGAACAATCCGATCCCATCACCTTGTTTTCGCGAGACATCTGAAACGAAAATGACGGCACCGGATGCCGCCAGTGCGGCCTTGTGAGGCGACCGCCCCATGCCCGTCACAAGATTGAACGATTCAACCGATCAATCCGCGACGCCCCATGCAGGGGACCAGCAATGTCCGGCAGTCTGGAACCGGCACAACGCCTACGCCCGCCGCTCCGCTCAATAACATGGATTTCACAAAGACATTCATGGATAAATATATTGGCGCATCCCGTTATGAAACGATGCCATCTTCCACGCGTCTTACCTCATGCCATTAAGCATAGGAGACATCTGATGGCTGACAGTAATGGCGGCGGCGGCCGCAACAACAACCCTGGAAACTTCGCCAACGACCGCGAAAAAGCGTCCGAAGCAGGGCGCAAGGGTGGACAGGAAAGCGGCGGCAACTTCAAGAATGATCCGGAACGCGCGTCCGAGGCCGGTGCCAAGGGCGGACAGCATAGCCATGGCGGCAATCAGTAATCGTTGAACCGGGGGCGGCGGGCACAGAAGTGCCTGCCGCCATCCCGCAAGCACCCCCAGGCCGAAACCGATCGCAACGCCTTCAATGCGCGGAAGAGGTATCGACCGGCCCTCTCGGACGTGGCGCCAGCCAGATGATCGACGCCGAGACGAAGAACACCACCGCCGCCAGCGCGAAGATATGATTGGTCGCGAGCGCGAAACTCTCCTGCTCCACCAATCGCTCGATCAACCCCCGCCCCTGTTCCGCCGAAAAGCCGTGCTGCACCGCATTGGCGATCACCTGATCGCCATTGTTGAGGATGTTGGTCAATTCGGCCCGGCTCCGCTGCGCACCATTCTGCCACAGCGTGCTGCCGATCGACGTCCCGACCGCCGCCGCCAGCGTGCGCAGAAAGCTCATCACGCCCGCCGCCGACGCGGTTTCCTCCGGGTTCACCGCCCCCAGCGCGATGATGGTCAGCGGGATGAAGAAGAACGGCATCCCCAGCCCCTGAACAAGCTGCGGCGCGGCGAGGATCCAGAAGTCCGCGCTGCTGAACCAGAAGGTCCGCAGGACCGAGGTCAGCCCCAGCCAGAAGATGCCGAAGCACACCAGCGCACGCGGATCGACCTTGTTGCTCAGCTTGGCCACGATCGGCGAGAAGATGACCGCCAGCACGCCGTTGAACGCCGTGACGAACCCCGCATCGGTGGCGGTATAGCCCATCGTCGATTGCAGCCATTGCGGGATGATGACGACCGAGGCGAAGAACGTCCCGAAGCTGAAGGCGAGCGCGGTCACCGAGACGGTGAATCCCCGATGCCGGAACACGCGCAGATCGACGATCGGGTTCGCAGCGGTCAGTTCCCATATCAGGAAGGTGACGAAGCCGATCGCCGCGATGATCGCGCAACCGACGATGAAGCTGGACCCCAGCCAGTCATGCTCGCGCCCCAGATCGAGCATGATCTGCAACGCGGCGATCCACACCACCATCAGGATCAGACCGAAGCGATCGATCGGCACGATCTCCGTCTTCGTCTCCGATTTCCGGAGCAGCGTGAACACCCCCACCACGCAGAAGATCGCGATCGGAAGATTGATGTAGAAGATCCACGGCCACGACCAATTGTCGCTGATCGTCCCGCCCAGGATCGGCCCCAGGATCGGCGCGGTGACCGTCGTCATCGCCCACGCCCCCATCGCCGCCGCCCGCTGTTTCGGCGGGAAGATCGTCAGCAACAAGGTCTGCGTCAGCGGCATCAGCGGCCCGCCGCAAAAGCCCTGCCCGATCCGGAACGCCACCATCGCGCCCAGCGACGATGCCAGCCCGCACAGCGCGGAAAAGGCCGCAAAGCCGATCATCGCTGCCATAAACACGCGGATCGTGCCGAAGCGCCGCACCAGCCATCCGGTCAGCGGCACGCAGATCGCCTCCGCCACCGAATAGGAGGTGACGACCCATGTCCCCTGCGTCGGGGAAACCCCCAGTCCGCCCGAGATATGCGGTACGGAGACGTTGGCGATCGTCGTGTCCAGCACGACCATGAAATTGGTCAGCGCCAGCACGAACCCCGCAAGCAGCAGGCGCGTGCCGGTCAGCGACGGCGCGGCAGGATCGTCGGCCATCCTACGGCTCCCGGCGATCGCCCGAGATATCGATCTCGGCATCCATCGACAGCCCGACCCGCAGCGGATGATCGCGCAATTCCTTCGGATCGAGCGCGATCCGCACCGGCAGGCGCTGCACGACCTTGATCCAGTTGCCCGTCGCGTTCTGCGCCGGGATCAGCGCGGAGGAGGATCCGGTCCCGCCCGCCAGCCCCACGACCCGGCCATGATAGACCACGTCCCCGCCATGCAGGTCCGATATCAGCGTCGCGGCCTGCCCCACGCGGACATGCTGCAACTGCCCTTCCTTGTAATTCGCATCGACATAGAGCTTGTCGACCGGGACGATCGCCATCGCCGCCGTACCGGGCGCAAGCCGCTGCCCGACCTGCACATTGCGTTGCGAGACGACGCCATCGATCGGCGCACGGATCACCGTGCGCGACAGATCCAGCTTCGCCTGACGCAGCTTCGCGCGCGCCATCAGCACTTCCGGCGCGGTCGCGCGCGTCGTCCCGCGGGTCAGCGCCTGATTCGCGGCCCGGTCCTGCAAAGCGGATGCGCGCGTCGCGGTCGCCTGCGCGATCCCCGCCTGCGCGATCGCGACATTGGCGCGCGCGGTGCGCAGCGCGTTGGTCGCCGCCGTCACCTCGTCCCCCGAAACCGCCCCCGCCGCCACCAGCGCCTGACGACGCTGGTAGTCGATCTGCGCCCGCTCCAGATTGCCCTGCGCCAGCAGCAATTGCGCCCGCGCGCTGCCAATGTCCGCGCCGCGCGCATTGGCCTGCGCCTGCAAGGCATCGCCCGTCGCCGCGGTCTCGCCATAGCGCCGCTCGGCCCCCGCCAGATCCGCCTCGGCCTGCGCGACCGCAATCTGCTGGTCGGAATCGTCCAGCCGCACCAGCACCTGCCCGCGCTTGACCGTCTGCGTATCGCTGACGGTGACATCGATCACCGGGCCACTCACCAGCGCCATCACCTGCGCGGTTTCGGCCGCGACATAGGCATTGTCCGTCGTCACGCGCTTCGACAGCACCAGTGTGTCGTAGAGAAAATAGGCCACGCCGATCACGATCAGCACCGCGGCGAAGATCAGCAGCAAGCGCTTCCGCTTCGCCGGATTGGCGGTGTCGGGCTTGGTGGCGGGGGTCTGGTCGGCGGATGGGTTGGCCATCATCGTGTCCCGTTGGTCTGAAATGGTGTCTCGAATCCGCCGCCGAGCGCGCGGACCAGTTGGACGTCGAGCGCGAACCGGCGCGCTTCGATGTCCGCAAGCGAGCGCCGCGCCGTCAACACGGCCTGTTCGGCGCTCAACACGTTGAGGAAGGTCGACAATCCCCCGCGATACCGGAGTTGCGCGGCCTGATAGGCCCCCTCCGCATCCTGGAGCGACGCCTCCGCGTCAGCCCGCTGCACGGCGACCTGACGACGGCTGGTCACCGCATCCGCGACGTCGCGCAACGCACCGATCACCGTCCGGTCATAGGTCGCGACCGCCTCGTCATATTCGCCGCGCGCCCGTCGATATTGCCCCTGCAACGCGCCACCGCGAAAGATCGGCAGACTGATCGCCGGCCCGACATTTCCGATGCTCGACCCGCCTTTGAACAGATTGTCCAGCCCGAGCGATTGCAACCCGATCAGCCCGGACAGGCTGATATTCGGATAGAAATCCGCCCGCGCGACCTTGATCCGGCTCGCCGCCGCCTCTGCGCGGGCGCGGGCTGCGGCAATGTCGGGCCGCCGGCCGACCAGCGCGATCGCCGCGTCCGCCGGCAGCGCGGTGGCCAGCACCGGCGCGGTCGGCCGCGTGATCGCCAGCGCCCGATCGGGTCCGGCCCCCATCAGCGCGGCGATCGCATTCTTCGCCAAAGCAATCTGTTCGGCATTCACCGCCAGATCTACGCGCGATGCCGGAACCGCCGAACGCGCCTGCCGCAACTCCGCCTGCGTATCCAGCCCGCTCGCAACACGATCGGCCACCAGCTTCTCGGTCGCGCCGCGCACCGCCACCGCACGCTGCAATACATCCTGTTCGGCATAGAGCCGCGCCAGATCGGCATAACGCGCCGCGATGTCGGTCGCGAGCGTCAGCGCCGCCTGCGCGCCTTCCAGCCGGGTCGCTTCCGCATCGGACGTCGCCGCGACCAGCGATGCGCGGTTACGCCCGAACAGGTCGAGATCCAGCCCGGCATTCAGCGCCAGCCGCCCCGTGCTGTTCCAGCCCCGGGGCACGAATTCAGCCGGGATTCCGTTATTATAGCTTTGCTTGTTGAGACCGGCCGCCGCTTCCGCGTCCAGCGTCGGCCGGTTCGCCGCGCCAGCCTGCTGCACCACGCCCTCGGCCGTGCGCACCCGTGCCGCCGCGATCGCAATGTCCGGCGATCCCGCCAGCGCTTCCGCAATCAATCGATCGAGCTGCGGATCGCCATAGCCCTGCCACCATTGCGCAGCGGGCCATGTCGCCCCGGCCACACCCGTTAGACTGGTGCCCGACGCGAAGGCATCGGCACGCGCCATTTCTGGCCGTGGCCCAAGATCGGGTGCCGCGCAGCCCGCGAGCAACGCCGCCACGCTGGTGCAGCCGGCCAATCGAATCAATCTCATCGCTTCATCGTACTCCCGAGTACGGCGTGGCGATGATCCCACCCTATGCCCTTGTCAATCAGAAATCGTACCGTATAGTACGGCAATGCTCAAACCCCAGTCGCGGCGCGATCAGAACCGGGCGGCGCGCCAGTCGACGATCGTCTCCATCGCCCGCATCGCCTTTCTCGAAAACGGCTATGCCGCCACATCCATGTCGACGATCGCCGCCCAACTCGGCGGATCGAAGGGGACGCTCTGGGCCTATTTCCCGTCCAAGGAAGACCTGTTCGCCGCCGTGCTGGATGACGTCACAGCCAGCTTCCGGCAAAATCTCGAAGACGCGCTGCGCCCCGGTCGCGATTGCTCGACGACCTTGCGCGATTTCGCGGAACGCTTCCTGCTGAAGATGCTCCACCCCGACAGCATTCGGCTCCACCGCCTGATCGTCGGCGAGGGCGGTCGCTTCCCCGAAATCGGCCGCATCTTCTACGCCCGCGGCCCGCAGGTCGTGCTCGAACGGCTGTCCACCTATATCGGCGAACAGATGAAGGCCGGCGCGCTGCGGACCGACGACCCCATGGAAGCCGCGCTGATCCTGATCCAGCTCACGCAGACGCAACAGAATCTCCGCCTGTGGGGCATCGTCGACATCCCCGATGCAGAGGCCGTCCGGCGCTACGCTGGCAAGGCCCTCCATCTGTTCAACTGCGCCTATGCCTGTCCATAGGCACGGATAGGGAATGCAGCCGATGCGTTGTCCGGATCCGAAGCAGGAGACCCGCATGACCGACATGTTCAAGCCAAATGCGAAGATGGCCGCCAACGCCAAAAAGGGCCTGAAGCTGCGCGAGGAATTCGGGCGCGGCGGCACCGAAGTGGGCGTCGACCGCGCCGAGCAACTCGCCGCACAAAAGGCATTGACGGCGGAGGACGTCAAATCGATGCACAGCTATTTCGCCCGCCACAAGGTGGATCAGGAAGGCAAGGCGCATCAGTGGGGATCGGATATCGATCCGTCCGCCGGATATATTGCGTGGCTGCTATGGGGCGGCGATGATGGCAAGGAATGGGCCGATCGCCATGCCGAAGCCCTGGATTGACGCGGTCACGCCCATGACGGCCAAAGCCCGTGCCTTTTCGGCGGCGGGCTTGTGCGCACCGCACCGGATTGCGTAGGAAGCGCTTGATCTTAACGTGAATTGGTCTTTCGCGCGGCGGGCCAGAACCGGATGTTCCCGACCGGTTCCCGTCTGTCGCCTACGCCCCGTTCACATCTCCAGCAGAGCGCCTGTCCATGACCGAAGTTTCCGTCGTCACCCTCGGCAAGGGCCGCCCCGACCATCTGGTCAACGTCGTCCACGGGCTGCTTCGTCAGACGGTGCCGCCCGCCGAACTGATCGTCGCGGTCATGCAGGACGAACTCTATTTCCTGCCCGAAGCGCCCTTCCCGATCCGTCAGATCCCGGTCATCGCCGACCAGCTGCCGCTGGCGGAGGCCCGCAACAAGGCGGCACAGGCCGCGACCGGCGAGCTTCTCGTCTTCCTCGATATGGACTGCATCCCCACGCCCACGCTGATCGCCGATTATGTCCAGCGTATCGAACAACAGGACGGCGTGCTGATGGGCGAGGTGCTCTATCTGCCGGGCGGCGCCACCGCCGGCGCATGGTCCTTCGATCAATTCGCCGAAGTCGCGGTCAAGCATTCGGACCGGAGCGGCCCGCCCGCAAGGGACGTCCGCATCTGCACCGACTATCGCTGTTTCTGGTCGCTCAACTTCGCCATGCGGCGCGCGACGTTCATGGCGCTGGGCGGTTTCGATGAACGCTATGTCGGCTATGGCGGGGAAGATACCGATTTCGGCAAGGCCATCGATCAGGCGCAGGTGCCGATCGCGTGGATCCGGGGCGGTCTGGCCTATCATCAATATCATCCGCACCACATGCCGCCCGTCCATCATCTGGAAAGCGTGGTCCGCAATGCGGAACTGTTCGAAAGCAAGTGGGGCTATCGGACGATGGACCATTGGCTGCGCGCCTTCCATCTGATGGGCCTGATCGATCCGACACCGGGACGGCCGATCCGCATCCTGCGCCAGCCCGATGCCGACGATCTCGCGCTGACCGGCCAGCAAAGCCACCAGCCTTATGCGAACACCGCCACCGTGATCCGCGCGCTGGAGGCGCGTATGGCCGCTGCCGGAACCCCCGCCCCAGAATGAGGATCGCGATCCTCGCCCATGTCCGCCACCCGATCGCCCCGCCCTTTGCCGGGGGCATGGAATCGCATTGCTGGCATCTGGCGGCGGGGCTTCGGGATCGCGGGCATGATGTCACTTTGTTCGCATCCGGGGACAGCGACCCGCGCTTCCCCATCGATCCGGTGATCCCCATATATTATGAACACAGCTTCCCGGGGGCCGAGCATCGCGGGTTCCAGCCGCTGGTCGCGCATCTCGACCATGGCTATGCCGCCGCCTGCGACCGGATCGCCGCCGGGTCTTTCGACGTGCTGCACAATCACAGCCTGCACAGATTTCCGCTGGCGGCGGAGCGGCTGGCGGCAATTCCCACCGTCACCGCGCTGCACGTGCCGCCTTATGACGCCCTGCGCTGGTTCGTCCATGCCAGCGCGATCACCTGCCACCGCATCACCGCCACGTCGGCGCATCATCTCGCCGCATGGTGGCCCGACGGCGCGCCGGACGTCGCCTCCGTCCTCCACAACGGCATCGATCCGGCCGCATGGCCCTTTGTCGCGGAAGGGGGCGACCGCGCCATCTGGTGCGGACGGATCGCGCAGGACAAGGGACCACATCTCGCCATTCAGGCGGTGCGGCTTGCCGGCGTCCCCCTCACCCTGTTCGGCCCGATCGAAGACCAGACCTATTGGGACACCGAGGTCGCGCCGCTGCTGACGGGCGACATCGGCTATGGCGGTCATGTCGATGCCGAAGCGCTCGCGGTCGAGATGGGACGCTCTTCGCTTCTCGTCTTCACGCCCGGCTGGGACGAACCGTTCGGGCTGGTCGCGGTCGAGGCGATGGCCTGCGGCCTGCCGGTCGCCGCATTCGACAGGGGCGCTGCGCGGGAAATCATCGGCCCCGCCGGTCGTTTCGCACCTGCGGGCGATGTCCCCGCCCTGGGCCGCGCGATCATCGAAGCCCGTGCCATGCCGCGCGCGCCGCAACGCGCTCATGTCGAAGCCGCATTCACGCAGGATCGCTGGCTCGATCGCTGCGAAGCCCTCTATCGCGACGTCATCGCCGCGCGGGTCGCCTCATGAGCAGTAACCTCGTACCGCCGCCGCAGGACATGCTGACGGCGCTCGGCAGCGTGTACCGTGCCCATGTCACCACCGGTTCCCGCTATGCGCTCGTCGACTTCCCCGACCATGCCAATGTCGGCGACAGCGCGATCTGGCTCGGCGAAATCACGATGCTGCGACAAATTACCGGGCGCGATCCATCCTATGTCTCGACATGGCATGATTTCGATCACGACGCGTTCCGCGCGGCCTGCCCCGATGGCGTGCTGTTCCTGCACGGCGGTGGCAATCTGGGCGATATCTGGCCCCATCACCAGCATTTCCGCGAGCAGATCCTGTCGGCCTTCCCGGACCGCACCATCGTCCAGTTGCCGCAGTCCATCCATTTCCGCGAGCCTTCCAACGCGACGCGCTTCGCCGCCATCGCCGGCCGGCATCAGCATTTCACGCTCCATGTCCGTGATCGCCGCAGCCTCGCCTTTGCGCATCACCATCTGGCCTGTCCCGCCATTCTCGCACCGGATTCCGCCTATGCGATGGCCCGTCCCGTTCGCGGGACGCCGGACTGCGATGTTCTGATGCTCATGCGGACCGATGACGAACGGCGCGATCATGCCGATCCCGTCGCGCTCCCCGCATCGTCGGCGATGGTCGACTGGCTGGAGGACGAACCGGGTCTCCCGCCCGGAACCGGTCCCGCCGCACGCACGGCGCAGGCCATGGCGCGGGTCGATCGCGGCCTGCGGCTGCTGTCGCGCGGCCGGGTGGTGATAACCGATCGGCTGCACGGCCATATCCTCGCGGACCTGCTCCGCATCCCCCACGTCGTGCTCGACAATGAATATGGCAAGATCGCCGCTTATATGGAGGCATGGCCGGCCGCTTCTTCCTCGGTGGCCGTGGCGACCACCATGGCGCAGGCGATGGCACAGGCCGAACGGATGACCCGCCTCCCATGACGACACAGGTCACGTTGCTGATCTGCACGCGAAACCGCGTCGCGTCGCTCGCGGCCACCCTCGCGTCCATCACGCGCGCCGCCACGGTCGCGCAGGAGATCGCGATCGAAGTGATCGTCGTCGACAATGGATCATCCGATGAAACGCCGTTCCTGTTGCGACAATGGCAAAGCGCGCAACCCTTTCCGGTGCGGCTGCTACGTGAGGACCGTCCCGGCCTCGCCCGCGCGCGCAATACGGGCCTGGCGCACCGGAACGGCGCGATCATCGCCATGACCGACGACGACTGCATCCTCCATGCGGACTATTTCACGGCGTTGGTGAAAGCCTTCGATCGCCCCGATGGCCCCATGGTCATCGGGGGCCGTATCCTGCTGGGCAACCCGGCAGACCTGCCGGTCACGATCAAATTGGAGGATCATCCCATGGTCGCCCCGCCCGGCGGCTTTCCCGGCGGTTTCGTCATGGGTGCAAACCTCGCAATGCATCGCGAAGTGCTGGACCGGATCGGCCTGTTCGACGAACGGTTCGGGGCCGGCGCACCCTTCATCGCCGCCGAGGATACAGACCTGCTGTTCCGCGCAAGCGGCGCGGGCATTCCGATCCGCTATAATCCCGCGATCATCGTCGATCATCATCATGGCCGGCGTCACATCGCGGAGGAAACGCGCCTGCTGGCCGGCTACAGCTTCGGCGATGGCGCGCTCTACGCCAAGCATCTGTTGAAGGATCGACGCATCCTGCGATCGTTCCTGACGGACATCCGGAACCTCCGGCTGGACATCACACGCCCCGTGCGCGCCCATGCCGGCATCCCGAAATTCTACCGCTTCTCCCTCCGCCGGAAGATAAGGGGATTCCTGTTCTTCCTATGGACTGCGCTGAAAACCCGGCTGCGATCAAAACAGGCTGGCGGCGCACCCTGATCTCCTGAATGCCTATAACAGCCACGCAAAGGCCTGACGCAGCCGGACATCGGCTTCCCTATGGAACATCTCGCCATGCGCGAAGATCACCCGTTCCGGCGCCGTCGCGACCATCGCCCGCACGCTTTCCTTGGCGGCATCGCCACCCCCCAACACCGCAGCGCGGACATGCAGCGCGGTCGTGCCGCGCGTGGCGGCGCTGGCCTTCATCAGAAGCCCGGTGACCGGCGGAAGCCGATCCGCCTCAAGATTTTCGATCAGATCCACCAGCAGCAACGTCCCGCTCGCCCGGTGATAAAACCACGCTTCGCAAAAGCCACCCGCGCCCGTCACCAGCCCCTGCACAAACTCCGCAGCCCAAGGCGATGACGCCTCCGCCTGCAACTCGGGACCGATCCGCAACCCCGCCTTGCGGACTTGCGCCCGGTCGCGCAGCCCCGGTACGCCCCACACCGTCGCCCCCGGCAAGGCACGTTGCCAGTCCGCAATGAACGTCCAGTGCGCGATATTCGGCGCGACCAGATGCCGGATCGGCCCCAGCTTCGCGATTTCGGCCGCCAGCGCAGGTGTGAACTGCGTCGGCGAATGCAACATCAGATCGCCATTCGCCAACCGGATGATCGTCATCCGCACCGGCATCTTCATCCCCATCGCACGGATCGGCCCGCTGTCGACGACCCAGAGATTCTCCCCCACCGGCTTCACCCGGTCCAGCGGCGGATAGGTCGCGTCGCGGTCGCTCTCCCGGTTTTGCGACGTCGACCGCGCCCGCCGGGCCAGAAGAAGACCAGCGACGCCGACCGCGATCCCGGCACCGACGAGCTTGGCCTTGCCGGTCACGCGCGCAGGCCGCTGGTCCCGGAAACCCCCATCGATCTGCCCGTCATCCGCCGGCGGTACGAACAAATTACCCTCCGTCTCCGGCACCCGTTCCGCCTTGGCGAAATAGCGCTCCATGAAACCGTTCATCGCCCATGGCGTCGAGTTCGGCGTCAGGAAGCCGACCAGCTTCATCACCGCCGCCGGCGCACCGATCGCGCTGCTGTTCCGCGGACGATCCGCCAGTGACACCACCACATCCGCCACGTTGCGCGGATCGAGCACGCCGGGCGGCACCGACAGCCGGCCACCACTATGATTGCCCGCATGGCGGATCGCGGGCGTGTCCACGAAGGTCGGATACACATCGCAGATATGAATATCGGGATAGCCGGAAAGCTCCGCCCGCAACGCTTCGGACATTCCACGCAGACCGAACTTGCTCGCGCTATAGGCGACCGCCCACGGCACCGCGACATATCCGCCCGATGAAATCATGTTGACGAAGATCCCCCGCCCCTGCGCGCGGAAAATCGGTAGGGCCGCATGGGCATCGTTCAGATGCCCGATCAGATTCGCCTCGATCACCTGCCGGTGCATTGCGACCGGAACCTCATGAAACCGCCCGACCACGCCGATGCCGACATTGCTGAACCACAGATCGATCCCGCCCAACCATGCCGAGGCCCGCTCGGCCAGCGCCACCACGGCGGCGGCATCGGTGATGTCGGTCGGCACGGTGATGACATCCGCGCCGCGCGTGCGGCACCGCGCCGCCACTACGTCCAGCGCGCCGCCGTTCCGCGCCGCCAACACCAGCTTCGCGCCCCGCTCCGCAAAGGCTTCGGCCGTCGCGGCACCGATCCCGCTCGATGCGCCGGTGATGACGACCCGCTTGGGGCCGGACTTGATCCTGGTCATGACGATATCTCCTGCGCCCCTCCCAACGCATGAAGGCCCATTCCGGCGCGACGATTTCCGCCTGATTGATGTTTGCTTTCAACATCATGCAACCGTCACCACATCTCATCGCTTCTCGTGCTGGCTCCGTCTCTAACGACGTTGATGGTATCCCCCGCAGCCGATACCCAGCATGGCAGCCATCCGGCGATCGAGGCAGGAACAGTCCCATGCGCAACAGCCTTCGGATCATCGCAGTCGCCACCGCGCTTCCGTCCTGCCCGCTATGGGCCTGCACGCTGTGTCACAGCCGTATCGCCGAAGAAGTGCGCGCCATCGTCCTCGCCCATGATTTCTGGTCCAACATCGCCGCGTTGTTGCTGCCCTTCCCGATCTTCGGCGCAGCGATCCTGTTCGTCCGCCGCATCGCGCCGTGAGGAGACCGATCATGACCACCAGCAAACCCGTGACGACGGCGGGCATGGTCCTCGGCATCGGCATGGGCGGGTTCGTCGATGGCATCCTGTTCCATCAGATCCTGCAAATCCACAACATGCTGTCCGCCCGCATCCCGACGGACGTTCTGGTCGGCGCAAAGGTCAATATGGTCTGGGACGGCCTGTTCCATGCCGCGGTCTGGATGACGACCGCGATCGGCATCATCCTGCTCTGGCGCACGACGGGCCGGGCGGACATCCGCTGCTCCGGCCGCGCCTTCGCCGGCGCGCTGCTAACGGGATGGGGCCTGTTCAACGTCGTCGAAGGCATCATCGACCATCACATCCTGAACCTCCACCATGTCTATGAGCGCGCTGGGCAATCGGTCTGGGACTGGCTCTTCCTGGCCTTCGGCGTCGCGCTCATTTCGGGCGGTTGGTTGTTGATGACCGGTGGAGCAGGCCACCGCCCCAAGGACGAACCGCCAACCTCGATCCCGTAACCCTGCGCCCTTCGTCCATCTCGACCTGAGCGCTGCTTTAAGAGAAGAGTGTCGCCCTACCCTTCGGAGCAAGGGATTGACGGGAGATCGGACGATGCACGGAATATGGCTGACAGTCGCGCTGCTGGCGATCGCGCCGACAGCACCCGATCCGCATTTGCCGGCGGCAACCCATGACAGCGTGGCCCCCACGCTCCCGGCAAATTTGCAAAACGCAGTCCTGATCGTCTCCAAGACGAACGGCTGGCGTCATATCGAGCATATTCCGCATTCCAACGCCGTCCTTGCCGATATCGCCAAGGATCTCGGCCGCCAAAGCTACGTCACGGAAAACGCCGCCATCTTCAACGATACGCAACTACGGCACTTTTCCGTTGTCGTCCTGAACAGCGCCAGCGGCGACTTCCTCACGCCTGCCCAGCGCGATGCGTTTCGCCGCTTCGTGTCGCGCGGCGGCGGCGTCGTGGCCCTGCACGCCGCGGGGGACGATAGCCACACCGAGGCGTGGTATGCGAACACCGTCATCGGCACCAAATTCATCGGGCATCCCGGCGGCGGAGATCAGTTCCAGCCCGCGCGGATCGTCGTCGATCGCCCCACGCATCCGATCATGGCCGGCGTCACCCTCCCATGGGCACCCGTCGACGAATGGTATTCCTTCAATGCGAACCCCGCCGCCCGCGGCATGACTGTCCTCGCGCGGATCGATGAGGCAAGCTACCGTCCCGGCGCGAAACTGACGATGGGCGCACACCCCGTCATCTGGATCAACCCCGCCACCAAGGGCCATGTCGTCTATTCTGCGCTCGGCCACGCGCCGAACGCCTATGACGATCCGAATTACCGCCGCATCTTGGTCAACGCCGTCCGCTGGGCCGCACGATAGACGAACGGCACGTTTCCGCCACCGTTCGGGTTCGATCCCGCTCGCCTCAGCTCGCCCGCAACATGCCGGTGAAGGACCGCGCATCGGCATTGAGACCATCCAGCGCCTGTTGCAGCCGATTGCTGTTCACGCGCAGCGCGGTCAGCGATTCCGCATTGTCGCGCGCCGCGCCCCGGATACCGACGCTGACATCGGACAGGCGATGCACACGGTCGCGCACCGTCCCGATCCGGGTCTCGATCCGGCCGGTGGACAGCGCCTGCGCGTGCGACGCATCGGACACGCTGCCGGCGATCGTCTCCATCTCCGCGATCAGCGACGAAAGCGCCGCCGTTTCCGATACGACGTCCGACATGCCCTGCTGCACGGCACGCACCTGTTCACGGACATCGCCGGTGGAACGGCCGGTCCGGCTGGACAGCGACTTGATCTCCCCCGCCACCACGGCAAAACCGCGCCCATCGTCCCCGCAACGCGCCGCCTCGATCGATGCATTCAGCGCCAGCAGCTTCGTCTGCCGCGCGATCGTATCAATCACGCCGACGACGCGTTCCACCTCGCCCGCACGCTGGTGCGAATCCCCGATCCGGTGTGCTGCGGTCGCGGCGCGCGCGCGGATCGCGGTCGCGATCCGGCTCGTCTGCTCGACTTCCTGATCGATGCGGCGGATCGCGGCGATCAGTTCGTCGGTCGCCGTTCCCGCCTGATGCATTTCCTCCACGAAGACCTGCGCAAGATCCTCCAGCCCGCTGGCCAGCCCGTTGGCGGTGCCGACCGTCGCCTGCAAGGCCTCCACATGCGTTTCGACATGCCCGGTCGCGACCCTCACCTCATGGATCATCGCCTGAACCTTCGTCTCGAAGGTATGCGCCAGTTGATCGATCATCGCGCGGCGGCGTTCCTCGCTGGCCAGATTCGCTTCGGCAACCGCCTGCGCACGCCGTTGCCCTTCCTGCACGGCATGATCCTCCAGCCGCTGCTTCTCCAGCGCCTGCGCCCGAAAGATCTTCAGCGCCGCGACGATCTGCCCCAGCTCGTCCCCCCGTTCCAGCGCAGTCAGATCCAGATCATCCTTCCCGGCGGCCATATGCCGGGTCGCATCCGCGATCCGCAGGATGGATGCCGTCATCGCGCGCCCCAGCAGCAAGGGGCCGATCACCCCGACCGCCCCCAGCAACAGCAACAGGAAGACGACCAGCATGACCAGAAGATGCGTGCGCCCCGTCACGAGGTTCGCATGGACATGCGCGTCATGCACCCCCGCCGCGACCATGCGGCTGACATCCTGCACGACCCGGTTCGCATTCGCGCGAAACGGTTTCAGCATCGCCAGACTGGCCGAAAAATCGATGTCCAGCATCGACGATACGACGCCCACTGCCTCGGAATAGCGATCAAGCTGCCCGAGCACATCATCCATCCGCACCTGTTCCGCCGGCGCCAGCTGCGGGCGCATCGCCGCCAGATCCATCCGGATCCGCACGAGCTTCCCCTGAATGGCAGCCGCGCGCGCCGGCACGTCGACCCCGGCGCTGCCGGCCGCGCGATCCACCAGCAGGCGGGAAAGTTCGGCCTCTTCCTGATGGAAGCGCCCCGCAATCGCGCTCAGCCCGGCCACGATCCGCACATCGTCGTCGGCAATGCTCCGCGCCGCATGTTCGGCGTAGAGCAGCGCCCCCAGACTGATGAGCACCGCGACCGCGAACAGCGCCAGCATCAGCAACGGCGCAGCCCCGAACTTCACCACCAGCGGCCGGTCGTTCAGGCGCAGTCCGCGCGCCACCCTGTCGGTCAGCCGCGCGACCCGGTTCACAGCCGGACGCTCACGCCCATCCGCACGCGCCGATCCGCCGGGATCGGCGATCCATATACGCCGCGCCCGTTCGCCAGATTTTCGCCCGCGACATAGAGCGACAGGTTCGGCGTAAGCGTCCGGCCGATCTTCGCATCAAGATCGACGGAAGCCGGAACGCGGACATGGATCAGCTCGGTCGTCGGCAGGAAACTGCTCTGATCGCTGCGCGCCACGAAATGCGCCAGACCATTGGCGAACCAGACCGGGTCGGCATAGGTCAGCCCCAGATTGCCGCGATGCCTGGGCGTCGCGGCCTTGGGGAAGACTGCGTAGAACGTATCGTCGCGGTTCGCCGGAATATTCTCATCGACATGGGACCAGCTATAATTGGCCGACCATGTCAGCTCGGGCGTGATCCGCCCCGACGCGGCCAGTTCGATCCCATAGCTGCTGAACCGACCGACATTGGCGAAACGCGTCACCGCCACCGGCTCCGGCACGTACAGGATCTTGAGGTCGATCGAACCACCCGGCGATGCGATCAGCCGGTCGGTTCGCGTGTAGAACAATGTCGCATTCAACTGGAGACCGGAATGGAAGCCGTGCGCATAGCTGGCCTCCCCGCTCCAGACCGCCACCGGCGCAAGATCGGGATCGCCCGTCAGGAACACCGGCACGGGCACCTCCGGCGCCGGCACGATGACCCGCAGCCCCAGACCGATCAACGAGGGAAGCTGATATCCGCGACCGCCATTCAGCCGGAAATGCCCGCTCTCCCCGACCTGCACCGTCGCCGCCGCATTGAAACTGATCGGCGAGATCGAACGATCATAAGCCGAAACCGGATCGATCTGCACCGTCACCGGCGCGCCACTCTGGTTCAACCAGAGATGATCGAGCCGGACGGCGCCCGTGACCGCGACCCGGTCCACCGGGTGCAGATCCAGCATCGTGCTGACCGCCGCGACCCGGTAGCCGATCCGCGGCGAAAACAGCCGCGCGGACGTCAGTTGATTGTCGCGATATTCGGTGCCGATCCGCACGAGATTGTCCGCGCCCAGCCGCACCAGTGCCGATCCTTCCAGAACGGTGATGCGATTGCGACCATGCAGCGCGGCGATGCTGCGATAGGGGTCGTCCATCGGCGTCGTCCGGCCATAATTGAAATCCAGCCGGTTCGTATAGGCCCGCCCGTCCAGGCTGCCCCAGTCGGTGTCATGGCTGACGCGCAGCCCCATTGTCCGGTTGCGGAAGCGTTGTTCGGTCAGGATCTGGCTCGGCAGAAACTCGAGCTGGCGATTGTCCGTCAGCCCGCCATTGATTTCGATCGCGGTCGACGGTGCTGCCTGAATGGCCAAGGTCGCGCTGATCTGGTCGGCATAGACGTCGTGGATCACGGGCGGTTGATACAGCGGCGCGGGAATGGCGCGCTCATTCTCGCGTTGATGCCCACCGGCGATCTTCAACCCGACCGCACCGGTGATCGGCACCGTCACCGTCCCGCCGAACCGCGTATAGCCATGCGTCCCGATCTCGCCGGTCGCGCTGGCCTGCGCCCCCGCATTCGCGCTCTTCGTGATGATGTTGACGACGCCGCTCGCCGCGTTGAACCCGAACAGCGCGCTGGCCGGGCCGCGCACCAGTTCGATCTGCTGGATCTCGTCCAGCTGGACGCCCAGCAGGTTCCAGTTCGTCATGCCATAATGGTCGAGATAGACCTGACGCCCGTCGACCAGCACGAGCAGCCGCGCATTATAGGTCTGCACGCCGCCACGGACGGCAACATCGCTTTGCCCGGCCGTCCAGCGGTTCACGTCGATCCCCGCGCAGGATTTCAGCAGATCGGGCACGCTGCGTGCGGGCGATCGCGCAATCTGGTCGCGCGTGATGATGGTGATGGACGCGGGTGCCGCCGATGCGCGTTGCGGCTTGCCCGTCACGCTGGTCGTGATCGGCTCCCCGAAGGCATCGCCCAGCGCGGCATAATCGACGATCTGCGCCTGAAGCGCGGTGCGCGGGAAGACGGTGACGATCGCGGTTGCGAACATGAGGCTGAAGAAGCGCCGCATGGGTCAGATTTCCTTGACGAGCATGAGAAAAGCCGAACCGAACCGGACGTTCGCAGCCTTCGCGGCGGCACGACTGATGGTGATCTGGGTCCGGGGGGCGCTGCTGACCGCTACGACACAATGCGCCGCGCGGACGCAGCCGGCATCGGACGTGATCGTCAGGATGCCCGCGCGCGCTGCCGCCTCGCCCATCTGCTGCGGATCCCGGATCCCGGCCGTGACGAACGCGACCTGGCTGCCGGCCAGCTTACCCAGCGCACCGGCCGGAACGCGCCGCACCCGCAACATCCCCCGGCCGACCGCGACCCCGCCGCCGATGGCCGCCTCGATCGCGCTGGCTTCCGCTTCGGACGCCGCGCTTCCGGGTTCGTAGAGGATGGCGGCGTTGATCGGGCCTTTCGGCGGCGACTGGAGAAAGCCGATCACGCGAACCGCCACCGGCACGCTCAGCGCCGCGTGCAATCCGGTTGCGCCGCACGCCGCAACTATCGCAATGATAAGGGAGATTTTTTTCACAGCAGCTCGCGATTGGACGATATCCGCCGATAGTCCGAGACCCCTACCGGGGTCTTAACGATGTCGGCCAACTCATGTTTTCAGGTCGTTCGGCGCGGTTGGGTACGGTAGCGAACAGCGCCGCAAGAACCTGAATCCGTTGCCGGATCCTGTCAGGCCGCGTCCGCCGCAACGGACGCGGGCGGCGACGGATCAGACCGGCATACTCATAATGTCCTTGTACGCGCTCAGCAGCTTGTTCCGGACCTGCAACGTCGCCTGAAAGCTGACCGACGCCTTTTCACGTGACAGCATCACGGCGGCGATATCGGTCGATTGGCCGCGATCGAACGATTCCGCGCTGGCCGATGACGCCGCCTGCAAATCATTGACCTGCCCCACGGCGCTGCGGATCGCCGCGCTGAAGTCCGCCTTGCCCGCCGGTGCCGGTGCCGGAACGGCCGCCCCCGGGTTCAGGCCATCGACGGCATTGCTGTCCGCAGACGCCCGGCGCAGCGCGTCATTCTGCTGGAGAATGCTCGACCGCAATTGCAGGATCGAAGAGGGATCCGTCATATTCATATCAGGTTCCTCGGATCGGTGTGCGTACCGGGCAGCGTGCGCCCGGCACCGCATGGAGCGTCCGCAGCGGCGTCCAACCGGACGGATCGGGTCACCTCCGCCAGACGCGCGACGGTCGTTTCGTAGATGGATGATGGCGCTTGCCGGGCGTGGGCCGGCATCGCGATGATCGCGGCCGGCGGCATGGGAGCGGGTTCGAAGGAATGAGAGATCATGGCTCGGGTCCTGATGTCCTCGGGTGCCAATCGAGTAGGTCCGTCATGGTTAACGCATTGTAAAAATTGCCCCATCCCTTTGGTATTTGGTAGAGTTTCAGGGCAGCCGCCCACGCATCGCATGACAGGCCGCATTGGCTTCCCTATGCCGTCGGTCAACCGGCGCAGGCAGGATGCGCACGGAACGGGGAGGTCATCGATGACGGTTTGGCGCGTGATGCTGGCATGTGCGGCGATGAGCCTGATCGGCGCGAAAAGCCCCGAACGCCGCCCCCCGATCACCGGCATTTCACATCTCGCCGTCTATTCCCGCGACATGGCGAAGTCCGCGCATTTCTACACCCATGTCCTCGGCGCACGGCAGGGCGCGGATCCCGAAAACCCGGCCGGCCAGCGCTTCTATTTCAGCACGCGCCAGTTCGTGGAAGTGCTGCCCGCGCCGTCCGGGCTGGGCACCAGCATGTTGGCGCATACCGCCTATGTCACCACCGACGTCGCGCAACTGCGGGCATGGCTGGCCGGACAGGGCATGAAGGGACTCGGCCCGATTCAGGGGGCCGCCGGGCAGGACCGCTGGTTCGCGACGCAGGATCCGGAAGGCAACGCCGTCCAGTTCGTCCAGCCCGCCAGCCCCGAAGCGACGGCGGTCGCGGGCGCGATCAGCAGCCGCATCATCCATGTCGGCCATGCGGTCCATGACCGGAATGGCGAGGACGGCTTCTACCGCCGCCTGCTCGGCTTCCGCCCTTATTGGTATGGCGCGTTCACGCCGCCCAATGTCGACTGGGTGTCCCAGCAACTGCCCGATGGCCGGGACTGGATGGAATATATGATGGTCGGCCCCGGATCGGGTGTCGCGGCCGAAAAGGTCGATGCCCGCCAGCTCGGCGTCCTCAATCACTTGTCTCTGGGCGTGCCCAACATGCAGGCGGCGGTCACCACCCTCTATCGCGAAGACCGCCTCAGCCCGCGTCATGACGGCCCCCAAATGGGACTGGACGGCAAATGGCAGGCAAATTTCTACGATCCGGACGGGACGCGCGTGGAATTGATGGAATTTCAGCCGTCGATGAAACCCTGCTGCTCCCCCTTCACGGCGGAAAGCCCGGCCGACTGACGATGCCGTCCCGCACCGCCCTGCGCGACCAAGGCCGCCGCGCCGCGTTCATCGGTCTTTGGGAGACGGACCATGGCTGAATTGACGAATCTTCAGATCGGTGCGCGCCGTGCCGCCGAACTGGCGGCGATCTTCATGATCGGGGACGGGCTGCTCGGCCTGTTGCAACCGAAGCGCCATGTCGACCTATGGCGATCGGACGTCGATGCCGTGGATATCCTCGTGCGCCCATTTGGCGGGCACCCCACACGCCGCCGGGCCTATGGCCTGCTGCAATGCACCGCAGGCTTCGCGCTGGCGTCCGCGCTGAAACGGTGAACGTCCGCTGCCGTCCGCAAAATCCGATCCGCCTCAACATGTTGGCACTTCTCCGCCGCCACTCTCCGCGATAGGGTCCGCGCGACGATCGAAGGAGACCGGAATGCGCGGACGGCAATGGCTCGGGGCGGTGGCGCTGACATGCGCGGTTGCGGGCGCGGTGACCGCGCAGGCACAGGCACCGGTCGCCGCACCGGCGTCGACCGGATTCTACGCCTTTCTCGACAAGGAATTCGCCGAAGAACTGCGCGACCGGCCCCAGCTTGCGACCCAGCTTGGCCTCAAGGACGGCCAGGACCGGCTCGACGATATCAGCGACGCCGCGGCGCTGCGTCGGCTCGAATGGCGTCGCGCCAGCGTCGCGCGGATGAAGGCCGGGTTCGACCGCGCGGCCCTGCCGGCGGACGCGCAAGTGAATTATGACATCTGGGCGCTGGAACTCGATCGCGCCGAACTCGCCTACCAATATCGGTTGCAGACGCCGCCCTTCTATTCCTTCCTCTATTCGGCCCATGCGCAGCTGCCGAACTTCCTCATCAACACGCATAATGTGCAGGATCCGCGCGACATGCGCGCTTATGCCGCACGGCTGCGCGCAATCCCGGCCGTGCTGGACACCGCTATCCGGCAAAGCCGCGCATCCGATGCCGCCGGCGTGCGCGCTCCCAAATTCCAGATCGAGCGCATCATCAGCGGCAGCCGCGCCATCATCACCGGCGCGCCCTTCGATGACGGTGCAGCCTCCCCGCTCTGGGCCGACAGTCAGGCCAAGATCGCCAGACTTCAGGCGAGCGGCAAGGTCGACGCCGCCGAAGCCGCGAAACTGCTCGCGGACACAAAGGCCGCGCTGCTGACCATCAAGCCCGCTTATGACCGGATCATCGCATGGGCGCAGGCGGATCTGCCGACCGCGCCCAGCGGACGGGTGGGCGCGCTGACCCTGCCCAACGGCGCGGACTGGTATGCAGCGGCACTGAAGCTGAACACCACCACCGATCTGACCGCCGACCAGATCCACGACATCGGCCTTGCCGAGGTGAAGCGGATCGAGGGAGAGCAGGACAAGCTCGCCCGCGCCGCCGGGTTGAAGGATCGTCAGGCCTTCTATGCGGACATCGCCCGCCGCTTCCCGGTCGTCCCGTGGAACGACGCCCTGCGCGCCAAATATTTGAAGGAGGCCAACGCCGCCATCACCTTCAACCGCACCCTGCTGCCCAAATATTTCGGCAAATTGCCGGTCCATGCGATGGAGGTGGTCCGCGAACCGTCGTTCAGCGAAGTCGCGGGCGGCGCAGCCCACGCCGCCGGGCCGAGCCGCGACGGCGCACGTCCCGGTCGCGTCTATGTCCATCTGCTCGGTTCCACCGACGCCACGCCACCCTCGGCCATGCGCGACCTGATGTGTCATGAAGGCGTACCCGGCCATGTCATGCAGGGCGACATTCAGGTCGGCCAGAGCGGCGGCCCCAAATTCCGGCAAAGCACGCGCTATGTCGCGTTCGGCGAAGGCTGGGGCCTCTATGCCGAAGCCTTGTGCAAGGAAATGGGCGCCTTCCCGGAAGCGTCCGATGATTTCATGCGGCTCGACGCGGAACTGTTTCGCGCCGCGCGGCTGGTGGTCGATACCGGCCTCCACGCCGAGGGCTGGACCGAACAGCAGGCCATTGATTACATCGTCACCACCGGCCGCGCTGCGCCCGATCAGGGCCGGTCGGAGGTCCGCCGCTACATCACGCTGCCGGGGCAGGCGACCGGCTACAAGATCGGGATGCTCAAGATCGTCGCGTTGCGCCAGAAGGCGGAACGGGAATTGGGGCCGAAATTCGATCTGCGCGGCTTCCACGATCTGCTGATCGGCTCCGGCTCGCTGCCGCTGTCGATCCTCGAACGACAGGTGGACGGCTGGATCGCCGCCCGCCGCGCCGCCTGACGCGATCGGGCGGGGCGGCGGGTATGGCAGCACGCCTTGTGCGGCTGCCATTCAGCACTCCGCCACCTTCCCTGCCCTAAACCACCGTCATGCGATCGATTTTCCGGCTCGTCCTGTTCATGACCTTGTCGGCGAGCGCCCCGCTCATGGCGCAGGACATTGCCGACCCCCCCATGCTCCAGTCGACCACCGACGCGCTCGCACAGGATGCCGCCACCATCGCCGACCGGCTCGGCATCTCCCCCGATACCGCCACGCGCCAGCTTCGCTTGCAGGAATCAAGCGTCGCCGCCACGCAGGCCATCGCCGATCGCCATGCCAGCCGCCTCGCCGGCATAGCGATCGAGCACAGTCCCGACTTCCGGATCATCCTGTTGCTGACCGGCGACACACCCGTCCCCGATACCGTCATCGACGCGGACGGCACACCCGTCACCGTCAGTTTCCGCACCGGCGCGCACGCCACCCGCACCGGCATCCTTCAGGCGATCATGGCCCATCAACAGACGATCCGCGCCAGCCTGATCGGCCCGCCCGGCCTGGGCATCGACCAGCGCACGGGCGAACTGGTCGCCATCGTCTCGGGTAAGGACATTGCGCGCGAAGGTCTTGATCCGCTGCGCGACCGGCTGGCGGCGCTGACCCATGTTCCGGTCCGTCTCCGCGTCGTCAACCAGCCGGCGCTCGACATGGCGAATACCGGTCCGGAAGGCGGCGGCCGGATGACCGGCAGCGATCCCGGCGACACGCATCGCTATCTCTGCACGGCGGGCTTCGCCGTCACCGATGGCGTGCGCACGGCGATGACGACGGCGGCGCATTGCCCGGACGAACTCACCATGCGCGGCGCGGACGGACAGCGGCGGACGCTCCCCTTCATCGGCCAATGGGGGCAAGGCCATCAGGATGTGCAGATCAACGCCAGCGCCGACCCGCTCGCCCCCGTCTTCCTCGCGGACACGGCCAGAACGATCCGCCGCCCGGTCACCGGCTCCGCCCCACGGTCCGCCATGCGCGCGGGCGATATCGTCTGCCACCGCGGCGAACGCACCGGCTATAGCTGCTCGCAAGTCGAACTGACCGACTTCGCACCGGCCGGCGACCTCTGCGCCGGCGACTGTCGCCCCAGCTGGACGACCGTCGCCGGCCCGTCCTGCAAGGGCGGCGACAGCGGCAGCCCGGTCTTCCTCGGCACGACCGCCTATGGCATCGTCAAGGGCGGCAGCTACCGTTCGGATGGCAGTTGCGCCTTCTACTTCTTTATGTCGACCGACTATCTGCCGGCAGGATGGCGTCTGCTGACCACCGATCCGGCCACATCCGCAACGCCGCCGGCCGGTTGATCGCCGCGGCTGGCATTCTACGAAGAGATCAGGCACAGCCAGCGCAAACAGGCGCTAAGGGGTTATGTGCATTGAAGAAAATATCGCTTCGGATCATGGCGTCCATCCTGCTGCTGCACGCCGTTATGCCCCTGTCCGCGCAGGAGGTGCTCGATCCCGATCCGAACACGCTCGCCCCCTCGAAAGACCCGAGGCGCACCGCGAACGGCCTCGCGCAGACCCCGCCCATGGGCTGGAACAGCTGGAACAAATTCGCCTGCAAGGTCGATGAAGCGACCATCCGCGCCACTGCGGACGCGATCGCGTCGAACGGCATGAAGGCAGCCGGATATCGCTACGTCGTCGTCGATGATTGCTGGCACGGCGCGCGCGACGCGAACGGCTTCATCACCGAAGACAAAGCACGCTTCCCCGGCGGGCTGAAGGCGCTATCCGACTATGTCCACGCGAAGGGGCTGAAATTCGGCATCTACTCGGATGCCGGCACCAAGACCTGCGGCGGACGCCCCGGCAGCCAGGGCCATGAATATCAGGACGCGCTGCAATATGCGCGCTGGGGCGTGGACTATCTGAAATATGACTGGTGCTCGACGGGCGTCCGCAACGCGGAGGAAGCCTATGCGCTCATGTCCGACGCACTGCGCGCCTCGGGTCGCGAAATCCTGTTCTCCATGTGCGAATGGGGCAATTCCCGGCCATGGCTGTGGGCGTCGAAGATCGGCAATATGTGGCGCACCACGGGCGACATCACCGACAAATGGACCGGCCGTCACGGCTATAGCTGGGGCATGACGTCGATCGTCGACATGAACGAGCCGCTCTGGCCCTATGCCGGGCCGGGCCACTGGAACGATCCCGACATGCTGGAAGTCGGCAATGGCGGCATGACCGACATCGAATATCGCGCCCATTTCTCGCTCTGGGCGATGATGGCGGCGCCACTGATCGCCGGCAACGACGTCGCCGGCATGAATGCCGCGACACGCGCCATCCTGCTGAATACCGATGTCATCGCCGTGGATCAGGACGCGATGGGCATTCAGGGTCACCGCGTGTGGAAGGACGGCGATCGGGAAGTCTGGTCCAAGCCCATGGCGGACGGGGGCCGCGCGGTCCTGCTGTTCAATCGCAGCGACACTCCCGCGACGATCGCGGCCGACTGGACGATGCTCGGCCTGCCACGCTCGCTCCGGATGCAGATGCGCGATCTCTGGACGCACAAGGATCTCGGCAAACGCGCCGGCCGCTACGAAGCATCCGTCGCGCCGCACGGCGTGGTCATGCTGAGGCTGAAAGCCTGATCGCCGAATATGCCTTCGATTCAACGGGAAACCGCCGGAACCGCATTGCCGGCACGGCAGGTTGATGGAATGATATCCTGATGAAAATCCTGACGACGGCCGGCGCCCTCCTCGCCCTCTCGGTCCCCGCACAGGCGCAGGTCGTTCCGCAACCCTCCGCGGGGGCCTATCAGCGTGCGGTGGCGGCCGGCTACAAGGCCGCGCTCTATTGCTCCGGCATCTTCAACGCCGGCCGCACCCCCGCGCAGATCGACGCGGACGAGTTGACCGGCATCTACCCGGACTATGACAGCATCGTCCCCACGCTCACCGCAAAGGTCGACGCCCGGCTGAAATCCGTCACCGTTGCCTTCGACGACCGGATGCCGCCGCGCCATGCCCTATGGCGCAAGGGCCGTGGTTGCGTCACCTTGCCCATCGGCAGCACCGCGCCGAAGGCGGAGAACGCCGCAGCCCCGACAACCATCCGGGGCGCGGATCCCCGCCTTTGGCCGCAGGGCGATGCCGGCATCGCCCCCCGCCCCTCCGTCCGCCTGTCCGAAACCGTCGGCAAGGCTTTCGGTGACAGCTATGGCACCGGCGCGAAGACGGTCGGCGTCGTCGTGCTGAAGGACGGCCGCGTGGTCGCCGAGCGCTACCGGGACGGTTTCGGCCCCTTCGTTTCCAACCGCACATGGTACGTCGGAAAATCCATCGCCGGCACGCTCATCGGCCTCGCCGATCCGGCATCGCTGACGGCCCCCGCCACCATCCCGCAATGGCGCGACGGCGATCCGCGCCGCGGCATCACCGTAAATCATCTGCTGCGCATGGCATCCGGCCTGCACAGCGACACGGCCGGCAACCGCACCGACGCCATCTATTTCGGCGGCACCACGGTCGATGAACAGGCAGTGGCATGGCCGCTGGAAGTCACGCCCGGCACCCGCTTCCGCTATGCCAATAACGACATCCTGCTCGCCATCTACGCCGCGCGCCAGCGGATCGGCGAAAGCCGGTATCAGGCATTGCCGGACAGCCTGTTCGGCCCGCTCGGCATGACGCACAGCGTTGCCGAAACCGACTGGCACGGCAATTACATCCTTTCCAGTCAGGTCTGGTCCACCGCGCGCGACCTCGCCCGGTTGGGGCAGTTCTGGTTGCAGGACGGCGTCTGGGCCGGCAAGCGCCTGCTGCCCGAAGGCTGGGTCCGGACCATGACGACGCCCGGCGGCCCGCAACCCGCCAGCGGCCCCGGCTATGGCGCGACCTTGTGGCTGTTCGGACCCGGGCAAGGCCTTCCCCAAGGCAGCTTCGCCGCGCAGGGCAATCGCGGCCAATATGTCATGGTCATCCCCTCCCGCCGGCTGGTGGTCGTGCGTCGCGGCGAGGATCCCGGTGCCGCCCGGTTCGACATCGCCCGCTTCGCCGCCGAGATCGACAGGATGCTGCCATAGGCCGCACGACCATCTGGCGCATCGATCCGAGAACGCTGCTTTCCGCTACATGACGCGCGCTGGAAAACATCGTAACGGCCGTGACATGACGCAGGTGGCCATCACATCGGGAATCACCCTCCGGCCAAGGCGTTGGCTGGAGCAGTTTCCGCTGTCCCACGCCCATCCCGCGTTCGGGATCATCGCCACCGTCGCCATCGTCGCGGCGGCATGGCTGGTGCGCATGACGGCGGACCCGCTCCTGCCGTCCGGCTTTCCCTATGTCACCTTCTTTCCCGCGGTCATCGTCACGTCCTTCCTGTTCGGCGTTCGGCTGGGCGCGGTCGCGGCGATCCTGTCCGGCCTGCTGGCCTGGTATTTTTTCATTCCCCCGGCCGGCAGCTTCACGCTGACGCATGGCGCCGGTTTCGCGCTGGCCTTCTACGTGTTCGTTGTGGGCACGGATCTGGCGCTGGTCCACTGGATGCAGTCCGCCAATCGTGCGCTGGCGCGCGAACGCGAGATGAACGGCAGCCTCGCCGATACGCGCGAACTCTTGTTCCGCGAATTGCAGCATCGCGTGTCGAACAATCTGCAGGTCGCCGCCAGCCTGCTGATGCTGCAGAAGCGCCGGCTCACCGATCCGGAGGCGCGGGCGGCGCTGGACGAGGCAGGCGGCAGGCTGGCGCTCATCGGCAATATCAGCCGCCAGCTTTACGATCCGTCCGGCGCGGCCCAACCGCTGCTGCCCTTTCTGAGCGAATTGTCGCGCGACGTGGTCGATGCCAGCGGCCGCTACGATCTCGTCCTGAACATCCTGGGCGACGACCGCCTCCGGCTCCAGCCCGACGCCGCCGTGCCGACCGCGCTGATCGTGGCGGAAGCCGTCGCCAATGCGATCGAACATGGCTTTGCCGATGGCCGCGCGGGCCGGATCACGGTCCGGATCGACCATGACCCGACGGGCGCCCTCGAAGTGACGATCCAGAATGACGGACATCCTTTGCCCGCGGACTTCGACATTGAAACCTGCACCAGCCTGGGCCTCCGCATCGCCACGACCCTCGCGCGCGGCCAGTCCGGCAGTTTCCGGCTCGCCCCGCATCAAGGCGCAACCATCGCGACGCTGACCCTGCCCGCGGCAATGCTGACGATATGAGGCGGCGGCCCACTCAGCCCGCCGGCCTCAGCGTCTCCGCCACCTGAGCGCGCACCAGCTCCGCAGTGCCGCTGAACACGAGATGCGATGCGTAGGAATATAAATGGCTGGACGCCCCCGCCTTCCACGGCACGTCCCCCAGACCGGCAGCCGGCACCAGCGCCTCGTCGAACAAGGTCGCCGTCCCCAGCCCGAACACCGCCCCACGACCGGTCGTCACCGCCGGACGATATTCCGCCGCAATCCCGTAAGCGATGCCCAGTCCGATCCCGAACGCATAATGAACACCCTGCCCGGCCAGCGGCTTATCGGGTCGGGCAACCTCATGCCCCGTCACCGCCTCCGCCACCCCGTCCGCAGCCTTCTCCGTCGCCGGCTCGGCATCGCCGTCGTCGCTTCCGTCGCTCGGGGTCAAAGCCGACACCGCCGCCTGAAACCGATCCATGGCGAATGACGCGGCGACACCGGCGACCAGCCCCGCCAGCGCACCGCGCAACACCCGCGCCATCCTGTCTTCACGTTCCGCGTTCATGCTCATCTCCTCGGCGGCGCTTGCCCGTGCCGACTCTCAAACGACCGCCATCAGCAATTGCCGCATCTTCGCCCGCGTAAACGGCTTTTCCGACCGGGGCAGCGACTGGAACCGCGGCTCGATGCTGGCGCTGTCATAGCCGGTGCAGAGGATGGTGTGGACGCCCCCCGCCACCAGCCTGTCCACCACCGGCGTACTGATCGCCCCGCACAGATTGAGATCGACTACCGCAAGGTCCAGTCCCGGCCCCTGTCCGATCCGCGTCAGCGCGTCGTCGACATTCCCGACCCAGCACACATCGGCACCCGCCCCTTCCAGATAACAGACCAGTCCGGACCCCACGATCGCATCATCCTCGACGACCAGCACCACCTTGCCGCTCAGGTCGAGCGTTCCTTCAACCATTTAACGCATCCAGTTGAGACGCCTTCAGCGGGAGATCGATCATGCAGCGCATCTGGCCCGTGCCGAACGTCAATTCCGTCTCCGCGCCCAATTGCCGGGGAAGCGCCTTCTCGATCAGCACGCGGCCATAGCCATGATTTTTCCGCCCGGTCGGCTTGCCCTCGGGAATGTCCGTCTCCTCCCATTCCAGCCGTAACCAGGGCTGACCATGCAGGTCATGCTCACGCCAATGGATCGTCAGCCGCCCCGCATCGGTCGACAGCGCACCATATTTCAGCGCGTTGGTCGTCAGTTCATGCACCGCCAGCGCCAGCGTCTGCGCGGTCGAGTTGCGCACCACCGTTTCCGGCCCGCTGCACGAAACCTGATTGGCCAGACGGCTGCCCGCCAGCGCATTCAGTTCGAGCGTGATGAGCCGCCCGATCGTGATCGGATCATGTTCAGCGGTCGAAAGCAGTCCCTGCACGCGGCTGAGCGCGGAAAGCCGATCCTCGAACCGGTCCTGAAAATCATCCAGCGACGTCGCGCGCCGGGCCGTCTGCACGCTGATCGAATGGACGACCGCGATCAGGTTGCGCGTCCGGTGCTGAAGTTCGGCCACCAGTACCCGTTGCTCGGCCTGCAACTGCCGCAGATCGTCGACGTCGGTCGACGTTCCGATCCATTCGACGATCCGTCCGTCATCATCGCGGATCGGCCTCCCGCGCGTCTGGAACCATTTGGTCTGCCCGTCCTGCCCGACGATGCGCAGATCGGCATGGAACCCGCCGCAGGCCGGCGCCTTCGACCAGCTCCTGCGCGCCAGTTCCCGATCCTCCGGGTGGATCGCCTCCAGCCACCCATCGCCGCTGCTCACCGCTACGGATTGCCCCGTATAACGCTCCCATTGCGGGCTGGACCATGTCCAGGATCCCCGGTCGACCGCCCGCCAGATCATCTGGGGCATACCCTCGACCAGGGCACGCAACCAGGCCTCGCCCCCGGTGACGACCCCGTTGTCGTGCTCATGCCCCAAGATGGGCATCCTGATATGTCCGCGGGACTTGCTGATCCATATGCAGATAGGCCGGATCGAATTCACAGGCCTGTCGCAGCGCCGCAACATCGCGGATCGTCATGATCCGGTGCGAAACCCTTATCAGATTTTCGCCGCGCAACTGCTGCATCATGCGGTTCACATGGACCGGCGTCAGCCCCAGCGCATCGCCGATCTGCTCCTGCGTCAGCGGAAATTCGAAGCTGTACGCCCCATCATCCTCATATCCCAGACGCACCATCAGTTCGCAAAACAGATGCGCAAGCCGCGCACAGGCGGGGCGGCGACCGATCGACAGCGCCGTCTTGCTCAACGCCGCATTCTCGATCAGCGCAAGGGACGTGAACGCGCGGGCGATGCCGGGATGCGTCTCCGCCAGCACCAGCGCCTGGCTGCATGGCACCGCCACGATCGTCGCCGGCGTCAGCGTCTTGACGCCATAATCCAGTTCTCCGAACAGCAGTGCGTCCAGATTCATCATGTCGCCCGGCACCAGCAGCGCGGGCAGCTGCCGTCCGCCGTCGCGCGTGCAGAGATATTGGTACCCCCATCCGCGCGTGATGAAGAGCAGATGATCCACCTGCTCCCGCGCGCGAACGAGATCCGTATTCGCGCCATACGCCCGCGACCACGCCACCGCACCTTCCAGCGCGCGACGATCCTCGGGGGACAGATACCGCGATCGCCACAGCCGGGTTCCGGCGAGACGCGCCGGAGGCTCGTCCGCAACGACCGGGCCACGGCCTCCCGGAAGCGCGGACGCGACCGTCACGCGGGGTCCGCGGCTAAATGTCCGGCACCATGTCCCCGATCGGCGGCCCCATCCTGCCGATCGTCCGCAAGCCGCTTCATCGCGCCATGGGCAAGCGCCCGCAAGCGCATCCGATAGGCCTTGGCGAGCCTGCGATGCACCGCGGCTGCCGCGTCACAGGACGCATCGCGCACGCATTGATCCTCGGCAATCACCCGGCGGGTGAAATAGGCATAATGTTCATCAGGCATTACATTCCCCTGCTTGATGTTCGGGGACGACGATAAAGTGCCGGGGATGCCAGTGCCTTGATCCATGTTCGTAGGCTTCATGACCAAGCGGCCCGCCGTGACGATGGCCCGACAGGGCGTTTGCCTCAGTCGTCGCTTCCAAGCGCGGCGAACCAGTCCGCATAGACCGTGTTTCGCGCCATCCGGCGGTTGAGATCGGGACTGCCATCGTCCCACCAGACCGGCCCCCGCTCCCCCAAGGCGATCTTGGCGGCATCCACCGCCGCATGGGCGGCACGCTCCCCCTCCGCGTCTCCGCCCCGTTTGGCCGCGCCGACCGCCCGCCGCGCGTCCATCAGCCGCCCCACGAGCAACTGCCGCTCCTCCTCCGCCAGATGCGGGTTGGCCGTCCGCCACAGTCGTCCGCGCACGACCAGATAGCGCCCGTCCGGCGTCCTCGGGGGCGGCGCGCGGCGGTCATTCATGAACCGGCCCGCCCCGCCGCCGTGCCGCTTCGGCCCGCACGGCGATCCAGCGTTGCCGCTCCTCCTCCGCATCGGCCAGCGCGCGGTGCGCGGGCTGGCCCTGCCGGCCGCGAACACCCGTCCGCACGATGACATCCTCCACTTCCGCCGCAAGCTGCGCTGTGGGAACGACGTCGGCAAGAAGACCCGCCGCCACCGCGCGCTGCGCCTCTTCGGTATCGCGGAGCCGCAGACTATGCCGCGGCAGTCCTGCCGCGCGTAGCAGCATGCTCAGCCATTTCCCGTCCCAGCTGGGTGCGGACGCCAGCAGATCATGCCCCGTCAGAGCATCGATCATGCGCCGCGCCACCACGTCATGCGGCGCGCCGTCACGCTCCAGCACCGCCCGCGACAGTCCGTGGATCCGTTCGGATTCTGCATCCCAATCCTGCCAACCGGGTGCCGGCCGGATAAGATGCGCCTCGGATCGCCCATCCTCGAACACCCACGCCACTTCGACCGGAAAACTGCGCTTGCCGAGCGAGGACGCCTCGAAGTCCATGAAGACCAACATGCTTCCTCCTTCCCGCCGCCGTCCGGGAACAGCGCCCGCCGGACCTGCCGTCAGCCTTCCGAAGACGGTGTCGCCTCGGAAAGACGCTCCGCCAGCACCGCGATGCCATCAGCCGTGAACGATGTCGCCGATGCACCATCGATCCGAACCGCCCGTTCCACCGTCAGCGTCGCCGCCGCCTTGTGCGCAGGGTCGAGGTCGATCCAAGCACGGACCGCCCCTTTCAGGCTGGTCACCTCCGCCATATCGCCATCGCCGCGCGGCACATTTTCCAGCGCCGCACTCATGAGCCAATCGATCGCCGGGGTCTTCGCCCCCTCGTCCCAGGTCCCTTCGGTCATTCTCGTTCCTTTCCTCCAGCGCGCGCAACGATGTCGCGTCATTTGCAGGACGCACCGAACAGCATCATGGTTCAACTTATGGACGGTCCCGGCCGCCACCACGAGGCTGGCGATCGACCGGAAAACCAGTAGGTTGCCCATCCTGCCGCCCCCGGAGACCCGCCACCGATGATCGCCTATCCCATCCTGCTCGCTTTGGCCGCAGCCGCCCCCGCGCCGGCCAACACCGTCGCGCAGGCCGAGCATGTCGCAATCCAGGCCGCGGACATCGACCGCAGCGCCGCCTTCTACCGCGAGGCGTTCGGCCTGCGGATGATCCCGACGCCGCTCAAGAACCGCCGCTGGCTCGATCTTGGCAACGGCATGGCGCTGCATATCCTCGACGGACGCGTCGCCCCGAAACCTTCGAACCGGAACGAGCATCTCGCGCTGCACGTGTCCGATCTCGCCACCGTCACCGCCTGGCTGGACCAGCACCGTCTCGTCTGGACCGATCTCGACGGCAAGCCCCGCACCATGCAGCTCCGCTTCGACGGCGTCCGCCAGATCTACGTTCAGGATCCGGACGGCTACTGGCTCGAAATCGGCGACTCCCGCGGCACACCAAGCCGGTAAGGCAAGATCCCGTGCGCCGGGGGCGATGAAGATGCCTTCCATCGGAGGCGGCAGGCGCGGAAGCCCCGATCAACGCTCAAAACCGCGCGCCCATCATCCTACCCTGCCCCACGCAGCCCCGCGCGCGCCGGGAGGCAACGTCAGGAACCACAACGGTCCCGTACCGATTTCAGCGCGGCGATCAGCATCGCACCGCTGAACGGCTTGTGCAGGATGACCGTGCATCGGTCGCTTTCGAACCGGGCGGCGATCGCCTCCAGATCGCCATCCCCGACAAGGACGAGCGACAGATCGGCATGGAGCGCGCGCAGTTCCGCCGCCAGCGCATCGCCGGATCGATCCACCAGATGCAGGCCGAGGATGACCGCATCATAACGCCCCTGCGCCGCACGAACCTTGCCCAGCGCTTCGGTGGCGTTCGCGGCCTCCTCCACGCCGTAATGCGCGTTGGTCAGCGCTTCCGCGGCCAGCAAGCGGACGGTGGCGTCGGCTTCGACGATCAGCACCCTTCGGCTGTTGCCGCTATCCAGCACATCACGAATCTTCTGCGCCAGCGCGCTGACCGTGAACGGCTTGGCGATCATTTCGACACCGGCGTCCAGCCGTCCGCCATGGACGATGGCGTTGCGCGTATATCCGGAGGTGTAGAGAACCTTCAATTGCGGCTGCGCCTCGCGCGCAATGTCCGCCAGTTCCTTGCCTGACATGCCCGGCATCACGACGTCGGTGAACAGCAGGTCCACGATCGCGCCCTGCCGTTCCAGCAGACGGAGCGCCGCCGGGCCGTCATGCGCCTCGATGACCCGGTAACCCAGTTCGCGCAGGCACTCGACGGAGTAGGACCGCACATCATCGTCATCCTCGACCACGAGGATGCATTCCTGTTCCGGGCTGACCTCCAGCCCGAGCGTGATCTCACCCGGCTCGTCGCGTTCGCTGTTCATCAGGCGCGGCAGGTAGATCTTGATCGCGGTGCCCTGATCCCGCTCGGAATAGACCTTCACATGTCCGCCCGACTGTTTGACGAAACCATAGACCATCGACAGGCCAAGGCCGGTGCCCTTGCCGACCTCCTTGGTGGTGAAGAATGGCTCGAAGACGCGCGTGATCGTCTCCCGGTCCATGCCATATCCCGTGTCCGACACAGAGATGACGACATATTGGCCCGGCGCGACTTCCGCGTGCGCGGCGGAATATTCCTCGTCCAGCCGGGCATTGGCGCTTTCGATGGTGAGCGTACCGCCATCGGGCATGGCATCCCGCGCATTCACCGCCAGGTTCAGGATCGCGCTTTCAAGCTGATGGGGATCGGCCTCGACCCGCCAGAGGCCGGGGCTTGTCACCACTTCCAGATGCACCGTCTCGCCCAGCGTCCGGTTCAGCATGTCCGACATGCCGCTGACCAGCTTGTCCACGTCGAGCGGCTTGGGGGCGAGTGGCTGACGACGCGAGAAGGCCAGCAGGCGCTGCGTCAGCGATGCTGCCCGCTCCGCCCCCTTCATCGCATTGTCGAGCGCCCGGCGGGACCGCGTATCCGTGACGCCGGCCGAGATCAGGGCGCGCCCGGCCATGTCGATATTGCCGGTCACCACGGTCAGCAGATTATTGAAGTCATGCGCGATGCCGCCGGTGAGTTGCCCCACGGCTTCCATCTTCTGCGCCTGCCGGAGCGCTTCTTCCGCTTCGCCGCGACGCGCAATCTCTTCGCTCACCCGCTGTTCGAGCGTGCTGTTCATGTCCTTCAGCATCTGCTCGGTCCGCTTGCGAACGGTGATGTCGATCGCGGTGCCGATCACCCGGCGGCAATGGCCGGTTTCGTCGAACACCCCCCGCCCCTTCGCCGCGATCCAGCGGGTGACGCCGTCCTCCCGGCCGATCGCGCGATATTCGACATCATATAAAGCGCGCTTGGCGGGATCGAGCGCGGCCGTGAAGGCATCCAACACATGTTGGCGATCGTCGGGATGTATCCCGGTCTGAAAATCGGCCATCGAACAGGGTATGTCGGGCGAGATCCCGAACATCGCCTTCACACGCGGCGGCCAGAACAACGTGTCGGTTTCGACGTCGAGATCCCACAGCCCGATTTCCGCCGCCTCGGTGGCAAGCCTCAACTGCTTCTCGCTGCGTTGCAGCCGTTCCTCCGCCTCGCGGCGTTCATCGATATCGATCACCGAACCGACATAGCCCAGATATTCCCCCGCCTCCCCGAACCGCGGACTGGCCGCGTCGATCGCCCAGCGATAGGCCCCGGACGCATGGCGAAGGCGATACTCGATCCGAAAGGGAGCACGCGCAGCATCGGCGGCGACGAAGGCCGCTTCCGCCCGCGCACGATCGTCGGGATGGGCGGCATCCAGCCAGCCGAACCCTTCGGCCTCTGCCTGCGATTGCCCCGTAAATTCGTACCAATGGCGGTTGAGGTAGGTGCAGAAGCCCGATTCATCGGTCACCCACATCATCACCGGCGCATGATCGGCCATGTTGCGGAAGCGGCTTTCGCTTTCCGCCAATGCGGCCTCACGCGCTTTCTGCTCCGTCAGGTCGCGCGCCTCGATGATCGTCCCGACCGGTTGCCCATCGTCCCCCATGATCGGCGACGCGGTGAAGGCGACCGGATAGAAATGGCCGTCCTTGTGAACGAACACCTCTTCGCCCTGCATCCGGTCCCGCTCGGGAAAGGCCTGATCGATCGGGCATTCCTCCAGCGGATACGGGCTGCCATCCGGGCGGCGGTGATGCACGACATCATGCAGCGGCCGACCCAGCGTTTCCTCCAGCCGATACCCCGTCAGCGCCTCGGCCGCGTGGTTCATGAAGATGCAGTGCTGCCGATCGTCCATCAGGAAAATCGCCATCGTGCTGTTGTTGACGATTGCGTTCAGGCGACGTTCGGTGGAGTTCACAACTGGCCTGTCTTTGGAATGATGCGCGTTCGTTCGGAGCGGTCTGGCACCGTAACAACCGGTTTTTGAACCGATCATCGTCCCGTGGCAAGCCACGGCACGCACGAATATCCGAACGGGAGGTTCTCGACCGGAACCACAATAAACGGGCGGAAGGCCGCAGCCGGAAACGCCACTCCGTCAGGCAATATGCTTCCCGGTCGAACAGGAACGCCGAAACCGGAAATCAAATATCATCATCTGCTTGCCGCATATTGCCCATACCGAGCGAGATCAGACTTCTTCCGGCACTCAGTCCACCGCAACCCACTGAAACGCATCCACAACCTCCCCGCGCGGCTGATAGCGCACATGAAGAACCTGTCCGGCCCGCTTCACGTCCAGCGTCACATAGGCCTGCTGATCGCCCTGCAACGCGTCCTGCGGAAAGCCGTTCAGGATTTCATCGCCATTGCGCAGCCCCGCAATCGCCGCGTTCGATCCATCGACCAGCCCGCGGACGATCCGCGGCTTGACCTGCAACGCCGCCATGTCGAACCCCAGATCATAGCGGCGCAACGGCCGGGTCACGCGCCGGAAGCGAGGACCATAGGCATCGGACGGCGGCACCACCGTCGCGCCCCCCAGCATCGCGTCGAGATCGGCGATTCCCTGCGCGCCCAGTTCCGCCTTCAGCAACGACCGGTACAGCGCCTCGTTCATCGCCCCGCCGCTGCGCCGCGTCTGCAACATCGTCCGGACGAGATCGTCGAGCGAACGCCTGCCGCCGGACCGCGCCCGGATCTGCGCATCCACCGTCTCGAAATAGAGCGATCCGCGATCATAGGGCAGCACCCGCACCCGCGTGTCCCGCCAGAAGCCCTCGGCGATCGCCGCATTGGGCGTCGCGATCTTGATGTTGGTATAATAGCGCCCCGCCGTGTCGTTGAGATCCTTCAGGAAATCCTCTGCGGAGATCATGCCTGCGCGGAATGGCAGCGTCCGCTGATAATGCACCGCCAGCCCTTCGCCGAACCATGACCGGTTCAGCCCGCCGGCTTCGTCCATCGATTCATCGAGCGAATTGACCCAGCTATGCAGCATCTCATGCGCCAGCAGCGATCGCATATCGTCGGGTTTCGACGTCTGGTTGAACGTGAAGGCGAAGCTGTCGGTCAGCCCGATGCCGCTGCCCGGATTACGGCTATTGGTCCGTCCGAACACACCGAAGCTGGGCGGCGTATAGCCGAAGAAGCCGCCATAGAATCGATGCAGCGCCCCGGCCCATGTCATCAGCGGCGGCATCGCGAAGGGCGGCTGGCCCTGCCACGCGGCGAAGAAACCATCCCGCTCCGGCCCCGCCACGCCGGGCCGCCCGCCCATATAATAAGCCGAGGCCAGCTTCTCCGCCGGCAACGCCGCCGGGGTCGTGACGTCGCCCACGCCGAAGCTCGACACCCCCACGCCGCCCTTGCCATATCCCGCAAAGTCCCAGTGCATCTCCACCCGGCGCGGCGTCTTGTCCACCGGCAGAATGAGGAACCCGGTGCCGGCGGCGGAGAAGGTGCCGCCCTCGGTCCGCATCTCATATTGCGGCAGCGCCAGCGGCGGCGCGGCGGCGTCGATCGGCACGCGGTAGCGCAGCGTGACCACGCCATCGACGGCGCGCGATGCCCGCCACCGGCGCGTCGTGGTCGATCCATCCTCCGCCTTGTCCTGTGTCGTCACCGGGATCGTGCCGGCCGCATCGGACAGCGCAAGCCCCTGCACATCCTTGCCGCTGGTAACGACGGTATTGGCGACCATCGGCAGTTCGAACAGCGGCTCCCCCGCCGCCGCATGGACATCCTGCGCGATCAGGATCACGTCGACGAACGGCACATGCTGCGCCGCATCCGGCGCACCCGGCGCGAGCCGAACGATCAGGCGTGGGCCATCCCCCGCCGCCGCCCCGGTCAGCACCAGCAGCGACGCCGCCGCCGAAAACATTTGCAACAGCCGACCGGTCATGACGCCTCCTTCGTTCCGGCGATCAGCCTAGCCGCGATGCCGCGCGAATTTCTGCCCGATGCACCCGCCACCGCGCCGCCACGCGCATAGCCTATGCGGTCGGCAGCGGCAGCCGGTGCGTGCACTTCACTTCGGACAGCGTCGCGATCGATCGGATATCCTCGACCCCCGGCAGCCGCAGCAAGGTGCGGAAGGTGAAATTCTGATACCAGCCCATGCTCGGCGCCAGCACCTTGAGCATCACGTCCATCTCGCCGAACAGCGTATAGGCCTCGGTGATCTCCGGACATTCTTCCACTGCGCGCATGAACCGGTCGCGCCCCTCGTCGCTCAGCCGCCCCATTTTAAGCTGCGCGAAAATATACATGCTCTCGCCGAACTTCTCGCGATCGAGCACCGCGACCTGCGCCTTGATATAGCCTTCGTCCTTCAGCCGCTGGATCCGCCGCCAGCATGGCGATTGCGACAAGCCGACCCGGTCGGCGATCTCGCTCGACGATTCGGACGCATCGATCTGCAACCGGTCGAGGATCTTGAGGTCGAGGCGATCGAGGGCATCAGCCATGATTATGCGCGATTCCGTTGAGATGAGGATTGATCCTGCGGTCATTCCACCATGAACGCGCATGTTCGACAAGCATTTGCGCATCAGCGGCATTAGTCTGGCTGTCGCGATGCGGAGGAAGATGCAGGAATGAAGCGCGACGATTTGGCGATCTTCGACAGCGAGGCGGTCCGCGCCGGCCTGACCTATCCCGATTGCATCCGCGTCGTGCGCGATGCGATGCAGGCACTGTCCGCCGGCACCACGCGGCAGTTACTCCGGACGATGCTGTCGCTCGGCCCTGGCCGCACCTTCGCGCAGATGCCGGGCGCGCTCGGCGAACAGGATCTGTTCGGCACCAAGACGATCAGCGTCTTCGCCGACCCGCAATCGCCCGGCAAGCGCCGCCATCGCGGTCTCGTCATCCTGTTCGAACCCGTCGAAGGTCGCCCGGTCGCGATCGCCGATGCGGAGGAGATCACGCATATCCGCACCGCCGCCGCCACCGCAGTCGCGACCGACACACTCGCCCGCGCCGATGCGGCGACGCTGCTGATCGTCGGCACCGGCGGACAGGCGCACACCCATCTCCATGCGCTGCCGCTGGTCCGCCGGTTCGACCGCATTCTGATCTGGGGCCGCACGCCGGCCAGGGTCGATGCGCTGATCGCCGCCTTCCCCACCCTCCCCTGCGAACGTGCCGACGACCTCGAAGCCGCCACCCGTACCGCCGATGTCATCTGCACGCTCACCGCCGCCGCCGAACCCGTGATCCTCGGTGATTGGGTGCAGCCCGGCACCCATATCAATCTGGTCGGATCGAGCGGCCCCGGCCCGGTCGAAGTGGACAGCGCGCTCGTTATGAAGAGCCGCTACATCGCCGACAGCACCGCCTCCGCGCGCGATGCCGCCGCCGAATTCCTCATCGCGCGCGACGCCGGCCTCGTCACCGACGATCATATCGTCGCGGAAATCGGCGAAGTCCTGCTCGGCCGCGTTCCCGGCCGCACCGACGCCGCCGACATCACCCTCTACAAATCGCTCGGCCACGCGGTGCAGGATCTTGCCGCCGCCGCGCATCTCTACCGGAGTTCGCGTCCGTGAAGCTGATCCCCGCCACCTTGCTCGCCGCCTTGCTCGCCAGCGCCGCCCCCGTCGCCGCACAGACGCACGAACGCCTGTCGGTGATCGCCAACGGCGAGAAGGTCGGCAGCATGGATGCCGTCCGCACCGGCGACCATGTCGCGATCCATTATGACGTCAAGAATAATGGTCGCGGCCCGACCATGGATGAAGCCATCGATCTCGGCCCCGACGGCCTGCCGCTGCGCTGGACGCTCGACGGCAAGGCGACCTTCGGCGGCGACGTCCACGAACGCTTCGCCCGGGACGGGACCACCGCCCGCTGGACCGACGCGATGGGCGCGAAGCAGGCCCCCGTCCGCGGCACCGCGCTCTATATCGGCCAATCGGCCAGCCCCTGGGCGCTCGGCCTCTACGCCCGCGCGCTGCTCAAGGCACCGGATGCGACGCTCCCCGCGCTGCCGGGCGGACAGCTTCACATCGACCGCCTCGGCCCCGCGACGATCGGCGGCACGGACTATCAGTCCTATGCGATCAGCGGCATCGACCTGTCGCCCGACCTGATCCTGCTCGACGAACAGGATGCGCTGTTCGCCGTGCTCGACACCGGCGGCGCCACGGTGCGCGAAGGACATGAAGGCGACGTCCCCGCCCTCGCCGCGCTCGCGACCCGCCTCACCGCGCAGCGCTATGCAGCGCTCCAGCAGCGCTTCGCCCACCGGATCGACGCCCCCGTCCGCATCCGCAACGTCCGCGTCTTCGATCCCGTCACCGGCACGCGCGGCGATCCCGTGTCCGTGGTGTACGCCGATGGCCGCATCACCGGCATCCAGCCGCTGGACGCCCCCGCCTCCCCCGGCGAAGCGCTGATCGACGGCGCGGGCGGCACGCTGATGCCCGGCCTGCATGACATGCACGCCCATGTCAGCCTCGAATCCGCGCTGCTCTATCTCGCCGCCGGCGTCACCTCGGTCCGCGACATGGGCAACGACAATGGCTTCCTGCCCGATCTCATCCACCGCATCGCCGCGGGGGAGGTCGCCGGACCACGCATCACCCCCAACGGCTTTCTGGAAGGACGCAGCCCGTTTTCCGCCCGGCTCGGCATCGTCGCCGACAGCGAGGCGGCGGCGCTGGATGCGGTCCGCTGGTACGCCGCGCGCGGCGATTGGCAGATCAAGATCTACAACAGCATGAACCCCGCCTGGGTCCCGGCGATCACGCGCGAGGCGCACCGTCTGGGCATGACCGTGACCGGCCATATCCCCGCCTTCACCAATGCCGATGCGATGATCGCTGCGGGCTATGACGAGGTGACGCACATCAACCAGTTGATGCTCGGCTGGGTGCTCGACCCGAAGGAGGATACGCGCACCCCGCTGCGGCTGACCGCGATGAAGCGCACCGCCACGCTCGATCTCGCCACGCCGCGCGTCCAGCGCACGATCGACCGGATGGTCGCGGGGAAGATCGCGCTCGATCCCACCGCGGTCACGCTGGAATTGCTGATGGGTGGTCGCGATGGAACCCCCAATCCCGCCGTCGCTGACTATATCGATCATCTCCCCATCGGCCTGCAACGCCGCCGCCGCCAGGCGATCGCGCCCATCGCCGGCCCGGCCGATGCCACCGCCTATGACGGCGCGATGCTGAAGGTGAAGCAGTTGCTCAGGCTGCTCCACGACCGCGGCATCCGCCTGCTCCCCGGCACCGACGACCAGACCGGCCTCTCGGTCCACCGCGAATTGCAAATCTATGCCGAAGCCGGCATCCCGATCCCGGAAATACTCCGCCTCGCCACGCTCGCACCGGAAGAATATCTGGGCCGTGACCAGCAGCTCGGCACGATCGCGCGCGGCAAGCTGGCGGACTTCATCCTGCTGCCGGGTGATCCCACGCGCAACCTGTCCGAACTCCACCGTATCGCGCTGGTGGTGAAGGATGGCACGCTCTACTTCCCGTCGGAAATCTACCCCGCATTCGGGGTGAAGCCCTTCGCCACCGCCCCGAAACTGACGCTTCCACAGGCGACACCGAAACCCGCAGGCTCCGGCCCCGCGCATGACGCGATGGACGAATTCCTCTTCTGATCCGTCCACATGGTGCAGCCTAGCGCTGCGCCACCACCTCCGCCACGAACCGGTGCAGATCCCCGCTCAGCGCCGCCAGTGCCGCCATATCCTCGAACGCGCTATGCCCCGCCGCATAGCGGTGGAACGCCACGCGATCCGCCGGCACACCGGATTGCTCGATCGCGAACTGCCCCGCATAGACCGGCGTCGTGATGTCGTAATAACCACCCGCCGCGAACATCCGCAGCGTCGGCTTCGCCGCCATCGCCGCCTTCAGGTAAGGCGCGAACGACATGGCGCGATAGCTGCCGCCATAGGCCTTGTCCCAATTCCAGGCAAAATTAATGCCGAGGTTCAGGCTGCGATACCCGCTTGGCACCGCATAGCCCAGCTCCTGCCCAAGATACACCTCGATCCCCTTCGCCGTCCCCGACCCGAGCGACATGGACGGGTCGTCGAACGGCGGCCGCAGCCGGCTTTCCGCAATCGCCCGCGTCGCGCGCCCGTCAAGCTGCCCCGTCCGCAGCCCCTTCGCCGCCAGCAGCCCGAGCATGAAGTCGCGCCGCTCTAGTCGCAGATCCTTCGCCACGATCGTCGCTGCCGGAATTCCGGTCAGCGCCGCCATCCGCGCCGCCACCCGCTGCTTCTCCGCCACGGGCAACGCCGGCCCCTGCATCAACGCCGCCGCATAATCGGTCTGCGCGAATTGGAGCGCCGCATCATAATGTTGCGCCACGCTCCTGCCGCCCCGGTCGATCGCGTCATGATACCAGGCCACCGCCGCCAGCGTGGGCAACAGCACCACGTCCGAGACCACCGGCCCGTCACTGTCGCCGATCGCCAGCGACAGCAGCGCGATCCCGTCCGGCAGACGCTTCTTCGCCGCCATCGTCTCGTTCAGGATCGCCAGCGCGCGGGCCGTGCCATAGCTTTCGCCGACCAGCAGCACCGGCGCATCCGCCCGTCCATTCGCCGCCAGCCAATGTTCGATCATCGCCGCCACGCCGCGCGCATCGCCGCCGACCCCGAAATAGCCGGACACGTCCTTGCCCATGATCGGCATCGACGCGCCGGTGCCGACCGGATCGATGAACACCAGATCGGCAATGTCGAGCAGCGTGAAGCGATTATCCTCCAGATGCGCGGCATCACCGGTGCCGACCATCCGGCGCGGCCCGAACGCCTGCATGTGCAGTGGCGACGAAGACGCGCCCGGCCCGCCATTGAACAGGAACAGCACCGGCCGCGTCGCCCCGCCCCGCGCGCCCTCCGCGACATAGGCATAGCTGACGCCGACCGCGACCGGCGCACCGTCCGCCCCCGGCATCGGCTGTTCGCTGACGATCGCGCGATAGGCGAACGGCTTGCCGCCCAGCATGATCCGGTGCCGCGTCGTCACCACCCGCGCACTGGCGGCCGCGCGTGGCACCATCGGCTCCATTGCGCGCAGGAAGGCCGGCGACATCGGCGCATCGCCCTCATCCTGCGCATGGAGCGCGCCGGGCATGAGCAACAGCGCGACGAGGGGAGCAAGACGGCGCATCGGCGGGGTTCTTTCGTTCGGGGTCACGCGCGCGGCAGCGCGGCGAGCAGGCGCTCGATATCGTCCATCGTGTTGAACACGGACGGGCTGACGCGAAACCGGTTGCGCGACAGCGTGATCTGCACCTTCGCCGCCTTCAGGGGCGCAGCCAGTCGCTCACGCGCGCCCTCCAGCACGCAGGTGACCAGCGGCGTCCGGCTCTCCGGCGGCGTCACGACCGTATAGCCCCGGCTTGCCAGCCCGTCATGCAGGCGGCGCAGCATCGGCTGGCGATACGCCGCAATGCGATCCACCCCCAGCGCCAGAATATGCTCCAGCGAATGATCGAGCATCGCCGACACCACATGCGCATGGGTGCCACCCGCGAACAGCCCTTCCGCATCGGAACGGGGCGTCACATCGGCAATCGCATAGTCCGCCTTCGTGGCCGGCGCGTCGAACGGATAGACATGGGGATCGAACCCGCCAAGCTGGTAATAGCCATAGCGCGTCCGCCGCAGCCGATCATGCAGGTCGGCCCGGACATAGAGGAAACCCAGCCCGAAATCCCCCATCAGCCATTTGTAGCTGGCGCAGGCCGCGAAATCGACATTGCTGGCGCGCACGTCGATCGGCACCGTGCCGGCGGCGTGGATGATGTCGGCATAGACCAGCGCACCCTTGGCATGGGCGATCTCGCACACACGCTTCAGGTCATGCTCGAACCCGTTATAGGTCGAGACCAGCGACAGCGCGACCAGCCGCGTCCCCGGCACGATCGCCCGTTCGATGTCCTCGATCGCGATCCGGTTCGCACGCGGCCGCAGCCAGACGACCTCCACCCCCTGTTTCGCCAGTTCCTCGTACAGGTAGAATGATCCGAAGAAGTGCAGCGTATCCGTGACGATTCGCCCCTTTTCGCGCGGAAAGCCGAGCGCATCGATGATCGCCTGCTCACCCGCCGTGGTGCTCTGGACGAACGCGATCTCCTCCGGCGTCGCGTTGATGAGCTTCGCGAAATTCGCCTTCACCCGCCCCTCGACCGCATCGGTCGGGAAATAGCCGTCCATCGTTGCGCGCTGGTCCAGATAAGCCCGCGCCGCATCGCGCGCGCCGATCGGCACCGGATGCATCGTCCCGGAATCGAGATAGGTGCCCGGCATCAGCGCGAAGCTCGCCCGATCCGGAAGCATCGCGGGCGCCGCCGCGGCCACGCCCTGCGCCGCCAGCGGCAGGACCGCGGCCCCCGCCAGCACGTTGCGTCGTGTCACCCCGTCGGTCACCATCATTCCCCTGTCGCACGACAGCGTAGCGCAACCACGCCGCATAGATTTTGCGTCCTTCAGGTCCCGAGCGGACCATGGTCCAACGATTATCGTGCGATGGCGTTTGATCTGCGCATAAATATGCCGCGCTTTCCCCGCTACTCCCCATGCCGAGGGAGTGTCGCGATGATCCGTTGGGCTTTGACAGGCATGGTTCTGGCGACGATCGGCACCCCCGCCGCCGCGCGCAGCTGTGCGCCCGATGCGGTGGAAACCCGGCACAGCGCCCAGATCGCCGGCCAGCGGCTCGACTATGTCGCCTGCGTCGGCGCACTGCCGGTGCGCGTCGGGGCCGCTGAGGCGCAGATCGTCTTCACCGCCTATCTCGTCCCCGGTCGCCCGCGCCGCCCGCTGAGCTTCGTCTGGAATGGTGGCCCGGGCGCGGATTCCCGCACGCTCCACTTCCACGCGATCGGCCCGCGCCTGATCCGCGACGGCGCACTGGTGGACAATCCCGCCAGCCCGCTCGCCACCTCCGATCTCGTCTTCGTCGATCCGGTCGGCACCGGCTTCAGCCGCGCGGCAACCCACGCGCAGGCCACCGCATTCTACGGCACCGTGGCCGACATCGCCGCCACCGCCGCCTTCGTCCGCACCTTCCGCACCCATTATGCGCGCACCACCAGCCCCCTCACCCTCGTCGGCGAAAGCTTCGGCACATGGCGCGCATCGGGCGTCGCGGAGGCCCTGATCGACCAGCAGATCCCCGTTACGGGCGTCGCGCTGATCTCTGGCGGCATCCCCCTGGGCGAGGAAGCGCATGGCGAACGCCGCCGCGCTTTGTCGCTGGTCAACCGCACCGCCACCGCCTTCGCGCTCGGCAAGCTCACCCCCGCCCTGCAACGCGATCAGGCAAAGACCCTCGCCGCAGCACAACATTGGGCGGAAACCGTTTACGCCCCCGCCCTCGCCAACCCCGCTGCGCTGACGCCCGCCAAACGCGCCGCCATAGTCGCGGCCCTCGCCCGCTATCAGGGCCTCGACCCCGCCACGATCGATCCGAAGACGCTCTGGGTTTCCCCCCGCGATTTCCGCACCCGCCTTCTCGCCGCGGAGGGCAAGACGCTCGGCATTTTCGACATGCGCCAGTCGGCAAAACCCGACACCGCCGGCGAAGACGCGATCGCCCTCACCTACTACCGCACCCAGCTCGGCTACACCGCCGGCCACTACGCCGGCATCGATGCCCCTGCGGAGGATGTCGGCGGCGATTGGCGCTACGATCAGTCGCCGGTCACCAGGGACTCGCTCGCCCGCGCCATGACCGGCGAAGGCCCGCCCAGCGCCTCGCAACCATGGATCCAGCGCGCCATGGCGAAGGACCGCGCCTTGCGGGTCTGGGTCGCCACCGGCCTCTACGATTCCCTCAATAGCTGCGCCGGCAATGCCGCCACCGTCGCCGCCCTGCCCACTGGCCTCCCCCGCCGCTTCACGCTGCGCTGCTATGCCGGCGGCCACATGATGTATGAAGACCCACGCGAAACCCGCCGCTTCGGCGAAGACCTTTCGCGTTTTCTCGGGCGCGGCGCATAAATTTTGCACGAAGGCGGCAAAGCCTCGCCATTTCGAACCCCAACTGCCCGATCCAGCCGCACCAACGCCGAAAATTGCCCCGCGACCCGCGCTATTCTCACCGCCATGAGACGATCACAGACGGCAGCAGCCGCACCGATCGTCGGACATGCGACAGAAGGGGGCTTCATGCAGCACGCACAGCACGGGATGATCCGGGGACTCATGGCATCGACGGCGGTCCTCGCCGCCCTCGTCGCCACGCCAGTCCTCGCGCAACAGGCTCCGGCCGACCAGTCGATCGCCACCAGCGTCGATGCCGAACCGGACGCATCGGACACGATCATCGTCACCGGATCGCGCATCCGCCGCGCCGGTCTCGACAATGCCGCTCCCGTCGCGGAAATTACCACCCAGTCGATCACCGACCGTGGCTTCATCACCGCCGCGGACGCGCTCAACAATCTGCCGTCCAATGCCCCCGTCCTCAATCAGGCGGACGGCAGCGGCAATAGCAGCGGCGCGGGCTATCAGGCCCCCAACCTCTTCAATCTCGGGGCCGGCCGCACGCTGACCCTGTTCAACGGTCGCCGCATGGTCACAACGGGATCAGGCATCGGATCGGCGGACGGCGTCGGCGACGCCTTCGTCGATGCCAACATCATCCCCCTGGGCCTGCTCGACCGGGTCGAGGTCTATCAGGGCGGCGGCGCGGCGGTCTACGGATCGGACGCGATCGCCGGCGTCGTCAACTATATCGTCAAGAAGGACTTTTCCGGCCTCGAACTTGATGCCCAGGAGGGCATCTCCAGCCGCGGCGACTATGGCACGCACAGCCTGCGCGGCACTGCCGGCGTGAATTTCGGCGGCGGGCGCGGCAATATCGCAATGGATCTCGGCTATTCCAAATCGCCGACCTTGATGTTCTCCGCCCGTCCGCTCTCCAACCTCGGTCGCCTGACGGTCAGCAACGCCGCCGACACCGGCCCTACGGACGGCATTCCCGCGGTGAAGGAGATCTTCAACGCCGCCTTCTGGCCGTTCAACAGCAATGGCGTCATCTTCACCCGCCCCGCGCCCGTCAGCCAGTTCCTCGCACGCCGGAACGGCAGCGCGCTGCAATTCTCGCCGGACGGCAGCGTCGTTCCCTACAATACGGGCGTCCTGCAAGGCATTCCCTTCGCCGCGGGTGGTGACGGCTTCCAATATCAGGCGCTCGCCGGCCTGCGCACCGGCGTCGAGCGTTACACGGCCAATGTCGTCGGCCATTACGACCTGACCGACCGCATCACCGTCTCGACCGAACTGCTCTACGCCCGCACGGACGGCACCGAAATTCCGCAAGGCAACAGCTACACCACGCTCAATGCCGGTGCCTATAACGGCCCGATCGCCTTTACCCGCACCAACCCCTTCCTGTCGGAGCAGGCGCGCACGCTGCTCGGCAGCGCCAATGCCGGCTTCGCGGGCGGCGCGCCGCTGTTCCTGTCCAAATATTTCTACGACCTGACCCCCGCCAACGACCAGACCACGCGCACCGACACCTACCGCGCGGCGCTCGCGCTGGAAGGCGATTTCGATGTCGGCGCGCGCAACTTCTACTGGTCGGTCGCGGGCAGCTATGCCCGGGTCGAAGGATCGCAGCGTAGCTGGCAGGTGGTCAATGCCCGCTTCCAGAACGCGATCAACGCCGTGTCGCGCGGCGGCCAGATCGTATGCGCCATCAATGCGGATGCCAATGCGTCGAACGATGATCCCGCCTGCACGCCGATCAATCCGTTCGGCAACGGCAATGTCGGCGCCGCCGCGCGCAATTATGTCAGCACCCGCGCCGGCACCGACTGGACCAACGAACAGGCCGACCTGCTCGCGACCTTGGGCGGCACGATCGCGAAACTGCCGATGGGCGATGCCGATTTCAGCATCGCCTACGAACATCGCGACGAACACGCCAGCTTCGATCCGCTCGACGCCAACCGCCTCGGCAGTTTCGGCACGGGCGTGCAGCAGGTCGCCCAGTCGGGCGGCTATGACACGGACGAGCTGTCGGCTGAGTTGATCGTCCCGCTGATCGGCAAGGACTTCCAGCTTCCGCTGGTCCGCCTGCTCGAAGCCAAGGGTGCGTTCCGCTATGTCGACAACAGCTATGCCGGGCATCAGAATGTCTGGGACTTCGGCCTGCGCTGGGAAGTCGTTCGCGGCGTGACGCTGCGCGGATCGCGCAGCCGCAACTTCCGCGCGCCCACCCTGACGCAATTGCTTGCCCCATCGGCCAGCGGCCTGGACGCGACCGGCTTCGATCCCTGCGATGCCGACCGGATCAGCAGCGGCCCCAACCCCGCCCAGCGCCGGGCAAGCTGCCTCGCGCTGTTCACCGCCAATCCGGGCTATGGCATCGATGCCGACGGCACCGGGGCCGGCCTCAGCCCCGCCGCCCGCCTCGCCCGCTTCCAGAATCCCTCGGAAAATTTCGCCCGCGCCACGGTCACCACGGGTGGCAATGGCACGCTGCGCAACGAAATCTCCAACACCTGGACCTATGGCATCCTGCTCCAGCCGCGCATCGTGCCCGGCCTGACGATCAGCGCCGACCGGATCGAAATCGATCTGAAGGACGGCCTGTCCGCCTTCACGACGGAGGATTTCACCGCCGCCTGCTATGACGATCCCAACCCGGCGGCCGGCGTGTGCAATGCCTTCACCCGCCTCGCCACCAGCGATGGGCTAAGCCCCGGCGGCACGATCGCGACCGGCACCACCACCACCTTCAACGCCGGCGTGATCCGTTATCGCGGCGAAAACTATATGGTGGACTATCAGTTCGCGCCGGGCGACCTGTTCGGCGGCCAGGATCTCGGCCGGCTGCAACTGACCGCATCGGCGACGCACAACACGTTGCTCACCACCTCGGTCACCGGCACCACCTTCGTCCGCACCGACGGCACCTATTTGTCGCCCACCTGGGTCGGCCGCTTCAACGCCGCCTATAGCAAGGGGCCGCTGCGCCTCACCTACCAGCTCCAATATCGCGACCGGACCGACGCGGGGGCGAATGCATCGATCGAAACCACGCCCAACCCGCGTCTGGCGCGCAACATCGTCCATGATGTGTCGGCAATGGTCGATCTCGGCACCGTCGCCCTGCGCTTCGGTGTCGACAATCTCACCGACAAGGGGCCATCCTATCCGCAGATCGCCTATGGCGACATTCTCGGCCGGCGCTTCTACGCCGGGGCGCGGATCAAGCTGAAGTGACGGCATCGCCCGGCCCCCGCGGCCGGGCGACCCGGCGACGACGCCCCCCTGAAAAGCCCATACGGACCCCCATGATGACCCGGCCGGACAGCCCCGACCCCGCTTTCGCCGCCCCGCCGGCCATGATCGAATCCTATTCGTCATGGATCCGCCGCGTGATCCGCGCCGTCCGTTCCGAACGCAATCTCCTGGTCAGCCTGTTCGACAGCTCGGTCCCCGAACCGGTCGAACATCTGCGCCGGATCATGGTGGAGGGCTTCGGCGCAACGATCACCTCGCGCTACACCAGCGCCTTCACCAGCGGGAATCCCTATGTCGTCGCGCAGCTTGCGCGGCATTATGCGGTGCCGGCCGACCGGATCGTCTGCACCACCGGGGCCACCGGCGCGCTGTCGCTGATCTATCGCGCGATGCTCGACCCCGGCGATCGCGTACTGGTCGAAAATCCGGGCTTCGACCTGTTCCACAAGATCGCCGAAACCTATGGCTATGGCGTCGATCGCTTCCAGCGCAGCGGCGACGATTTCGCGATCGACATGGACGCCCTCGCCGCCGCGATCACCCCGCGCACCCGGCTGATCGTGCTGTCCAACCTCCACAACCCCTCCGGCATGGCGCTGTCCGACGAGACGCTGGCGGCGATCGGCGCGCTGGCGGAGGCACGCGGCATCCACGTCATCGCCGACGAGGTTTATGGCGATTATATCGACGCACCGCTGCGCCCGCCGCCCGCAATGCAGGTGTCGCCCGCCTTCATCAGCATCAGCAGCCTCACCAAATCGCACGGCCTCAGCACCCTGCGCTGCGGCTGGATCGTCGCCGCGCCCGAACCGATCGCCCGCATCCGCGCGCTAGCCGAGGAAATCGACTTCGGCGTTTCCAACCTCTCTCACGCCGTCGCCGCACTGGTCCTCGAACATCCCTACATGTTCGAGGAATATCGCGCCGACATCATGCGCCGCGCCCGGCCGATCATGGCCTCCTATCACGCCCATTGGCGCGAACAGGGGCTGGTCACCGGCACGCTGCCGCCCTTTGGCTGCATCGCCTTTCCCCGGCTGGTGGGGATCGACGATACGATCGGCTTTTCGGAATGGCTGGCCGATCGCTGCGGCGTCATCGTCGCCCCCGGCGAATATTTCGGCGCGCCCGGCCATATCCGCATCGGCTTCGCCCGCGCACCGGCGGATGTCGATTATGGCTTGCAGGCGCTGACCGATGGCCTGATCCGCTATCGCGATCGGCACGGCAAGGGGGATGGCATCGCATGATGGTTCGGGCGTTTTCGGCACTGCTTCTGCTGCTTGTCGGGGCCATAGCCCCGGCGCAGAGCCTGCCCATCGCCCCGACGATCAAGGCCCGCAGCGAACAGACCGCCATCATCCAGGGCCGGCGCATCGCTTATACCGCCGAAGTCGGACTGGTCCCCGTGTCGAGCAAAGCCGGCCGGCAGGACGCGACCGGCGGCTATATCTCCTACACCCGCGCCGCCCGCCCCGATCGCCCGGTCCTCTTCATCTTCAACGGCGGCCCCGGCGCGGCCTCCGCCTATCTCCAAATGGGTGCGCTCGGCCCATTCCGCGCGCAGGTGCCGCATGATCCGGCCGCGCCCCTGCCCGCCACCGCGGACGTCGCCGCCAATCCCGACACCCTGCTCGACGTCGCCGATCTGGTCTTCCTCGATCCGCCCGGCACCGGCTTTTCCACGCTGTCCGCCGATGCCGACGCCGCTTTCTATCATTCGGTAACGGGCGATGCCGACGCGGTCGCGCAACTCGCGCGTGGCTGGCTCGCCGCGCATGGCCGCACCCGCGCCCCGCTCTACATCCTCGGCGAAAGCTATGGCACGATCCGCGCCGCCGCCATGGTGGATGCCTTGCGCACGCAGGATCCGGGACTGACGCTGCGCGGTGTCCTGCTGCTGGGGCAGGCACTCAACATGATCGAAACATCGCAGCGGCCCGATAATGTCGTCACCTATCCGGTGGCGCTGCCGACGCTGGCCGCGATCGCCTGCTACCACCATGTCCGCCCTGCCCCCTGCACCCCGCAGGACAGCGCGCGCGAGGCATCCGCCTATGCCGAACCCTATCTCACCGCCCTGTTCCGCGGCCGCGCGCTCGACGCCGCCAGCCGCGATAGGGTGGCGACAAAGCTGGCGGCGCTCACCGGCATCCCCCGCGCTTATTATCTCGCCCATGATCTGCGCATCTCGAAAGAACAATTCCGGGTCGAACTGCTCCGCGCGCACGGGAAAGTGCTCGGCCGCTACGATGCCCGCTACACCGCACCGCGCGCCGCCGATGCCGGCGACACCGTCGGCCCCGATGCCTTTTCGGGCGTCTCCGATCTCTACGGCAAGGCCGTCGCCGGCCAGTTGACGCGCATCGGCGTAACCGACGCCGCGTCCTACAAGGTGATCGTGCGCGGCGGTGAGGACTGGCGCTATGGCTCGGGCGACTCCCCGTTCAACGACTGGCCGTTCATGGCGCGGCTCGAACAAGCGATGGCCGCCACGCCCGGCCTGCGCCTGTTCGTCGGCACCGGCCTCTATGATCTCACCACCACCGTCGGCGCGGCGGATTACCTCTTCGCGCAAAGCACGCTCGCGCCCGACCGCTACTACAATGCGCGCTACCCCGCCGGCCATGTCGCTTATTCGGACGATGCGAGCTGGCGCCTGCTGATGCACGACCTGCGCGCCTTCCTCGCAATAGGAGCCGCGCATTGACCGAAGCGAAGCTCGCCAGAGGGATCGACCTTTGGGGCGTCGTCGCGCTCGGCCTCGGCACCGCGGTCGGCGTGTCGATCTTCTCGGCGATCGCACCCGCCGCGCGGATCGCCGGTCCGGCGATGCTGCTCTCGGCCCTGCTCGCCGCGCTACCCATGTATCTGATCGCGGTCAGCTATGCCTTTCTCGGCTCGGCCTGCCCCGTATCGGGCGCATCCTTCGTCTGGCCGGCCCGTTTCCTGCACCCGACATGGGGCTTCTATATCGGCTGGGCGCGAATCGTCGCCAATGTCGGCGCGATCGTCGTGCTGGCGCTGGTCCTCGTCAAATATGCGTCGATGCTGGTGCCGCTGCCGACCAAGCCGACGATGCTCGGCGTGCTGCTGCTCGCCCTCGTCGCCAATCTGTTCGGCGTCCACATCGCCACGCGCGTGCAGAAGATCCTTCTCGTCGGAATGCTCCTGCTGTTCGCGATCTTCGTCGTCTGGGGCAGCGCCAGCGCGGTCGATACCGCCCGGCTGCACCCCATGTTCCCGCACGGCATCCATGGCATGATCGCGGCCACCCCGCTGCTGATGGGCCTGTTCTTCGGGATCGAGGCCGCGACCGAAGCGGGAGCCGAGGTCGCCGACAGCCGCCGCACGATCCCGCTCGGCATCGCGCTGTCGATCGGTTCGGCGACCCTCCTCTATCTCGCGGTCGGCTTCGTCGCGCTGGGCGTGCTTGGCGGCGATGCACTGGGCGCCAGCGAAGCGCCGATCCTCGACGCGGCCAAGCGCTTCATGGGTCCGGCCGCCACGCCGTTGATCGTGCTTGCGGCGGTGCTATCGATCGGCAAATCCCTGAACGCGCTGTTCGCGATGTTCAGCCGCAGCCTTTATGCGATGGGCCAGTCCGGCATGTTGCCCGCCGCGCTCGGCCGGGTCCATCCCCGCTGGCAGACGCCGCATATCGCCCTGATCGCGGTCTTCCTGCTCGGCTGCATCGGCCTGCTGCTCCCAATGGAACTGACTTTCCTGTTCCTCGCGGTGAACATTCCCAACCTGCTCAAATATGGCAGCATCTGCCTTGCCGCCGCCCGCGTGGTCGAACGCCACCCCGATCTGTACGACGCCGCCGCCTTCAAATTCGGCCGCCGGACGATGCGCGGTCTGGGCTATGCCGGCACCGCCTGCGCCACGATCCTGATCTTCGTCGGCCTGGAAGCGGACTGGCGCCCCTATGCCCTGCTCATGCTCTGGATGCTGGTGGGGCTGCTCTATCTGAAACTGCGAGCGGCATTTTAGACCGGCCCAGGACCAGATAAAAGCAGGCCGCAATCTTCCCCGGGAAGACGCGGCCTGCCCTCATAATGTTTAGGCGTATGTAACCCGAACCACCTGCCGGGCGCGACGCCGCATCACCCCGCCGACCATTCCGAAACCACCGATCATCAACGCCCATGCCGCCGGCTCGGGGACCGCCGCGGTGAACGCCAGCGTCCCCGCATAAGAGGCATTGCCGCCCGTCGTCCCGGAAACCACCAATGTCTGGAGGCCGGGCAGCACAGCCAGGCTGCGCAGCGCGCGGAATTCATAGCCGTCCGACACGACATTGGTGAACTCGACCCCGTTCAACGTCACCGAAGTGAAATTCAGGTCGCTGCTGGCATCGATCGCGATCGATGAAATCGTGGCGCCCAGCAGCCCCATCTTGCTGATGTCGAACGTCATCGTATCCGTGAACGCCGCCGTCATGATATTGGCGTTGCCGAAGGTTCCCGACTTGCCATCGAAGTTGATGACCGAAGCGGCGAATGAAGGCGTGGCAAGACATAAGCCGACGGCACCGAGCAACGCATATCGTTTCATGGAAATCTCCCTGGCCCTTGCTCACTTGGTCAAGCGTAGTGATTCACAAGGCCCCTCAAGACATCACGATCGGCGTCGAGGCACTATAAAGTGCGTTAATCCAATGTTAATTTTTGGTTTTCGGTTGAAATATTTCGACCGGACAAACGAAATGATCGCTCCCGATTGGCTTTCGAGGTCGAAGGGTTTCCTACTCCCCGGCAATCCGTGCTGCGTCGGCCACACCATGCAGCCCGGACGATCCAACCCGCTGATTGAAAATCCCTTTGTCGGAAAGTCGCATTCCCCCGGTCGATGCGCGCCGAAGCGTATTTTCCCACATGCGGTGAAACGAATATGTCCCAATCCGTTCACAAAACTGACCCTTGGCTGACCTAGGCGCGCCTTGAGTGACAAGGTGGTCACCGGGGGTTTTCTACACATGCTTATGGTCAAGGCCCTGCTTCGGGCATCGGTTTCGCTTACCCTGATCGCGGGCCTCTCCGCGACGCAGGCTCAGGCAGCAGGGACGGGTCGCGGCGAGGAAGCCGCGCCCGCCGCAACGGCGGACGCCGCCACCGACGAAGCCAGCGACATCATCGTCACCGGCAGCTATGCGCGCAGCCTGCGCGCCGCGACCGAGACGAAGCGTCGCGCAAATTACGGCGTGGATTCCATCAGTTCGACCGACATCGGCAAGTTCCCGACCCAGAATGTCGCCGAAGCCCTGCAGATCATCCCCGGCGTCACGATCACCCGGCCGCGCGGCGAGGGTCTGTATGTCAGCGTCCGCGGGCTGGGTCCGCAATTCCAGAGCACTCTGCTCAACGGCCGCACCGTCGCGCTGAACGACGCGATCGAGAATGGCGGCGCCAATGGCCGCCAGTTCCGCTTCGAGATGCTGCCCGCCGAATTCACGTCCAGCATCGATGTCGTGAAGACGCCGACTGCGGACATGACCGAGGGCGCGCTCGGCGGCAATATCGACGTCAAGACGTTCCACCCACTCGATGTCGGCAACAAGACGACGGTCAATCTGCGCGGCACCTATACCAGCCAGACCGACAAGGTGAAGCCGAACGCCACCGCCATTACCAGCATCACCAATGCCAGCGGCACGCTCGGCATCTTGGTCGGCGCGCAATATTGGGAAAAGGAAGTCCGCAACGATCGCTTCCTGAATTTCGGCTGGAACCTCAACAAGTTCACATCGCCCGCCGCAGGTGGCCTCGCCGCCGGCCTCTACACGCCGACACGCACGCGTCCCACGATCGAGACGGAAAACCGCAAGCGCATCTCCGGGATGCTGTCCGCGCAATGGCGGCCGGATTCCGAATTCGAAACGACGCTCGACATCCTCGCGACCCGGCTGGACGTCGCCTATGACGAATTCGGGCTGGACATCTATCCCGATGATCCCGGCACTCGGATCGTGCCGTCCAGCGTCAAGCTGGACGGGAATACGGTCGTCGGCGCGACGATCAACAATGTCCGCTTCATGGCATCGCGCGAATATAGCCTGAACCGGCACGACCTGTTCAACATCGGCCTACGCCAGACCTGGAATTCCGATCGCTGGCACGCGTCGGGGAACGTCAACTGGTCGAGCGCGCACAGTTTCCACCCGAATTACAATGAAGGCACGGTCCGCAGCCGCGCCGTCTTCTTCGCGCCGCTGACCTATGACGCGTCGGCCGGGTACAAGACGATCCCGACCTTCACGACCACCGTCGACGCGACCAACGCCGCCAATTACCAGCTCTACCCGTTCAACATCGCGCCCAAGAACAGCAAGGACCGGGATTTCTACACCCGTGCCGACCTTGGCTACGATGTCGACGGGTTCATCACGAAGGTGGCGGTCGGTGGCGAATATCACTGGCGGAAGCGCGATTATTTCCGGCGCGATTTCAACGTCAATCCCTCCGCCAACACGCCGCTCACATCGCTGGGATCGGGCGCCTATGAGCAATTGCCCTATGACGATTTCCTGAAGGGCGTATCCGGCAACACCGTCCGCCGCTTCCTCGTGCCGGTCACGCAGGCCTATCTCGACAAATTCTTCACTGCCGCGGTGCAGGCATCGCCGCTTACCGCCGGCGATCTGCGCTCGTCCTTCGTGGTCGAGGAGAAGATCTGGGGCGGCTATGCGCGGGCCGACTATGGCTTCGATCTCGGTGCCGTGCCGGTCAGCGGCAATCTCGGTGTCCGTTATGTGCATACCGATCAGGTCGCCAGCGGCACGCTGACCACCGGCAGCGTCGCGACGCCCGCCAGCTTCCCCAAGACGTTCAACAACTGGCTCCCGAGTTTCAACCTACGCGCCGAACTGACCCGCGATCTGGTCGCCCGTCTGGCCGCAAGCCGCGTGCTGACCCGCCCCAACGTCACCGACAGCGCGCCGCGCATCACCGTATCGACCGACGCGCCCACCGCGGGCGGCGGCAATCCGCAACTGGTGCCGTTCCTCGCCACGCAATTTGACGGGTCGCTGGAATGGTATTTCAACCGCGCGGGATCGCTGACCGGCGCGGTCTTCTACAAGACGCTGGACGATTATATCACGCAGCAGAACGTCAATATCGACATTCCCGGTCGCGGCACCGTGCTGCTGTCGACGCAGGTCAATGGCGGCAAGGCCAAGGTCTATGGCATCGAGGCCGCCTATAATCAGGTCTTCACCTTCCTGCCCGCCCCGTTTGACGGCTTCGGCGTGCAGGCCTCCTACACGCACACGTCGGTCCAAGCGAACTACACCGCCGGCGCGCGGCCGATCCGCGACGAACTGATCGGTCTTTCGAAGAACAGCGCGAACGTCACCGGCTTCTACGAGCGCGGGCCATTGTCGACGCGGCTGTCCTATGTCTGGCGCGATCGTTATCTGTCGGGCACCGGCAGCACGACGCAGGCCCCCACCTACACCGCGGCGTTCGGATCGCTCGACGGCAATATCTCGGTTAAGGTCAGCGAGGCCGTGACCTTCAGCCTGGAAGGCATCAACCTGGCGGGCGCACATCTCTACACCTATAATGACGATGCGCTGCGGTTCGGCGAAATCAACTATTGGGGCCGGACCATCCTGTTCGGCGCGCGGGTGCAATTCTGATGCGAACGCGCAGCATCGCCATGCTCGCCTCGCTGTCCCTCGCCGGAGCAAGCGTTCAGGCCGCGCCGTCATCCCCGTTGCGGATGAACGACGTGCAGGTCATCGGATCGCACAACAGCTTCAAGGCGCGGATCCCGACCGCGGTGATGGCCGCGCTGCGTCGCGAAGCGCCCGACACGGCCAAAGCGCTGGATTATTACCATCTGCCGCTCGCGGCGCAGCTGGATCGCGGCGTGCGGCAGCTTGAGATCGACATCTTCGCCGATCCGAAGGGCGGACGCTATGCCGATCCCAAGGACGAGCAGATGGCGCGTGCGGCGGGCGAGGCCACCGGGTTCGACCGCGCGGCGATGCTGCGGCCCGGCTACAAGGTCTTCCACGTGCCCGACGTCGATTATCTGTCGACCTGCGTCACGCTGGTGCGCTGTCTGGGGGAAGTCGACGCCTGGTCGCGCGCGCATCCAAAACATCTGCCCATCATGCTGACGCTCAACGCCGCCGACATGGCGTCGTCGCCGAAAGTCGCCGCGCCCTTGCCGCTCGACGATGCCGCCCTGCTCGACGCGCTCGATCGCGAGATCCGGCAGGCGATCCCCGGCCGCCGGCTGATCGCGCCGGACGAGGTGCGGGGCAACGCGCCGACCCTCGCCGCGGCCGTCCGCACGCGCGGCTGGCCGACATTGCAGGCCGCACGCGGGCGGATCTACGTCCTGCTCGACGTCCGCACCGCCGTGTCCGACGCCTATCGCGCCGGCCACCCATCGCTGAAAGGCCGGGCCATGTTCGGCTGGTATCCCGACGGTCAGCCGGAAAGCGCGGTCCAAATCGTGCAGGATCCCCTTGTCGACCAGGCCCGCATCGCCGACTGGGTGAAGGCGGGCGTGATCGTGCGGACCCGCAGCGACGCCAACACCGTCGAAGCCCGCACGCAGGATCTGACCAAAGCGAAAGCGGCGGCGGACAGCGGCGCGCAGGCGGTCAGCACCGATTATTATCCGGGCGCGCCGGATCCGAACGGCTTCAACTTTGCGGTGACCCTGCCCGGCGGCGCGATGGCCCGCTGCAATCCCGTGCGGGTAACGCACGCTTGCAACCTGAAGCCCTGAAGACGGGAGCGGACTTCAACAGGAATCTGGCAGGCGGGTCACGTCCGCTCACCGCGCCACCCGCTTAACGCGACCTTTGGCCGATCCCGACAGCGCGGCGAGACAGCCGCACATGCATTGCGCCGAAGCGCTTTGGCAGGCAGGACTATGGCATCCAAGGGAGATGCAACACCGATGATCCTGCGCAGTCTGCTGATCGCCTCGACCGTACTCGCCGCCGTGCCGGCCCTCGCCCAAGTGAAGCAACCCATGACCATGACGACCGAAACCGATCCCTATCTCTGGCTGGAGGAGAAGGACGGCGCGAAGCCGCTCGCCTGGGTCGAGGCCGAGAATGCGAAGACGCTCCCGCGCCTGCAGAATGATCCGCGCTACCGGACTTTCTACAACGAGGCGCTGACCATCGCGTCGGCCAAGGATCGCATCCCGATGCCGAACCAGCTGTTCGGCCGCATCTATAATTTCTGGCGTGACGCCGATCATCCGCAGGGCATCTGGCGCTGGACGACCGAAGCGGGCTACGCCGCCGCGCAGCCCCGCTGGACCACCGTGCTCGACCTCGACGCCCTGTCGAAGGCGGAGGGCCGGAAATGGGTCTGGAAGGGTGCGTCCTGCCTCCAGCCCGACGAGCGGCTGTGCCTGGTCGCCCTGTCCGAAGGCGGCGAGGACGCGATCAGCTACCGCGAATTCGATCTTGCCACCGGCGCGTTCGTCGATGGCGGCTTCACGCTGTCCAAGTCCAAGCAGGGTGCGGCATGGCTCGACAAGGACACGCTGCTGGTCAGCCGTGACTGGGGTGCGGGAACGATGACCGCCTCCAGCTATCCGTTCGTGGTCAAGCTGGTGAAGCGTGGCCAGCCGCTCGATCAGGCGCAGGAGATCTTCCGCGGCCAGCCGACCGACCAGCTGGGCACCTATGCCGACGTCATTACCGACGGGCAGGGTCACCGGCTCGTGGCGATCCAGCGGCGCACGACATTCTTCGGCGGCGAGACCCATGTCTGGACGCCGGCCGGCACCAGGAAACTGACTATCCCGGCGCGGACATCGCCCGTGGGCATGGTCGCGGGACAGGTGCTGTTCCAGACCAGCGATCCCTGGGGAACGATCCCGGCCGGCGCGGTTGCGTCCGCGCCGCTCGCCGATGTGCAGGCCGATGCGATCAAGCCGCTGCTGATGTTCGCGCCCACCCCGCGCCAGTCGGTCGACGAGGTCGTGGCGACGAAGAGCAAAGTCGTCCTGATCTACAACGACAATGTCCGCGGCCGCGCGGCGATCTACACGCCCGGCAAGAGCGGCTGGACATCGAAGCCGGTGGCGCTGCCCGACAATGCCTCGCTCGGCGTCGCCAGCGCCGACGACAAGGGCGATCACGCCTATCTGACCGTCACCGGCTTTCTGACGCCTACGACGCTGCTGCCGCTCGACGCCGCCACGGCCACCGCCGCCGCACCGGTCAAGACGCTGCCCGCAAAGTTCGACGCCGCCAATCTGGTCGTCGAACAGCATGAGGCGACATCGACCGACGGGACGAAAGTGCCTTATTTCATCGTCCACAAGAAGGACGTGGCGCTGGACGGTACGACGCCGACGATCATGACGGCCTATGGCGGGTTCGAGCTACCGATGCTGCCGGGTTACAATGCCTCGACCGGCAAGCTGTGGCTGGAACGGGGCGGTAGCTTCGTCCTCGCCAACATCCGCGGCGGCGGCGAGTTCGGCCCGAAATGGCATGATGCCGGCCGCAAGACCAAGCGACAGGTCATCTATGACGATTTCGCCAGCGTCGCGAAGGACTTGTTCGCGCGCAAGCTGACCAGCCCGCAGACGCTGGGCATCTATGGCGGGTCGAATGGCGGCCTGCTGATGGGCGTCGAATTCAACCAGCATCCCGACATGTGGAAGGCGGTGACGATCCAGGTGCCGCTGCTCGACATGATCCGCTACGAACAGATCGCCGCCGGCGCCTCATGGGTCGACGAATATGGTTCGGTCACAGTGCCGGAGGAGAAGGCCTTCCTCCAGACGATCTCGCCCTATCAGAACATCCGCAAGGGCGTCGCCTATCCGGAACCCTATATCTGGACGACGACCAAGGATGATCGCGTCGGCCCGCAACATGCCCGCAAATTCGCGGCGCGGCTGAAGGAATATGGCCTGCCCTATCTGTTCTACGAAGATACTGCGGGCGGCCATTCGGGCGATGCCGACATCGAACAGGGCGCACGGTTGCAGGCGCTCCAGATGACCTATTTCGCGCAGAAGCTGATGGGACCGGCCCGGTAAGGCAGGCTCGGACCTGACGGCGGTGGCCGGGCGCAAGACCCGGCCACCGCCGATCCCGCCGGCCACACGGAAATCCGACGCAGGTCGATCCTAAATCTCGATAAAGCCTAAGCAATTTGTAAAGCGTTTCGATCTATCTCCTCTGAATGCCGAGCGCGGACGCGCACTGAGTCAGAGGATTGGTCATGCTGTCATGGTTCGAAAAACGAGCCCCCATCCGAACGAAGTTCAAGACGCTGTTCGTCATCTACAGCCTGCTCGTCGGCATGGTGGCGCTCACGACGATCTATGCCGCCGTCCACGCGTCCGGGATCAACGCCACGCTGGTCATCGGCATCGCGATCGCCGGACTTGCCGGCGTGATGGCGACGACATTGGTGTCCGCGCATCTGATCTGCACGCCCTATGTCAACACGGTCGTCCGCATGGAAGCGCTGGCCGATGGCGATATCGACAGCCCGATCCATTATCGCGAAAATAAGGACTGCGTCGGTCGGATGACGAAGGCGATGGAGGTCTTTCGCGGCAGTTCGGAAGCCGCGCGCGAATGCAACACGCAGCGCAGCATGGCGCTGTCGATGGGCGAGGGGTTGGGGAAGCTGGCCGCGGGCGATCTGACGCACCGCATCGACGCCAACATGTCCGGCGCGTTCGCGCAACTCCGGATCGATTTCAACGACGCCGTATCGTCTCTCCAGACCGCGATCCGGACGGTCGCGCAGACCAGCGCCGGCATCCGCACCGGATCGAACGAGATCCTGTCCGCATCGGACGATCTCGCCCGGCGGACCGAGCATCAGGCTGCCAGCCTGCAACAGACCGCCGCCGCCATGGGCGAGATCACCAGCGCGGTTCGCGACACCGCGGATGATGCGGGCCGCACGAACGAGGTCGTGCGCGAAACCCGTCAGGATGCGGAACAGGGCGGCGCGGTCGTCCGTCGCGCGGTCGATGCGATGGGCGGCATCGAGCGGTCGTCCGCCGAAATCTCGGAAATCATCTCGGTGATCGACGGCATTTCGTTCCAGACCAACCTGCTCGCCCTGAACGCCGGCGTGGAAGCCGCCCGCGCGGGCGACGCCGGCCGCGGCTTCGCCGTGGTCGCCTCCGAGGTGCGCGCGCTGGCGCAACGGTCGGCCGAAGCCGCCAAGGACGTCAAGAGCCGGATCATGCGCAGTTCCGAACAGGTGACGATCGGCGTGGCGCTGGTCCGCGAAACCGGCGAATTCCTGCAAAGCATCACGACGCGGATCGGCAAGGTGGACGAGCTGGTGTCCAGCATCGCCGGCTCCGCCGCACATCAGGCCTCCGGTCTGAAGGAGGTCAACACCGCCATCGCCGAAATGGACAATGTCACCCAGCAAAATGCCGCGATGGTGGAAGAGTCGACCGCGGCCGCGCGCAGCCTGTCGGCGCAGGCCGAAGCCCTGACGGACGAGATTTCGCGGTTCGGCACGGGTGCCGCGACGATCGAACACCCCGCTTTCGCACCCCCTCCGGCACCCGAGCGACTGCCTCCGCCCAGGCGTGCGGCGCCTCGCTCCGCCAGCCGGGGCAATCTGGCGCTCGCGATGCCGGCGTCGGACGACGACTGGTCAAGTTTCTAGCAGCACCGACGCTGGCCGGCTCAGGTCGAACCGACCGAACAAGAAGGAATATCAAGATGGTGCCAGCCCTGCCGGCCGTTCAGGACCGAAGCGACGAAGGCGGAAGCGACGCGATCCGGCTGGAAACGCTGAAGCTCTACAATGTTCTCGATACGCCGAACGAAGCCGAATTCGACGAGATCGTCGCCGATGCGGTGGTGGCGATGGGCACCCCCATCGCGCTCATCTCGCTCGTCGACGAGAACCGGCAATGGTTCAAGGCACGGCTCGGCCTCGACCGGTCCGAAACCGATCGCTCGGTCTCCTTCTGCAATTACACGATCGCGGGTGCCGGTGTGTTCACCGTGGAGGACGCCACCGCCGACCCGCGATTTTGCGAGAACCCGTTGGTCACGGGCGATCCGGGCGTCCGTTTCTATGCCGGCGCGCCGCTGACTGCCCCGAACGGAATGCGGATCGGCACCTTGTGCGTGGTGGACAGCAAGCCGCACAAACGCTTCGCAGCCGAAGAAGCACGAATGCTCACTGAACTGGCCGATCGCGCGATGAAAGCACTCGAAGACCGGAGGCAGCGCACGTCCGATAGCGATCCAACAGACTGCTATGGCAGGGACCGCTGATCCAAACGCATACTCGATGGCCGGGCGCGCGCTGACGCCCGGCTTCCAAACGCCCCCCCTCAAGCTCCGTCGGCCTGAGGGGGTTCAGATATTATCGGCTACCCATAGAATTCGAAGGCGGTGAAATATGGTTCGGTTTGAAGCCGATCCGCCGAGCATGATCCCCAGCGAACCAGCCTGAAACCTAAGCCGACTGCGGCACGATGCTAATCATCTCACCTTCTGCCGGTTCCTTGGCCGGCTTCAGCTTCAGAGCCTGTTCCGGTTCGATATGCCGCGACCGGTTGACCGGTTCCAGTCGTACGGTCTCGCCTGTCTCCAGCGAACGCTCGATCGCCGCCAGCACATGCATGTCGAGCAGCCCCTCTTCGCCGTCCGCTTCCGGATGCAGATCGTTCAGGATGCAGTCCGAAAAATATTGCGTCTCGTTTCCGAACTGCTCGACCGGATCGAAGCTGTGCGTCTCGCTGCCGTCGCTGGTCTTCTCGACATAGCGGATGCCCACCGTCGGCCCGAACATGAAACAGGGCGACGCATGGATGCTCGCCTTCGTGCCGACCAGCTCGAAATATTCCGACGAAGCCGTGGCATAGCTGACCGTGAACTGCGCCACGCGCTCACCGGGAAAACGCAGCGTGACCGCAACGGTATCGTGGAAGTTGAACCCGCGATCCGGCGTCTTCGTCCCCACGGCATGGACCGCGATCGGTTCCAGACCGAACAGGTTGCGCACCGCGTTCAGCGGATAGGTTCCCATGTCGGGCACCGGCCCACCCCAATATCCATTATGCCCCCGCGAATTGGCTTCAGCCACATTCTGCGCGAAGGTCGACGAGAAACTGCGCAGCGTGCCGAACGCATTGCCCCGCGCCCGCGTCACCATCTCCACCGTACCCGGCTCATGATGCAGGCGATACGCAATCATCAGCTTCGCCCCGCCTTTCTGCTGCGCCGCGAGGATCTGTTCGGCCTCCGCGACGCTGGACGCCATCGGCTTCTCCAGCAGCACATGAATGCCCGCCTCCAGCGCCGGAACCGCATATTGCATATGCAGGAAATTGGGCGTGGCGATGTACACCGCGTCGATCTCGCCCGATCCCAGCAACGCGTCATACTGATCGTAGGACCACGCCTTGATGCCATATTGGCCGGCGAGTTTGTCGGCCTTCACCGGATCCCCCGTCACCAGCGCGGCAAGCTCGGAATTATTCGTGCGCGCAATGCCCGGCATGAACGCCTGCTGCGAAATCTGACCGCCGCCGACGACGGCATAGCGAATCTTCTTGCTGTGGTTGAACATGGGCAATCCTTCGCCGGAAAAGTGGATGCCGACCCAACGATGCGGTCCGACGATCGTTGCCCCGCAACCGCACCGGGCGCGAAGAAGCCCCCGCAAACAGGTGCTTACCAAAGGCCGCATCCGCCCGGATGAGCGGGGCGATGGCAGATGCCACCCTGCGGCAAAAGAATAAACCGCAGCGCGCTTGCATCCTTGCGACGGGACATTTGAGCGCTACCATGGCCAAAACAAACATCAGAGAGGATGCATATGACCGCCAGCTTCGACCGCCGCGCCCTTCTGGCCGGAGGCCTCGCCGCCTCGACCGCGACCGTAGTGCCGCTCGCCGAAGCCTTCGCCCAGCGCCGCGGGCGTGTCTCGGCCAATGACAGGCTTCAGGTCGGCCTGATCGGCTGCAAGGGAATGGGCTGGTCGGATCTCACTGCCATGTGCAAGGGTGCCGATGTCACACCCGTCGCTCTTTGCGACGTGGATGCCAGGGTTCTCACCGCCCGAGGCACCGAGCTGAAAAAGGCGTCCGGCCGGACGCCGAAGCTGTATGACGATTATCGCCGGATGCTCGACGACAAATCCGTCGACGCGGTCATCATCGGCACGCCCGATCATTGGCATGCCCTGCAACTGACCGATGCGATGTCGGCCGGCAAGGACGCCTATTGCGAAAAGCCGCTGGGTAACTCGATCGCCGAATGCCGGACGATGGTCGCCGCAAAGCAATATCATAAGCGCGTCGTCCAGGTCGGCCAATGGCAGCGTAGCAACCAGCATTGGGCGGACGCGATCGCTTATGTCCAGTCCGGCGGCATCGGCCATGTCCGCAAGGTCAAGGCCTGGGCCTATATGGGCTGGATGAAGCGTGTCGATCCCCAGCCCGATCAGGCGACGCCCGCCGGCGTCGACTATGACCGCTGGCTCGGCCCCGCGCCGCTGCGCCCTTTCAATCCCAATCGCTTCCACTTCAGCTGGCGCTGGTACTGGGACTATGCGGGCGGCCTGATGACCGACTGGGGCGTCCACCTGATCGACATGGCGCTGCTCGGCATGAAGGCCCAGGCGCCCCGCGCGATCAGTTCACTCGGCGGTGCCTATGGCTATCCGGACTCGGCGATGGAAACGCCGGACACGCAGACCGCCATCTACGACTTCGATGGTTTTTCCGTGGAATGGGAACATGCCATCGGCATCGGTCAGGGGCCTTATGGCGGCCATGACCACGGCGTCGCCTTCGTCGGCGAAACCGGCACCTTGGTCGTCGATCGCAGCCAATGGCGCGTCGTGCCCGAAATCAGCGATGGAAAGCCCCTGACGCGCGAGATCCCCACGACCAAGGCACAGGACAACGGACTCGACCGCCACACCGCGGATTTCGTCGCCTGCGTGAAGGATCGCGCCCGCACCCCCGCCTGCCCGATCGAGGCAGCGGCCAACACCGCCATCGTCTGCCAGATGGGCAACGTCGCCTTGCGCACCGGCCGCAACCTGCATTGGGACGCCGCAACGGGCCGCTTCAAGGACGACGCCCAAGCCAATGCCCTGATAACCCCCCGTTACCGCGCGCCTTACCGCTTCCCGGCATCGACATCCTGAAGGCCGGACCCGTCCGGGTATATCTCCCCAGACGGAAACAGATGCCCTCATTCAGGCAAGGACGACGTCCCCATCGCCAAGATCGGCGACCGGAAGACCGAGGGTGAAGACGGCGGCGCTTCGGTCGGCGCGCGCAGCGTGCCGGTGTCGGGATCATAGGCGAAGACTTCCGTGACGTTGCCGGTATGGACGGTCAGCCGGCCGCGTTGCAGATCGTCCTCGACCTTGATGATCCGGTCGGCCACCCCCGGACACCCCACCTTCGCGCCCGAGGCGAAGCCCCCGCCCGATGCGATCGGCGCGATCAGGCAAATGGCACCGTCCGGCCCCGCAATTTCGAGCGCCCCTTGTGCGGTGATGCGATGGCTATACGCCGTGCGTCCGTCCGGGCCGATGGTCACGAACCGTTCGCCCCGTCCGAAGCGACGCTCCGCCGCGCCAAGGCCGCGCACGCCGACGATATTATGCGTCAGCAGGCCGTCCGGCCCGATATAATAATGACCGATCTGCGTTCCGGTATTCGCCGGCCAGCGCAGATGCATGTGCATATGCGGTGGCGCATCGCGATGGCCATGCGGATCATTGGTATCGAACCCCATGATCTGGATGCTGTCCGGCCCGGCGGCCATCGCGCGGCGGCCGAGATCGAGCTGCCGCACCACCTCGCGCTGCGCGAAGGTCAGCACATTGGCCGCCGCGCGTTCGGTCGTCGGGAACGCGCCGGTCGCATAGGCACCCGCACGCCGCGCCGGATCGGCATGTTCGAAGCGAAGCACCATGCCCGGCTCGACGATGTGCGTGGCCATCTCCGCCGCGGTGATCGCGTCATCGCGCAGGGGCGGCAGCGGCACGATCAATGCCCCTGCCGCCTGCCGGAACGCGATGTCCCCGCTTTCCAGAATGACCCGGCGGATGTTCGTGGCCGCGCCGTCGAATCGCAATTCCAGCGTGCGGGCCATCGGCACCGTCAGCGCCACCACCGTCTCGCGCGGGTTATCCGCGTTCCAGCCGTCGTCGGCGATGATCGCACAGGCCGGGCAACTGGCGGGATCGAAGCGGACGCCGGGGCCGTCCGTTCGCTTGACGAATTTCAGCACCACGCGCACCGCATGATCCGGCGCGGCCGCGGCCGGGCACGCGACCAGGATCGCGGCGCAGACCGCCGCCGCCCGCTGCAACGCGCCCATCACAGCCGCGGCTTCCACGACAGCCCCAGCCAGACCGTCCGCCCGACGGGGAAATAATAATTGAGCAGCGCGCGTTCCGCCCCCTGCCGCACCACGAACGGTTCCTTGGTCAGATTCTGGATCTGCCCGACGATCTCGACGCCCGAAACCAGCGTATAGCGCGCCTGAAGGTCGAGCTGCTGGCGCGGTTCCTGATAGAGATCCCGCGTCGGCGTATCGCCATCGCTCGATTGCAGCGCCCGGCCGATGCGGTTGTACGATGCCCGCACGTCGATCGGTCCGCGCGTATAGAACAAAGTCAGGTTGGCCATATAATCGGGTTGCTGGATCAGCCCGCTCGCGCGCCGCGTCGCTGCGGATCCCGCCGCGATGCCCGTGCGGCTGACCGGCTGGTCGAACGATCCGTCGAGCAAGGTTAGATTGGCATTGATGCCGAGGCCCGGAATGATCGGCAACCGGTCCTGACTGAACGAGAATTCCAGCCCCTTCACCCGCGCGGCAGCGGCGTTCAGAGGCGTATTGACCACGACATCGGTGTAGGTGACGCCGTTGAAGACCGTTGCCGGCCCGGCCTGCGTGCTGGTGAAGATCTCGTCCTTGATCTCCTTGGCGAACGCAGCGACCGCGATCAGCCCGCCATTACCGAGATAATATTCATAGGACAGGTCGTAATTCCATGCCTGGCGCGGGCGCAGGCCCGGATTGCCGGTGTTGATCGTCAACTGACCGTTGGTGGCGACGCCGAAGGAGGTACGCGCGGCATATTGCCCATAATCCGGACGACCGATCGTTTTCGAGACGCCGGCCCGCAATCGCATCTGCTCGTCAATCTGGTAGGTCGCGAGCGCGGACGGCAGCACGAAGTCATAATCGGTTCGGCGGCGTTGCGGCGTATAGGCCGTCGTGCCGGCAATGGTCGGCGCGGCATTGGTATCGATCGTCAGGTCGGTCGCGTCGTAACGCACCCCCGCCTGCACCGTCAGCCGTTCTCCACGAAACAGACCCTGCACATAGACCGCCTTGGTCGTCTCCCGATCGCTGAAATCGTCGGCGGCATTGTTGGCGATCTGGTTGGTGGTCAGGAACTGCAAACGGTTGGCGTCGAACACGGCCCACGCCTTCGCCCGGTCGATCAGCAGATAGGGCAGTTGCGGGCTTTGATAGGGCAGCGGGCGCGCGGCATAGGTCACCGGGCCCAGCCCGCCGATCGCCGCCTGCGCCGCCGTCGTCGCCGGGACATATTCCACATTGCGCTGGTCGTAGGACAGATCGGTGCGGGTCAGCGCCCCGCCGACATTAACACCGAACCCGCGATCGTCGGGCGCGGCATTCAGGCCGATATTGATCCGCGCGAAATCCACCGTTGAATCCAGGTCGCGGGCGATATCCCGGAAATACAGCGCCTTGTAGCTGGCCGGATCGGCGACGAAGCCGGGATTGGCGAAGGTCAGCGCCGGCGTGCCGTCGGACTTGATCGTGTAGCCATATCCGGCCGCCGGCAGGAAGAGATTGGCCGCCGCACCGGCACGGGGGCTGGTATCCCATTTGATCATCTCGCGCGTTTCGCGATAGATCGCCTTGGACCGCGCCAGCGTGCCGTCCAGCACGATATGGTCGGTAAAGGCATGATGCCCCTTTGCCGTGACCATCCAGGTGTCGCGCGTGACCGGCTGATAGACCAGCCCCTGCTGCACGTCGGCCTGTGCGAATGTGCCCGACGATGCGGTGACGGCGGTCGGCGCGCCCGTCGCCTGCGTCAGCATCTCGTTCCGCGTCTCGACATCCTTGTCGTGATAATAGCCGCCGAACAGCGACAGGGCGGTCGCATCGTCCGGCCGCCATTCCAGCTTCAGGTTGCCGCTGGCGCGCGTCCGCAGATTCTCGAAGAAATAATCCTGGTTGCGCACCGGCGCGACCGATCCGGTCGACCGCGCCGGAAACTGGGTCCGCGCGCCGGCCGCCGTGAAATAGGTCCAGCCCGCGCCGAACGTATCGCCGGGCAAATTGGCGCGCGCGGTGGACGGTAGCCGCTGATATTCGGCCGCCATGACGATGCCAAACTGCCCATCGGCCCCGAAGACGGTCGCGGCGGTAGCGTCTGCGCGCACCGCGCCGCGCCCCTTGCGGATCAGCTTGCCGGCGGTGTCGTTCAGCCCGCCATAGGCATTCACGACCAGGAAATGACGACGGTCCTGATCGAACGCGCTTTTCGACACGATGTTGATCTGGCCACCCAGCGCATGGGGATCATATTGCGCGGTCACCGTCTTGATCGCCTCGATCCGCGAGACCAGCGCGGCCGGCAGCATTTCCAGCCGCGCGCCGCGATAGACCCAGTCGGGCGAGGCCAGCGGAACGTCGTCGATGGTGACGAGATTGTAGCGCGGGTCGAGACCGCGGATCGTTGCCCGTTGATAGATATCGCGATTCTTGGTCGCGTCCGCCCCGCCGACCACCGACACGCCCGCAATCCGCCGGCTCGCCTCGACGATGTTCAGGTCGGGCAGACGACCGACCTGATCCTGTGCGACCGCGTCCATGATGACCGACGCGTTGCGCTTCGCCTTCACCGCGGCGCGCGCGGAGGCGCGGCTGCCAGTGACCACGATGTCGCTGGCCGTATCGTCCGGAGCGGCCTGCGTCGTGCCGTCCTGCCCGGTCTGCGTCGCCGGTTGGGCGGCGACAAATCCGGGCGTGATGGCCATCGCCGTCGCCAGCAAACTTTGTACGAACGCACTTTTGATCGTCACCACTTGGAAAATACCCCCCGTCATTGATTCGTATCGCTCAGTACGATATTAATCTGACAGATTGAGGACAGCGTGACGGGACGGCATGACGAACACACCGATCCGCATCATGACAGGCCGACCATGACGACATATCACCTGACCCCGAGGGCGCGTCGGACCCTCGCTTCTGTGCGCCGTCACAGCGGGGCGACCCGTGCCTGGCTGATGCGGGAAATGGGCCTGTCGGGAACCGCCGTCTTCCGCGCCACAGAAGAATTGGAGGCCAAGGGGCTGGTCAAAGTGGGTGACGCCGTCGCCGATGGTCCGGGCCAGCCGAGCGCGTCGATCCACATCGTCCCCGACGCGGCCTTCAGCCTGGGCCTGTCGATCATGACCGATCGCGCGGATGTGGTCCTGATCGATCTTGCGGGGGCGGTGCGGATGCAGCGCGATGTCCGCGCGGAGGATATGCGGCGGGACCGGGTGCTGGATGCCGTCGATGCCTTCATCGAAGACGCTTGCCGCATCGTCGGCATCGGGCGATCGGCGATCCTCGGCATCGGGGTAGGCGTCAGCGGCTTCTTCGTCGCCCCGTCCACCGTCAACGCCAGCAGTGAACTGGACGACTGGTCGCTCGTCGATCTGGAAGCCGCCATCGCATCCCGATTGCGCATGTCGGTCGTGGTGGAGAATATCGCCAGCGCCAGCGCCCTGGGGGAACGGCTTCTGGGGGTCGGGGCCGATCATGCCAGCTTCGCCTATCTGAACGTCGCGACAGGCTTCGGGGCGGGTCTGGTCCTCGATGGTGAACTGGTGCGCGGGCGCAACGGCAATGCCGGCGAAATCGCGATCCTGTATGAAATGTCCGGCCGCACCACGCCGAACCTAGCCAGCCTGCTCGCCGCCGCCGCGACACATGGTCACCGGTTCGACACCATCCGCGATCTGCTGGAACAGTATGACGACGCCTGGCCCTGGCTTGCGGACTGGATCACCGCACACGCGCCGTCCTTCTCGTTCATGGCCGCCGTGATGCGCTATGTGCTGGATTGCGACGCGGTCATTCTCGGTGGCCGCATCCCGCGTCCACTGGCGGAGCGGCTCGTGGCCGCCATGCGCTGGCCCGAACAGATCACGCTCACGCGGCGCGGCCGTCCGGCGGCCGCACCCCACATCCTCGTCGCCGCGCTTTCGGCAGATCGTGCGGCGATGCTCGGTGCCGCGACGCTCCCGCTCATGCGCCATCACTTCGCCTGAACCACGGGTCTTGAGACATGGGAGGGACATCGGCCACCCCCGCCATGACCCGGCCCTGCGATCCGCTGCACACCCGTCGGCAGTCATCCCCCCGTCATCGAAAGCGTGTCGAAGCATATCGATGTCGTCATCCGGCCGAATATGCCTGCGTCACGCATGATGCACCTCGCCCTGTATCTCGTCGCGCATTTCGCGAAGAGCCAGCTCTGGCACGCCAGCACATTGCTGTTCGTCTTCTTCCTGACCGAACGCTGTGGCCTCAGTGCGATGCAGACCGGCTGGATCATCGGGATCTCGCTTCTCGCCAACGCCGCTGCGGATATGGTGCTTGGCCGCACCTGGCGGGGCGCGGCATCCGTCGGAACCGTCAGCCGGCTTCAGGCCGTCTACGCCCCCCTCAGCGCCGCCTTCTTCATCCTGTCCTGCGCGACGGCGCTGGTCGCACCATCGATACGGCTCGGTTGGGCCTTGGTCGCGATCCTCGGCTTCCGGCTGACCTACCCGCTGATCGACGTCCCCCAAAATGCGCTTGTGCCGCTCCTGATGGACACGTCCGCCGGGCGATGTCGCCTGCTGGCGCTGCGCAACATCACGTCGCAGGGGGCGAATGTCTGCGTCAGCGCCATGGCCGCTCCACTTCTGATCCTGCGGCCCGACGACTGGACCTATTTCGCATGGGCGATCGCCGTGGGTTCCCTTTCCTGCGCCAGCGCCGCCCTCCTCACGCGCGTCCGGCTGCCGGCCTTCGCGCCTGCAATGCCGGAGGACGCGCCCGCCGGCTCCACGCCGGGCTACCGCCCACTCCTCATCCTGCTGGCCCTGATGGTCGCGGCCGGCGCGATCTTCCGGATGCTGGAACCCTATTATGCCGCCTTCGTCGCCCCGGGTCAGGGCTTCCTCATCTGGGCTGCGCTCGGCGCGCTGATCGCCCAACCCGTCTGGTTGATCGCCAGCGACCGGATCGGGACGTCCGCCGCATTATGCCTGACCGCCGGAATCGTGATCGGTGCAGCCATCCTGCTGCTCACGCCCTTGCGCACGGGCAACCTCGGCGCGCCGTTGATCGCGCTCGGCTACGGCGCCGGCACGGGTGCCTTATGGCTCGCGCTGTGGTCGGCCGTCGTCGTCAACGCCAACCGACGCACCGCCATGGCGCATGTCGGGGGCGTGACCGGCATCTCGAAGGCCTCCCAAGGCATCGCGGCCATCATGATCGGCCATGTCCTCCAGCCGGACGGCAATCGTCAGACATTATCCGAGCCGCTCTCCCCGGAATCCCTGTCGATGGTCCTGGCCCTGCTGGTCATCGCCGCCTGTTGCCTATCACTGGCGATCCTTATACGCCCCTGCGGCATTCAGATCGCCCGCGCCTGAAGCTGAACACCCCGTCCGGCAGATGAAGTCCGCCGAACCATCAGCTGACCAAATTCGTCGTCGATCACAGGCGACGATCGCACCGATATCACGCCTGAGCCACCCGCCCCCGATCAGGCGGCGCGGAACGCCGCGATGCAGCGGTTCGCCAGCGTGGCCGCCGCGCCCATAAAGCTGCCATTGACGCGGCGCAGGTTGGTCACGAACCGGTCGGCGAGATCGCCGTCACGGGCGATCAGATGCGCATGATAATCCACGACGTCGCCGGCTTCGCGGACGGCATGCTGTTCATCCCAGATCTGGCCCAGCAAAGACTCCTTGCGTTGCTCGTCCGCATCGCTCCAGTTCGGATCGTCGATCAGCACATGAAGCTGACGCCACGCGGTGAAGGCCGCGATCAGCGTCGAGTGGCCGCGCGCAGCGGGCCATGCCGCTGATTCCCACATCTGGAGCGCCATGGTCCTGCGCCGGTCCTCGGGCCGCCGCGGCAGCGCAACGATCGCGGCGCGCAGCGCCGACAAGTCGGACTGCGCCCCGCTTACCCCATCAAGGGCGCGCCGATGCAGTCCCCTCACCTGGCGCGCAATATCATCGTCGATCCCGGCCAGACGCGGGTCATCGAGCATGAACAGCATCAATTCCGTCTGAACGCCGCCCAGATCGGCCCCCGGCCGCACCGCATCGACCCACGATCGGACGAACGCCGCCGCGTCGAACGGCGCAACCGGCTGTTCGGCGAGGATGTCGAGCAGCGCGGCGAGGGGCAGCGGATATCCATAAGCGTCGGCATAGTCGGCCGGATCGGTGCCCTCCACCGATACACCCAGCGCGCTTCCTGACCGGCCGTCCCATGCGGTCCCACCAAATGTCAGCGTACCGTTGGCCAGATGACCGTCGATCCGCGCGAGCAGCGCGGCCTTGACCGCGGGATCACCGCCGAACGCCGTCACCGCGCTCACAAATGTTCCTCCAGCAGGGCGGCAAGACGCGTGCACGATTGCACGCCGATCACCGCGCCACCTCCTGCCCGCCCTTAAACAGCGCGAGCGACGGCAGCGCCGATACCGCATAGGTCGCGGCCAGCGTCGAATAATCCTGTAGCGAACTATATGTTATGTTATACCATTAGCATATTTGCGTAACAGAGGGGAGTCCCATGTCTCAGTCATCGTTGATACGCCTGCCAGTGAGGCTGAGCTGCCGCCGGCTCCGCTGATCGAGCCTCGCACGCTTCAGACGACCGCGCAGTTCGGTAATGCCGCAACGATCGCACTGGTTCAGAACGCCTATGACCGTACCTGCGTCGCCTGCCACGGCAGTGGCGCGGTCAGCGGCGGCATCGCGCCGGATTTGCGCTATTCGGCAACGATCGCCTACCGGGTGGCCTAGGACAGCGTCCTCGTCGACGGCGCTCTCGGCGATCAGGGCATGACCGACTTCAAGGACATTTATACCTCTGAAGAGATCGAGGCGATGTGCGCTTTTGTCGTTTCCCCTGCCCAGGTTGAAGCCGGGGCGAAGACCGGCACCAAATAACCTTCAGTTCCGGAGACAAGCGATCGCCTATGACGGCGCTTACCCTGTCGATACACGCGTCGCGGGGTTCCTCGATCTTCCGCCGGCCCTGTTCGTCGATGGGAAGCGCGTCGCCAGCGACGGCGACGCAACCCTGCCGGTCTTCGATACGACGACCGGCGGGATCATCGCGCAGGCGGTCGACGCGACTGCGCGCGATTTCGATCACGCGGTCCGATCAGCGAAGTTCGCGTATCCGAATGGCTGCTGGCGCTTCATGCGCCCTGTCGACCGCGAACGCATCCTGTTGAAATTTGCGGATCTGGTCATCAAACGCGGCGAAGTCTTCGCCGGCTAGAAGCGCTCGAACAGCGCAACTCGATCAATATCTCGCGCATGTTCGAAGTCGGCGCTTCGATGGCCTGGATGCGTTATGTCGCCGGACTATCGACCAAGATCATAAGGCGTACATTCGACACGTCCCTTCCGAGCGGACCGCAACATTGGACGACCTATAAGCGGCGGGAGGCGATCAGCGTCGTCGCCAGCATCGCACCATGGAGCTTGCCGATCATGATCGCCCTGTGGAAGGTCATGCCAGCGCTCGCTGCGGGATGCAGCATCGTCCTCAAACCCTCCGAAATCACGCCGCTCACCGCATTGATTCTTGCGGAAACGGCGGTCGAAGCAGGCGTTCCGGCCAGCGTCTTCAACGTCGTCACCGGCGGCAACGCCTCGTTCGACTATCATGGCGACACCACGCAACTCTATCTGCGCGGGCAATATGCCCATGCGGAGAAGGTCGGCACCAACGATTACACCGATTATCGCAGCCGCAAGACGAAGCGGCTGACCCAGATGAACGCGAAGGATACCAGCCTGCGCCAGCCGGAAGACATGATCGTCGGCACCGATTCAAAGCTGGGCAGCATCTATGGCTATACCCCGGCCGAGATCGTCGACGTCGACAAGGATGGCAGGATCACCGACGCGGATCGTAATTCGAACCAATATTGGTCGCTCAACGGCCGTTCGGGCGTGTGGAAACTCAAGGCGTTCCAGTTCGCCCGCAGTTTCGAGACGCAGGATTACACGCAAGATCTGGTGACGGTGCAGATCGGCGGCACCGCCAGCCTGGACAAGCTGAAGCTCACATATGACGTCAGCCATAGCGCGGGCAGCTAGAAATCGCCGGGCCAGTATAGCGTCGGCTATAATTGCGACGTCTGCAACTACCCGCTCAATGCCACCGGTATCGACTGGGTGTCGCGCGATCCGCGCTTTCCACGTGCCAGCCTGCCGGCCTTTGCCGCCAATGTCGAACGCGACCCTTCGCTGTTGCCGCTCGACGGTGGCGGGCTGAGCCGCTGGAAACAGAGCGATGCGCGCTGGGCGGCCAGGCTCGACGCGCGCTACGATCTGGGCGGCGTGCTGGACCATGTCCAGATCGGCGGCAAATGGTTGCGGTCGAGCCGCCGCTATGACTCCGCGTCAGTGTGGAACGAGGATTTCAGCGGAACGGCGCTGGACGGCAAGTCGCTCGCCACGTCAAGGCTGATCCAGAAGGATGTGAACAGCATTCTGGGCGGTGAATATGATTATGGCGCGGTGCTCGATCGTCGTGCCGTGATCGCCGCCATCAACGCGGCGATCGCGGCCCAGCCCCGGCAATGTCGCCAACGGTACCGATCTGGTGCGCGACGACCGCAACGCCGTGAGACGATCGCCTCGGGCTATGCGCTCGCCAACATCAAGGTCGACACGCTGGACGTCGTCGCCGGCGGGCGGGTCGAGCATCGCGACACCTATAATCACTTCTGGTCCGACGATGGCGGCAAGAGCGGCTTCGACAGCACCACGCGCGGCTATACCGTATTCCTCCCGAGCGTGACCGCCAATTGGCGCCCCGACGACGAGCACGTCTATCGCGCGGCATTGTGGACCGGCTATTCGCCGCCGGAATATGGCTATCTCTCCAGCGGGCAGTCGATCGGGCGCGATCGGGTCACCAAGGAGATCCTGTCGATCAGCCGCGGCAATCCGGACCTGAAGCCGGCGGGGGCGAACAATGCGGACATATCCCTGGAATGGTATCCGGACGCGTTGAGCCAGCTCTCGCTCGCCGGCTATTACAAGCATATCCGCAACTTCATCTTCACCAACGGTAACCAGATCGAGGCGCCGACCCGCAACAGCACGATCGAGATCACCCGGCCGCAAAATGGCAAGACCGCCGAGGTTTATGGGGTCGAACTGGGTGTCATCAAGCAGTTGCAGGGTCTGACCGCACCGTTCGACGGTTTCGGTCTGGAGGGCAATCCGACGGTGCAGCATAGCGCGGCGGATAGCGGCCTAGCCTATCGCAACGGCGCGAAGATCCGGTTCGTGAACACGCCGCACCTGCTTTACAATGCGGCGATCACCTATCATAAATATGGCGTGCAAAGGAATCTGTCGTACAATTATCGTGGCAAATATATCGATGATCTGCGCTACAATGCTGTCGATAAATGGGTGCAGCACAATCGTAGCGTCGATTTCTACTCTTGTTACAATACAACCGGCAGAATCTCGGTCGATTTCGATGTGACGAACCTGTTGAACGACTGGCTCTATTACACCACGAGGGGCGACAATCCGAGCTGTCAGAAGGATTATATGGAGCCGGGCCGTACTTTAGCATGACCTTCTGATCCGCCGATGCGGACCGGTGCGGGGGCGGCGTTCGCGCGTCGCCCCCGCACCGGTCCGGGCCGATCCCCTGCTTGAGGGGCCTGCCTCGGCGTGGGAGTGCTTGACGGGCCCGCGCGCGCACTGCCAAGCGGACGGCTTGCCTGTTCGCACAAGGACGTACCGGTTGATGCCCTCCGAAATTTCGCTGCCAGGTGCCGCGCGGTTCGGACGACCGCCCGCATTACCTCGCGCTGCGCGACCAGATCGTCAGCGCGATCGATCTCGGCAAGCTTCCGGCCGGTGCGCGGCTTCCGTCCGAACGCCAGATGCAGACCGATACCGGCACGGCGCGCGGCACCATCCGCGAAGCCCTTTCTCAACTCGAAGCCGAAGGGATGATCTACCGCCGCGACCGCAGCGGCTGGTATGTGTCGCCGCCGCCAGTAGCCTATGATCTGACGCGCTGGGCGGCGTTCATGACCTATGTCGTCGAACAGCGGCAAGTGCCGACCACCGAGACGCTGGCGACGGAAAGCGTCGCCGCCCCCTCGACGGTGGCCGACATCTTCCGCCGCGCCCCCCGGCACACCGCTGCACCTGCTGACGCGTCGCCGCTCGATCGACGGGCGGGCGGCGCTGATCGAACGGATCATGGTCGATCTCGCGCTCGCGCCGGGACTGGGAACGCGTGATCTCAACGGCTCGCTCACCCAGATCCTCACCACGCAATATGGCCTGAAGGCGGCGCGCAACCGCGTCGACTTCCGGCCCTGCAAGCTGACATCGGAGGTCGCGGTGATGCTAGGGGTGAAAACCGGAACACCGGGGCTGCTGGTGGTCCGCACCAGTTTTGCGGACAATGGCGCGGTGGTGGAATATGATCGCGAATATTGGCGGCACGATGCGATCCGCATCCATGTCGACCTTCAGGTCCGCGCATGACTCCCTGCGATCGCGATCATCCTGGCCAGTGCGGCCACGCCTCGCCGCTACTGATGACGCATTTGATGGACGGCGGGTCCCCCGACTCTAACGGATCTTTAGCGGAATCGTGTTAGTCGCATCTTTCGGGAGGAAAATGGCGTTGCTGCGACGGACCTCACGCGAACAGGTACGGCTCGGCGTGTTCATCCATGCAGTTTAGGGGTCGTGGATCGATCACCCCTTCTGGTTGCCATGCTTCCCGTTGACTCATGCGAGCGATCTCGATCGTGTCCTCCGCAGTTCCGTGACCGGGGTCATCATTGATCAAAGCCGCGGCGCGTACATCGGCTTGGCATTCACCCCGATCGGCATAGCCATCGTGCACTATGCCTATGCCAAGATCCCCCTTGTCGCGCCTGCGGACCGAAATGTTGGATAGTCCGGCGGACAAGGTGGCCGAGGCGCACCGGACGCTCGATTTCGTCGATCGCGCGTGGGTCGGGGTGCCCAACGCGCCTTATGCGGCCCGTCTGTGCGACAGCGCCGCACGGATCCGCGCGAAGGGGCCGCATGCCCTCCTGCTCGACGATCTGGGTGTCGAGCGCGACCCCTGCTACCTGCTCCAGTTCGCCGGCTGGGCGGCCGAGCATGACCTGCGTTATCTGGGCGATGTGGAGTTCGGCTCGATGCTGTTGAAAATCCTGCCGCCCGCCTCCGCGTGAACTGGCGACGACGAAGCTCGATCAGCTTCGAACCGAGTAGATAATCGATTATGTCATCAATCGTTCCTTCCGTTCGAGCCTGCTGGTCGGTTCCGGGTTGGCGACGGGCCCCGGCCTCGATGTTGGTGCCATCCGCACATTCCCTCTCGCCCCCGCCTTGCGCCACGTGCCATCCGCCAAAGTCGCACTGGATGTAGCGCGGTATCGCAGTGCCCATGGTGATCCGTTGACCCTGCGCGGCGTGACGCTGGTGACGTTCATGCGCGCGTTGATGGCCCTGCCCGATGCCTTCTCCCCTTATCCCGCGGTGCTGGCCGCCGCGGAGGCCCTCGCCGGACGCCCTTCCCCGCCCCGGAGGAAGCCCGTCTGCTCGAGGATCTCCTGCCCCTCTATGGCCGCCAGCAAATCGCGCTGTCCGCACAGCCGCTGGAGGCCAGGCCGGTGCCGGAGATCATCGCCCCCGACCCCGCTCAACGTCGCGCTCGCCGCGCGCCGTGGGCTGGTCGCCACGGCCCGACAGACATCGATTCGCCTGAACTCCGCGGAGCAGACGGCCTGCGGGCTGCTGTCCCGCCCCTATCCGTTCGACCTGCTTCGCGCCGCCGCCGCCGGCAAGGCCATGGGTTCGTCGCTGCGCCCCTTCCTGCAGACACTCGCCGCCGCAGGATGCCTGCTGGTCTGAAACATGCTGCGGGTTGCGGTGCTCGCGGGGTCGGCTCCGTACCCTGCACCTCGGCGGACAGTTGCGTCGCCACACCGCAAGGCTATCCGAACGTCGCGGATTGACGGCGCGCACCGCATCGGGTTCGTACCGGAAAACAAGGCGTTGCGAGGACAGGATGGTGTACCCGATGGATCGACGTGCGATGCTCGCGGGCGCGGCTGTGGGCGGCGTGGCGCTTGCCGCCCCCGGCGCGCGGGCGCAATCCGGACCTCCGGCGACATCGCCCGAAATCTATGAGCTTCGGACCTATCATCTGGTCCATGGCCCGATGAAGGAGCGTCTGGACGCCTATCTCCGAAACGCCTTCATCCCCGCCGCGCGCCGTGCCGGTTGCGGACCCGTGGGGGTGTTTACGGTAGCGATCGGTCCCGGCAGCCCGACCGCCCACGTTCTCATTCCCCACCGCTCGATCGCGGATTTCGTGGCCCTGGCTGACAAGCTGGCCGCCGATCCGGACTATGCGAAGGCCGCCGCGCCATTCCACAATGCCACGCCGGAAGCACCGCCCTATACCGCTCTGGACGTGAAGCTGATGCGCGCCTTCCCGCACTTTCCCCGCGTCGAGCTTCCCAATCCAGCAGGCGACAGCACGGCCCGCATCTTGGAACTGAGAACCTATTTCAGCCATGGCGACATGGCGGGAAGGACGAAGATCGCCATGTTCGACACCGGAGGGGAAATCGAGATCTTCCGCCGCACCGGTCTGAAGCCGGTCTTCTTCGCGCAGGATCTGACCGGCCATCGCCTGCCGAGCCTGACCTACATGCTCGCCTTTCCGGATCTGGCGACGCGTGATCGAAACTGGGGCTTGTTCGGCAAGGATCCGGCGTGGCGGAAACTGATCGGGACGCCGGGCCTCACCGATCCGGAAATCACCACGGGGATCGACAATCAGATCCTCAGCCCGACACCCTATTCGCAGATCTGACCATTCCGACCCGCCGGCGCGATGCTCCGGATTGCGGCAGGCGATGACCGGAGAGACCATCCTGTTCGCGCTCAACAGGTAAAGCCCCCCCCGACCGCGCGGCCTAGCCGGCCCGCCGCCATTCTCGATACCCCATGACTGCAAGCCCGATCATCGCCGCATAAAGCCCGGCGGTGAGCATCAGCCCCTTGAAGATGAACATGCCGACATAGGCGGCGTCCACCACGATCCAGAGCAGCCAGTTTTCGCGGTGGCGGCGCGCGGTCCAATATTGCGCGACGACGCTGAAGCTGCTGAGCGTCGCGTCCATCCACGGCACCGCCGCATCGGTGTGATGACTGGTGAACCATCCGATCGCAATCGCACCGACCGCACCGACCGCCAGCCCTGCCGCCGCCCGCCGACGCGGCAAAGGGACGACGGCCACCCTGCCCGTCTCGCGGCTGCCACGGCTCCAGACAACCCAGCCATAGAGGATGCCGATGCCGAACACCGCCTGCAACACCATGTCCGCATAAAGCCGCACGTCGAGGAACAGCTTGAAATACAGCGCGCAGGCCAAGAGGTTCAGCGGCCAGCACAGCATGTTCCGCCGCGCCGTCAACCGGATCGCCAGAAAGCTGATGACCACCGCCGCGATTTCTAGCCACGACATCAGCCGCCCCCGCCGACACGCGCGAGAAAGTCCCGCCCCGCCGCCGAAAAGAACCATTCGGCATGGCCCAGCAGATACCCGTCCCACGCCAGCGATGCCGCATCGGCATCACCCACGACGCCAACGAAATAGTCGATTTCGGACAAGGCGAATTCGATATGCACCAAGGGCAACAGCCGAAGCACCGTCTCGATCATGGCCAGCCCCGGCGGATCGATCGTCGCATAGCCCGCAATTACGGACAGCGCCGCGTCCGGATCGGCGATGGCATCGTCCTGCCCCTTGCCCAGTTGCAGCCACGCAAAGGCGGTCCGTTCGATCGCGATCGCCAGATCATGCGCCGCGCAGGTCCGGTCGGCCAGTCCGAAGTCGAACACGGTCTCCACCGTCCCATCGGCGGCCCAGAGAAGGTTGGACGGATGCCAGTCATTATGCGTCCACAGCGGAGCCTGATCCGCGATGCGCCGCGCCAGACCATCGCCTGCCGCCGCGAACAGCGCAGACAGCCGACTCCGCCACGGCCGGCCCGTCAGGAACGCCGCCAGTGCCGGACGCGCCGCGACATAGGCCTCGGCAGCGGCTATCGGATCCGCAGCGGACAGGATGCCGAAGCTGGCAACCAGCGGCTGCACGCCCCGCGCCGGCGCGTCATATCCGCGCGACGCCCGGTGCACCTGTGCGAGCGCAACGCCGGCGGCACGGGCATGTCCGTCCGATCGAAACGGCGTCCATGACGGCCGGTCGCGATACAGATCGTCCCCCGCCCCCCGGTGATGCAGTTCATAACTCCATTCCCCCAAAGCGACCGCACTCGCCCCCTCGGCCGCGCGCAGCACTTCGGGCACCTTGATTCCCGCCGCGGCGAGATGGGCCATGAACTGATGTTCCTCCCCCAATCCCGTCACAGTGCGCACGCGGCAATCATGCCGCTTCAGGAGGAACGCGCCCTGCGTCGTCTCGATCAGCGTCGCGGCAGAAAAGGGACGGGGCGAGTGCCAGCGCAACGCCTCGATCCGCCCGGCCGCCGGGAACCGCGCCAGCACCGCCGCCGCTTCATCGGCCGTGATGGCGGGCCAGGTCGGCACCTCCATGGCCAGTCCCATGCCATGCACGCGGTGGCCGGTGGACGGATCGCCAGCATCGCTCACATTCAGAAACCGCGCGAAACCGTCGCGACGACCGCCGCGCCGCTACCGACATAATATGCGGGTGCCGCCCCCGGAATGATCGCACCGCCCCGTCCCGGCGTGTCGCGCGCATGGGTGGTCACCGCCTGAACGCCCGCCAGCACATGCGGGTCGGTCACGTTGATCGCGTTCAGGCGCAGGTCGGTCCGCTTGCCGCCGAACCAGTCGGCAAGGTGGACACCGACCGACACGTCCAGCGTCGCATAGCCCTTGATGCTTTCGTCATTCATGAAGGTCGCATATTGGCGGCCGACATATTTGCCCGCGATGCTGCCGAACAGGCGGCCATCATCATAGGTGCCGCCGCCGCCGATTTGCAGCCTCGGGCTGGACACGGCGCGCTTGCCCCGCGTCGGCAGAAAATCCCCGCCGACCGGCAGATCGTCGTCGATCCGCGCGCGCAGATATTCGCCCGAAACATAGACGCTGACGCCCTGCGCGGGACGATAATCGATCTCGGCATCGATCCCGTAGGAGGTCTGCCCCCCGGCATTCAGCGTCGAATTGACCTGCGCGCCGCCCACGTCGATCACAGTCGCCAACTGCCGGTTGCGGAACTTGTAATGGAAGGCGGTGACCGATGCCGACAGGTTCGGCCCGATATAGCGATAGCCCAATTCCTCCGACACCGAATATTCGTTCTTCAACGCATCGGTGCCGCGCGTCGCCACGACGCCGCCTTCATAACTGTCATAGAGCGTGAACTCGTTGGGGGTCCGGAAATTGGTCGTGATGTTCGCGAACAGCTGCTGACGATCATCGACCCTGTAATGCACCGCAGCACGCGGCAGCGCGGCGAAGCTGTCGCTGCGGACGCGGGTCTGCGGCCCCGGCAGATAGTTGCGGCCATTGCGCAGCAGATTGACGCCCTTGAACCCGGCAACGACCGTCAGGCGCGGGCCGACCGCGATGCTGTCGGCCACGAACGCGCTCTTCGTCACGGTGACGGTGCGCTGATTTTCATAGGCGATCAGGCGACCGTCCGCGCTGCGGATCGCCTTGCGGCGATATCCCCACAGGTCGGCCGGACGCCCGTCGGCATCGATCGCGGTATAAGTCTGCGCAACCCGGTCCGTGCCATAATCGAACCACAGCCCCGCCGTGATCCGATGCACGCCGGCCTGCACTGTCAGCTTGCTGACATTGCCGCTGCGCATCTGGTCACCCGTATAATTGCCCAGTACCGTCGCCACGCCGTCCACCGCACCGGGCAGCGCGATCGGCTCGGCCACGGCCTCGTTGCCGATGAAGTTGCCCGTGGTGGCGAGCTGGGTGCCATAAGGCGAATTGCCATAGCCGAACTGGAGATAGGTGGTGCTGTCGAGCGTCAGGCGATCGCCCAGCGTCAGATGCACCGGAGCGGACGCATAGAGATTGCGGAACGGCGCCCGGTACAGCCGCCAGTAATTCGTACTGCCGGGCGTATAGCGCGCGTCATAGTTGAACTTGCGGCCCTTGGCCTGCCAGTCGGCAAGCGTCGGGCTGGGATAGCTCGCCGAATTGGCGTCGTTATAGGAGAGCGCCAGACTGGCGCGGTTGCCGTCGCCCCATTCGCGCAGCAGCTTCGCATCGACATGCTGGCGCGTATCATGCCCCGCGCCGCGCCAATTATTCGCACGGGTGCTGGAATAGGACAGGAACGCCTTGAGACCGGTGGATGCAATCGCCCCGGTATCGACCCGAACGAAAACACGGCGCAGATCATAGGCCCCAAGCGAGAGATCGACGAGCGCCTGCCGACGCGCCTTCGGATCGTCCAGCGTCAGCGACAGCAGCCCCCCCGCCCCGCCGACCGTCGGTGAATCGATGTCCACCGATCCCTGCGCAAGCGCGATCTGCCGGACGTTTCCGGGATCCGCGAACTGCGACGGATAGGCATAATAATAGCCGATATCATTTTGCGGCGCGCCCTCCAGCACCACGCCGATCTCGTCCTGCCCCAGACCGCGCAACGTCAGGCTCGAACTCGTCGACAGGCCATAAGGGTCGCTGGACGACACATTCGCACCGGGCAACAGATTGACCAGCTGAAACGAATTGAGCGTCGGGGCCTGCTTGACGATGAAGTCGCTGGAGATCGCGCTTACCGCTTTCGGCTCGGTCTGATCGGGCAGCAGCCCCGCCGGATCGCGACGGCCAATCACCCGGATGTCCGCCTGATCGGCGTTCACCGGTTGCGCCGACGCCGCAACGGGGAGCGTCAGGCAGGTCGCGGACAACAGCGCCAGGCCGTACCGGGTCATCCGTCCATCAGGTGCATTCACAACCGGCATCGTCTCGGGTCCACTCCACATGGAGGGACGACGGACACACCGCCAACCCTCCCTACGCCGGTATCAGCCGGATCAGGTTCAGCGGGTCAGGGGCTGTTGCCCCCCTCTCAGCCGCACATCAGCGGCCCCCCGGGGATGGCGTCGTCTAGGCGGTTCCGCCGTGCGTGCAAATGCTTATCGCGGCGGACGCGACGGCAGGACGATTCGGAACAGCGTCGCCGCCCCGGATTGCAACGTCAACGTGCCGCCATGCGCCAGCGCGATCTGGCGGGCGAGGCTGAGGCCGACACCGGTGCCGTCGGCCTTGGTGGTATGAAAAGGGCGGAAGATCCGCGCCACGTCCTCCGGAGCCACGCCCGCGCCGCTGTCCGAAACGTCGATCCTCAGCCCCTGTTCGGCGACATGCAGGCGCAACCCGACCTGCGGGACGCGCGCGCCGGTTACGGCTTCGGCGGCATTCTGGAGCAGCGCCCACACCGCCTGATTCACCTGATCGCGATCGAGTACCCATTCCCCGTCGTCGGCGTCGACCGATAATGCCACGTCCGGCCAGCGCCCCATGAACAACCGCGCAAGATCGTCCGCCATCTCGCCCAGCCGCACCGGTTGCGGCACCGGTTCGGGCAAGCGGGCCAGCGCGCGATAGGCTTCGGTAAAGCGTTGCAGCCCCTCGGCGCGCCGCGCCAGCGTCCCCAAGATCTCGCGCAGCAAGCCCGGATCGATGTCGGCCCGTGCGACCGCCGCCGCACCGCTTTCCGCCAGCGACACGATCGGCGCGAGGCCGTTGAGCAACTCATGCCCCAGCACCTGGATCAGATCGGCGGTGGCCCGCGCCTCCGCGGTGCGTTCCTCCTGCTCGATGTCGATCAGCGCCGCCACACCGCGACCATCGGGCATGGCGACACGATCGACCCGCCAGCTTCGTCCCTCATGGCGCAAATGCGTGATGGCGGGTTCGGCCAGCCCGGCCGGCAAGGGCAGGATGCGGTCGTCGGTCGCGAACAGACGGCGCGCGCTGCGGTTGAGCGCACGCGCGGCGGCGCGGTCGATGCCGACCAGCGGTGTCGGCGCGGCGTCGAGCAGGACGCGCAGCACCATCGCATCGGCGTCGTCCCGACCGGCGGCGGCCGGCTGCCGGATGTCGCGGGGGCGCACCACCGCCCACCAGAGCAGCGCACACAGCCAGACTGCGACGAGCATCGCCCCGGTCAGCGCCCCCCACATCCCGCTCTGCCACGCACGCACCCCGGCGATGCCGCACGCGACGAGGCCAAGCCCCGCCATGATCGCCGGCCATCCCCGCCTAAAGCCCATAACGCGCCATCCGCCGGTACAGCGCACCACGGCTCAGCCCCAGGGCCGTTGCCGCATGGGTGACATTATGACGATGCTCACGCAGCGCCGCTTCGATCATCGCCTTCTCCGCATCGGTCAGGTCGAACGCCATATCGGCGGCAGGCGGGGCGGCACCGACCGGCCGAACCGGCACCACCGGCGTGGCGAGCGCGGCCGCGTCGACGATCCCGTCATCCGACAGCACCACCGCCCGTTCGATCGCCAGCGCCAGCCCCCGCGCCTCGTCGGGCCAGATCGCGCTCCGGATCGCCGCTTCCGCCGCCTCCGTCAGCCGCGCCCCCGGTTGTCCGAAACGCACCCCCGCAACCCGTATGAAGTGGCGCGCCAGCAGCACGGCGTCGTCGGGCCGACCGACGAGCGACGGCACCGCAATCTCCACGGTCGCCAGCCGCCGCCGCAACGCGGGTGCAAGCGCCGCGACGTCGTCGGCAATCGCGATGCAACGCAGCCCGACCGGAATCCGGTCGAGCAAACGCATTTGCGCCACCGGATCCAGCCGATCGGGATGCCGCAAGATGAGGGTCGTCGCGGCCTCCTCCAGCCTGCTCCACGCCCCTTCGTCGCGCAGGTCGATCCGCAGCGGGGCAACGCCCGCATGTCCGGACGCGGCATGGATGGACAGCGCGGTCAGCATCCGGCCGCTCCCGGACGGGCCGGTGACCGTAACCCCGGCGGAGGTCGGGCCGACCCGGCGGATCATGGCGCGCAACGCCTGCATCGCCGCACTGTCGCCCAGCAACCGCGCCGGCTCCGCACTCTCCGCCGCGCCTGTCGGCACCGGTCCGGCGGCGGCACCGCGCGCAATCGCGGCCTCCACCTTGGCGACCAGTTCGGCATTGCGCCACGGCTTCATCGCAAAGTCGCGCGCGCCCGCCTGCATCGCCGCCACCGCGATGCGGATCCCGCTATGCGCGGTGATGACGACGACGCAGGCGGCGGGATCGTCCGCCATGATGCGCGCCAGACAGGCCAGCCCCTGCGCACCGCTCGACTCATTGGGCGTGAAGTTCATGTCCAGCAGGATCGCGTCATAGCGGCGCAGCGCCAGCCGGGAAAAAGCCTCCTCCGGCCCGGTCGCGGTATCGAGCCGGTGGCCCATCATGCGAAACGCGATCTCCATCGCCGCCGCCACCGCCGGATTGTCGTCGATCAGCAGCACCGTCATCGCGCTTGACGGGCGCGCGGACCGTCCATTCATGGACACCCCGTCCGCAACCGAACGGTCGCCCGCCCCCGGATCAGATGAATATCGTTCTATCATAGCAGCTTAGGCTTTTCGACTGTTCCGGGCGACACTGATCGCATGATGACCGAACAGCCCGTACACGCAACTGCTTCTCCCGGTGCCGGCATGGATCGTCGGCTGGCGCGCCCGGCGCGACCATGGTGGCGTCGCCGCACGACGATCGCCGCCCTGATCGCCCTGCTCGCGGCGATCGCGATCTGGCGCATCCTGCCCGCCGGCGGATCGACCGATATCGCCCTGAGCGACATCGACACCGGCATGGTGGAACGCGCGCCCTTCGCCGATTATCTGCCCGTCCGCGCCACCGTCGCGCCGCGCGTCACCACCCTGGTCGGCGTGCTGTCGGGCGGTCAGGTCGAAACCCTGTCGGTGCAGGACGGCGCGATGGTCGTCGCCGGCCAGCCGCTCGCGACCCTCGCCAATCCCACGCTCAAGCTGGACGTACTGACGCGCGAGGCGCAGATCGCCAGCCAGTTGGGCGGCATCGCCGGCGAAAATCTCGGGATCGAGCGGACCAGCCTCGATCGCGCCGCGCAGATCGCGCAGGCCAATTACGATCTCATCAAGGCACGCCGCGAACTCGGCATCCGCCAGCAATTGCACGACAAGGGCTTCGTCTCCGACGCCGGCGTCAAGAGCTTCGCCGAAGAGGCCGCCTATCAGCAAAAGCGTCTTGCCCAATTGCAGTCCGGCGGCGCGAAGGAAGCACGGATCACCACGCAGCAGGGCGCGCGCCTCGACGACACGCGCGGCCGGCTCGAAAGCAATCTTGCCGCGGTCCGCGCTGGCCTCGACGCGCTCGTCATCCGCGCGCCCGCCGGCGGCCGCCTGACCAACTTCACGCTCCAGCCGGGGCAGACGCTGAAACCGGGTGATCCGGCGGGTCAGGTCGATAGCGAGGGATCGTGGAAGCTGGAGGCGGACGTCGACGAATATTATCTCGGCCGCGTCGCAGTGGGGCAGAAGGCGACGGCCAACGGCGCGCGCCTTACCGTCTCCAAGGTGTTGCCCGCCGTCAAGGATGGCCGCTTCCGCGTCGAACTGACCTTTGGCGGCGTCGCCCCGGCCGGGCTGAACCGCGGCCAGACACTCGACATCCGCATCACGCTCGGCAGCACCGCGCTTGCGCTGGTCGCTCCGGTCGGCGGCTGGCTGGATGCGGGCGGCGGCACCTCCGCCTTCGTGCTCGATACCGATGGCGCGCACGCCCGTCGCCGCCCGGTGAAGACCGGCCGCCGCAATCCCGAACAGGTCGAGATCCTCTCCGGTCTCGAACCCGGCGCGCGCATCGTCACCAGCAACACCGCGTCCGTGAAGGGCGACATCCTCAATCTCCGCTGAAGGACACTCCCATGATCCGCCTCGAAAATATTCAGCGTCGCTACGTCTCCGACGAGGTCGAGACCACCGCGCTCCACGACATCGACCTGCACGTCGAAGCGGGCGAATTCGTCGCCATCATGGGGCCGTCCGGCTGCGGCAAGTCCACGCTGCTCAACACGCTCGGCACCGTCGATCGGCCGACCGGCGGCCGCTATCTGTTCGGCGACCGCGATCTGGCCGCCATGGACGAAAAGGCATTGGCCAGGTTCCGTGGCAGCACGCTGGGCTTCGTCTTCCAGAGCTTCAACCTGATCGACGAACTGACGATCGAGGAGAATGTCGCGCTCGGCCTCGCCTACCGGAAGGAAGCGGGGGACCGCCGCGCCCGCATCGCCGCGGCGATGGACAAGGTCGGCATCGCCCACCGCGCCCGCCACTTCCCGCACCAATTGTCCGGCGGCCAGCAACAGCGCGCCGCCATCGCCCGCGCGATCGTCGGCAACCCGAAGCTGATCCTGGCCGACGAACCGACCGGCAATCTCGACACCGCCAATGGCGAGCAGGTGATGAACATCCTCGCCGGCCTGAACGCCGAAGGCGCCACCATCGTAATGGTCACCCACTCGCCCAGCCACGCCGACATGGCGAAGCGCCGCATCGACATGCTCGACGGCCGCATCGTCGCCAGCGCCCTGCGCGCGCTCTGAAGGACCGCCTTCCATGAACAGCTTCGCGCTCCTGTCGCTCTACCGATCGCTCACCCGCCACAAACTCTACGCCGCGCTCAACATCGGCGGCCTGGCGGTCGGCATCGCGGTGTTCCTCGTGCTCAGCCTCTATGCCCGGTTCGAGACGAGCTATGAGAAATGGCTGCCTCGGCACGACCAGATCTACCTTGTGGAAACCGTGTGGAAGCTGCCCGACAATCCCTATAACGGCCCCACCGACGAGACGATGGGCGGCCTGCTCGACCAGATGCGGCAGGATTTTCCGGTGGTCGGCACCCGGCTGAGCGGCGGCAAGGGTGGTGGCAGCGTGATCCAGGGCGGCATCGCCGTGCGCGAGGACGTCGCGCAGGTCGATCCCGGCTTCTTCGACGTCTTCGATCTGCCGATGGTCAGCGGAAACGGCCGTCAGGGGCTTTCCACGCCGACCAGCGCACTCATCAGCGAAACACTCGCGCGCAAATATTTCGGCAGCAGCGATCCGGTCGGCCAGTCGCTCACCATCGATGCCTTCGCGCCGCAACGCTATCGCATCACCGGCGTGTTCCGCGATCTGCCGACCAACACCGACCAGCAATTCACGATTCTGGTCCCGCTGCCACGCACTGCGCCCAATCCCCAATGGACGCATTGGGGCAGTACGGCGCTGAGCACCTATCTCCGCTTCACGACGCCCGCCGCCGCGCGCGCGTTCGAACAGAAAATGCCTGCCTTCATCCGGCGTCATGTCGGCAATGATATGAATCCGGCGGAGGTGGGCATCGCGCTGATGCCGCTGGCGCAGGTGCATCTTGGTCTGGATACCGGGGACGGCGCACGGCTGACGGTCATCACACTGGGCCTTGTCGGCCTGTTGACGCTGCTCATCGCGATCGTGAACTATGTCAATCTCGCCACCGCCCGCAGCGGCCTGCGCGCGCGTGAAGTCGCGATGCGCAAGGTGCTGGGTGCGGATCGCGGCGCGCTGATCCGCCAGTTTCTGGGGGAAGCGGTGCTGACGGTCGCGCTTGCCGCGCTGTTCGGCCTGATCCTCGCCGAACTGGGGCTGCCGCTGGTCAATGCGGCCGGCGGGCTGTCGCTCGGCATTCCCTATCTGACGGTCGTCCCCGCGCTGGTCGCGCTGGCGGTCGTTACCGGTATCGCGTCGGGCTTCTATCCTGCGATCATGCTGGCCCGCTTCCCGGCCGCCTCCGTCCTTGCCTCGGCGCGATCGCCCGGCGGTGGACGCGCGGGAACGCGAACACGCGAAGCGCTCGTCGTCTTCCAGTTCGGCCTCGCCATCGCGTTCATGATCGGCACGGCAGTGCTGTTCGCGCAGACCCGTCACGTCCGCGCCTCCGATCTCGGCTTTCAGCGGCAGGGCCTCCTGATCGTCCGCGGCCTGGGGAACGAGCAGATCGGCCCTGCCCGCGCCCGGGCCATCATCACCGCCTTCCGCGCCTTGCCGGGCGTCACTGCGGTGGGCGTCGCCAACAATGACGCCGGCGGCAGCGGCAGCGAGAGCAGCGACAACGTGCCGATCCCGGGCGTCGCCGGGGACGGCCCGATGCTGAACTGGGTGGATACCGGCCCCGGCTTCTTCCCCGCCCACAATGTCCGCCCCATCGCCGGCCGCCTGTTCGACGATGCGCATCGCGCCGACGACAACAGCAAGAAGGCGAAGGGCGCCGCATCGAACATCATCCTCAACCATAAGGCGTTGGGCGTGCTCGGCTTCCGCAACCCGCAGGATGCGATCGGCAAGACCGTCGGCGGCGACCGCCCGCGCACGATCATCGGCGTAATTCCCGATCTGCGCTTCAAATCGCCGCGCGCTCCGATCATGCCGAGCTATTATTATTACACGACGGAAGCGCCCGCTTATGTGACGGTGGCGTCGTTGCGGGTGCAAGGCGATCCCCGCGCCATGCTCGCAAAGGTTCAGGCCATCTGGCAGCGGATGGCGCCTCAGCTACCGTTCGCGGGCGACAGCGCGGACAGGCGGCTCGATTATTTTTACGAAGCCGACGATCGCGCCGCACGTCTCTTCGGCATCGGCGCGGGCCTTGCCGTGCTGATCGGCTGCGTCGGTCTCTGGGGCCTCGCCTCGTTCAACACCGCCCGCCGGATGAAGGAGATCGGCATCCGCAAGACGCTGGGCGCGTCGTCCGCCGATATCGTCAAGCTGCTGGTCGGGCAATTCCTCCGTCCGGTGCTGATCGCCAACCTCTTCGCCTGGCCGCTCGCTTATGCCGCGATGCGGACATGGCTGGCGGGGTTCGACGACCGGATCACGCTGTCGCCGCTCTACTTCATCGCGGCGAGCCTGCTGGCGATCGTCATCGCCGTGCTGACTGTCCTCGGCCAGTCGCTCCGCGCCAGCCGCGCGGCCCCCGCCTGGGCGTTGCGCCATGAATAGGTGGATCGCGGCGGCCGCCATGCTCTGCGTCGCCGCGCCGGCATCGGCGGAAACGCTGGGCGACGCGATCCTGCAAGCCTATGCCACCAACCCGCAGCTTGCGGCGGCGAAAGCCCGGCAGGAAGCGCTGGCGGAGACGCCCGAACAGGCGCGGGCGCGCAGTCGTCCGACGCTCTCCCTCGGTGCGGACGGGGGCTATGACAAGCTCGGCTATGGCCGCGCCGGATCGGCGTCGCTCGGTGCCGCGCTACCGATCTGGACGGGCGGACGGGTACGATCCGCAACCCGCGCCGCCAGTGCCGACGTCGCGGCGGGCGCGGAAGGGCTGCGCGATACCGAGGCCGCGATCCTGCAAACCGTGGTGTCCGCCTATGCCGACCTGCTCTACAACCAACAGGCGGTCGAGGTCGCCCGCGTCGGCATCCAGCGGCTGGACGATCAGGTGGCGGAGGCGCGCGCACGCTTCGCACTGGGGCAGGCGACGCGCACCGACGTGGCGCAGCTCGAGGCGCAGCGTGCGAGCGTGGTCGCCAACCTCGCCGATGCGGAAGGCGCGCTGGCCAGCGCCGCGGCGACCTATCGCGCCGTCGTCGGTCAGGACGCGGGGGCGCTCTCGTCGCAAATCACGCCCCCTGCACTGTTGCCGCCGGATCGCGACGCCGCGCGACAGGCAGCGACCGCCGACAACCCCCTGCTCGCCCAGCAACGCCGCGTCGTCGATGCGGCGGTGGCGCGGATCGGGCAGGCCCGCGCCGAACGCGCACCCTCGGTCGATCTGGCCGGCAGCTATGGCAGGGGCGCCCGATGGGCGGACGGCGACCTGCGTGGTTATGATGCGCGGGCGTCGGTCGGCGTGTCGTTGCGGATGCCGCTCCTGACCGGCGGCCTCATCCCGTCGCGCATCCGGCAGGCCGAAGCCGCCAGCCGCGCCGAACGCTTCCAGGCCGATGCCGCCGAACGCGAAGCTGTCCGCGCCGCCGACGCCGCCTGGGCGTCGCTGACGTCCGCGCAAATGCGGCTGAAGGCGAATGTCGACGGCCTCGCTGCCGCCGATCTGGCGCTGGCCGGGGTTCGCGCCGAATATGGTTTCGGGTTGCGATCGACGATCGACATCCTCGTCGCCGACCAGAGCTTCCGCAGCGCCCAACTCGCGGTCGCCGCCGCCCGCGCCGACGTCCTCGTCGCACAGGCCGCGCTGTTGCGGGCAACAGGCCGGCTCGATCGCAGCGCCTATGCGGGGTGAGCGCGGACTTCGCCCCAGTCCCGCTCCGGCATCGCTCGAATTGCCCGCTCGACCGACGATAAAGCCATGCTACATCATCAGAAAATATCGAGGGAGCGGAGATGCGAAGGATCGTTGCGGCTATGGTCCTGCTGGCCGTCCCGTCGATCGCGGCCACCGGGGACGCGCCGGTCGACGCACCGCCCACCCCCATGGCGACGTCACGGGGAACGCTGGCCGGACCGTTCGCGCTACGCTCGCATGTCTATCCGGGGACGGTACGGCGTTACTGGGTCTATGTGCCGGCCGGCTATGATCCCGCCCGCCCGCCGAACCTGTTGCTGTTCCAGGACGGCCAGCGCGCGACCAATCCCACCGGGACGTTGCGGATCCCCGCACTCCTCGACCGGCTGATCGCGGAAGGGGCCATTCCGCCGACCCTCGGCATTTTCGTCACGCCGGGGCATCGCGCGGCGGTGTATCCCGAGACGCTCGGCATGGACAATCCGGACCACCGCGCGGAAGAATATGACGCCCTGTCCGACGACTATGCCCGGATGACCTTGCAGGAACTGCTACCCGCCGTCGCGAAACAATGGCGGTTCGCCGCCTCCCCGGCGCGACGCGCGATCGGCGGCACGTCCAGCGGCGCGATCGCGTCCTGGACAATCGCCTGGCGGCATCCGGAGGCGTTCGGCAATGTCATCAGCTTCATCGGCAGCTACACGTCCATCGGCCTCAAGCTCGGCCCGGACGGCACCCCGCGCACGTTCGGCGGCGACCTCTATCCGGGGATCATCCGCAAAAGTCCGATCCGGCCGCTGCGCGTCTTCCTGCAGGATGGAAGCGGCGATCTGGACAATGTGCATGGCAACTGGTTTCTGGCCAACCAGCAAATGGCGAAGAGCCTTCGATGGGCGAACGCGCAGGCCGACGCGGAACACCGCCCGGGACCGCGTTATGACGTCAACACGGTCTGGACCACCGGCGGCCACACGGACGCGGATGGCGCGGCGCTCCTTCCGGACGCACTGCGATGGATATGGCGCGATCAGCTCTCGACCACCGGCGCACTCCCATCGGATCGCGGCCACGCAACGGTGAACGCATCAAGCCATTGAAACGCTTGGCCTGCCAAGCGTTAACACCCAATAGCTCGCTCAGGAGGCACCATGCCGTTCGAATCCCCCTACGTCGCCGCCCCCGGCCGATATGACAGCGGAATGCCCTATCGCCACACCGGCCGCAGCGGGCTGAAACTCCCGGCGATCAGTCTCGGACTATGGCAGAATTTCGGCGGGAATGACGTCTTCGAAACGGGACGCGCCATCCTGCGCCGGGCATTTGATCGCGGCGTGACCCATTTCGATCTCGCCAATAATTATGGTCCGCCCTACGGATCCGCCGAAGAGAATTTCGAGCGCGTGCTGGCCACCGATTTCAAGACCCATCGTGACGAACTCATCATCTCGACCAAGGCCGGCTGGGACATGTGGCCCGGACCCTATGGCGATATCGGTTCGTCGAAAAAATATCTGATCGCCAGTTGCGACCAGAGCCTCAAGCGCATGGGTCTCGACTATGTCGATATCTTCTATTCGCACCGCGTGGATCCCGCGACCCCGCTGGAGGAAACGATGGGCGCGCTCGTCCAGCTCCACCGGCAGGGCAAGGCGCTCTATATCGGCCTTTCCTCCTACGAACCGGGGCTGACGCGCCGCGCCGCCGCGATCCTGGCCGAAGAGAAGGTGCCGCTGTTCATCCATCAGCCCAGCTATTCGATTCTAAACCGCTGGGTCGAAAAGGAACTGCTCGCCACGCTGGAGGAACTCGGCACCGGCTGCATCGCCTTCTCGCCGCTCGCCCAGGGGATGCTGACGAACAAATATCTGAACGGCGTGCCCGACGATGCCCGCGCCAGCCGCGGCGGATCGCTGTCGCAAACCATGCTCACCGATCAGAACCTCACTGCGATCCGCGCGCTGGACGCCATTGCGAGCAAGCGCGGCCAGACGCTGGCGCAGATGGCGATCGCCTGGGTGTTGCGCGACCCGCGCGTCACCTCGGCGCTGATCGGCGCACGCACCGTCGAACAGCTCGACGACTCCCTCGACGCGATCAACCGCCTCGATTTTTCCGCCGACGAACGCGCCGCGATCGACAAGGCCGCCGAAGATGGCGGCATCAACCTCTGGGCGGAATCATCGGACATTGCGGACCTGCCCGCCGCACAGGGCCGGCCCGCCTGACAAACCGCCTTCCGCACGTACATTCCCGTCGCCCGGCTCACATCCGGGCGGCGGGAAACAGCCCCGGCGCAACGCTGATCCAGAGGCGTCACGCCGCCGGCTGCAACCATCCATGCATCGCCAGCCAGCGCGTGAACGCGTCGAACCAGCCGGTGCTGGTCGTCGGCTTCTGATACATCCCGAAGCCATGGCCACCCTGTTCGAACAGGTGAAATTCGACCGGCCGCTTCGCCGCGCGCCAGCGTTCGATCAGGCCGAAGCCGCCATTCCCGAAAAAAGGATCGTCCGCCGCGAGCGCGACGAACAAGGGCGGCGCATCCCCCGGCACCGGGACGGCGGCCAGCGGACCATAAATATTGCCGATGAAGGCGGGCCTGGCATCGCCACCCGCCAGCGCAGTGGTCATCGTCAGCATCGCGCCCGCCGAAAAGCCGATCATGCCGATCCGGGCGGGATCGACCCGCCACTCGCCTGCCCGCTGCCGGACCAGAGCGAAGGCGGCGCGGGCATCGGCGATCTGCGGCGCAAGTTGCGCGGTCATCGCCTGCGGATCGGGGCGGGGCGGCCGCGCGCCGGGGCCGAACATCGCCGCCATCGATCGTTCGAAGCCGGGCATATCCTGCGGCGTCGGATTCAGGCGATATTTCAGCACGAACGCCGCGACGCCCTGCGCCGCCAGCGCGCGGGCGACATCCCAGCCCTCATTCTGCATCGACAGCGTCCGGAAGCCGCCGCCCGGCGCCACGATCACCGCCGTGCCGTTCGATCTGGCGGGATCCGGCAGGAAAGGCGTCAACGTCGCGACGGTGACATTGCGCGTAAAGACGCTGTCATACTGCCGATGCCATGCTTCCGGTGCGCTGTTCCCTGGCAACCGGCCCGTCCCGAGCGGGATCGCACCCGGTTGGGCAGGCACCGCCATCGGCGTCATCCGGTCGTCCTGCGCCTGCACCGGCATCGCGACACCCAGCAAAGCGACCACCACCGCCGGCAGTCGCATCATCTTTCCCGAAACCGGCCATTTCATGCCGGCCACTCTCGCCGCCCCGTTCAAGCGCATCGTCCCTCTCCATGCTTATTGTTTGAGCGAAGACTATCGATAGCGCTATCAGCGATCAATCCGGAATTCTGACTTCAAGAACAACCGCCGACGCCTAGTCCATTCATGTCAGACAATATTCATGCAAATTCCGACTGGCGGCGATGGATGTTAGCGCTATAGTTGCCTTCAACGATGCGATCGAAATCGCACGCGACAGGGAAAGAGGATGGATATGGCGCGATACGCGACAGGCTGGCTGATGGCCGCGCTGCTGGCCGGCACGGCCACCACGACAACCGCACGGACGACGGCGCCGACACCGCCCCCGATGACGCTGGGCAAGGCCGGCTATTATGAAGCGCCCGCCGCCAACGTCCTCGTCTTTTCCAACTGGTATGACGGCCTGTTCGCGGATTCGAAGATCAGCGGCGTGGAAATCATCCAGCAGGGCACCCGCATCGCAACCAATGGCGATGTCCGCCTTTCCTCCACCCCGGGCCAATGGGATGCGATCGGGCGGCTCGTCGACCGGACGGTCGATGCGGCGACCGGGGCGATCACCGTGACGCTGGAATATCCCGATCATCACTGGCGCTACCGCATCCGCTCCGAACCGCGCGGTGGCGCGGTCAAGGTGTCGGTGATCCTCGATACGCCCGTGCCGTCCGCCATCGCCGGCAAAGCAGGCTTCAATCTCGAATTCCTGCCGACCGCCTATTTCCATCACGGTTATATGGCCGACGGGCGCACGGGCACCTTCCCGCTCTACCCCGCCGATGCGATGACCGCGACGCCGACGCGCAACGCCGCCAGCGGGCGCAACGAAGGCCCCGGTGCCGAACCGACCGCGATCGCGCAGGCCAACCGCTTCGTCCTCGCCCCCGAAGATCCCGTGCGCCGCGTGACGATCGCCTCCACCGTCCCGGTGCAATTGTTCGACGGGCGCAATCAGGCGCAAAATGGCTGGTTCGTGCTGCGCTCGCTGCTGCCCGCCGGAAAGACCGGCACGGTGCTCGAATGGACGATCCAGCCGAACAGCGTTCCCGGCTGGCTGCGGCCGCCGGTCATCGCGCATTCCCAACTCGGCTACACGCCCGCGTCCGCGAAGGTCGCGACGATCGAGCTGGATCGCAACGATCGCCGCACGCTGCCGGCCCGCCTGCTCCGCATCGGTGATGACGGCCGGATGACACCCGTCAGGACCGCGCCCGCGAAGCGTTGGGGCGACTATCTGCGCTACAACTACCTCCGGTTTGATTTCAGCACCGTCCGCGAACCGGGCCTCTATGTCCTCGCTTATGGCGAAACCCGCACCGCCCCGTTCCGCATCGCCGCCGACGCCTATGCCGGGGCGTGGCACCCCACGCTCGACGTCTATTTCCCGGTCGCGATGGACCATATGTTCGTCAATGAAGGCTACCGCGTCTGGCATGGCGACGCGCATCGCGACGACGCCCGACAGGCACCGGTCAACCACGAACATATCGATCTCTATGCACAGGGGCCGACCACCGACACGCGTTTCAAGCCGGGCGAGCATATTCCCGGCCTCGCAATCGGCGGCTGGTTCGATGCCGGCGATTTCGACATCCGCACCCAGTCCCAATATCAGGTCGTCCGCACCCTGGTCGACACATGGGAAGGCTGGCACCCCACGCGGGACACGACCAGCGTCGACTGGACCCGTCGACGCACCGAAATGCATGTGCCGGACGGCACGCCCGACCTGCTCCAGCAGATCCGCCATGGCGCGCTGCAACTGATCGCGCAGTTCGACGCGGTCGGCCATGCCATTCACGGCATCGTTGAACCGGACGTCGCGCAATATACGCATCTGGGCGATGCCTCGACCAAGACCGACGGACTGGTCTACGATCCGGCGCTGACGATCGGCACGGAGAAGAACGGCCGCAGCGGCACGCCTGACGATCGCTGGGCCTTCACCACCAAGGCCTCGGCGCTCAACTATGGTTCGATCGCCGCGCTCGCCGCGACATCGCGCGCGCTGGCAGAGATGGACCCGGCCCTGTCGAAGAAGGCGCTGGGGATCGCCACGAAGATGTGGGCGGAGGAAGCGTCCCACGCGCCCGACCTTTACCAGCACGGCAACACCACCGGCGGCCCGCTCGACGCGGAACGCTTTTCCGCGGCGGTCGAATTGCTGCGCAGCACGCGCGATCCAAAATATGCGGCAGCGGTCCAGTCACTCTGGCCGGCGATCGAAAAGACGTTCCGGTTCGACCCGCGCGATGCGGTCGCCGCCATCCCCTTCATGCCGGCCGGCTACCGCGACGCCATGATCCCCGCGGTTCGCGCCTATGCCGCCGCCACCGCGAAGGACGCCGCCGCCAATCCCTTCGGCGTGCCCATCACCACCGGCGGTTGGGCCGGCAGCGGCACGGTCCTCGGCACCGCTCTCAACGCCTATGTCCTGCACAAGGCATTCCCGGAGATCATGACCGCCGATCCGGTCTTTCGCGGTCTCGAATTTCTGGTCGGCCATCATCCGGGGTCCGACATTTCGTTCGTCTCCGGCGTCGGCACGGTGTCGAAGGAAGTCGCCTACGGCAATAACCGCGCGGACTTCTCGTTCATCGCCGGCGGCGTCGTGCCGGGGGTGCTGGTCATCAAGCCCGACTTCCCCGAAAATCACGAGGACTGGCCCTATTTCTGGGGCGAGAATGAATATGTCATTCCCGAAGGCGCGATGTGGATCCAGCTCGCCCACGCCGTCCAGGATCTCGCAAGCCATTCCCGGACGCCGACAACGCGCTGAGGCAGCCCGATCGCCAGCCGTGCGGGCGCATGTGGAGTGCAGGAGGACGCCCGGGGAGCTGCGAACGCCGGAGAGCAGGGCCGGCACAATCCCCTGACGTGTCGGACGGCACGGCAGGCGGGGGAGATGTCGCCAGCTGTTCAGATCGCGCAGCAACTTGTAAATACTTCATACAACACGAATTTTACAGCAATTGAGACAAACAGTAGCAAATATTTCGCAGATTTGCTTCATCTTAAGAGTCCATCTTTTAAGCACGGCTTGATATGAAAATCCGGACGATGCTGAACTATGACGGAGCCACCCATTATCCCGTCTGATGATGTTTCGTGGCCGGAAGGCGGTCAGTGGCTTCGAAGAGCATCTGAAAAATTGATATCCTTTCTATTCGGCCGGTCCGGGCGGAATGCGGTCAGCATCACGCCCGTTCGTGATCTAGAACGATCATCCCTGAGAAAATTATATGATGACATCGGGTTGTTTCTCTTCGCGCACCGTCTGGATCTCACGCCGCTGAATTTCGGTTGCGCGCACGACTATATGAGTCGCACCGATCCTCTCATCGTGGAGGATGTCGATCGCGCAATTCAGCGGAAACGGCTGTCGAACGGCTGGGTCGAGGCCTATCTTGCGAGCCAGGACAGCCATGTCGTGACGCCCGCCATGTTGCACGACACGACCGCCCAACTCGCCGGGGAACTGGATCAGTGTCTGGATATGCTCTGGCGCTCGGCGGACCAGCAGGAAGGCTATGGCGCGGTGCTGGACAATTCTGCCGACATTGCGTCACCGGACGATCTGCTGACACACCTGCGCGGTTTGACGGTGCGGATGATGGAGCAAAACAGGCTGGCGGAGCGTGAAATCCGGATGAGTCACCAGCGCGTCGGCGAATTGCAGATCACGCTGCGCGCAGCCCGGCAGGCGTCCAAGCACGACCATCTGACCGGATTGCCGAACCGGCTCGGTTTCGAACGGTTCGTCGAGACATGGCAAGGCTCGGAGGGCGGATGCGGGGGCGTGCTGGCCATTTGCGACATCGACAATTTCAAGACGGTCAACGATCGGTTCGGACATGCGACGGGCGACAGGGTTCTCAAGAGCGTGGCCGACGCCCTGCACGCTTTGACGGAAAAGGGACATGAGGTGGCGAGAATGGGCGGCGAGGAGTTCGTGATCCTCATGCCGGGCTTGGCCCTCGAACAGGCTGCGTGCGATGTGGATCTGATCCGGCTGTCGTTGCAGGAACGCGAGTTGGTCGACATCGTGACCAGGAACCCGATCGGCACCGTGACCTTTTCCGCCGGCCTCACGGCCATCTACAAGACCGAGGCCATGGCCGCAGCCCTGCGCCGGGCAGACGCAGCGCTCTACGACGCGAAACGGGCGGGCCGTAACCGTATCCACGGCGCGGTCGACAAGGAACGAACCTTGGCCCTGCGATGGTGACGACCACGCAGTGTCAACGGCGGAGCAAAAGCAGGCCAGCGTGGCGGAGTAAAAGCAGGCCACTTGAGGCGTGCGCTGACGATATGAGAAGGGCCCAGATCGGGGCCCTTCTCATATCGTTGCCGTCTCCGATCTGGCGGTC
>Ga0265797_10000112_pt1 | contig 166887 bp, 160 predicted proteins | sample P2T30metagenome_FD_192433 | JGI IMG/M metagenome (GOLD analysis project Ga0265797, IMG submission 192433) | Plant litter microbial communities from East Loma Ridge, Irvine, California - P2 T30 | ecosystem: Environmental > Terrestrial > Plant litter > Unclassified | place: USA: California...
TACCTTCCGGTCCGAGGTGATCACCGCTAAGCGATCCGAAGAGTGCCTCAGCGCCCCAACCAGTTGGTGAAGCGCCGCTGACAAGAAACCTTCTAGGCGAGACCGCTGGAGCGGTCAATCGGGAAATTGCAATTTTGTGGCAGGGCATCGCTAAGTCGGCCTGTAACAAGGGTTTTCGGGGCATGGACGGTGTCACGAATCGTCCATCATTCGCGCGAATCATGCCGTTGATGTGATTCGCGCTGGCTTTCGGGCCCGGGTGATTGGTTGGATGCGACCCGTTTCGGCCTGTGGGGGCTGCCTTCGATGGGATGCGGGCGATCCTCGCCTTTCCGCCGGGCTGAATGGATACCCGCGAAATCGAACCGTCCCGGAAGGATAGGCACGCGAGCGTTCGGGGGATGCGGACCGATCATTCCGCCCGGTGCTGGACGATCATATTCGAACGGCCACGTTTGTCATCGGGACCATGCCGATCCGATCCGACGCGAGATGGGCTGCGCCCGAATCTGTCGGGGCCGAATTATGTCTGGGATAAAGGAAGGCGGGGGCCGAGGGGAATTGCCGTCTGCAGCGCGGATGTTCCCCGGCGCAGGCCGGGGCCTAGGTGAAGCCGTGCCACCAACGCCCCGGCCTGCGCCGGGGCACATTGAACCTCAATAAGCCCGCGAGATCGCGAACTCGACCGCCTCGATCAGCGCCGCCCGCGCAGGGCCGCTCCCGATCCCCGCCAGCGCATCGATCGCACGCTGCCCATAATGCCGCGCCCGCGCCATCGTGTCCGACAGCGCACCCGTCTCGCGCAGCAACCGCGTCGCACGGGCCAGATCCGCGTCCGAAACCCGCCGCCCCTCGATCGCATCGCGCCAGAATTTACGGTCCTCGGCATCGCCGCGCGCAAAGGCCAGGATCACCGGCAGCGTCACCTTCCCGTCGCGGAAGTCGTCGCCCGCATCCTTGCCCATCACCGCTTCGTCCGATGCATAGTCGATCGCATCGTCGACCAGCTGGAACGCGATCCCCAGATTGCGACCATAGGCGTCCAGCGCCGCCTCCACGCCCGCATCCCGCTCCGCCACCACCGCCGCGATCCGGCAGGCCGCCGCGAACAAAGCCGCCGTCTTGGCGTCGATGATCTTGAGATATTGTTCTTCCGCCGTCTCGATCCGCCGCTGCGCCGATAGCTGCGCCACTTCGCCTTCCGCGATCACCGCGCTGGCATTGGCGAGGATCCGCAGCACCCGCAGCGATCCGTCCTCCACCATCAGTTCGAAGCTGCGACTGAACAGGAAGTCCCCCACCAGCACGCTCGGGCTATTGCCCCAGATGACGTTCGCCGTCCGCTTGCCGCGCCGCTGGCCCGAGCCATCCACAACATCATCGTGCAGCAAGGTCGCGGTGTGGATGAACTCCACCGCCGCCGCCAGCAGATGCTGCCGCGTCCCCGGATAATCCAGCAGCCGCGCGCAGGCGAGCGTCAGCATCGGCCGCATCCGCTTGCCCCCGCCCGCGATCAGATGCCCCGCAAGCTCCGGGATCAGCGGCACTTCCGACTGCATCCGCTCCAGGATCACCCGGTTCACCGCATGCATGTCATGCGACACCAGCGCCATCAGCGCATCGAGCGTCGGGGGCCGGTCACGCCGGATCGGAAGCAGGGTCGCCGTCATCGCCCGCGATGTGGCCTGCATGGCCCCCAAGCGCAAGGCCGCTTGGCAATCGCACGCCCCCACGCCAAAACCGCTCCACCCGAAGGAGACCGCCCCGCATGACCGACCCCGCCCTCAAGGCCTATCGCCAGAGCATCGACAATATCGACGCCGCCCTCGTCTGCCTTCTCGCCGAACGCTTCAAGGTCACCAAGGCCGTCGGCGCGCACAAGGCCGCGACCGGAATGCCCCCCGCCGATCCCGACCGCGAAACCCGCCAGATCGAACGCCTCCGCGCCCTCGCCAAAGACGCCGACCTCGACCCCGACTTCTCCGAAGCCTTTCTCCGCTTCATCATCGATGAAGTCATCCGGCATCATGAGATCGTGCGCGGCTGAACGACGCCGGGGCCGGCCTTGCAGACTGTTCCCCATCCGGATGGCCCCATCTCGACAAGGAACCGAATTTGAGAAACAGTACGCCACCGTTCCGGAGGGCCTGCACAATGAAACCGATCCCGTTCCTCATTCTCGCCGCGACGATCGCTTCCCCGCTGTCCGCGCAGACATCTTCGCAACAGGCGTCGATCGATGCGACGCGTTCGGCCAGCCTTTCCACCGACAAGGCCAAGCTGATCTGCCGCACCTCGATCGAAACCGGATCCAATGCGAAGCGGGTGCGGCGTTGCGCGACGGCCGAAGGCTGGCGGCGGGGTCGCGATGGTGAGAATGACGCCGCCCGCCGCATGGTTCAGGACAATACGGGTCTCGTCAACGGCAACTGACGCTCACGCCACGGCGGGCAGCCGCAACCGCGCCATCAGCCCGCCCAGATCCTCGCTCTCTTCCAGCAGGATCATCCCCTCGTAAATCTCCACGACGTCGCGGACGATGGCGAGGCCCAGCCCCGTGCCGGGCTTTCCCGTATCCAGCCGCGCGCCGCGCTCGAACAACAAGTTGCGCTCCGCCTCCGGAATGCCCGGCCCGTCATCCTCCACCATGACCTCGACGAAGCCCGCTTCGCGCAGCACGGTCACGAACACCCGGCCCTGCCCGTACTTCGCGGCATTCTCGATCAGATTGCCCAGCATCTCTTCCAGATCCTGATGCTCGACATGCGCTACGGCCTCCTTGTCGCCCGCCAGATCGATCGTGACATGGCGGTAAAGCCGGCTCACCGCGCGTTCGACCGCCTTCAGCGCGGGCCATACCTCCGCCCGGCTCTGCGCCGATCCGCGCCGGCCGACCGCGCGTGCGCGCGCCAGATGATGGTCCACCTGCCGCCGCATCGTCGTCGCCTCGCGGATGACGGTCGCGACCAGATCCTGCGACTGCGCGGTCGCCTCGTTCATGATGACGGTCAGCGGCGTCTTCAGCGCATGGGCCAGATTGCCGGCATGACGCCGCGCTTCCTCCGCCTGCCGCTCATTATGCGCCAGCAGGTCGTTCAATTCCTCCACCATCGGCGCGATCTCGATCGGCAGCCGGTCGTCGACCCGCGCAATCTCGCCCGTTCGCACCTGCGCGATCGACCGGCGGACGCGGCGCAGCGGCCACAGCCCGAACGTCGCCTGCAACGCCGCCATCAGGATCAGCCCCAGCCCCAGCACCGCGAAGGAGCGGATGATCGTCTTGCGCAGCACGGTGATCTGCTGGTCCAGCCCGGACCGCGATTGCGCGACCTGAAACCGCCACAGCGCCTTCGATCCCGGCAACGTCACATTATGCTCGATCACCCGGAGCGTATCGTCGCGAAATTCCCGGCTGTCATAGGCATGGATCGATTCGGTATCGATATGCGCCGGGACTTTCAGTTGCCGGTCCCACAAGGATCGCGACGGAAACGGCTCCACCCCCGGCGCGGACACCTGCCAGTAAAGCCCGCTATTGGGTTCCAGAAAGCGCTGGTCCCCCAAGGGCCGGTTGAACCGCACCGCACCCGCCGGATCGATCTCCGACGATGCGATCATCGCCTGCATCACATATTCCAGCTGCGCGTCGAAGGTCCGCGTGATCGCGGACGCCAGCAGCCGGTCGAGCGCAATCCCGCCCCCCACCAGCAGCACGACGATCCACAGCGCCGCGATCCCGATCATGCGGCGCGTCAGCGACCCCGTCGTCCCCCGCACCGGAGCCGTGGGATCCTCCCCGCGCATCCGCCGTCCGAACAGGATCGCGATCCACTGCCCCGCCGCGCGCCACCACGGGTCGCGCGGCGGCAGCGGATCGTCAGGCACCATTATCTTCCAGGCTATAGCCTAGGCCGCGGATCGTGGTGATGACGTCCGGTCCCAGTTTCTTGCGGATCCGCGTCACGAACACTTCGATCGTGTTCGAATCGCGGTCGAAATCCTGATCGTAGATATGCTCGATCAATTCCGTCCGGCTCACCACCTTGCCCTTGTGGTGCAGCAGATAGCTCAACAGCTTATATTCCTGCGCGGTCATCTTCACCGGTTCGCCGGCCAGCGTCACCTTGCCGCTGCGCGTATCCAGCCGCACGTCGCCGGCGGTCAGTTCGGACGAGGCATTGCCCGAGGCCCGGCGGATCAGCGCGCGCAGGCGGGCGATCAGTTCCTCGGTCTGGAACGGCTTGGCGAGATAGTCATCCGCCCCCGCATCCAGCCCGGCCACCTTGTCGGACCAGCTGTCGCGCGCGGTCAGCACCAGCACGGGGAAATCCTTCCCCTCCTTCCGCCAGCGATCCAGCACCGTCAGCCCGTCGACACCGGGCAGCCCCAGATCGAGCACCACCGCGTCATAGCTTTCGCTCGCGCCCAGAAAATGCCCGTCCTCGCCATCGGTGGCGAGATCGATCGCATAGCCAGCCCCTTCCAGCGTCGCGCGCAACTGCCGCCCCAGATTGGGTTCGTCCTCGACGATCAATACCCGCATGTCCGGCTCTCCCTACTTTTCGTGACGCCCGCTCGACACCAAAGCGCGGGCAAGATCAAGGCTTGGCACCCTGCCCGCCTGTTGCAGATACCCTTTCCCCAACCCGCGCCCGTTTGGCTCAGGCCTATATCATTCCCCCGATCGCCCGATCACCGCGCCGGTGCGCCCGTCCACATCCACCCAGATCACCGTGCCGCCCCGCATGAACTTCAGCCGATAGACCGAGGTCGCCGCGTCGAATTCCGGCCCCAGATAGCGCGCACCCACCATGCGCGGCACCACCCGCTCCTCGATTTCGCGCAGCGGACGGATCTGCCCCGACCGGCGGGCTTCCGCGGCGGCATCCTGATCGCGATAGCGCTGCGTCTGCGCGGGCAACGGGGCCGAGGCGACGAGGGACGCCGGCACGGCGATGAGGAGAAACGTCTTCATATTCACGGTGACGTGGCATAGGGCCGGCGTATTGAACAGGCCGTGAATAGGCCGCGTCCTCCCTATTGTCGGTGATTGTTGCACGATGTCCGCACCCATTCTCGCTTATGAAGATCTTGGTGTCGTCCAGGGCCATGGCTGGCTCTTCCGCCATCTCGACATCTATATCGGCCCGCGCGACCGGCTGGCGCTGATCGGGCGCAACGGCGCGGGCAAGACCACCTTGCTCAAACTGCTCGGCAACCGCATCGATTCGGACGAGGGCCGCCGCACCATCGTCCCCGGCAGCCGCATCATCCTGCTCGAACAGGAACCGGCCATGGCCGGCTGCGCCACGCTGCGTGACTATGCGCTGGGCGGGGACGATGCGCCCGCCATCCATGCGGTGGAGGCGATCGCCGACCAGATCGGCATCGATCTCGACCGCGAAGCCGCCACCGCCTCGGGCGGTGAACGCCGCCGCGCCGCCATTGCCCGCGCGCTGGCGATGGAACCGGACGTGCTGCTGCTCGACGAACCAACCAACCATCTCGATATCGCCGCGATCGACTGGCTCGAACAATGGCTCAACCGCTTCAACGGGGCCTTCGTCGCGATCAGCCATGACCGCACCTTCCTCACCCGCTTGACGAAGCAGACGCTCTGGCTCGACCGGGGCGGCATCCGCCGCGCGGAGATCGGCTTCGGCGGGTTCGAGGCATGGACCGAGCGCGTCCATGAGGAAGAACAGCGCAACGCCGAACGGCTGGATGCCAAGCTGAAGATCGAGGAGCATTGGATGCTGCGCGGCGTCACCGCGCGCCGCCGCCACAACCAGGGCCGGCTCACCAAGCTGGTCGAGATGCGCGCCACCCGCAAGGCGATGCTAGGCCCGCAGGGCACCGCCCGGCTGTCGATCGGCACCGACGATGTCCGCACCAAGACCGTGATCGATGCCGAACATGTCAGCAAGACCTATGGCGACCGCACCGTCATCAAGGATTTCAATTTCCGCATCACCCGCGGCGACCGCATCGGTCTGGTCGGCGCGAACGGTGCCGGCAAATCGACCCTGCTCAAGCTGCTGACCGGGGAGATCCAGCCCGACGAGGGCCGCGTGAAGCTGGCCAAGACGCTCGATGCCGTCATCATCGATCAGCAACGCAGCCTGATGGCCCCCGAAAAGCGTGTCCGCGACGTGCTGACCGATGGTGGCGACTGGATCGACGTGCAGGGCGTCCGCAAACACATCCACGGCTATCTCAAGGAATTCCTGTTCGATCCGTCGATGACGGAAGCCCGCGTCGGCACATTGTCGGGCGGCGAACGCTCCCGCCTGCTGCTCGCCCGCGAATTTGCGCGTCGGTCCAACCTCCTCGTGCTCGACGAACCGACCAACGATCTCGATCTGGAAACGCTCGATCTGCTACAGGAAGTCATCGCCGACTATGACGGCACCGTCCTGATCGTCAGCCACGACCGCGACTTTCTCGATCGCACCGTCACCGTCACGCTGGGGCTGGACGGCAGCGGCCATGTCGACATCGTCGCCGGCGGCTATGAAGACTGGGAACGCCAGCGCGCGCCGAAGCGCGAGGCGAAGAAGGCCAGCACCAAGTCGACGCCCGACGCACCGAAGGTTGCCAAGAAACTCACCTACAAGGACCAGCGCGACCTCGATCTGTTGCCCAAGGAGATCGAAAAACTCGAAGCCGAAATCGTCCGCGACGAAGCCCTGCTCGCCGACCCCGATCTTTACGCCCGCGACCCCAAGCGCTTCGACACGCTGATGCAGGCCATCGCCAAGGCCAGAGACCGCAAGGAAACCGCCGAACTGCGCTGGCTGGAACTGGCGGAAATGGCGGAAGGACTGGGCTGACGATCGGGAAGGATATCGTTAGGCCCGAACTACGTCCCCCGTTCATCCTGAGTAGGGACTGAGCCTGTCGAAGGCCCGTATCGAAGGACGGATACAGTGCTTCGATACGCGTCCTCGATACGCCCTTTCAGGGCTACTCGGCCGCTACTGGGCACGAGAGGGTCCGCAAGGAAGTTACGACCGCCTAAGCCAGCCCTTCCTCCCGCAACGCCTGCTGCACCGCAGGCCGCTCCCCCAGCCGCGCGAAATGCGCCGCCACCCGCGGCGGCAACTCCAGTCCGACCTTGCCGACCGCCCAGCGCATCGTCACGAACAGATAGCAGTCCGCGATCGACATCGTCTCGCCCGCCATGAACGGGTGGCGGCCCAGCATGTCGTCCACCAGCGCGAACCGCTTGGTCAGCACCGCCTTCGCCTCGTCCCGCTCGATCTCGCTCGCCGCCGGGTTGAAGAAGGGTTTGAAATTCTTGTGCAACTCGCCCGAGACATAGGCGGTCGCCTCGATCACCCGGTAACGGCCCAGCCCGTCCACCGGCATCAGCGTGCCGGACTTGTCCGCGATCCAGCTCAGGATCGCCAGATTCTCGGTCAGGACCGTCCCGTCATCCTGTTCCAGCGCGGGCACATAGCCCTTGGGATTGATGGCCAGAAAATCCGCGCCGTCCTCGGTCTTCTTCGCGCGCAGGTCCACCTTCACCAGATCATAGGCCATGTCCGCCTCGATCAGCGCGATATGGTCGCTCAGGCTGCAAGCGGCCGGGGAATAATAGAGTTTCACCTTCTGTCTCCTTCACGCTGCGCAACGCGGCACGACGCAATCCTCTCCCGTCCGGATTCGCTCAAACCCGCCGCCCCGCGCGCCCGGCCAGTTCCACCACATATTGCCAAGCCACCCGCCCCGATCGCCCGCCGCGCGTCGTCGCCCAGCCGATCGCATCCATCCGGTCGAACGCCAGCCCATATTGCGCGGCATAGCCCGCGACCATCGCCAGATAGAGATCCTGATCCGCGACATGAAAGCCCAGGCTCAGCCCGAACCGGTCGGCCAGCGCGAGCCGGTCGTCCACCACGTCGCGCGCGTTGATCGCGCCGTCCTGCTCGGCCATGTCACGCGGCACGATATGACGGCGGTTCGCGGTCACATAGAGCCGGACATTCCCCGGCCGCGCCTCCGCCCCGCCTTCCAGCAAGGACCGCAGCACGCGCGGCGCACCCGCATCGCCCCCCGCCCCGCCGTCGAACCCCAGATCGTCGACGAACAGGATGAACGCGCGCGCCACCGGGGCCAGCCGGTCGAACAAGGCCGGCAAGGTCGCGATGCGATCCCCCGCCACCTCGACCAGCGCCAGATCGCACCCTTCCGCCTGCAACGCGCCGACGCTCGCCTTCACCACCGCCGATTTGCCCGATCCGCGCGCGCCCCACAGCAGCGCGTCATGCGCGGCATGGCCCTCCGCCAGCCGCCGGCCATTGTCCAGCAGCGCCGCCTTCTGCGCATCGATCCCCACCAGCCGGTCGATCGGCAGCGGCGCGAAGGCGCGCGCCGCCACCAGCGCGCCGTCGCGCCAGACATAAGCGGGGTGCGTCAGCGGGTCGGCCGATGCCGGCGCCGGCGGGGCAAGCCGTTCCAGCGCCTGCGCAATCCGCAGCGTCACATCCTGTAAGCTTTCCTGCATCCGTTCCGCTTCCTGTTCCTCGTCGCGCGCCTTCTCCCAGCCCGCACCGTCATACTCAAGTCCGATCGACGGGGTTGACGTTCGCGTAAACCCAGCTATCGCAAGGGACAGGTCTCGAACCTCTTCAGACGGAGCATTCCCATGAGCAAGTCCGACATGGTTTCCAAATTCGCCGCAGCCGACGCCTTCGTCGCCGGCAAGACCGTCAAGATCGATTTCGGCCCCGAAGGCGTCATCTATCTCGACGGCAACAGCAAGCAGGTGACGGAAGAAGACGCGCCCGCCGATTCGACGGTCAAGGTGTCGTGGGAAGACTGGCAGGCGCTCGCCGCCGGCACGCTCAACCCGATGACCGCCTTCATGTCCGGCAAGCTCAAGGTCGAAGGCGACATGTCGGTCGCCATGCAGTTGCAGAGCGTGCTCGGCAAGCTCGGCGGCTGATCCGATGGGCGACCGTGCCGATCCGGCCGCCAACCCGGCGTTCGATCCGGTACGGCTCGCCCATCTCCTGTCCGGGCTGGGCCATAACCGCCTGCTCGGCCTGACCTATGTCGCGCATGGGGCGGAAGGGTTCGATCTCCGCCTGCCCTATGCCGATGCGCTGGTCGGCGATCCCGAAACCGGCATCCTCGCCTCCGGCCCAATCGTCGCGTTGATGGACATGGCGTCCAGCATGGCGATCTGGACGCGCTACGGCGATTTCACGCCGCTCGCCACGCTCGACCTCCGCGTCGACTATCTCCGCCCCGCCCGTGCGGGGTGCGATGTCATCGGCCGCGCCATCTGCTACCGGCTCACCCGCCGCATCGCCTTCGTTCGCGGCCAGGCGCATGATGGCGATCCGGACGATCCCGTGGCGCATATCGCCGGCACCTTCATGTTCACAGACGCCGCATGACCGCGCTCCCGCCTTATGCCCGCACGCTCGGAATCCTGCTGGCGGATCAGGCCGATCCCACCGCGTCCCCGCTGTTGCAGATGCCCCCCGCCGATCCGCTGTTCGGCCGTCCCGGCTTCATTCATGGCGGTGCCTTGTCCGGCCTGCTCGAACTGGCCGGCATCGCCGCCGCGCGCCACGCCTTCGGCACCGATCCGGTCACCTTCAAACCGATCGGCATGACCGTCGATTTCCTGCGCGGCGCGACCCCGACCGACACCTTCGCCCGCGGCCGCATCGTCCGCAACGGCGCGCGCATCGCCGCCCTTGAAATCCACGCTTGGCAGGAAGATGAGGCCCGCCCGGTCGCCGGCGCGCGGATGAACCTGTCGCTGAGGCGCGGGGGTTAGGGAGACTGTCGTCAGCGACTTGCCGGCCGATGCCCCCACCCCATCAAGATCAGAACTCAAACCCAACCGCTCATGCTGAGTAGCGGCCGAGTAGCCCTGCAAGGGCGTATCGAGGTCGCGTATCGAAGCACGGGGCAGATCCTTCGATACGCAGCTTCGACTACGCTCAGCCGCTACTCAGGACGAGCGGTGACGGTCGGATCGAACCATCAAACCCCCACCATTTCCCAAAAGAAAAAGGGCCGCCGCTCCACCGAGCGACGACCCCATTCCCGGACCCAAAAGCCGAAAGGCTTAGGCAGCCTTGGACCGCGATGCGCGCTTGCGCTCGTTCGGGTCCAGGTGGCGCTTGCGCAGGCGGATCGACTTCGGCGTCACTTCGACCATTTCATCGTCGTCGATATAGGCGATGGCCTGCTCGAGCGTCGCGCGCTTGGGCGGGCTGAGGCGGACCTGATCATCCTTGCCGCCGCTGGCGCGGAAGTTGGTCAGCGCCTTCGTCTTCATCGGATTGACTTCGAGATCGTCCGTCTTGGCATTCTCGCCGACGATCATGCCTTCATACAGCGCTTCGCCATGGCCGATGAACAGAATGCCGCGCTCTTCGAGCGGACCCAGCGCATAGTTGTTGGCTTCGCCGGTGCCGTTCGAGATCAGCACGCCATTCTTGCGGCCTTCGATCGTGCCCTTGTACGGCCCGTACTTTTCGAACAGCCGGTTCATGATGCCCGTGCCGCGCGTGTCGGACAGGAATTCGCCATGATAGCCGATCATCCCGCGCGACGGTGCGGAGAAGGTGATGCGCGTCTTGCCGCCGGTCGACGGACGCATGTCGGTCATTTCGGCTTTGCGCAGGTTCATCTTTTCGACGACCGTACCGGAATGCTCGTCGTCCACGTCGATGATGACGGTTTCATACGGCTCGGTGCGGTTGCCGTTCTCGTCTTCGCCGAACAGCACGCGCGGACGCGAAATGCCCAGTTCGAAGCCTTCGCGGCGCATCGTCTCGATCAGCACGCCCAGCTGCAATTCGCCGCGGCCCGCCACTTCGAAGCTGTCCTTGTCGTCGGCTTCGACGACCTTGACCGCCACGTTGGACTCGGCTTCGCGCATCAGGCGGTCGCGGATCATGCGCGACGTCACCTTGGTGCCCTCACGGCCCGCCATCGGCGAATCGTTCACGGCAAAACGCATCGACAGCGTGGGCGGATCGATCGGCTGCGCGTGCAGCGGCTCGGTCACGCTCGGATCGGCGATCGTGTCGGCCACGGTCGCGATCGACAGGCCGGCCAGCGAGATGATGTCGCCCGCCTTGGCTTCGTCGACCGGCACGCGCTCCAGACCGCGGAACGACATGATCTTGGACGCGCGGCCCGTCTCGATGATCTTGCCTTCATTGTTCAGCGCGTGGATCGGCTGGTTCAGCTTGATCGTGCCCGAATTGACGCGCCCCGTCAGCACGCGGCCGAGGAAGTTGTCGCGGTCGAGCAACGTCACGAGGAAGGTGAACGGAACGTCCTCCACTTCCACCTTCGGGGCCGGCACATGCTTCACGATCGTTTCGAACATCGGGATCAGCGTGCCTTCGCGCGCGTCCATGTCGGCCGATGCATAGCCGTTGCGGCCCGATGCGTAGAGCACGGGGAAATCGAGCTGCTCGTCATTCGCGTCGAGCGACACGAACAGGTCGAACACTTCGTCCAGCACTTCCTGGATGCGCGCGTCGGCGCGGTCGACCTTGTTGACGACGACGATCGGCTTCAGGCCCAGCGCCAGCGCCTTGCCGGTCACGAACTTGGTCTGCGGCATCGCGCCTTCGGACGAATCGACCAGCAGGACGACGCCGTCGACCATGCTCAGGATGCGCTCCACCTCACCGCCGAAATCGGCGTGGCCGGGCGTGTCGACGATGTTGATGCGGATCGACTCGTCGCTGCCGGGCGGGGTCCAGTCGACCGAGGTCGGCTTGGCGAGAATGGTGATCCCCCGCTCTTTTTCCAGATCGTTGGAATCCATCGCACGCTCTTCGACGCGCTGGTTGTCGCGGAACGTGCCGGACTGGCGGAACAGCTGGTCGACCAGCGTGGTCTTGCCATGATCGACGTGCGCGATGATCGCCACATTGCGGAGGCTCATGCAATATCCTGATAAACGAAGGAACGGGGTTGCGGGCCGCATAGCCGAAATGTGGCTTCGCGGAAAGGCAAGAAAGTTCCACGGACCATGCACGCCCCGAAAACCGTTCGTTCGGCACTCTTCGAGAGCCGACATCATGCGGCATTGATGTGCCCCGGCGCAGGCCGGGGCCTGGGCGCAACCGCTTCACCCAGGCCCCGGCCTGCGCCGGGGCACGATGACGGTATCGACACCGAACTCTGGATGCCCGCCTCCGCGTGATACGCCGCCCCAGCGAATGCGAATAACCTTAACGCCGCCCCGGAAAATGCAGCGTCCACACCGGCAGCACGATCTCGTCCCCGCCGATCCGCCGCGCCAGCCGCCCGACACCACCCCGCTCCACCCGCTCCACCCGGTCCAGCACGCCGCGCGCCGCGCCGGACGGCCCCACCAGCACGGCCTGCGGGATCTGCCCCAGCACCAGATCATCCAGCGCTGCGCCGGTTTCGATCGGCAACGGATCGGGCGCATAGACGGACGGATCGTGGAACAGCGGGTCCAGCGCCGCCGATCCCAGCACCGGCGCGCGCGTCACGCGAATGTCCGGCACGGGCGGCCCGTCCGGCGCGGCGCGTGCGGGACCGGCCATCGCGCAGGCGAGGATCACCACGCTCGTCCACCACACCCGCATCGCCTTCCGCCCTTCCCTGTGTATTATGGTCGCATTACACTTGAACGCTTCCGCCGATCCGGCCATCTTGATCGGCACGGAACGGCACGCAGGAACGGATATAACATGGCAGGCGCCGCAGGCTCCAATGACAAGACCGACATGGACCTCGTGCTCCAGCCGCCGACGCCGGTCCGCGCGGTTCCGGCCGAAAAGGCTGCCGGCCTCGTCCCGCTCGACGACAAGCAGCGCACCCAGCTTGATGAAAAGGTCGAGGGCTTCGTCGCCAACCTGATCGCCGCCGATGCCAACAGCCCCGAATTCGGCAAACAGGTCGACGCCATCACCAATATGGGCCGCCGCGAAATCGCCGAGGCCGCCGGCCAGTCCAACCGCTTCCTCGACCGCCCGGTCAAGGCGATGGACAAGGAAGGCAGCGTCGGCACCGATCTGGCCGAACTGCGCCGCACGATCGAGGATCTCGATCCCGGCCGCCACGCCATGGCCCCGCGCAAGCTGCTCGGCATCCTGCCCTTCGGCAACCGCATGAAGAATTATTTCGACGGCTATAAGAGCGCGCAGACGCACATCGCCGCCATCCTCGCGCGTTTGGCCTCGGGCAAGGACGAACTGCTCAAGGACAATGCCGCGATCGATGTCGAACGGCAGACGCTCTGGACGGCGATGGGCCGGCTGGAACAGATGATCCACATCTCCAAGGCGCTCGACACGCGGCTGGAGACCACCGCCGACGAACTGGAGCATCAGGATCCCGCCAAGGCCAAGGCGATCCGCGAAACCGCGCTCTTCTACGTCCGCCAGCGCAGCACCGATTTGCTCACCCAGATGGCGGTGACCGTGCAGGGCTATCTCGCGCTCGATCTGGTGAAGAAGAATAATGTCGAGCTGGTGAAGGGCGTCGACCGCGCCTCCACCACCACGGTCGCCGCCCTCCGCACCGCCGTGACGGTCGCACAGGCGCTGACCGCGCAGAAGCTGGTGCTGGAACAGATCACCGCGCTCAACACCACCACCGCCAACATCATCGACAGCACCGGCGAACTGCTCCGCACCCAGACCGGCCAGATCCATCAACAGGCCGCCGCCTCCACCATCCCGCTCGATACGCTCAAGCGCGCCTTCCAGAATATCTACACCACCATGGACACGATCGATGCGTTCAAGGTGCAGGCGCTGGCATCGATGAAGCAGACCGTCGACGTGCTGACCGACGAGGTCGGCAAGTCGCGCGGCTACATCGCCCGGGCCGAAGGCGCGCAGCAGGCGACATTGACCGGTTCCGCCGCGCCCGATCCCTTCCGTCTGGAACGCTGAGATGAGCGACAGCGACCGCGCGATCGAAAATGCCAATGCGGTCCTCCGCCGGGTCAGCGAGGGCCACCGCGCGCAGCTGTCCAAACGCCGCGCCCGCCGCCGCCGCAGGCTTGCCGGCACCGCGAAACGGCTTGGCGTCGTCACGATCGCCGCGCTCGTCGGGTTGATGATCCTGAATGCGTTCCTGCCGATCGGTTCCGGCATGATCCTGTTGTTCCTGCTCGCCACGGCCATCGCGTGGGGCGTCATCCTGATGGCCTCCGTCGAACCGGAAGCCCGCCCCGAAGAACTGGCGACGGTCGATCTCGCGCGCTTGCCCCACCGCACCGAACGCTGGCTCGATCAGCAACGCGCCGCGCTCCCCGCCCCCGCCATGCGGCTGGTCGACGGCATCGGCCTCAAACTCGACATGCTCGCTCCCCAGCTCGCCACGCTCGATCCGCGCGAACCCGCCGCCTTCGAAATCCGCAAGCTGATCGGCGAGGAGCTGCCCGAACTCATCGACGGCTACCGCCGCGTCCCCGCCGCCCTCCGCGGCGGCGAATCCCGCCTGGGCCTCCACCCCGACAAGCAATTGCTCGACGGCCTGACCGTGGTGGACGAAGAACTCGCCCGCATGACCGAACAGCTTGCGGCGGGCGATCTCCACAAGCTGGCGACGCAGGGCCGCTATCTGGAGTTGAAATATCGGGGCGACGAGGCGGGGTGAAAGGCGAGAGGTAGTCCCTTGGAGAACCGTAACTTGCCCGGATCCGCCAAGACGCCCCAAACCCGTCCATCCCGAGCGAAGTCGAGGGACCGACCGAGCGAAGCCGAGGTCGCCGGCCTCACCCTTCTCGACTTCGCTCGAAGAAGTCCCTCGACTGCGCTCGGGATGGACGGATCAAACCAATAAAGTCTCTTACCCCTCCCCATCCGCCGCATAACGCCGCGCAATCACCGCACACGCGATCAACTGGATCTGATGAAACAGCATCAGCGGCAGGATGATCGGCCCCACCATCGCCGCCGGAAACAGCACCCCCGCCATCGGCACGCCCGACGCCAGGCTCTTCTTCGATCCGCAGAACAGCAGCACGATCGCGTCCTTGCGCGGCAGGCCCGTCATCCGCCCCAGCCCCCAGGTCAGGAACAGCACGGCCGCCAGCATCAGCACGCATAGCAGCGCGATCATGCCGATCTGCCCCACCGACACACGCTGCCACAACCCCTCGATCACCGCCGCGCCGAACGCGGTATAGACCACCAGCAGGATCGACCCGCGATCGACCAATGTCACCAGCCCCTTGTGCCGCGCCACGAAGCCGCCGACCAGCGGCCGGCTGGCATGGCCCAGCAGGAAGGGCAGCAGCAATTGCAGCGCAATGCTCTCCGCCGCCGCATAGGACACGCCCCCGCCGCTCCCCGCGCCATGGATCGTCAGCGCGACCAGAATGGGCGTCAGGAAGATCCCGGCCAGATTGGAGAAGGACGCGCTGCACACCGCCGCCGCTACATCCCCGCGCGCAATCGCAGTGAAGGCGATCGACGACTGCACCGTCGACGGCAGCAAGGTCAGGAACAGCAGCCCCGTCGCGATCATCGGCGGCAGGAAGGGCAGTGCCGACACGCCCAGCCCGATCAGCGGAAACAGGCCGAAGGTCACCGCGAACACCATCAGGTGCAACCGCCAGTTGCGCGCACCCGCCACGATCGCCTCGCGCGAGAGCTTCGCCCCGTGCAGGAAGAACAGCAGCACGATCCCCGCATCCGCCAGCCAGCCCGCCGCCACGCCCCACTGCCCCCGCGCGGGCAGCAGCGACGCCAGCAAGACCGTCCCCAGCAGCGCAAGGATGAACCCGTCCACCACGCCCTTCAGCCGTGCCATCATCGTCCCGACCTTCCCGTCATGCCATGCACCCGATCGCCCGCGCGATCGCCAGCGTCCGCTGCGCACTGTCCAGATGCAGCCGTTCCACCATCCGCCCGTCGAGCCGGATCGCGCCCTTGTCCGCCGCGTCCGGATCGGCAAACGCCCGAACCACCGCTTCCGCCCATGCGATTTCGGCCGCATCGGGGCTGAACGCCCGGTTGCATCCCGCCACCTGCGACGGATGGATCAGCGTCTTGCCGTCGAAACCGAACTCCACGCCCTGCGCGCATTCCCGCGCAAAGCCGTCCTCGTCGGAAATCACATTATACACGCCGTCCAGCACCGCCAGCCCGTGCGCGCGCGCCGCCGCCACCGTCGCCGCCAGAAAGCCCAGCAAGGGCGTCCGCGCCGGTCCCGGCCACGCGCCCATTTCCTTGGCCAGATCGTTCGCACCCATCACCAGCGCCGCCAGCCCCGGCGCCGCCGCCACCGCCGCAATGCCCAGCACCGCGTGCGTCGTCTCCACCATCGCCCAGACCGGCACCGCCCCACCCAGCGCCGCTACGCAGGCCGCGACATCATCGGCATCGCAGATCTTCGGCACCAGCACCGCATCCGGCCGCGCCGCCGCAAGCGCCGCTAGATCGTCCACGCCCCACGCCGTATCGGGCGCATTCACCCGCACCACCAGTTCGCGTCGCCCGAAACCACCCTCCCGGATAGCCGCCACCGCCTGCGCCCGCGCATCCGCCTTCATGTCCGGCGCCACCGCATCTTCCAGATCGAGGATCACCACATCGCAATCGATCGACCGCGCCTTCGCGATCGCCCGCGCATTGGACGCCGGCATATACAGCGCGCTGCGCCGGGGACGTGGAATGTCGACATGGGCCATGAACGCGACCGCCTTCCTGAATCACGGGAACGAGACCCCCGCTACCACAAAGCCCGCAGGTTGCACCCGCCCGTTCCGCCGGGTAAGGCGCGTCCATTCGCTCTGGACCCGGTGCAATTCCGGGTGGCTATTCCGGCCGCCGATCCGCCGGACAACGCACAAGCCGTATCTGATCCATGCCCGCCGCGGAACGGCGGGGCAGGACGTGCGCCGCTTGCGGACCCTGATTTCATGTCTGATTTTTCTCTCTCCCGCTATCGCAGCGAATGGTTTGACGGCGCGGCCGGCGCGCGGCGCGATATCCTCGCCGGCATGGTCGGCACCTTCGCGCTGATCCCGGAAGTCATCGCCTTCGCCTTCGTCGCGGGTATCGATCCGGAGGTCGGGCTGTTCGCCTCCTTCATGATCGGCATCGTCATCGCCGTCGCCGGTGGTCGCCCCGCGATGATCTCGGGCGCGGCCGGATCGGTGGCGCTCGTCGCCGCCGCTCTGGTCCATGCGCATGGCCTGCCTTATCTGCTCGCCGCCACCGTGCTGGCCGGGCTGTTCCAGATCGTCTTCGGCCTGCTCCGGCTGGACGTGCTGATGCGCTTCGTCTCGCGCTCGGTCCGCACGGGCTTCGTCAATGCGCTCGCCATCCTGATCTTCTCCGCGCAACTCCCGCAGATGCTCGACGTCACATGGCACACTTACGCGCTGATCGCCGGCGGCCTCGCCATCATCTATCTGCTACCCAAGCTCACCTCCGCCATCCCGTCGCCGCTGATCTGCATCGTCGTGCTGACCGCGATCACCCTGCTCTTCCCCATGCCGGTGCGGACCATCGCCGATCTCGGCCGCCTGCCCGCGTCGCTTCCCGCCTTCGCCTGGCCCTCGGTCCCGCTGCTGTGGGACACGTTCGTCATCGTCGCGCCCTATGCGCTCGCCATGGCGGCGGTCGGCCTGCTCGAATCGATGATGACCGCGAGCGTGGTGGACGACCTGACCGAAACCAGCAGCGACAAGGCGCGCGAATGCACCGGCCTCGGCCTCGCCAATGTCGCCGCCGGGCTGTTCGGCGGCATCGCCGGCTGCGGCATGATCGGCCAGACGGTCGGCAATGTCCGCTATGGCGGGCGCGGCCGGCTGTCGACGCTGGTCGCGGGCGTCTTCTTGCTGGTCGTCATGGTCCCGCTCCGTCCGTGGGTGGCGCAGGTGCCCGTCGCCGCGCTCGTCGCGATCATGGTGATGGTGTCGATCAGCACCTTCTCCTGGGGGTCCATCGCCGATCTCGCGCGCCATCCCAAGGTCTCGGGCGTCGTCATGCTCGCCACCGTCGCGGTCACCGTCGCCACGCATGACCTGTCGGCGGGCGTCGCGGTCGGCGTGCTGCTCAGCGGGGTGTTCTTCGCGTTCAAGGTCACGCGCCTGATGGACGTGCAGGTCGATCACGACCCCGCCACCGACACCCGCCTCTACCGCGTCTCTGGCCAGATCTTCTTCGCCAGCGCGGACATCTTCGCAGACCGCTTCGACCTGCGCGACACCGCCCGCAACGTCCGCATCGATCTCACCGCCGCGCATCTGTGGGACATCACCGCCGTCGGCGCGCTGGAAGATGTCGTCACCCGCCTCCGCCGCCATGGCATCATGGTCGAGATCGTCGGCCTCAATGCCGCCAGCGCCATTCTGGTCGATCGCCACGCCCCGCTGATCGAAGGTTGAAGGTCAGCGTTCCAGCACGCTGAAATCGAAATGGATGCGCACCCATGCGCCCACCTGGGGCCGCCCGCCCACGCGCGGCGGCCGCACGCGGAACTGCCACGCCGCCTGCCGCAACGCGCGGGAAAATCCCAGCCCCGGCGCGGAATCGCCCAATTCCTGACATTGGTCGACCCGGTTGTCCGGGATCGTCCGGCACGCCACCTCGCCCCACCCGGCCTGCGCACGGCCGGCGGGCATATAGGTCGCCATCTCGGCATGGGTCGGCCGGCGATACCATTCGGCATTATACAGTTTCTCGCCGCCCGGCCCCTCGCCCGCGCCGTCGCCCGCACCCCGGTCGTTGCCAGATCCCGATCCGCTGCCCGATCCGCTCCCGCTGCCGGGGGCCGGCGGTCCCGCCCGACGCGGCATCGCGCCGATATCCGCCGCAGCGAACACGTCGCGGCTGACTTCGATCAGGTCCAGTGGCGTATCGACGGGCTTGGGCGGCGGCGGCTTCACCGGTTCCACGGGCGGCGTGGGCGTCTTCTGCGCCGCACCACCCGCCGTCTGCTTGGCCTTGGCCACCACGCCGCGCGGCGCGGGCTTCGGTGCCACCACGTCGTCGGCATATTGCCGCACTTCGAATGTCTTGGGTTCCGGCTCCACCACCGGCCGCGGGGCCAGCGGCGCACCCGGCCGGAACAGCAGGATCAGCACCAGCAGATGCAGCCCGATGACGATCGCCAGCGTCATCCGCCGTCGCCATAGCGGCACGGCCAGCGGATCGGACGGATAGGGGGCGGGCACCGCGTGCATCGCGCAATCGCTTAGGCGGGCCAAACCCGCGCCGCAAGTCGCTCCCGGAGGCGCATCTTCACCCGCAGCGGCCGCGGATCAGCTTCCCGGCCCGACCGGCACGCGCAGCTTGATCTTCCGCCCCCGCCACCGCAGCTTCGGCGGATCTTCATCCTCATCGATCTCCGCCAGCACCGGCGCAAGATAACGCGACCGTCGCGCCTTCGGCACACTGCGCGTGAAGCGGACGGCGGACAGGCCTTCCACCCGCTCGGCCTGCGCGCCCAGATCGAAATCGATGTTCGACGCCGGCATCGTCCCCGTGGCCATCATCAGCGCCATGGCCGTAAACGCGGTCATTCGTCTATTCCTCGCGCTCGATATCCCATGCCCGTCAATCCCGAAGCGCGGAGTTCGTTCCGGCGCGCCGCCCCTTCCCAAACCGCTGCCCCCGGCCGAAAATCATTTGCGTCGGGCATGGCGGGATTGCGGAATAGGGGTTGGCGCGGGGCCGCGCGCGTCGCATCGAACCTCATGACCGACCCGACTCGCCCCGGATCGCCGGATCCCGTCATCGATGGCCCGACCTCCCCGCTCGCCGTCCCCATCTTCCGTGCGGTCTGGATCGCCAGCATCGCCTCCAATTTCGGCGGGCTGATCCAGTCGGTCGGCGCATCGTGGATGATGACCGCGCTCGCCAGTTCGCCGCAGATGGTCGCGCTGGTGCAGGCATCGACGACATTGCCGATCATGCTGCTCTCGCTCTGGGCGGGCGCGATGGCGGACAATCTCGATCGGCGGAAGGTCATGCTCGCCGCGCAGGCCTTCATGCTCACCGTGTCGGTCGCGCTGGCGCTGTTCGCATGGTCCGGCGCGCTCACGCCCTTCCTGTTGCTTGGCTTCACCTTCCTCATCGGCTGCGGCACCGCGCTGAACGGCCCGGCCTGGCAGGCGTCGGTGGGGGACATGGTGCCCCGCCCCGCATTGCCGGGGGCGATCGCGCTCAACAGCATGGGGTTCAACATCGCGCGCAGCCTGGGGCCGGCAATCGGCGGCGCGATCGTCGCGGCGGCGGGTGCGGCGGCAGCCTTTCTGGTCAACGCCGTCAGCTATCTCGGCCTGATCGCGGTCCTCGCCCGCTGGCAGCCCGCCCCACGCGTCTCCAGCCTCCCCCGCGAACGCATGGGCGTCGCGATGGCGGCGGGCGTCCGCTATGTCGCCATGTCGCCCAATATCCGCATCGTGCTGTTCCGCGCCTGCCTGTTCGGCATCGCCGCCAGCGCGGTGCCGGCGCTGATGCCCGTCGTCGCGCGCACGCTCGGCGGCGGCGGGCCGTTGGTCTATGGCCTGCTGCTCGGTGCCTTCGGAGTCGGCGCGGTCGGCGGCGCGTTGCTCAGCCGCCGCCTGCGCAGCCGCTGGTCCACGGAAATGATCGTCCGCATGGCCGCGCTCGCTTTGGCGCTGGGCGCGCTAGTCACCGGCTGGAGCGACTGGCTCCCCTTCACCATTCCCGCATTGATGCTGGCGGGGGCCGGCTGGGTGCTGGCGCTGTCCACCTTCAACGTCACCGTCCAGATGGCGGCCCCGCGCTGGGTCGTCGCCCGCGCGCTGGCCTTGTACCAGATGTCCGCCTTTGGCGGCATGGCGGCAGGAAGCTGGCTGTTCGGGATGCTGGCGGAGGATCATGGTGTCGGCATCGCGCTCACCGCCGCCGCCGCGGTGCAGGTGCTGGGCGCCCTCGCCGGCCTGCTCTTCACGCTGCCGCAGGTCGAAAATCTCAATCTCGATCCGCTCAGCCGCTGGAGCGAACCCGATACCGCCGTGCCGGTCGAGCCGCGCAGCGGGCCGATCGTCGTCACGATCGAATATCGCATCCGCGTCACGGATATCGCCGCCTTCCTCACCGCCATGGCCGAACGCCGCCGCATCCGCCGCCGCGACGGCGCGCGCCACTGGACGCTGCTGCGCGATCTGGGCGAAGCCGATCTCTGGATCGAACGCTATCATGTCGCCACCTGGCTCGATTATATCCGCCACAATCAGCGCCGCACCCATGCCGATATCGAAAATGGCGACCAGATCCTCGCGCTGCACAATCATCCGGAACGCCCGCGCGTCCACCGCATGATCGAACGCCAGACCGGATCGCTCCCGGTCCAGCGCACGCCCGGCCCGCAGGAACTTGCCGATCCGATGACCGATCCCACCCGCTCCACCTGATTTCCCGGCCTTCACCCGCCGGGCGCGACGGGCTATGCCTCCGCCTATGACGTCTCCCTCCCCCCGCACCGGCGGCCGCATCCTGGTCGATCAACTCCTGGCGCAGGGGTGCGACCGCATCTTCTGCGTCCCCGGCGAAAGCTATCTGGCGGTGCTCGACGCGCTGCACGATACGCCGCAGATCGATCTGGTCGTCGCCCGGCAGGAAGGCGGCGTTTCCTATATGGCGGCGGCGGACGGCGCGATGACGCACCGGCCCGGCATCGCCTTCGTCACGCGCGGCCCCGGCGCCACCAATGCCACCATCGGCGTGCATGTCGCGATGCAGGATTCGGTGCCGATGATCCTGTTCGTGGGCGATGTCGCGCGCGGCGACCGCGATCGTGAGGCGTTTCAGGAGGTCGATCTGGTCGCCCTGTTCCGCCCGCTCGCCAAATGGGCCGCGCGGATCGACGATGCCGCGCGCATCCCCGAATATATCGCCCGCGCTTATGCCACCGCCATCGCCGGCCGCCCCGGCCCGGTCGTGCTGGCGCTGCCCGAAGACATGCTGTGCGATGTCGTTGCCGCCGTCGACCGCCCCTATGTCATTCGCCCGCCCCAGCCCATCGACGCGCTGGCGATGAACACGTTGGTCGATCTGCTGCGCGATGCCGCCGCCCCCGTCGCCATCGTCGGCGGGGCCGACTGGGATGCCGCCACCACCGAATTCTTCACCGCCTGGGCGATGCGGATCGGCCTGCCCGTCGCCGCCGCCTTCCGCCGTCAGGATGCGGTCCCCAATGACTGCCCGGTCTATGCCGGCAATCTCGGCTACGGCCCCAATCCGAAGCTGCTGGACCGCGTGCGCAATGCCGACCTGCTGATCGTCGTCGGCCCCCGCCTCGGGGAAGCGACCACCAACGGCTACACGCTGATTACGCCCGAACATCCCGACCAGATCCTCGTCCACATCCATCCCGATCCGGCCGAACTGAACAGCGTCTACCGCACCGATCTCGCCATCTGCGCCGACTGCCACGACTTCGCCGAAACCGCCGCCGGCTGGAACGACGATCTGCTGGAATTCGCCGACGGTGCCGAAGCCCACGCCGAATGGGAGCAATGGTCGACGCCGCAGCCGACCGGCGCAACGCTCGATCTCGGCCTCTGCGTCGCCGAAATGCGGCGCGCGCTGCCCGCCGAAAGCATCATCTGCAACGGCGCGGGCAATTTCTCCGGCTGGTGGCACCGCTACTGGCATTATCAGGGGCCGACGACGCAACTCGCTCCCACGGCCGGCGCGATGGGCTACGGCCTCCCCGCCGGCATCGCCGCCGCCCTCCGCCACCCCACACGACAGGCGATCGTAATCGCGGGCGACGGCGATTTCCAGATGAACGGGCAGGAACTCGCCACCGCGGTCGCCGCCGGCATCCGCCTGCTCGTGCTGGTCGTCGACAATGGCAGCTATGGCACGATCCGGATGCACCAGGAACGCCGCTACCCCACGCGCATCTCCGGCACCAACCTCGCCAACCCCGATTTCGCCGCCCTTGCCCGCGCCTATGGCGCATGGAGCGCGACCGTCGAACGCACCGAAGACTTCGCCGCCGCCCTCGCCGAGGCGCAGGTGCAACCCGGCGTCGCGTTGCTCCACCTGAAGACCGACGTCGAACAGATCGGCCCCGCCGTCACGGTTTCGACGTTGCGCGCGACTGCGGCGGCCTGAGAACTTCACCGGCCCTGACAGAAACCGCTTCTTCTGCACATTCCCGAGCCGGGAAACGACCTCCCCCAACCAAACCGCCCATCCCGAGCGAAGTCGAGGGACGTTTCTTCGAGCGAAGTCGAGAAGCGCGATGTCGCAGACCTCGGCTTCGCTCGGCCGGTCCCTCGACTGCGCTCGGGATGGACGGTTTCTTCAATCGGCTCGTTCGCATTGCACTGGGAATTCTCGGGATCATAAATCCCCAGCACAACAAAAAACCGCCGCCGGGGCATCCCCGACGGCGGCTTCCTGTAATTCAAACGCAGAAGAGGGTCAGACCTTGTCGACCACGCTCTTCACGCCACCCTTCACGTCGCCCTTGGCGCCCTGAAGCTCGCCCTTGGCTTCCTGCGCATGACCTTCGGCGGTCAGGTCATGATTGTCGGTCGCGTTGCCGATGGCCTGCTTCGTGTTGCCGATGGCCTCGTTCGCTGCGCCCTTCAGCTTGTCGGTGAATTCGCCCATGGTCATGCTCCTTGGCTGGTGCAACGCTTTGATAAAGCGCCGCTGGGTTGATGCAGATTAAACCGCCTGCCCCCGCCCCGGTTCCATGACCTTATCGTAACGTCTCAGATCAATCCGGCCAGCGGGCTGGACGGATCGGCATACATGCGCCGCCCCATCCGCCCGGCGCGATAGGCCAGCCGCCCCGATTCGACCGCCAGCCGCATCGCCGTCGCCATCATCACCGGGTCCTTCGCTTCGGCGATCGCGGTGTTCATCAGCACGCCGTCGCAGCCAAGCTCCATCGCCACCGCCGCTTCGGATGCGGTGCCCACGCCCGCATCCACCAGCACAGGCACCTTCGCGCCCTCCACGATCAGCCGGATCGTCACCTTGTTCTGGATGCCGAGGCCGGATCCGATCGGCGCGCCCAGCGGCATGATCGCCACCGCGCCCGCATCCTCCAGCCGCTTCGCCGCGATCGGATCGTCCACGCAATAGACCATCGGCGCAAAGCCTTCCTTCGCCAGGATCTCGCACGCCCGGATCGTCTCCACCATGTCGGGATACAGCGTCCGCGCCTCGCCCAGCACTTCCAGCTTCACCAGATCCCAGCCCCCGGCCTCGCGCGCCAGCCGCAGCGTGCGGATCGCCTCTTCCGCGCTGAAACAGCCTGCGGTGTTGGGCAGATAGGTCACCTTCTTCGGGTCGATATAGTCCATCAGCACCGGCGCATTGCGGTCGGACACGTTCACCCGCCGCACCGCCACGGTCACGATCTCCGCGCCCGCCGCCGCCACCGCCGCCGCATTCTGCGCGAAATCCTTGTATTTCCCCGTGCCGACGATCAACCGCGAGCGGAAGGTCCGCCCCGCCACCGTCCAGCTGTCATCCGACGCCGCCGTCGCGGCCGGCGCGGCATGATCGCCCCCGCCCACGAAATGCACGATCTCCAGTTCGTCGCCATCCTCGGCCGTCACCTGCCCCAGCGTGGACCGCGGCACGATCTCCAGATTGCGCTCCACCGCCACCTTCTCCGGCACCAGCCCCAGTTCGGACGCCAGCTCGGCGAGCGTGATCCCCGCGCGCACGCGCTTATGCTCGCCATTCACCCTGAGCGTGATCGTTCCGTCGCTGTGCATGTGCATCTCCGTCTTCGCCCGCCGATCTAGAGCGGCGGACGGCGATGTTCAAACGATAGCCGCCGATCATTTGGCGGAAAGGCCGGCTTTGCCTCGCCGCCCGCCTGCCTGTATGACGCGCCTCTTCTTCTGAAACACAGCGAAAAGGCCCGCCATGCCGGACAGCACCACCGTCTATGTCCTGAACGGCCCGAATCTCAACATGCTGGGCCTGCGCGAACCCGAAATCTACGGATCGGACACGCTGGACGACATTGCCGGGATGCTGGACGATCGCGCGCAGGAGATCGGTCTGGACATCGACATGCGCCAGACCAACCATGAAGGCCTGCTGGTCGACTGGATCCAGGAAGCCAATGCCCGTAATGCGAAGGCCGTGCTGCTCAATGCCGGTGCCTTCACCCACACGTCGATCGCGATTCACGATGCGATCAAGGCCGTCAGCGTGCCCGTGATCGAAGTGCATCTTTCCAACCCGCACGGGCGTGAATCCTTCCGCCACATCAGCTATGTCGGCATGGCCGCAAAGGGCACGATCGCGGGGTTCGGCGCGCACGGATATGTGCTTGCGCTGGACGCAGCGGCCAAGCTCTGACATTTGCCCGCCAAAACAGGGACGAATTCATGACCGATACCCCCCACGGCGCGATGCAGGTCGACGTCGGACTGGTGAAGCAGCTCGCCGAACTGCTCGACGACACGCATCTCACCGAGATCGAGGTTTCCGATGGCGACCGGCGCATCCGCGTCGCGCGCAAGGCCGCGGCCATCTCCGCGCCGATGACCTATGCCGCCGGCAACGCTCCTGCTGCCGCGCCGGCCCCCGCTGCGGCCGCGCCGGCACCTGCCGCCCCCGCCGCGCCGCTGGCGGATCCGGCGGATCATCCCGGCGTCGTCAAATCGCCGATGGTCGGCACCGCCTATATGGCCGCCGAACCGGGCGCGAAGCCCTTCACCGTCGTGGGGCAGTCCGTCGCCGCCGGTGACACGCTGTTGATCGTGGAAGCGATGAAGGTCATGAACCCCATCGTCGCGCCGCGCGCCGGCACCGTCCGCCAGCTGTTCGTCGACAATGGCCAGCCCGTCGAATTCGACCAGCCGCTCGCGATCGTCGAATAAGCATGGCCATTTCCAAGATCCTCATCGCCAATCGCGGCGAAATCGCACTCCGCATCCATCGTGCCTGCCACGAAATGGGGATCAAGACGGTCGCGGTGCACAGCACGGCGGACGCCGATGCCATGCATGTCCGGCTGGCGGACGAGGCGGTGTGCATCGGGCCACCCGCCGCCGCCGACAGCTATCTGAACATCCCCAACATCATTTCGGCAGCGGAAATCACCCATGCCGATGCGATCCACCCCGGCTACGGCTTCCTGTCGGAAAATGCCCGCTTCGCCGAGATCGTGGAAAGCCACAACATCATCTGGATCGGGCCGAAGCCCGAACATATCCGCACGATGGGCGACAAGATCGAGGCGAAGCGCACCGCCGCCGCACTCGGCCTGCCGCTCGTCCCCGGGTCGGACGGCCCCATTTCCGATCTGGCCGAAGCCAAGGCGATTGCGGAAGCCGCCGGCTATCCCGTCATCATCAAGGCGGCATCGGGCGGCGGCGGCCGCGGGATGAAGGTCGTGACCGACGCGTCGCAGCTTGAAACGCTGATGATGCAGGCCGGTCGCGAGGCGAAGGCCGCGTTCGGCGACGCCACCGTCTATCTCGAAAAATATCTCGGCGATCCGCGCCACATCGAATTCCAGGTCTTTGGCGACGGTCGCGGCAACGCGATCCATCTCGGCGAACGCGACTGTTCGCTCCAGCGCCGCCACCAGAAGGTGCTGGAAGAAGCCCCCTCGCCCGTCATCTCCGCCGCCCAGCGCGCGGACATGGGTGCGATCGTCGCGAAGGCGATGGCCGATATGGGCTATCGCGGCGCGGGCACGATCGAATTCCTGTACGAAGACGGGGAATTCTACTTCATCGAAATGAACACCCGCCTTCAGGTCGAACATCCGGTGACCGAAGCGATCACCGGTCTCGATCTTGTCCGCGAACAGATCCGCATCGCCGACGGCAAGGCGCTGACGCTGCGGCAGGAAGACGTCGTCTTCCGCGGCCACGCCATCGAATGCCGTATCAATGCCGAGGATCCGCGCACGTTCATGCCCTCACCGGGTCTGGTGAAGGGCTATCACGCGCCGGGCGGCATGAATGTCCGCGTCGATAGCGGCCTCTATGCCGGCTACCGCATCCCGCCTTACTATGATTCCATGATCGCTAAGCTGATCGTCTACGGCACCACCCGCGACGGCGCACTCCGCCGCCTCCGCCGCGCGCTGGAGGAATTCGTGATCGATGGCGTGAAGACCACCATCCCCCTCCACCGCGCTTTGCTCGACGATCCCGAATTCCAGCGCGGCGAATATACCATCAAATGGCTGGAGGAATGGCTCGCCGCGCAGGACGCCTAAGCGTCGGCGGCGATCAGTCTTCGAACGACCACCGTTCCCCGGCGCAGGCCGGGGCCTGGGTGAAGCGGTTTCACCTAGGCCCTAGCCTGCGCCGGGGTACAGCGGCAGCAAATTACCGACAACCCTTTTCGCCGGACCGACCGAGCGAAGCCGAGGTCATCGACCGCCTCACCGTCTCGCGCTTGACACAATGCCTCGCCAACAGGACGTTCCCATTTTCCCTGCGGCAGGATGACCGACATGCCCACCATCGCGATCTACAGCCTCAAGGGCGGCGTCGGCAAAACCGCGATCTCGGTCAATCTCGCCTGCGCATCGGCGCAGTGCAAACGCCGGACATTGCTCTGGGATCTCGATCCGCAAGGCGCGTCGAGCTGGATCTTGGGGCAGGACGGACAGGGCGCGGACAGCGCGGAATCGGTGTTCGCGCGCGATATCCCGCCCGAACGGCTGATCCGGCCGACCGCGATTCCCGATCTCGATCTGCTGCCCGCCGATGCCTCGCTCCGCAGGCTCGATGGCCTGTTCGGCGCACTCGGCAAGCGCAAGCGGCTGCTGAAGCTGCTCGACACGCTGACCAGCCGCTATGACCGCATCCTCCTCGATTGCCCGCCCGGCCTGACCGAGACCAGCGAACAGGTCGCGCGCGCCGCCACGCTGATCGTGGCACCCGTCATCCCTTCGCCGCTCGCCTGCCGCGCGCTGGACGAGGTGATCGATCATTTCGCGCGCGCGCCCGGTCGCCACGCGCCCATCCTGCCGGTCTTCTCCATGGTCGATCGCCGCCGCGCGCTGCATCTGTCCACCGTCGCGGCGCAGCCCGACTGGCCCGTCGTGCCGATGGCCAGCGCGGTCGAGCAGATGGGCGTCCACCGCGCCCCCGTCACCGCCTTCGCGCCCACGACACCGGCCGCACAAGCATTTTCGAACATCTGGACGATCATCGAACGGCGTCTCGCCGAAACGACCTGACCAGCGGCCCGAACGCTTCGCCGCATGTCTTGCGCGCCCGACACGGAAATCAGTCGTTCCGGCAGAAATACATGGGTGCGCACGGCTCCATATGCGGCCTGGAATGTTATGTTTGCCCAGAAGGCGATTTTGATCGTCGTTCCGTGGAGAAAGCGCATGAAGCCATTTCTGATCGCCGCCATGCTGATGCTCGGCACGTCCGCCGTCGCGCAGGACATGACCCAGCCACCGGCACCGCCCGCGGCCCCCGCCGCCGATCCGGCAGCACCGCCACCCGCCATGCCCGCCGATCCGGCGGACCCGGCCGCACCGCAGCCCATGGCAGATCCGGCAGCACCGGCCGACCCGGCAGCACCGCCGCCCCCACCCGCCCCGCCGGAAGCCGCCCCCGCGCCCATGGCGACCGCGCAGGCCGCACCGCAGCCGTCGACCAAGGATTATCCGGCCTGCTCGCGCACCGTCACCGACAATTGCACGAACCGCCGGGGTCGCTGATCCCGAACGGCCGATCTAGAGTATGATGACTTTAAGCGGATCCGTTCATGCTGAGTAGCGGCCGAGTAGCTCCGCAGGGGCGTATCGAGGACGCGTATCGAAGCACTGTACCCGTCCTTCGATACGGGCCTTCGACTACGCTCAGTCCCTGCTCAGGATGAGCGGTGAATACGGTCAACCTGAAATCATCATGCTCTAGCAAACAAGGCGGTCCCGATCCGGGGCCGCCTTTTTCACGTCCGGCTCAGCGTTCGCGTCGCAGCCAAGCCAGCCCGCCGCCGATCACCATCAACGCCAACCCCATCCCGGCGCGCTTGTCGCGGCGGACCAGGCTCAGCCCCCCCGCCACCAGCATCGACGGCACCACGCCCGCCCGCCGGCCGCCCGCGATCCGCGCCGCCCGGCCCGCCACGCCGGACAGGATGATCGCCTTGCCCGCACCCCCCGGTCCGCTCGCCCGCTTCTCCGCCGCGACCGCGGGGGTCGTCGTCGCCGGCACACCCGCCACGCTGTCCGCCACCGTCGCGCCGCGCGTGCCCAGCGCGCGTTCCGGCCCACGCGTCGTGTCATGCGCGGTCTGATGTTCCAGTTCGGAATTCAGCTCCGCCCCCAGCAACAGCACATAAGCCGACAGCCAGATCCACGTCAGCAGCACCACAACCGCGCCCAGCGAACCATAGGTCGCGTCATAATTGCCGAAATTGGCGACATACACGCCGAACCCCAGCGTCAGCGCCAGCCACAGCGCGGTCGTCAGCAAGGATCCCGGCGTCAGCCACAGCCATTGCGCACGGTCCCGGTCCGGCCCGTACCGAAACAGGGTCGCTGCCGCCGCCGCGCCGACCGCGCCCATCACCAGATAGGACAGCAGCTTGCCGACGAACAACAGCGCGCCCGGCAGGTCCGGAAACAGCGTTTCCAGATGCCCCAGCGCCGCAATCCCGATCATCGCCACGATCGCCGTCACCACCGATCCCACCGTGATCGCCAGCGCCAGCGCGTTCAGCTTCACGAAGCCGCGATTCTCCTCCTGCTCATAGGCGATGTTCAGCGCGGTGATGATCGCCGTCGCCGCCTTCATCGCGCCGTAAAAGGCCAGCCCGATCGCCAGCAGCAGCCCGAACCCCTTCTTCCCGCCGGAGGTGTCGACCACGTTGAGCAACTGCTCACCCACCAGCCGCGCCGCGTCCGCCGGCATCACCTCGGTCAATGCACGGATATCGCGCAGCACCGTCTCCGGCGCGGCCACCAGCCCATAGGTCAGCACCATCGCACCCAGCGTCGGCACGATCGACAGGAAGGCGTAGAAGGCGACACCCGCCGCGATCAGCCCGATATTGTCGCGCCCGGTTTCCTTGAAGGTGCGGATCACGACATCCTTCCACCCACGCGCCGGCATCTTCCACGGTGAAATCGCATCACGCCCACGGAGATCGCGGTCGGCATTCGGGGTCGGGTTCATGGCTATCCTTCGCATTTGCGGTTCCTCAACCGGCACCGCCCCGCCCCCGTTCCCGATCCAGCGCCCTCCTAGACCTTAGATCCGCGCCACCGGCATCACCATCCGCCGCCCCGCCACCTCACCGGTCCATGCCGTCACGCCATAGACGTCGGCCAGCCGCGCCGCCGTCAGCACGGCTTCGGGCGTGCCGTCCGCCACCAGCCTGCCACCGGCCAGCAACAGCAGCCGATCGCAAAAACGCTGCGCCATCGCCAGATCGTGCAGCACCGCCACCACCGTCATGCCGCCGCGTGCAAGATCCTGCAGCAACGCCATCACCTGCAATTGATGCCCCGGATCCAGCGCCGCCAGCGGTTCGTCCGCCACCAGCACCGGTGCCTCCACCGCCAGCGCGCGCGCCAGCAACGCCCGCGCCCGCTCACCACCCGAAAGGCCGGTCGCCGTCCGGTCGCGCAGCCCCAGCACATCCGCCCGCGCCATCGCCCGTTCGATCGCACTATGGTCCGCCGCGCCGATCCGCGACATCGGCCCCAGCCGCGGCAACCGCCCCAGCGCCACCAGCCGCTCCACGGTCAGCGGCCATTCCAGCATCTGCCCCTGCGGCAGATAGGCCATCATCCGCGCCCGCACGCCCGCCGGCAGCGCCGTGACTGCCTGTCCGTCGACAAGCACCGCCCCCGCCGTCCCTGGCAGCAACCCCAGCATCGCGCGCGCCAGCGTCGATTTCCCCGCGCCGTTCGGCCCGATCACGCCGATCAGCGCCCCCGGCTCCAGCCGCGCGTCGATCCCCGCCAGCACCGGCCGCCCCGCCAGCGTGACGGACAGCCCCTCGACCGTGATCGTCACCATAGCCGCCGGGCCTTCAGCAGATGATGCAGGAACACCGGCACCCCCAGCACCGCCGTCACCACGCCCAGCCGCAATTCCTGCTCGGTCGGCACCGCGCGCACCACCATATCGGCGGCGGTCAGCAGCCCCGCGCCGCCCAGCATCGACGGCAGCAGCGCGGAGGACGGCGCACGATCGGTCAGCGGCCGCACCAGATGCGGCACGATCAGCCCGACAAAGCCGATCGCCCCCGATACCGCGACCGCACCGCCCACGCCGATCGCCACCCCCGCCAGCATCCGCGCCCGCGCCGCATCCAGATCATACCCCAGGGTCCGCGCCGTATCCTCCCCCAGCGACAGCGCATCCAGTGCGCGCCCGTCCCACAGCAGCAGGACGACACCGACCAGCAGGCACGGCGCGGCGATCGCCACATGCCGGAACGACCGGTCCTCCAGCGATCCCATCAGCCAGTTCATGATCTCCACCGCCGCAAAGGGGTTGGGCGCGAAATTCAGCGCGAGGCTGATCCCCGCCCCCGCCAGCGTCGCCACCGCCACCCCCGCCAGGATCAGCGCCAGCGGCCCCGCCCCACCGCGCGACAGCAACATCAGCGGCAGCAACCCCGCCACCCCGCCCAGAATCGACAGCAGCGGCAAGGTCGCCACCCCCGCAAAATCGATCCCGTAATAGAGCGCGACCACCGCCCCCAGCGCCGCCGCGTTGGACGTCCCCAGCACCGATGGTTCCGCCAGCGGATTGCGCAAATAGCCCTGCAACACCGCCCCGCTCAGCCCCAGCATCGCGCCCACGCCCAGCGCCAGCAAGGTACGTGGCAAACGCAATTCCAGCACGATCGTCGCCGCCGTCGCATCCCCTTGCCCCATCAGAACGGCCAGCACGCGCGGCGCGCCCAGCACGACCGGCCCCATTCCCAGCGACAGCACCGCCATCCCCACCGCCAGCAAGGCCAGCCCGGCGATCAACGGCATCGGGCGGACGATTCCGGCGGACAACAAAGGCGGCACTCCCGATCGACGGCACAGCGACGACCCTTGTCGCATCGCCCGCATCGCGCCATCGATAACGCCATGTTCCGCCGATGCCATCCCCTCATCCTGCTCGCCGCGCTCGCTCTGCCCACCGCGGCGCAGAGCCGTCCGCAACGCATCGTCTCGCTCAATCTCTGCGCGGACCAGTTTCTGATCGCGCTGGCCGATCGCAACCAGATCGCGGCGCTCACCCGCTTCGCCCGCGATCCCGCCATTTCGGCCGAGGCGACCCGCGCCGCCACCTATCCGCACAGCGGGGGCACGGCGGAGGAACTGCTCGCGCTCCGCCCCGACATCATCGTCACCAGCCCGTGGCGGCGCACCGCCATCGCCGATCTCTTCAAGGGTCGCGGCGTCACCATCGTCGATATCCCCGACGCGCAGGACGTCGCCGGCATCCGCGCCAACATCGCCGCCGTCGCCGCACTGGTCGGCCACCCCGAACGCGGCGTCGCCCTCACCGCCCGCATGGACGCGCAACTCAGCGCGCTCGGCCCGCCTCTCGGGCACGGCCGCACCGCCGCCTACTGGCAACGGCGCGGCTTCCTCACCGGCGCGGGCACCTTGGTCGACGACATGTTCCGCCGCGCCGGCCTCGCCAATCTTGCCACCCGCCTCGGCCGCCCCGCGCTCTCCCGCCTCTCGGTCGAACAACTGGTCGCCACCCCGCCGGATTTCCTGTTCGCGGAAGACGGCCCCGTCCGCGATCAGGGCACCGAATTGCTGACCCACCCCGCCATCGCCAGCGTCCTGCCCCCCGCCCGCCGCCTGCACATCCCCGGCGCGCTGCTCGCCTGCGCCACCCCCGCTTACCCACACGCTCTCGCGCTGATCGCCACGCAGATCCGTGCCGCGGATCGCCAGTTGCCGAAATAACCGATCCGCCACGATGACGTGCCCCGGCGCAGGCCGGGGCCTTGGTGAACCGGTTGCGTCCAGGCCCCGGCCTGCGCCGGGGAACATGATCAAATCCAGAAACCCACCCCGTTCGGTTCGAGCCTGTCGAGAACCCCGCGCCAGCCCCCCGAACCACCCGCAAAAAAGATTCCACTTGAATCCCACCCCCAATTCTAGAAACGAGCGGACCATATCAGTCCCCGGCTTCACGGCATGGCGGCCACCGCAGCGGAGCACCACGGCATGACCGACACCACCACCGTCCTCGTCACCGGCGGTGCCGGCTATATCGGCAGCCATGCCGTGCTCGCCTTGCTCGATGCGGGGCGCAAGGTCGTCGTGCTCGACAATCTGGTCACCGGCTTCGCCGATGCGATCGATCCGCGCGCCGCCTTCGTCCAGGGCGATGTCTCGGACGAGGAACTGGTCGTGCGCGTCATCGCGGATCACCGCGTCCACGCCATCCTCCACTTCGCCGGCTCGGTCGTCGTGCCGGAATCGGTGTCCGATCCGCTCAAATATTATCGCAACAACACCGCCGCCACGCGCAGCCTGATCGAAAGCGCGGTCAAGGGCGGCGTCGCGCATTTCCTCTTCTCCTCCACCGCCGCCACCTATGGCACGCCCGAACGCGTGCCCGTGCAGGAAGGCGATCCGAAGCGCCCGATCAACCCCTACGGCATGTCCAAGCTCATGTCGGAACTGATGCTGGCCGATGTTGCCGCCGCCCACCCCATCACCTATTGCGCGCTGCGTTACTTCAACGTCGCCGGTGCCGATCCGCAGGGCCGCGCGGGGCAGTCCACCGCCGGCGCCACCCATCTCATCAAGATCGCGTCCGAAACCGCATTGGGTAAGCGCCCCGCCGTCGCAGTGTTCGGCACCGATTTCGATACGGAAGACGGCACCGGCGTCCGCGACTATATCCACGTCACCGATCTGGCCGACGCGCATCTCCATGCGCTGGAGGCGCTGGAGGCATCGCCCGGCGAAAATCTCACGCTCAACTGCGGCTATGGGCGCGGCTTCTCCGTGTTGCAGGTGCTCGATGCGGTCGATCGCGTCGCGGGCGTCACCATGGAACGCAAGCTTGAACCACGCCGCGCGGGCGATCCCGCCGCGCTGATCGCGGACAACAGCGCCATCCTCGCCCGCCTGCCCTGGCGTCCGCGCTATGACGATCTCGACCTGATCGTGTCCCATGCGCTGGCATGGGAAGGCACCGTCCGTCAGGGCGCAAAATGACCGTCCCGGTCGTCCGCGCCGCCACGCTGGCCGGGTTGCCCCATGGCTTTCTCGGCCGTGGCGGCGGCGTGTCGACCGGGATCCATGCCGGGCTGAATGTCGGCCTCGGCTCGGATGACGACCGCGCGGCGATCCACGAAAATCGCCGCCGCGCGGTCGATGCCGTCCTGCCCGGCGCGGCGCTGGTCACGCTGCATCAGGTCCATTCCGCCGATGCCGTCGCCGTCACTACGCCCTTCGCTGATGACGCCCGCCCCCATGCCGATGCGCTGGTCACCGATCGCCCCCGCCTGCTGCTCGGCATCCTCACCGCCGATTGCGTCCCCGTCCTCTTCGCCGATCCGCAGGCCGGCATCGTCGGTGCCGCCCATGCCGGATGGAAGGGTGCGCTCGGCGGCGTGACGGATGCCACGCTGGCAGCGATGGAGACGCTCGGCGCGGATCGCAGCCGCATCGTCGCCGCCATCGGCCCCTGCATCGCGCGCCCCTCCTATGAAGTCGACGACGCCTTCCGCATCCGCTTCGAAACCGACGATGCCGCCAACGAACATTATTTCCGCGAGGGTCGCCGGCCCGGCCATCATATGTTCGATATCGAAGCCTATGTCGCGCACCGCCTCGCCGCTGCCGGCGTCGCGCGGGTCGAGGCGCTGGGGCTGGACACCTATGCCGATCCCGACCGCTTCTTCAGCTTCCGCCGCGCCACGCATCGCGGCGAACCGGGCTATGGCCGTCAGATCAGCCTGATCGCCATCGGCTGAACGACGGGCCGCTCCGGCCACGGGACCGCATGAGGCTGTTTTCCGCCCGCGCGACGGCCTACATGAACGCGATCGAAGCGATCATCCGGAGCATCCCCCATGTCCGACGATACCGTCCCGACCGAAGCCGACCTGACCGGCGCCACCCCCCGCCGCCGCCCCAAGGCGCAGCCGCTCGATATTGACGGCCACCGTCTCCATCCCTCCACGCTGATGATGGGGCATGGCTATGATCCGATGCTGTCGGAAGGATCGCTGAAGCCGCCCATCTTCCTCACCTCCACTTTTGTCTTCGAATCCGCCGCCGCCGGCAAACGCCATTTCGAAGGCATTACCGGCAAGCGTCCCGGCGGCGCGGACGGGCTGGTCTATTCGCGCTTCAACGGTCCCAATCAGGAAATCCTGGAGGACCGCCTCGGCATCTGGGACGATGCGGAGGACGCGCTCACCTTCTCCTCCGGCATGGCCGCCATCGCCACCGTGCTGCTCACTCATGTCCGCCCCGGCGACATCATCGTCCACTCCGCCCCGCTTTATGCCGCCACGGAAACGCTGATCGGCAAGATCCTCGGCCGGTTGGGCGTCCAGTGGCTCGATTTTCCCGCCGGCGCGACGCGCGAGGAGATCGACATCGTGCTGGACCGCGCGCAGGGCATGGGCCGCGTCGCGCTCGTCTATCTGGAAAGCCCCGCCAATCCCACCAACGCGCTGGTCGATGTCGAGGCCGTGGTCGCCGCGCGCGACACCGTCTTCGCCGATCGCGAAGACAAGCCACCCGTCGTCATCGACAACACCTTTCTCGGCCCGCTCTGGCAGAAGCCCTTGCGTCAGGGCGCGGATCTGGTCCTCTACTCGCTCACCAAATATGCCGGCGGCCATTCCGATCTGGTGGCGGGCAGCGTCGCCGGGGCCAAGGCGCAGATCGATCAGGTCCGCGCCATTCGCAACACGATCGGCACCATCACCGATCCCAACACCGCATGGATGCTGCTCCGCTCGCTCGAAACGCTCGAACTGCGCATGAGCCGCGCGGGCGAGAATGCGGCCAAGGTCTGCGCCTTCCTGCGCGATCATCCCAAGGTCGACCATGTCGGCTATCTTGGCTTTCTCGATCCCGCCGGGCGGCAGGCCGATATCTACCGCCGCCACTGCACCGGCGCCGGCTCCACCTTCTCGCTCTTCCTGCGCGGGGGCGAGGCGGAGAGCTTCCGCTTCCTCGATGCGCTCCGCATCGCGAAACTGGCGGTCAGCTTGGGCGGCACCGAAACCCTCGCGAGCCACCCCGCCGCCATGACCCACCTCTCCGTCCCCGACGCGCGCAAACAGGCGCTCGGCATCACCGACAATCTGGTTCGCATCTCGATCGGCGTCGAAAATGCCGACGACCTCATCGCCGACTGCGACCGCGCACTGCGGGCGATCTAGGAGACTCTCCAAACACCCGTTCGTGCTGAGTAGCGACCGAGTAGCCCCGCAGGGGCGTATCGAGTACGTGTATCGAAGCATCAGGCACGCCCTTCGATACGAGCCTTCGAAAAGCTCAGTCTCTACTCAGGCTGAACGGGGGTGGGGGAGAGGATCACAGGAGATCACCCGCCCCCCAACCCGCCCATCCCGAGCGAAGTCGAGGGACCGACCGAGCGCAGTCGAGGTCTTCAACCGCCAGACCCTACACCGCCACCCGAAAAAACACTCCCAAACGGCGAGCCAGGATGGCCACGCACCATCACCGAAGCACCAAACCCCTGTCCCTCCCCCCCGATCTTTGGCATGGCCCCCGCATGTCCAGCACGCCCCCCAGCTCCACCCCGCCCCGCCTAGGCCTGCTCGGCGCAGGCGGCCGCATGGGGCAAGCGATCACGACCGTAGCCGCCGAAACCGCCCTCCCCATCATCGGCGGCATCGGCCGCAACGGCGCGGTCACCGGCACCGCCCAGGACGCCACCACCCTCGCCGCCGCCTGCGACGTGCTGATCGATTTCTCCACCCCCGATGCGCTGGCGGACAATCTCGCCGCCGCCCGCGCCGCCGGCACCGCGATCGTCATCGGCACCACCGGCCTGTCGGAGGCCGACCATGCCGCCGTCGACGCCGCCGCCGCGCACATCCCCGTTCTGCAAGCCGCCAACACCGCGCTCGGCGTCAACATCCTCGCTTATCTGGTGCACGAAGCCGCCGCCCGCCTCGGTCCCGACTGGGATATCGAGATCGTCGAGATGCACCATCGCCACAAGCGCGATGCCCCGTCCGGCACCGCGCTCCTGCTCGGCAGCGCCGCCGCCGAAGGTCGCGGATCGACACTGGACGCGCTCAGCCGTTATGACCGTATCGGCTTCCCCCCCGCGGTGCGCGAGGAAGGCACGATCGGCTATGCGTCGCTGCGCGGCGGCTCGGTCGCGGGCGATCATCAGGTGGTGTTCGCCACCGATGGCGAACGCATCGAAATCGGCCACCGCGCCGAAAGCCGGATCATCTTCGCACGCGGGGCGATCCGCGCCGCACGCTGGCTCGCCGGTCGCGCGGCCGGCCGCTATGCCATGACCGACATCTTCACCGGCTGATGGCCATGCGCCCGATGCCGCGCGCCGACGTCTTCGAATTTTACCGGCGGCTGGCCGAAGCCGATCCGGTGCCGCAGACCGAATTGGCCTACACCAATCCCTATACGCTGCTGGTCGCGGTCGCTCTGTCCGCGCAGGCCACCGACATCGGCGTCAACCGCGCCACCCGCGCGCTGTTCGCGGAGGTCGACACCCCCGCCGCCATGGTCGCGCTGGGCGAGGATGCGCTGAAAAGTAACATCAAGACGATCGGCCTGTTCAACACCAAGGCGAAGAATGTCATCGCCTTGTCCGAAAAGCTGGTGGCCGAACATGGCGGCGTCGTCCCCGCGGATCGCGCCGCGCTCGAATCGCTGCCCGGCGTCGGCCGCAAGACCGCCAATGTCGTCCTCAACGTCGCGTTCGGGCAGGAAACCATCGCGGTCGACACGCACATCTTCCGCGTCGGCAACCGCACCGGCCTAGCCATCGGCAAGGATGTCGTCGCGGTCGAACAGCGGCTGGAAAAGGTCACACCCAAGCCTTTCCGGCTCCACGCGCATCACTGGCTGATCCTCCACGGCCGCTACATCTGCAAGGCGCGCACGCCCGAATGCTGGCGCTGCCCGGTTGCGGATCTCTGCCGCTATCTGCCCAAGACCCCGCCGCCGAAACAGCCCGCGATCAAATAACCCCTATCCCCCCGCCCCGCCCTTTGCTAAGCGGCACCGGACGCACCGGTAGCTCAGCTGGATAGAGCACTGCCCTCCGAAGGCAGGGGTCAGGGGTTCGAATCCCTTCCGGTGCACCAAATCTCTCAACAACTTAGCTGACATTTCTCCGCACACCGGAAGGTGCGCGTGGCAGTTATGTGTTCGATACGCCCCCAATGGGGCAATTTTCGTCCCCGTGCGGGGCGCACCGACTCTGGTCGGACCTTCCCAAAGTCATCGATGCCGAGCGCCGCCATAGCCGCACCACCGCTCCGTTCACCCCCACGCTACAGCGACGTCGGAGCGTGCTTTCGGCGCCGCTTTCGTGCGCCCATCGACTTCCTTCGGGAGCCGACACGATGTCGTTCGCCTTCACCGCGCCCACCACCCATCAAGCTCGCCAGCTACTGAAGAAAGCCACCGCCGGCCTCCTCGGCAAGGATCGCGGCCAGGACCGTTCGGTTCGACGCAACAGCTATGACGTCGACGACCGTCGTGCGCAGGTCTTCACGCCGATCGGCGACGGCACGAAGCGCGGGGCGTTCGACTGGATCGACGTCTATCTCGACACCGCCCGTGAATATGACGATTTCCACCGCGGCGATCGGGGTAAACGACCGCTCGGCTATACCGGCATCCGCGTCCTTGAAATCCTCCTCGGCCGCCGTGGGGTGCCCATCGACTTCAAGACCGGCAGGCTGGATCCCGCGCTGGACACGATCGCGCGGATCGCCGGCCTCGTGCGGGCCACCGTCATCCGCGCGCTAGCTCGGCTCAGGGAGCATGGCTTCATCAACTGGGTGCGGCGATCACGGCCGACCGAGAATGCCGGCACGTTCGGTCCGCAACGCGAGCAGATCACCAACGCCTATTATTTCAACCTCGCCGGCCTGCCGGGCAAAGTCCGCCAGCGGTTCCGCGATCTGCTTGCGCGCCGTGCGCTGAAGCGCATCAATCGCGCCCAGAGCCGGACCACCACCCCGGCCCCGCCGCAGCTGCCCGCGCCGCCCTCTATCACTGTCGCCGACCCTGCCATGGCGGCCCTTCTGGCCCGCGTCGGCGTTCTGGTGGACAACGCGAGTCCAGATGATGGTCAGTATCCCGCTCAAGAAAATATCTAAAAGGAATTGACCACCCTTCGGGCGGTCCATGCTCTGATCTGATGCTCCCCCGGACGCGACGAAGCGCCCCAGACGACCGGATCGCCCAGAGAGGCGGTCAGGACACGGCGGCGTGCGCCGCCGGGGCTATGCGAGGGGGAGGAGCACGAAGCGTGCCACCTGGCGATCGCCGAGACTATAGCCAAAAATCTACGCTTGCGCCGTGGGCTTTCCGATCGACCCTTACATGCCAATCTCCGCTTCAACGTAAAACGGAATGGAGGATTTGACTAAACCGAACGCGGTAAGCTGCACCTCATTCAGCGTAGCATACCTTGCGGGCTACTAGGCTAAGCGGCGGCCAAGAAAGGCACGAAGAACGAATTTTAAATTTGATTGTTTATTTTGGATACTAAGACTTGCAACACATCCGTGTTAAAGGCAAAGTCATGGTCGTCGTAAGGAGGATCGTAGCATGCCTGTTCAACGCACGGTATTGATCGATTTTGACACCGAGGATTTGTGCAGGTTTCTTCGGGACGATTCGCACGCTTCACAGGTAATTCCGGAACTTCCGAGCGAATTCGACTCCGCAGATTTTGAGAGGCAGAAAGGGGCGGTCCGCATAATTTCGGGATTTGAGTGCCACAGGCCAGTGGGCCTATTGCGTCAAGTTATTTGCCGATCACCGACTAATCGTCCGATCAGGGTCGTTCCGATTACTGATTACGAGATCCATAAAATCATGGTCGAATTGGAAGCATCGCTTTTCATCCGTCAATCGGCGATGGCCTTCGCCCCGCAAATCTTAGATACATTCAGCAACACACCGTTAGACGCGTCCTTTGATCTTGGTGTTATTGAGGATCTGCTTGCAGGTCAAGGAATTCCTAGCTCAGCCTATTATGTCGCGCTCTCGACTAGATTAGTGAAGGTCGGTCAGCCTGCAATCTCCACTGAGCAACTGGATCGATATATTCGTTCTCTTCAAGATTTGGACGGGATGATCGGGCAGGAGCCTTTCCGAGTCGAAATCAGGGAACCGACGAAGATCTGCGTTTCCCCATCCTCGCTGCCAAAAAGCCCCGTTGTCTTCGAATATCCCGAAGGTGGAAATCCGCCCTCAGATCTAGAAATTATTGCCACAACCGAACCAGGCCAATGTGACAATCCTCGTCTGTTCAAAACGCATGCGGGGCGGAATCAAGACAAGCATTTTCAACACAGTTTTATTACTGTAATGAAAGAAATTAGAATCGGCCGCTGCACCTTAGTGAAGACCAAGGTTTGGGTTTTCGCTCAGCGAACAGCGTGGGAAGATATCATGCTGTGGGCAAAAACCGAAGGCGGTGTAAGCAACGCGCTCCAGCCCGCAATCGAGAAGGCGCTTCTTTCAGCCGCCGGTCAATTAAATACCGTGCAAAATATCAAAAGTAACATTGGCTGGGATGCAACTGCCGCTGATTTCAAACGTGTTGCAACCGATAGGCTACTTCAGCTTTTCCCAGACTATCCGCCATGTCTGGACGCCGGATTCTCGCTGGAGTGGCAATGCACGGATTGGGAAGAAGTGTTCTAATAAGACGACGCTGACGGCCGGCGGCGACGCAACGAAATCGAAGTTTTGCAAATTTAGACCGACGCTTCGTAGTCAGCAACATCGATCAAGCCAAGAGCCCTGGACTTGGTCGACGCCATAAGCTCCGTTGTCTGACGTAAGTAGGAGTGATATTCCCTAAAGCAGCCTTGCCCCGTGATCGTACTCCGTCCATTGGCAGGTATTCTGGTCGATAGCGTTACTTTTTATTGAGGCTAAAGTAATAACGACGCCCAGCGCTCGAACAGCGACCGGCGCTGCCCCAGCCGCACCGCCCGGTTATATGCCGCCTCCACCTTGCCCATCGCAACATGGCCGAGCGCCTGATCAATCGCGGAGCGTTCGTCCGGATAACGCTCGTTCAGGATCGTGGAGAATGTCGCGCGCCAGCCATGCGGCACATGACGCCCGCCAAAGCCGGCGCGCGCGATCAGCCCGCCGATCGCCGCCTCGCCGATCGGCGCGGCGGGGTTCGTCCCCGGGAAGATCAGCCTGCCCCCCTGCCCCAGCGCGCGGGCCTCGCGTAGCAGCGCGACCGCGGCCGGTGCCAGCGGCACGAGATGGTCATTGGCGGGATCGGCCTTCTTCGCCGCCGGCAGTTTCATCCGCGCCGCCGGCACCCGCCAGATCGGTGCCACCCCATCCAGATCCTCAATCTCGTCCCAGCAGGCCCCCCGCACCGCGGCGAGGCGGACCGCGGTCAGCGCGAGGAACCGGCTCGCCAGCCTGATCGCCGGTGCAGCGTCCACCAGCTCGGTCGCGGCGATCAGCGCGCGCGCCTCGTCCAGATCGATCAGCGCCGGATGGTGCCCGCGCGGGGCCGGCGGCATCAGCGCGCGGCCGACGATCGCCGCCGGGTCGGACTGGACAAGATTCTCCGCCATTGCGAATTCGAAGATCGCGGAGATCCGCTGCCGGACCCGCCGCACCGTCTCGAACCGGCCACGCGCCTCGATGGCGCGCAGCACGGCCAGCACGGTCGGCGTCGTGATCGCGGCGACGGGCATCGCGCCGATCGCGGGAAAGACATCGCGCTGGAGGCTGGCGAGGACGTCGCCCGCATGGACCGGTGTCCAACGGCGGAGCATGTGCGCGTGCCACCGCCGGGCAACCGCCTCGAAATTGTGAACTTGCGCTATTTCGCAAACCGGGGTGCCCCCGGAGCGGGGATCGATCCCCCGCCGCACCGCTGCGCGCGCCGCCTGGCACCGCGCCCGCGCATCCGCCAGCGACAGATCGTCGGCGCTTCCGAACGTCAGTAGCTGTTCGCGCCCGCCGAAGCGAAACCGCATTCTGAACGATCGACGACCGTTTGGCGCGACGTAGAGATGCAGGCCGCCTTCGTCGAACAGCTTGTAGCCGGCCGCACGCGGCCGCGCGGCTTTCACTGCGGAGTGGGTCAGCATATTACGCTCCGGAGATAGGGAGAATGCAGTGGCATCGGATCGATCGTTTGGCGCCCAGCTTGTCAGTTGGGCCGATGCGCTGGTTGAACGGCTGATCGTTTTCGGCAGGAAAACAACACCGGCTCTGGTGATCGGCGCCGCGATTTTCGCGTACTTCAACCAACCCGTTATCCGATTTATCGACACCTATCCGGCTTACGAAGGCGGGGCGGTCATCGCGATAGGCCTGCTGTTGGTAGTCGCCGCGATGACCGTGCGACGCAGTTTCATCGGCATAATCGTGGGTATTGCAGGATTTGTGGTGGGGACGATGTGGATTGGCGACGCGCTGGATGTTGCAGTTGCACGATCGGCACAAAACGATGTCCGATGTTACCGGATCGAGACGGAGATGCTATCGGATCGCCCCCCCCGAACGGATCTGCCCGATCTTTATCAGGCCTTGGGCTGCCGTCCAATGACGGCACTTTACACCGTGCCGAAACCGACCTTGTCATCGAAGCAGCCATAGCCTTTTCTTCATCCGGTCACGTGACGATGCGCAGCGGCGTGGTAATCAAATCACGGCGGACAACCCCTCCGCCCTGCCCACCGAAAAAGCGCGCTTCTTCAGATGATTGAAGGACGCGGCCGGGGCGCGATACCCCAGCCGATACCCCAGTCATTCCGGCGGTCCATCCCCCGCCGTCGCGCCCATCACCTCATCTATCGTCCAGTTCATGAGCAGTCTTGAGAACAGACCATGCGAGTGCCGCAGCCATGCTGCATACTCCGTTACCTGCCCCGCGGGTGCGGTCCACCCAATCGGCCATCCCATCGTCCGTTCGTAAAATTGCGGGTTCGGCGTCAGGCTGCTCAGACAGGAGCCGCTGCCATGCTTCCAGCTCACCCGGACCGGGCGCGAAGATGTCGAGCCGGTCCCCGGCGTCCAGCCGATCGCCTGCATCGTCGACCAGAGCGTGCTCCACGCCCGCGCCGCCTCGCTCAGCGAGAATTGGCCGCCGCTCGTCACGTCGAACGGCGACGTGAACCGGATCCGCCCCGCCTCGATCATCAGGTTCGGGACATAGCCGCCGTTCGACGCCGTCGGCGTGGGCCAGGAGGAACAGTCGGCGCCGACGATGGCTAGCGCCCGCTTCTCGCGCCGTGAACAGTCCTGCCTTTGTGCTGTAGCCCAGCCGGCATAGGCTGGCGTCGACGTCGGGAAAGCCCAGCGACAAATGCCCCTCGACATTCTCGCAGAAGACCCATTCCGGCGCCGCCTCTTCCACGACGCGGGCGACTTCGGACCAGAGATGGCGGGGATCGTCCTCGCCGCGCCGGGCGCCCGAATAGCTGAAGGGCTGGCATGGATAACCGGCAGTGACGAGATGAACGCGGCCACGCCATGCGCGGCCGTCGAAGGTTCGGAGATCGTCCCAGACAGGCGCCTCACCCAGGGCCTGGTCCGCCATCCGCGCCACGAGCGTGGCCGCTGCGTGACTTTCCCGCTCAACGAAAGCCACAGTCCGGTATCGGGGTTCGGCGATGTGCAGGCCGAGATCGAGGCCGCCATAGCCGGCGCAGAGGGAGACGCCCCGGAAGTCGTCGGCTTCGGGTTCGAAGTAGGTATGTAGATCCGCAATTGTCCGCTCCGTTGTCGCTGTCGCGATGTCAGGCACGTCGGCTACGCGTGCGGATGAACGCCGGTCGGCATGACCGGCGGGCCTGCGCCAGATCGGCGGCAGGATCTGATGGGACGGCGATGCCGTCGAAACTGTTGGCTGGATCGCTGCGCGGCTGACCGGCCCGGACCGGGTGGTTAGCCGCGCAGGATTCCGGGGAACTACGCCCCGCCTGTTCCCCCGAAAGGGTCTTGTATTCAGCGGGCCACCCGGCGAGCCGGAACCCAGGAATCACCGCGCGCGCGGGCCTTCCCTTGCGGCTAAGCACGGAAAGGCAGGCGCGATATGACACAGCGCCGGGCGTCGCACCAGATCCGCCCGCCCCGTTCAGCCCCGCCGGGCGGCTGTGATCGTCGCCCACCCTTTGCAGCGACATCGTGCGCAACGCAGCACGTTCTGGAATTCCCGCACGGTGCGCGGCTTCGGCGCCTTGGTGGCGAGATGGGCGGTCAGCATCACCACGGTCCTGCCGCAGCGCTGCGGGGAAACGCATTTGATCTCAACATGGCTCGCGCCGTTCACGAAGCGCGCCAGCGGCAGATCGATGTCGGGGCCTGGCATGTCGTGTCCTCTTGAACGAACCGCGAACATGATCGCCGGCCTCCATGTAGGAAAGGCCATCCCGTTCGGACCAGGCCTCAGTCGTACGCGCGCGCGCGCGATGTTGTGGCGACTTGGGGAAAAAAGCGGCGGCCGTCGCCTGAACATACCATTACTGGCCATAACGGGAACCAACTGATGACCGAAACCTCCTTCACCATGCCGTCGCCGCTCGGAGACCCCGCCTGGCGTAGGGCAAAGCCGAAACAACGATTGTCCAGGACGCCGATCCCGTTTGCCGATGGCCACGCCAGCGGGCTGGGCTGCGCCGGCCCCCGCGCCTATTCCCCGACCTCGCCGTCGCGACCGGCTTCGGATAGCCTAGACCCGAAGCGCGAGGAGCATGTGATGAACGATTCGCCCGATCCGGCCGACGACGACCTTGCCGCGATGACCGACGACGCGTTGATCGCGGTCTGGAACGCCGTCGATGGCGATCCGACCCCGGAACAGGAGCGCGCGCTGGGGGAGATCCAGCGCCGCGATCTCGATCTCTGATGTGCAACCGTGCGCGCATGGCGGGCGAGCCGGAGACGATCGTCGAACGCTTCGGAGCAACATGGCTGGCGGACCGGCCCATGGACAACCGATTCAATCCGCGTGAGCTGACACCGCGGTCGCGCGCCTGGATCGTTCGGCAGGACCACCGCGGCCGCGGCGTTGACGTCATGTCGTGGGACGTGCTCGCCGGCGGCGCGAAATGGCCGATGACGAATGTGCGCCAGCTCGGCCTGCCGCAATGGCGCCGACTGGCGGAGCCAGTGACGCATCGATGCCTGATCCCCCTGACCGAGTTCTGCGAATGGACGCCGGAAGCCCACGCGGTCGGCGTGGGCAAGCCGATCAAGGGGGAGATGTGGTTCAGCGTGATCGATCAGCCCGTCTTCGGCGTGGCCGGCTTCTGGCAACCGACAACGGGGGGAGCCGCCTTCGCCATGGTGACCTGCGAGCCGAACGCGCTGGTCGCCCCGATCCATCCGAAAGCGATAATCACTGTCCTGGAGGAGGCGGACTGGGATCAGTGGCTCAACGGATCCTATGACGACATCCTCGCGCTCCAGCGCCCTTACGATGCGACGCGCATGAACGTGCGCGGCCCCCTCTTTCCAACCCGCGAGGCATGAGCCGCTGGAGCTGGTCCGCGCGCTACGACGAGGATCCGGATTCAGTTCCGATCTGGTTCCGTCTCTTGCGATCGACCGTCTGGCTGACCGTCGTGATCGTCGCGGCCCGCTACATTTGGCGCTACTTCCATTAACGCGCTTGGCACCTGTTTGCGGGACATCGCGATGTTGTCTTGCAATCGATACCCTCCGCTGCGTTTGACCCTTCCATTCACGAAGTAGTCGCAAGGCGTAACTCGTCGTGCTGTCATTCTCCACCAGACGTGAATCCAGTAGCGTGAGGATCCCGCTGGATATCGTTCGTGAGATCCGGCTATGACGATCTGATACACCGCACATCAAATCTATGCAGTGTCATGCAACTGAATTAATTCAAAAACGGGGGGCGCGTGCCATGAAATTTATGATAAGCTTGATTGCCCTTACTATCGGCCTGACCCCGGCCACGGCTCTGGTCGTCACTCCAACGGCATTAAGAGCCAGCCAGACATATGGCATCACGTCTGGGCCGGACAGCTTGGCGAACTATACCCGCGATTACGTGTCCGCAGATTTCGGCTCGAAATTCTCCAGTGTTTTCTCGGACAGCGCGACGGGGCTGAAGCCCTATTATAGTTTCGACTATGGGACGGGTTCATATACGCAAACCGGCACTCCGTCATATGATGTGGCGATCGCCGGATTGCTGTCTTATGAGTCAGCCAGCAAAATATCATTCACTGCGAATACCATCGCGGCATTAAGCCAGGCAGGCGTGATCGAGGGCGGCGGACCCGAAAACTGGTTCACCTCCTACGTCGTATTGATTTACGATTTCACGATCGACGCCGCCGCATATGTTCAGACTTCGGAACAGAGAACCTACGGCTCCAATGGACTGGATTTCTACTCGAGCGGTGCATTTGGCTATAATAGTGAAATTATCGTCGGCAAAGACGGCAACATCAACCTCAGCGATCCCGGAACATTGATTCAGGCCGGAACCTACAGCTATCTGAAACTGGTGGAGTCGCACAAAAACTACACGCCTACCGGTTTCGGTTCACTGACAACCAGCTTGATGATCAGTGCGGTTCCGGAACCGAAAAGCTGGGCGATGATGCTACTGGGTTTTGGCATTTTAGGCGGCGTCGCCCGGCGCGAAAAGCGCAGCATTTCGTCCGCTCGCTCCGCCTGAAATTCTCTTCAGGGTTTCCAAGCCTACACCCGCCAATCCGCGCGATGCGGGTGTAGGCCGGCTGACGTCACTCGGCCGGCAGATGTCGGAACGCGGCTCCTCTTTTTCTCATCGCGCCGCGTCGGACTGCGACACGGTTGGAAGAGATCATCCAGGTCACGTCACGGGCGACGCTTTCCATGTCGGCACGAAGTCCGGCAGGAAAGTCTTCCACAGCGCGTGACCTGGCTGATTACGATGGACGCCGTCGCCTGGATTGTAAGCGGGTGTCCAAAGCAGCGGGTTGGCGCTGTTTTCGACCATCGACAACGCATCGAGAATTCCGACAAGCGGATGACCTGCCTGGCCTGCCCGAACGCAGGTAGCCGATGGCGCGGTTCCGACCGGTAGGCCGGTTCTCGTGACGGGGTTCAGCGGTGCGCCATCGCGCTTCCAATCGCGATCCGCCAGCCAGATCGCTTCGCCGATGCTTCCGGTGCCATAGGCCGACGCATCATTCGCCACGGTGGTGCGCGGGTCCATGACCTGGCCGAAGATCGGGCGACCGCCTCCGCAGAAACCGTATTGCCGAAACCAGGTGGCGATGCTGCCATTGTCGCGGAAGTTGGCGAACGTCGTGGCATTGCCGTTGTCGTTGGTGCCGAGTTCGTTGATTCCCATGGTGCAGCGCGCCATCTCGATCAGCGCCTGCCGGCGCGGGCTGGCACTGTTGAAATCGAACATCGTCCCGCTCGATCGCGTTACCGCCAGATACGGACAGCGGAAGCGGGCTACGAAGTGATGGATTCCGCCGATTTCGCGGTCCACATAATAGGCCCGATCATCGTTGACGCCCGACGGAATGCTCGTCCCCACCGTCTCGATGCGCAACTCGTTGGCGGGGACCATGCCGAGGATCATCGTCGGCGCGAAGTCCGACCCGGCGGTGTTGTTGTTGGCGAGTACCGAGACGGTGCCGGCCTGATGCGTGCCCACATTGTTCTGACTGTACGAATAGTTTTTGCGGTTCGACCCTTCGGCGACGCGGGTGTCAGGCAGATTGTCGGGCTTCAGCAGCACGTTGCTCAACGGTCGGGTGAGCGGCACCTTGCCGCCGGCATCGACTTCGATGTCCGTACGGATGAAGAACCCCTCATAGGGCGCGATGTCCGGGTTCGGGATCGCGATCTTGCGGTTTTCATCGATCGCGACCGTCTGCAACCCGGCGGAGGCTCCGTAGAGGGTTCCATCGGCCCGGTGCAGCACCGGCCGGACGCGGATCGCATTCAGGCCGGACTGTTCGGCGCCGTTGTTCGTCCAGTTGGAACAGACTGCCTTCATGGTGCCGGCCGGAATGCCGGACGGTCCGGCGCGATAGAAGGCCGTGGTCGTCCACGCCACCTCGTCCGTGCCATTGGAGAATGCCGTTGCTCCGCCGAGCAGCGGACCAGGCGCCATGCCTCGTGTCGCGGCGATCGCTTCGACCAAGATCGGCGTGTCGCCGCCGAGCAGCACTGCATAGCCCAGCGCCCGCCGGGTCTGCCTGAAGCCACGTCCCATGAAATTCTCCTTCGTCAGGCGGCGCACGCCGGGGCACCCGATCGGCGCACCGCGCGCCGATCGGGCACGATCATCAGGCCGCGGGCGGGACGGAAGGGCTGGTCGATGCCGCGATCAAGCCGCCGCCGAGCGCGACCGTGAGCAGGCTCCCCGCCTGCCCGACCAGTTCGCCCACTTCCGGCAGGCCGACCGCCGCGGCGACGGCAGCGATGCCGACATAGGTGGAGCGCTCCTTGAGACGGCGCAGCAGCCAGTTTGCGATCTTCTTCATGATGTTCCTCACATGCGTTCGGCCCGCGCCGCCGGTCCCGGCGTCGGGCTGTCGATTCCTGCGTGACCGGGAAAAGGGTCGCTCAGGCCTCGTTGGTCGAGACCGCGCCGCCGGTGGCGGTGAGCGTGACGGGATCGGTCGAGACGGGGACGCCGGCCGGCCAGCGTGAGCCGATCAGCCGGCCGGCGGGGATCCACGCGTCGCAGACCATGTTGCTCTGGTTGCCGCCCCGCACGCGAAAACACAGGATCGTCCTGCCATCGACGGGGCGCAGCGCCTGGCCGAGATACCAGCCGACATGACCCCCGCCGTCACGACCGAACACCAGCAGCGCACCGACGCGCGGCGTCGTCGCCACCCCCCACTCCGCCCAGGCCCGCGCGCGATACCAATGGGCGATGATCGGCAAGCCGGCCTCGCGCAGGCAGATCGCCACGAACGCGCCGCACCATGGCTCCTCGTCGTTCGACCACCAGGCACCCAGCAGCTTCAGCCAGCCGAGGATCGTCGGATCATGCTTCGATCCGGCCACCTCCCGGATGCCGAGTTTCGATCGCGCAGCCGAAAGCCACGCCAGCGCAGGCGCTGTCGTCATGGACGTCTCCCATGGTGAAAGGTCAGGCCGGTTCGGCCTCGGTGCTGCCGGCGATCGCCACACGTTCCTGCCGCATCCGGGCCAGGATCAGCGCCGATTTTTCGGGCGCCAGTTCCAGCACCATCAGCAGCATCTGGTTTTCGGTGCGATAATTGGCGAGTTCGTGGCGCAGCTGCGACAGCTTGGCCTCGTACAGTTCGCGTTGATGCTCGACCTGCTGCGCGCAGGAGAGGCGCTCCGCCGCGCCCGCCAGCTCCAGGCCATCGATCCGCGCCTGAAGCCGCTGGACCAGTTCCAGCGCGACGGTGTCGCTGCGCTCACGCCGGCGGAGAATGAAATCGAACGTCGGCTTGAGGGATGCGCCGAAGCCCCCCGCCCCCACCAGCGCGACGACATGGGGAAGATAGGATGCCGCCCACGTCATGGCGCGCCCCTCCCGCCGCGCGATCTGCACGGTTCCATCATACTGCCCTCCTGTGATCGCGCCGTCGCGGCGTCTTATTGCGGGCGACCCAGCACCCAGCGGCCCGGGTTCGATCGCCAGACCAGCACATCGCCATCGGCCGGCTGCGCACCGTTCAGATCGACGCCCAGCAGATCGGCCAGCGCCAGCGGGGGCGCGATCTTGAGCAGCGGGACATAACCGTCGCGCAGGATCTGCGTGTACGCCCAGACGAACAGCGTGCCGACGCCGTGGTCGTATGCCGCCTGCATCGCGTTGGTGGTGCTGCGCCAGATCGTGCCGCTGTCCCGGTGCAGCGCGAACCCGCCGAAATAATGCTGCTTCGACCGCGGATAGCCTAGCCGCCGCTCGATCGCCGCCCGGCCGGAGGCGGATAGATCGGGCCGGCCATCGATGACGAAATCATAATCCTCGACCTGAAGAATATCGAGCGCCGGATAGGCCAGTCCGACCGGCATGTTTACGCGCTGCAATTCCGGCATCCGGCTGTCCAGGATCTGCGGCAGATAGAGCAGCGCATGGCTGACCATCGCCGAATGCTCCGCGCGCACGCCCGCCACCAGCGCCAGCACGGACGCCGCCAGCTTCGCCCCCAGCCAGTCGAGATACAGGGTCCGCTCCGCGTCCATCGCCCCGGCCATCGTCCGGATCACCGGTGCCTGCCGGCCGGTCTCGGCCAGATAGGCGGCCGTCGTCGCCGGATCGTAGAAGCAGGGGATCTGCGTTTGCGGATCCACCCAGTACCAGGGTTCGCCGACCTGAAACTGCACGGGCTGCCCGGCCGCGGCGGCGATGGCGCAAAACTGTTTCGCCACCCTCGCCAGATAGGCCATGCCGGCACTGTTGCAGGGCGAAAACAGACTCGACGGCGGCGACCAGCCGGTCAGCGCCGGCGCGCCGTCCGCATCCAGCTGGCGAAAGCCGGCGGGCATGAACGCGTCCAGCATCTCATAGCTCAGCGACAGGATCAGCGTGATCCGCTCCGCCTTCAGCAGCGCCGCCAGATCGGCGTGCCACGCCGCACAGGGCGCGTTCAGCGGCTGGTCGACATCCTGCGCGACGAAGCGCCCTTCGCCCGCATTCCAGTCCCACCGGAAATAATGGCTCATCCCAACATAATGGTTGAAGCTGCCGCGATAGCCGAGCAGCCGGAGGTTGCGCAGGATCCGCGCCGGCGCGACATTGTAGCTGTCGTCATAGCCGTTGCTCATGCGGACCTCATGGACCCCGCCCGGCCCGAGGCCACAGGTCAGCGTCGCATTGGTCCCGGTCACCACGATCTCGGACAGGATCATCCCGCCTTCCACCGGCCCCGCCAGCCGCGCGTCGCCGCCCGTGTAACCGGCCGGCGCGAGCGAGATGAACATGCGGTCGATATCCCCCGCATAGGCGCTGGAGGTGCCGTAAAATCCGGCCTTCAGATGATCGAAATCGATCTCCACGACCGCATCCCGCGCCGTTCCCGACACCGCGGCATTGCCCAGCCGCACATACCAGGTCCGCGCCGCCCCGCCGGCATCGCGCCCCTCGATCGTCAGCACCGGCCCGTCGATCGCCTCCAGATCGAGCACATCGCCGCGCAGCTGCACCCGGAAGCGCAGCACGCAGCCGCGATAATCGGTGCGCGTGTCATAGGCGGTGGTCGGATGATCGAACCGGTCGGCCGATTCCCAGATCACGCCGACGAGATGATCCTTCCGATGGAACACCGCATCGACCTCGATCCGCCCGGGCGAGGCGCGCAGCGCGGCCATCATCGTGTTCGGGAAGTTCACCGTCCAGAACAGCGGATCGAACCGGCTGCGGGTTTCCGTACCGATCCGGGCAGAGGCCGTCGCCAGCAGGAAGCGCCCCTGATCGAGCACGTCGCGGGTGACGTCCGCATAAGGCAACGGCTTCGACCCGTCCGTGTCGACGATCGATGTCCATTCCGCGGTCGTCGCGGCGCGGTCGATGGCGAGGATCAGCGGGTTGTTCCGGCTGTCATAGACGATCGGTTCGGCCGCGCGCACCGCCGGGCTGTCCTCCCGATCCCAAGCGTAGATCGCCGCATTTTCCTCGACCAGCACCATCGGGCAGGTGCCGTCCATCGTCATCGTCTGCTCGGCCACCCGGAACAGCCGGCGCGTCATGCCCAGCGCCGCCAGCGTGACCGGCACGACATCGCCGACCTGATAGCGCCAGCCGCGCGCATTCCAGGTCGCGGACAGGCTCCGCTGATATTGTTTCCGTTGCAGGGCCTGCTTGCCGATCCGCTGCGCGGTCGCCGCCTCCTGCGTCTGCGGCAGGTCGACGGTCAGGATCCGGTCGATCCCGTCCGCGAAATCGAAGGCGCGGATCTCGCCCCATGGGACCAGCTGATAGAGCGAGGCGGACGACGGATCGGTGTAGCGCCCGCGGACGATATTATAGCTCTGCTCCAGCGCCGCATCCGGGTTCCAGGCGAAGGCGGAGATCATGTCGTCATCGCCCAGCCCGTCGTCGAGCGCGGCGGTCGCCAGATCATTATGCATGATCACCAGCGACAGCCGCCCGCCGCCGTCGCGCAGCCGGCCGTTGCAGGCGGCGGTGCAGTTGTTCAGCACGGTCGGCGGATCCTCGCCCTCGGTGAACAGCCCGTCGAGCCGGAAGCGCGGCCGGGCGGTCCCGTCGGCACGCAACACGGCTTCGTCGCACAGATTGGCGGCGACGATGAAACTGGCCATGTCGATCCGCCGCGCCGGCACGCCCATCCCGACCGACACCAGCCCGTTGATCCGCCAGCCCAGCAGCCGGTTGAGCACCGCCAGCGCCGCGTTCCGCCCGATCTCCCGGTCCGCGACGCGAAACGCCCAGGTCGCCTGATCGTCGACGCGCATCGGCCCGGACCCGCCGGGGACGGTGTCGTCCAGCCGCGGATCGTAGAAGGGCCGGCCCTCGCCGATGATCGTCACCCGGCCGGGCAGGCCGCCCGCGAACGGGCTTTCGGCCTTCTTGCCGTTGCCCGTCCGCTTGATGCGGAGGTGCAGATAGGCGCAGCCGGTCAGCCGCCGGGTCGCACCCCATTTCGTCCCGCCATTGATGGCGATGGTATTGGCGGCCGATCCCTCCAGCCGCGTCTGGACGGTCAGGTAACCCGCATATTTCCCCTGCACCCCGCCCTTCGCCGACCAGGCCAGCAGATCCTCGAACCACAATTCGTCGATGCTGTTCGCGCGGTGCGCGCCGACGCCGATGATGTAATCGATATATTCCTGGTTCGCACCGGACGGTTCAACATAACGGATGTCGGTCGCCATCGCGGTTCGACCCAGCACGTCGGGCCGGCGCGTGTCCGGCACGAGCGACGCATTCAGCCGGTCGAGCTGCGCCAACTGCGTGACCGGTTTCCGCGCGGTCGCCTCCGACACCCCGCTGAGCGCCACCGCCGTGCCGGCGGCCAGCGCAAGGCTGCCCAGCGCAGTCGTCGACAGCGCCGCGCCGATCGCCGCCGTGCCGGCCGACGTCGCCGCGATCGACGGCAGGATCGTCGCCCCCCCGGTGAGGAACGCGCCGCCGATGATCGCCGCGCCGAGCGCGATCCGGCCGATGGCCTTGCTGCTCATGCCGCCTCTCCCACGAAGGGCACGCGCCAGGCGGCGGTCCAGTCGTCGCCGCGCGGCAACCGCACCAGCCCGACCCGCTCCGGATCCACGCCGGGCGCGGTCGCGAACGCGCCGAAACACAAGGCCAGCGATCCGCCGATCAGCACCAGATCGCCGCGATGCGCCAGCGCCGGCGGGATGCGGACGAACTTGGTATCGAGCGTCGCTTCCAGCGTGCCCGCGCCAAGCCGCCGGAGCGCGATCAGCGATCCCCGCTCGGTCGCATATCGCCCGCGAAATTCGGGCATCGGATCCACGCCGGTCATCGCCAGCACCGCGCCGGCACAGAAGGTGCAGCAATCATGCGTGCCCCAGCGATGCGGCAGCGCGCGCAGCGGCCCGAGATAGTCCGCCAGCCGCTGCTCCCAATCCGCCCGCCGGATCATAGCCGCGCCGCCATGCGCCCGGCCATGCCGCCCGCCGCCATCGCCGCCGCGATCCCGCCGCCGCCGCCGGTCAGCGCCGCCGCGCTGGTGCCGTTCGCAACCGCGATCGAGGCCTCCGCCGACAGGTCGCCGGAATCATAGCGCGCCTGATCGAGCCAGGACCGGTTCGACGCCTGCATCAGAAACGCCAGATAGGTTTCGATATCGAGGATGATCGTCTGCGCGCTGCGGTCGCCCACCACCTTCGGCACGGTCATGTAACCGGTGAAATAGCACCAGATATTGCCGATCCGCTGGAGGTTCTCATCGAACATCATCCGCCACAGCCGGGCGTCGCGTCCCTGCCAGTTGGCCTTGTCGCCGATCCGGGTCATCAATTCGTCGTCGACCCCGGCCAACCCGGACAGCGTGCAGCTGACCGTATCGCCGCCACCTTCCTTCGATCGCACCGCGCTCACCGAAATGAAGCGCGGATCCACGGCGAGGAAGGTGTGGCCGTCCAGATCGGCGTCGCCGGTCCCCTCGAACGTGATCGAATAGGGCGCGGTCGTCACCCGGATCGGATCGCCGAGGATATCCAGAAAGCCGACCGTGTGCGGGCGGATGACCGGCTGGTCGAGCGCGGCGATGGCGCTGCTGTCGGGACGGCTCGCCATCAGAAGCGCTCCCTGCAATCGAACTGGATCTGGTAATTTTGCCCGATGCCGACCGACCATCCGGCCTCGTCATCGACCATCGCCATCGTCGCATAAGGCCGGCGGACCTCGATCGCCGCGCCATCGGCGGGGATCTCGCGCAGGTACGGCTTGAACCGGAGCGGCGCGACGCCGGCATCGTCCGCGACGACATCCGCCACCAGCATCAGCAACTGCTCGCCGACCGTCGCGAACTGCCCGCGGCGCAGCTTCAGCCCCGCCGAACCCCAGTTGCGCGTCACCAGCTGATGACCGCTTTGCCCCGCCCCCGCGACGACGGGCGCCGCGCCGACGATCTGGTCCCGCTCGCACGCGACCAGCCGGAACCAGTGCGCGCTCCCCTCCAGATCGACGACGAACGCCCGCCAGGCGAGGATATTGGCCTCGCCGACGATCGACGGATAGGTGACGCTCGCCCGCCAGCGCGGCGCCCCCGCAAGGATCACGGTCTGCGCGGCGGCGGACCATTCCGATTCGTTGACCTGCGTCCGCGCACCCGGCTTCCAGTCGATCTTCGCTGCGACCGGGGCGGGCGGGATGATAACAAGGCTCATCCATGCCCCCCGCCCAGCCGCGGCCGGCCGGCAAGGCTCAGCGCGCGCGCCGCGCCCATGTCGGCGATCGCCGGCGCCGCCTCGGTCACCACCCGCGCGCTGACGTTGGTCATCTCGGTCGTGAACAGCGGCGACGGCGCGACCTTCATCGTCACATCGACCTGCTGGCGAGCACCGCGCTGCGCGGCGGACAGATCGGGCAGCCGCGGCGCGGACAGGCGCGGCGTGACCGGCCCGCCGCTGGCGAAGGCGGGCAGACGGTTCGCATTGATGGCCTCGATCAGCGGCAGGTGCCGCGCCGTCGCCGCCGCGTTAATGATATATTCGCCGTTCGACACCCGGGCGAGGATGCTGTCCGACCGCCCGCTGCCGGGACCGCGAATCCGGCCGCTCGGGCCGCCATCGGCAAAGGCGGGGATCCGCCCGCCATCCGCGAAGCCCAGGAAGGATCCGACCCCCGGCAGCGCGGACAGGATCGCCTTCTGGATCGCGATCCGCGCCAGATCGGCGATCATGCTGGACGCCAGCTGCCCGAACGCACCCTTGATCTTGAGGATGTTGGCGATCTCGCGCGCGCCGGCCTCCTCCAGCGCGCCGAAGCCGCGCACCGCGACACCTTCCAGCGCCGCACCCATATCGTCGGTCGCGGCGACCAGCCGCTGGCGATATTGCTCGATCGGCCCGGCCTGGCCGGCGTCGAAGGCGTCGCGTTCCGTCCGCTCCAGCGCCGGCAACCGGCCGAGCGCGGTCCGCGCGCCCTGCACCTGCTCCGCGTCCTGCGAGGTATCGCGCACCCGCTCCAGCGTCGCGCGGCGCAGCTGCTGTTCCAGATCGAGGATCTGGCGGCCGATCCGGTTTCGATCCGCGTCGGTGATCGCCATGCCCTGTTGAAGGCGGAGAATTTCCAGCCGGGCCTGCCCCTCCTCCGCCCGCGCCTGATATTGCCGGTCGATCGACCGGGTCGCCGCCTCGATCCGCACATTCTGGAGCCGCTGGCGGCGGGTCGCCTCGTTGACCTCCCCCAGCTGGCGCGCCTGCGCGTCGGTCAGGTCGCCCGCCTTCAGCCGGTCGGCGAGCTTGCGCCTGGCCGTACCCGCCTCCGCATCGATTTCCTCACGCAACAGCGCGTCCCGCTCGGCCTCGCTGTCCGCCCCGCGCGTGGTGGCATCGATCAGCCGGCGGCGCGCCTGCAACAGATCGCCGGCGAAGGCGCTGTCGTCGCGGAGCAGCTTCGTCCGCGCGGCCTCGGCGCGCCGGCCCACGGTGGCGGCGGACGGCCCGGCCTTGCCATATTCGACATGATAGACGCGCTGGCCGGGTTCGTTCAGCACCTTGCGCAACGTCACGCCGGCATCGGCAAAGGCCTTCCGGATCGCGGCGACGCTGATTCCGGGACCGTATGCGACATCGATCGCCTGCCCGCGTTCATGCGCGCTCGTGCCGGGTTTGGCGACCGGCCCGACATGGCGACCCGCCTGCGCATCCGCATAGAGTTCGGCCTGGCGCTGGCGGCTGCGCAGGCCGCTGGTGACACGCCCGCCGATCGAGGAAACGATCGCGGTCGCGCCGGCGACGTCGACCTCCCGACCGAACTGGCGATTTCCGCTGCCACGGCCGGCATTTTGCCGCGCCTGCTCGGCGGCGAGGGCGGCGGCGCGGTTGCGCTCGATCGCCGCAAGCTGGCGGGTCAGGCCGGCGGTGACGATCGCCCCGCCCTGCGCCGCAGCGCGCGCGGCATTGCGGATCGCGCGCGCCTGCTCGTCATACAGCCGGTTGATGCGCGCGAGCGGATCGACCATGCGCTTCGCCGCCGCCGCGGCCAGATCGACGCGCGTGCGGTTTACATTCGCGTTCGCCAGATCCACCGCGGCATCGGCCGCCGCCAGTTGCGCACGCAACCCGGCGACATCTTCGTCCCGGACCCGTTTGGCGACCGCCGCCGCCCGGGGATCGGTGTTGGCGAAGGCGCTGTCGTCCAGCGCTTCCCGCGCCGCCAGCGCATCGGCAAGGCGCGCGGCCGTGACCTTCCGGATCTCCGCTGCCTGCCGCGCGCGGCTGTTTGCGTCGATGTTGGCGCGTTCCGTTGCATCCGTTTCGGCGGCAGCGCTGTCCGTCAGGGCCTTGTTCTGGTCGCGGATCGCGGCGGTGACGCCCGCAAGCGTCCGGCCGAAACGGGCCTTCGCATCGCTGGTGATCTCGACCTGCTGGGCGTCCTTCTCCAGCTTCCTGACCGCGTCCCCGGTCTCATCGGTGAAGAAGCGCATGTTCTTGGTCAGCGCGCCGACGATGAACATCGCGGCGGTGATCGCCAGTCCCCACGGCCCCAGCATGAAATTGCTGAACGTCTGGACGCGGGCGAGCGCGGTGCCGGCTTCCGCGCGCAGGAAGGACAGCTGGCCCGCCGCCTGCGCACCCTGAATGGCGATCACGTTGAAGACGTTCGCACCCATCGACAATTGCGTGAACGTATCCTGCGCCTGGTAGGACAGGCCCTGCATCGCCATGCGGTTGGTGCCCATCACCGCGATCGATCGCCGCTGTTCCTCGGTCAGCTGCGCCGTATTGGCGCTGGCGACGGGCAGGCCGCGCGCGTGCTCGTAAAGGTTGTTCCGCGCCATCTGGAGCGCGGACGCATATTCCCGCGTGGAGATCGCCCCGGCGGCGAGCAGCCGGTCGGCCCGGTCCAGTTCCTGATCGAACCGCTGCTGCGCACTGAACATCGGATCGAGCGCGGCGCGCAGCTGCTGGGTCTCGTTGGTCAGCTGCTGCTGGACCACGATCGCGCGGGTCGCGGCCGCGGCCGACCCGCTGAGTTGCATCGCCTGCTGGTTCAGCGCGGTGCGCGCCAGATCGCTGGCGGTCGCATAGTCGCGCTGGCTGATCGCGCCGGCGCGCAACAGCGTTTCGGCGCGGATCATCTCCTGGTCGAACCGCTGCTGGGCGGCGAACATCGGGTCGATCGACGCGCGGAGCAGATTGGCGGCGGCGGCCAGCGCGCGCTGTTCGGTCGCGGCCTCGGCGGTGGCGATGGCGAGCCGCTTTTCCGCCGCCTCCGCCTCCGCGACGCGCTGGTGACGCGTCACGAAATGCTCGGTCGCCTCGGCGCTCCGCAGCAATTCGATCTGCACCCGTTCCAGCGCGCCGGCTTCGGCCAGCAGCGCCGCCGCTTTCTGTTCCGCCCCGATCCGGCTGGCATTGGTCGCCTGGATGAACAGATAGGAGGCTTCGCTGGCGTGACGGCTGCCGCCCGATGCGCGCTCGGCCGCGGCGGCGATCAGTTCGAAGGACCGGGCCTGGTCCTGCGCCGCCGCCGCCTGCGCGCGCAGGCCCTCGATCCCCAGATCCGCGCGGGCATCGACGGTCGGCCCCTTCACCGCCTGCGCGGCGATGCGCTGCACCTGGGTGAAGCTGGCCTCGAACGATTTTTCCGCGCGTTTTGCCGCGTCATCGGCCAGCGCGGCGAACGCTCCGAACCGGCCGCCCATGCCGCCGATCGCGCGGTCGACCTGCTCCACCATTCGGTCCGCGCGGCGCTCGAACCGGTCGAGCGGCTGTTCCGCCTCGGTCAGATGCCGGCGGAGCAGTTCGGTCGCCGCATCGACCTGCAACAGTAGGCGTTCGGTATTCTCCGCCATCGCCCGCCCCCTTCCTATTCCTCGGGCTGGCGGTGGAACCGCTCATAGCCCTCGACCGCCGCCCAATATTCGTGCGGCGTCGCATCCCAGAATTCGCGCGGCCGCCATCCCAGCGCGGCCTGCGCCAGTCCCATCAGCCGGCGGCGGGGACTGCCCCGTCCATCGTCGTCGTCGCCGCCGGCTTCACGTTTCCCTCCGGATCGTAGCCACCGGTCACCGCCATGGAGAGCAGGCCGGACAGGATGCGCTGGACCTCGTGGAAGCCGCCCGGCGCATCGAGGATCAGCCGGCCGATCCGGTTGGGTTGCGCGCCGGCTGCGTCCTTGTCTTCCGTCTCCCGTCCCCAGGCGCGGACGCATTCGGTGACAATCTGCGCGGTTTCGCCCAGCGACAGCTTCGCGGCGATCGCGTCGCGCGCCACATCGACGAGGCCGCGCCCCAGCGACGCCTCCATCGCGACGATCGCCTCATAGCTGGGCCGCAGCCCCATCGGGCGACCGGCGAGGACGAGCGACATCTCGCCGCGCTCGGCGTTGGGCGTGCGTGGTTCGGTCATGGCAGGATCTCCGATGCTTCGGGGGGCGCGGCATAGAGCGCGCGGATGGTGGCGACCGCGTCCGGATCCCGCGCGATCGCGGCGGCCAGCGTGCCGACCGGGGGCGCGTCGTCCCCGAGGAACGGGAGCAGCGCGCGGGCGGCGCGATCCGGCCCGGCGGACAGCAGCATGTCGATTTCCGCCGCGTTGCAGCCGGTCGCCGCGACCAGCTGCGCATCGAGATCGTCCGCGCGGCGCGGCGTCAGCGCCAGAGTGCCGATCGTGATGCTGGGCATCAGGCCAGCTTGTCGCTCGTCGGCTGCTCCGCCGGTTGCAGCACGACGCCCGCCGACACCGAACTGCCCTGCTCGAAGCCGGTGTTATCGAGGCTGGTATACATCACGCATTCGAACACCACGTCCGCCACCGCGAACGGCTTCTTGCGCACCTGGAAAATCTCGGTGGCGTTGGATTTGTCGAGCGTTTCCATGCGGGTGTAGCCGTCGGGATCGGGGAGCGAGGGCACGATCGCCTGATTGATCGACAAGGTGCGCAACCCGGGGCTTTGGGTATCGACGCCCTCGGCATCCTTGGTGGCGTTGGACGAGAAGGCCTTGCTCCGGTTGATGGTCAAATTGCCCTGCCCCGCCGGCTGGACGAAGGTGGCGGCGGTGCTGGTCTGGACGAACAGCCGGTAATCGCTGCCGAGTTTCTTGGTGGCCATGATCGCGGTCTCCATGTGCGAAAAGCGCGCCGGGGCGGCACGCGGAAGGTCGGGAAAAAGGGGCCGGCTCAGTCGTCGGCGAGCGCCATCACCGTGTAGGCGGCGACGCCGGCATAGGTCTGGCCGTCGTCCTGAAGCGCAGCGTCGTCGTCATCGAAGGCGAAGGCGAGCGTCCAGCCACCGGTGTGAACCGTGAAGCCGTCCAGCGCGGCATCCGCCTGATCCATCAGCGCGAGCAGCGGCGCCCGCTCCTCGGCCGCCACCAGCGTCACGATGCTGACCGTCACGATCCGGTCGCGACTGGCGGCCTTGCCGGGTAGCCGGCGGCTGGACAGGTCGCCCACGACGACGATCGGGTAAGGCGCGTCGTCGGGGACATCCTGATAGACGGCGGCACCGGTGATCGCGGCGGAAAGCGCATCATAGGCCGCCGCCTCGACCGCCGATTTCGCGCTAAGCATCCCCGCCCCCCGCCGCCGTCGCAGCCAGCGCGCGGCTGAAGATACCGCGCAGATTGCGGTTGAGCTTGCCCCGCAGGTCGGGGAAGCGTCCGGTGATGAACCGCTTGCCCGGCATGGCACGGACCTTCATCCGGTAGGTGGACACGATGTCCTCGCTGCGCTTGCGACCGTTCGCGCCGACGCGAAGCAGCGACAATTCCAGCCCGTTGGACAGCGTCCGCTTCACGCGGCGCCGCCGTTCGACCAGCACCACCTGCGCCTTCCGGCCCAGATCCTGAATCCGCCCGTAAAACAGTTTCGAACGCCCCTTCGGCGTGCCGAGCAAACCGACCTGCAATCGCAGCAATTTCGGCCGCACGCGCTGGCTTTCCCCATCCAGCAGCGCCCCCGTCGCCCGCGGCGTCCGCGCCTTGGCCGCGGCCAGGATCTCGCGCCCGGTGACATGCAGCTCGACGACGATTTCCCCCGCCACCGCCGCCGGCAGCCGCCGGAACAGCCGCCGGACGCGACCCATGCCGCGCAACGATTTCCGCCGCGCCATCAGCGTGCGACCCGATCATGGGACATTGGACGGTCCTCCGCTTTCGCAGGTCATCACCAGCCCGTCGCCCTCTTCATTGGGCGCGACGGACTTGATCGTCATCGGCATGGATCCGAACAGGATCCGGTGCGCCGGCGTCACCCCCGGTCGCATCCGGATCGTCACGCGCCACAATTGCGTGTGCCGCTCGACGAGGTTGCGCACCGCCGCCTCGCCGCGCAGCGGGAGCAGCTGCGCCCATGGCCGTGCGATCGTCGTCCAGCCGCCGGTTGCGGGGTTGGGCTTCCGCCCGCCCCGGCCATTCTCGATCTGGTCCTTAACCTGCAGCGCGATCCGCCTGTCGAGATCGCCCGCCGCGATCGCCATCAGTCGAGCGCCATGCTGACGATCGGGTGCAGCACCCAGCGAACCGCGGCGGGCAGCTGGCCGTCCCCCGCATCCCCGCTCTCGCGGTTCCGATACCAGTCGCCGACCAGCAGCTTGATCGCCTGCCGCAGCACGGCGAGGTCGTCGGTCCCCATATCGGCCACCGATCGCCGGATCCGCTGCTCGCAGATCCGCCGCGCGGCGACGATCATGCCGATCAGCATGGCGTCGTCGGTCTCGATCTCCTCCAGCCGCAGATGCGCCCTGATGTCGTCGAGCGATACCAGCTCCGTCATGCGAGCAAGCCCTTTGCGTAAGCGACCGCCGCCGGGTCGGCATCGACATAGCCGGCGTCGACGGCCGCGCGCAGTTCGTCGGCGGTCAGCATGACGACATCGTTCGGCTGGTGATTTTCGAACGCGAGCAGCACGCGCGCTTCGGCGTCGCCCGCCGGGAGGATCGTGCCTTCGGCCGCCGGAGCATCGCCGGATTCGGGTGCGGCGGCGTCCGTCGCAGGCGGAGCGGAACGACGCGCGCGGGTCGGCACGACGGGAGGGGTTGTCGCCATTTCATGATCCCGATCGAGGGAGGGAAACGGGGCGACCGGTGCCGCCCCGCGCGGATCCGCCTGTTAGTTCGGGCCGTTCTGGTAGATCTTGATCGGCTTGCCGCCGGAGATGATCTTGCCGTCGTGGCGCGACCAGGCGAGGAACCCGATCTGGCCACGCTTGACGTAAGCGCTGTCGTCGAAGCGGAAGAGCGTGACCTGCATGATGTCGCGGATCATATATTGCGACAGGTCGCCGAACGCGATCGACTTGGCGTTCGCGGCCATGACCGGCATGTCCTGGTTGATCGTGTAGCGGTAGCTCAGGAAGGTGTCGGGTTCCTTGACCGACACGCCCGGCAGCCACAGCGGGAAGCCCGACAGATCCTTCAGCTTCTTCAACGCGCGCAGCGTGCTGTCATGCCACATGAACCGGACGCCCGGCATCGATCGATAGGCCGGATCCACCGAATGCTCCAGATCGACCAGATCGTCATAGGTCACCGACGTGGCGGTCCCCGCCGCGCCCGCCTTGCCGACATCGGATCCGGTCACCGCGCCCTGCGGCTGGTTCACGTTCGTGCCCACGGTAAAATGGCGGTTCGTAATGCGGGCGATGCGCAGCGCGGCGGCGCGGCGCACGAAGCCCTCCACATCCATCCCCGGTCCCTGATCCTGCAAAAGCTCGAACGGGATGGTGAACACCTTCGAGCTATATTTATACGCGCCGATCGAGGTGGTGCCGAACGCGACGTCCTGATCGGATGCGGGCTGGTTCTCGGCGACGATCTCGCCCTCCACCCCGGTCTCGTCGACGGTCGGCCACGGAATCGGCGCGCCGCCGGCGGTCGGGAGAATGGTGGCGACGTCGCGCATCCCCCCGAACGCCTTCAACGCCTCCAGCAGTTCACCGCCGAAGCCGGCCGGCACGATGTAGCCGCCCGCCGCGCCGGTGCCGACCGACTGGGCATTCTGCACCTGACCGGCCCGCAGCGCCGCGAAATCCTCGGTCGTCATGCCGCGCTCGCCGTTCAAAATGAACGTGCGGAACGCCGCATTGTAGCGGTCGGACTGCTCGTTTTCCTCGGTCGTGCGGCCGTGGCGGGCGCGCTGCTCGGCTTCGTTGCGCGCGCCGCCGTCCTGCTGCTCGCCATCGATGCGCGCCTGCCGTTCGAGCGCGGAGATCTGCAAATCGATGCGGTCGATTTCGTCATAGATGGTGTCGACCTGCGCGGAGACCTCCTTGGTGAACTTCTCCCCGGTGTTGGTGTCGAGCAGGTTGCGGGCTTCGGTCGCCTTGGCGACGCGCTGATCGCGAAGCGCTTTGATCTTCATCGGGGGGGCCTTTCTGGCATAAAAAAGCCCCGCCGAAGCGGGGCCGGATCAGGCGGGCGGGAGGCGCTACGCCGTTCGGTCGTACAGGCGGAGGCGGGCCAACATGCGCTGGCGCGCGCCATCGTCGGGCGGGTCCGGGGCGAGCGCCTTGGGGGCGTTGTCATAGACGGCCAGATTATAGGCCTGCGCCCGCGCGCCGGATTTCGGCGCCGTGGCCGTCACCGCATCGCAAAAGCCGTTGTCCACGGCCTCCTGCGCGGTGAACCAGGTCTCCGCCTTCATCCAGGCGGAGATTTCGGCGTCGCCCTTGCCGGTCCGTTTCGCATAGCCGGCGATCAGGACGTCATCGACCTTGCCGAGCACGTCGGCCGTCGACCGCAGATCGTCGGCATTGCCCAGCGCGAAGGTCCACGCCTGGTGGATCATGTAGAAACCGCCGTCGGAAATCTCGACACGATCGGCGGCCAGCGACAGCGCCGTCGCGGCCGAGGCGGCAAGTCCGTCGATCTTCGCGACGACGGTGGCGGGATGCTCGGCGATCGCCGCCATCATCGCGCGCGCCTCGAACACGTCGCCGCCCGGGCTGTTGATGCGCAGCACGATTTCGCTCGTGGTGATCGCCGACAGCGTGCGCGCAAAGTCGCTGGCGCTGACGCCCCAATAGGCATCGATCACGTCGTAGACATAGACGGTGGTGCTGTCGCCGGAAGCCTCCACGCGGATCTCCGCGCCCCGGCCGGCATTGTCCCGGACCAGCGCCAGCAGCTTACGGTTCTTCATCGGGATCCTCTCCGGGCGTCTCCGGCGCGTCCGCCGGCTGGGTTTCGTCGTCGCCCGGTGTCGGGCCGGCCTCGGTCGCGGGATCACCGGTCGGCTGGTAGACCGCGTCGCCGCCCGCGGTCGGCGGCAGGTTCTTCAGCCGCCGGACCTCGTTGACCGACATGAAGCCGGGCAGCTGGTTGCCGCCCAGCGCCAGCCGGAAATATTCGCCCTGCGCCTTGGCATCGCCCTGCATCAGCGCGTCCGGATCAAACTCGATGAAATAGTCGGCCGGGCGGTTGCCGGCCCGGGGGAACAGCTTGCGGTTCAACTCGCGCTGGAAGCGGACGAGGTGCGGGCGCAGCGTGTAGCGGACGAAACCGATGCCCTGCTGCTCGATCCCCGTCCCCCAGCTGGTCGACTTCTCCGTCTCGCCGATCATGTGCGGCGGCACGCCGAAGATCCGGGCGATATCGACCGTCGTATATTGCAGCAGCTCCAGCAGCTGCGCATCCTTCGCCGAGATCGACAGGCGCTTCCACTCGCCCCCTTCGGACAAGAGCAGCGGGTTGTGGGCGTTGGAAACACCCTGCGCCTTCTTCTGGAGATAGGCTTTAAACTCGGCGCGCTGCTCGTTGGACAGCCCGTTGGGAAACTGGAAATAATCGTTCGTCAGCAGCCCGCGTTCGAACTGGCCGGCGGTATAATCCCGCACCGCCAGCCCCACGCCGATCGCCTGCGCATGGAAGCTGATCGGCGACAGCGCCAGCAGCTTGTCCCGCGTCCGGCCGGGGCCGCGAAAGTGCAGCACATAGGCCGCCTCGTGAAATTCCTGGCTGCTGTCGTCGTTGGTGAAGCGATACCAGACCGATCCGCCCGACCGGTAGGGCGCGACCTGTTCGGGATGATAATAATCGATCCCGGTGATCGTGCCGTTCCGCGCCTGCCGGATCAGCCCATAGCCATTGCCGCGCAGCAGGACCGACATCGTCGCCAGCTCGACCAGTTCGGGACCGGACATCTCGTCATTGGGTTCGTCACGCAGCAGGCGGGCATAGGGATGATCGTCCGCCCGCTCCCGCCCGCCACCCGCCGTCCGGCGATAGATGCAGAGCGGCAGGCTCATATTCGCGCCGGAGATCAGCGTGACGCAGCGCCACACCGCGGACATGCGCATCGCGGTGTCCGAATTGACGGTCATGCCGGCGGCCCGCTGGCTCCCGCCAAACCATTCGAACATGGCCGCATCGCCCGACGTCACCACCGCGCTGTCGGTGGCGGCGCGGACCAGTTCATGACCGCGCGCGATGCGCGGGCTAGTCGTCGAGGTCGACGAAGATTGTGCCATGCGTCTTCGTCCCTTCCGGCGGTGACATGGCCACACCCAGCGCACTGATCAGCGCGACGGGATTGTCGATCTTGAGATGATTCTGTCCGACCGGCTTGTTCGGATAGACGTTGTCCTTCTTGTCGGGCGCCGCGACGACGTTCGACATCTCCCATTCCATCACGGGGCAGCCCGCATGGCGGATGGTGCGGGCGCGGGTCAGCGCGTCCAGTTCCTTCATCGGCTCGAAGAAATTGAGCACCAGCGGCCGATATTCGATCACCGGCACGCCTTCCTTGGCCAGCCGGGTGGAAAGCTGCGTCGCCTGGAACGGATCGTAGGGCACATGCTCGACCTGAAAGCGCGTCGACGCCTCGTTGATGGCAAGCTCGATCTCGTCATAGTCGACGATATTGCCCTCGGTGACGTCCAGCAGGCCCTGCGCATCCCAGCCGGCATAGGTCGGCACCGACTGGACGGTATCGGCCGGCAGGAAATAGCGGCCGATCCGGACGTAAGGATCCTCCAGCGTCGCCTTCGGCCCGATCGGCAGGAACAGATATTCCAGCGCCGCGATATCGACCTTGGACGCTAGATCGAGGCCCAGGATGACGCGCCGCCCCTGCAATTCGGGCAGCGCCAACGCATCGATCGCGCGGACCGGCAGGCTCGGATCATGGCACCGTCGCCACGCCTCCACATCGAAGAACGCCGCCTTGGCCGACACCCACAGATTGAGGTGCTTCGTCTTGAAGACGCCGGCCTTGCGCGGGGTGGTGATCGCGTCGCGCTGGCGGGCCCGGAGATAATCTCCATTGACGGAGACATCCATGTTCGGATTGGCCTTGCGGAGGGTGGCCTCCGCCTTCCAGTCGTCGCCATCGTCGGCCGCAAACTCGATGAACAATGTCTCGTCGTCGAGCGGCGGGCCGCCATTATGGCCGATCCCGGCCAGCTTCTTCCTCTCCTCCTGAATCCGGGTGTAGCAAGGCCCCGCCAGATTATCGCCGGCGGTGGTGATCAGGATCTGCAACGGCTGGTCGCGCGCGCCCATGCCGGTGATCATGGTGTCGATCTGGGCGTCGTCGGCGTGCTCGTGATATTCATCATGGACCGAGCAGCTGGGCGATTGCCCGTCGCCCGGATCCCCGATGATCGTCTCGAACTTCGACCCGTCCTGGATCCGCGAAATCGTCTTGGCGGTGACCTCGATGCCGAACCGCGCCTTCAGCGCCGGCGTCTTCTGCACCATCAGGCGGGCCGGCTTGAACACCTCCCACGCCTGCTTTTCGCTGGTCGCGCCCGAATAGACCTCCGCGCCGAACTCATTGTCCGCGCAGAGCATGTAGAGCGCGATGCCGGCCGCAATCGCTGACTTGCCGTTCTTGCGCGGCACGATGACGAACAGGACGCGGAAGCGCCGCAGTCCGCTATGCTTGTGCAGCCACCCGAAGGTGCAGGCGACGATGAACACCTGCCATGGTTCGAGCCGGATCAACTCCCGCTTGGCGGCCCATTTGCCCTTGCTATGCGGCAGCTTCTCGATGAACCGGCACGGCCGGGCGGCCGCGCCGGCATCGAACTTGAAGGGGAATACGCGCCTCCGGCTCGCCTTCAGGTCATCCAGATGGCGCTTGCACGCCAGCTTGATGCTCTTGCCGGCGGGGATCCTGCCGCGGATGACATCGCGGGCATACCCCTCCGCGATGGCGGCGAAATCACGAACCTCCACCACATCAGAAATCGTCGAATTCGCCGGCTTCCTTCTTGTCGCCGACCGTGGCGATCCGGAGCGCCGCGGCCGGGTTGAGCATCAGCTCGCCCAGCAGCGACTGCGCGTGCCGCATGGCGTCCGACAGGAACTTCACCTCCGGCCGCGCACGAAACAGCGTGCCGCCGGCGGTGGTGTTCGTCTCGTAGGTGTCCCCCGACATTTCCAACACCGCCTGCCAGCGCTGGATCTGTTCCAGCCGCTGGGCGAGCAGCGCGACATGCTCCGCATAATGCGGACTCGACCGGTTCTGCGCGACCAGCATGTCGGCGATCGTCCTGAAATGCAGCTGCGCCAGATCCGACAGATGGATCGGCACGATCATCGGCCCGAGCGGGATGTCCTCGCTCGCCACCAATTCGCGATCCTTGCGAAGCGTACCGGTCAGCGCCTTCTCCGCCGTGGATTTCCGGGGCCGCCCGGCCCCCGGCCGTGTTCCCCCCCGCGCCATGGCACCCCCAAACATTTTACTCTTTGATTATGCCTACGCAAAAAATTGCCTGACCATCGGTGTCCGGGGGGATCGATCTTGAACGTTTACCCCCCCCGGGGGGCCTCAAGACGCGATCGGCTTCAAGGACGACGAGCCTGTGCACGTTCGGCCTTCGACTTGACGTCATGACAGTCGGTGCAGAGGCCTTGCAGGTTACTCCGGTCATTGCTCCCACCGGAGGCGAGCGATCGAATGTGGTCAACCTGCGTCGTTGCGCTGGTATGCCCTTGCGCCAGGCATATCCGGCACAACGGTTCCTCCCGCCGGACCTGCTCACGCTGCCGCACGCCCGCGCGCCCCCGCAATCGCCTGTCCGTCGCGCCGGCCGCAGGCGCCCATGCGCGTCGCGGCACGGGCGGGCGTCCAAAGCGCGGAGCCTGCGTCGGCATCGTCACGCCGTCGCAATATCGACCGACACCGCCCGCCAGGGCGCATCCCCCGCATCCCGCGCATAAAACCGCACATAAGTCCGCGACCCGATCACCCGGATACTATCCCGGATCGCATCCATCGCCCGCCGCCACCGCACGTCCTCGATCTCCACGCGCATCAGCATGAACAGTTCGGCCCGGTTGATCTGCCCCTGCTTGTCGACGGAGAACACCCGGTTCACCAGCGCCCGCAGTTCCGCCCCGCTCGTTGCCGCCCATTCGTTGAGGCACGCGTCGATCAGCACCTTCGCCGCCTGCAGCTCGGGACCGAAATCGATCAGATCCGCCACCTGCACCTGCACCTTGGAGCACCCATCGAAGCTCAACAGCGTGATATTGCCCTTCGCCCCGCCGACCTTCGCGTCATAATGCTGGGCCAACAGTTCCTGAAGCGACGCCACCTGCGCGAACGTCGCCGCCTTGAACGCCCCGATCGCCGCCGAAAGCACCCCCGCACGGTCCAATATGCCCCGCACGGCCTCATCGATCAGCAGATCCGCCGCCTTGATCGCAGCGATGGGCACCAGCGCGCCCTTCGCATCCCGCAAATAGGCAGCCCCGCCCACATCGATCGCGGCCGGATGGGACGAACCGACCGTCACGACGGCGCCCCCGACGCGCTGGCGGCGATCGCCGTCAGCGACCGAAGGTTGGTCAGCGCCCGCCGCGCCCGCTGCCCGATCTCGATCTCGGTGAGCAATTCCGCCAGCTGCGCCTTGCTCACCCCGACGATATCGCCGGGGCTTGCCGAAGCCGCGGACCGGATCTGTGCGACGTTGATCATCGGCTCACCAGATGAAGCCGCCGCCCAGACGGGCGAGCGGCGGATGGACAGGACGACCGGCACCGCGCGCCGCCCGGCGCATCCGCGCCGCCAGCCCCTCGACCCGATCGACATGGGTGTCATGCCGCTGCGGCGAAGGCCGCCCGTCACTCATCGCCCCGATCAACTCGTCCAGATCGGCGCTGACACGCCGCAGCTCGTCGAGCAGCGAGGGCAAGGGTTCGGACATGCAAAGGCTCCGGGATCAGCCTGACCCGCAAAGGGACGGGCGCCGGACGCGGCTATGGCGAGGTCGTTTCTGCCATCTGCATGTCCGTTCTGCGCCCCGCTGGTTTGGGAGGTTCCCGAAAAGTCAGGGAAGGCCTCAGTGCTCATCCACGCGCGTCAGCGAGGCAAGCAACTCCGGTAGTTTTGATTCAATATTTACCCGGAGCGTTCGCGTACGAACATGGCTAAACTCTCGGTGTGCAACCCGCACATCCACAATGAACGCCGCAATTTCTTGTCGGCCATTAGCGCATTTTAATAAAATCATTATCCGAGCGCCGAACCGTTTATTCGACGGGCATAATGTATTTTCCGAACTGATTCAGTGGCTCACGGCCTTCAGCGTTCGTTCAACTCTGCTTCCGTTGTAAGTAAAGGCGTTAGCCGAACATCCTTGCAAGTTCACGATCAACGATCGATCGATACGTATCGCGTCGCTGGGATCGAGCCAGGTCCATCCAGAAAATAACATTGTAATACTTAGCCCTTTCGACAGTGAGATAACGGTCTAACTGCGATTTGTTTTCTACAACCGTCCTGGCGGCAAGCGACTTCAGGGCCGAGGCTTTCCTGATCCCCGCATTTTTATGGTAAAGCAGGCTCTCGACAACTTGGACGTCCAGAAGACGGAACCGGTTGTTCGGTATCTTAGCGATCAAGCGAGCCAAGAGGTCGTGAGGTAGGTCGAGCGCCAATAATTCGGGGATCCGATCACCTGCAAGCTTCAAAATCGCCGCTATCTTGTCCCCGGTTCCACGACCAGGACCAACAGACAGCATCGACATGCCGGAACCGATAGCCATTTTACCAATGCGCGGGATGTCCTCCCAACTACCGATACGGCCCAGATATTCGACGTCCGCCGACGTCCGCTCACACGCTTCCTCGTCTATGATCTTTCTGATACGAGAAAGATCCTTCCGGTCACGCAGTTCCTCAATGGCGTCCAGCGCAATGCGCATCAGGCTTTTGCGCCGGAACTCTTGATGTTCCTCGAACATGGCTACCATCTGGTCGCCTGAATCACCCCCGCCCAACCTTGTTCGAATGACATCGAGATATTGCCGCCAGCGAGAGAGATACCGATCGTCTAGGTCGGATCGCAACTGGTCGAAAACGAGGCCGCTATGACCTAAAACAAGGGCAGCGAGCCGATCTTCAATGCCCAGTCCGCTTTTACCATTCTCCTGTAACTCCTCAAAAGACAAGCGCGAGAGTTGACGCCGCTTCCATTGCCGATAAGCGTCTTGCGCGGTGGCATCGAAGCCGCCGAGAACACCTCCGGAAGACTCGCCGTTCTTCCTAAGAAAAGCTTTTTCAGCCTCCTTTTCATCTAATGAACGAACTGAGCGCTCGAAAACGTTAATAGCCGCTACTCGCACAGCACCTGACGGATCTTCAAAAAGCCGCCTCAGCGTTGGCTCATCGATGGCCCCGCGGTCAGCGACGAGGGTAACAGCCTGTGCACGTATCAAACCAGAACGAGAATCCAGAGCAGTAACGAGCGTGTCGTCCTCCAGCTCATTCATGCCGTCGAGTACGATCTTCATGGGGCGGTCGCCAATTGCATCGAACGACGCGCCGATAGCGAACTGCGCGGCGGCACGGCCGCTCTCTCGACCACGCGCCATAATCACGGCGTCTAGCGCTGCTTTGCGAGTCGCGTAGTTATTGCGGTCAAATTCGCGCTCGGCCAGCGCTGCGAGGTTAGCATCGCCCCACTGAGCGATGTACTCAAGGGCGGCGTTCCTAACTGCCGCCGATGCCTCGTCGCCAAACCATTCCCCATGAAGCTTTGCAGCGTCGAACCTTTCGTCGAAGACGAGCGGGCTACCGAGTAGCGCAAGAACGCGTAGTGCTCCGGCCCGCCTACCGTCGGGGCCAACGGCCGTGGTGTAGGTCAACCATTGCGGAAACCTGCGAAGGCATTTCGCGAGCCATGTCCAAAGCGGCGTGTTCTCATCGACGTATGCCTCAATCCCGGCGTCCGCCAGCGCTGACATCTCGCGTGGACTAAGGCTCAGCGTTCCGGCCGAGCTGTAAAGTAGATTGGCGTCATGTGCCCCAATCACGGTTTCGTCGTTTGAAGCGTCGCCCGCGGCCATAGCCACGAGCCTGAGACGAGCAACTTGGACAGATGAGAGGCCGATTGGCTCCGAGGCCATGGTCCTCGCAGCTTCGCCAAGGAACTCGGCTTCTACCCCGCCCCCAACCCAGGCCCCGTCGGCGGCCTGATCATCGACTGCTTGGGTCGGATCGCGACCGGTGCTTGAAGCGACGCTAAACCGCTGTCCTGCGCTCGTTGGTTCAAGACGGTAAATATAGGCTGCGATCCCGAGCCGGACGTGCGTTTGGAAATCAGAAGTCGCTGAGAATTGCTGGAACAGAATGTCGCGCCTGTCGATCATCTGCTGTTTGAATTTGAGGACCTTGGAGAGTTCGCGTCCAGGATCGCCGAGCTTTGATTTGTCGACGTCCTTGAAGAACATTGTCATGTGCGGTTCGCAGGTCCGTGCAAATCGCTCGGATGCGAGGGTGAACTCTTCCTCGAAGCCCGAAGTAAAGCGCCCGCCTGCATCGGGGGCCATTCCCCAACGCTCCCACAGCATGCCGATAAACATTTGGCAGGTTTCGAGATCCTCGTTGATCGTCGCCTGAGGCCTCCCGGCAGTCGACAGCGTGTCCTCCCAGCCTATCAAATCGACATGGAATCCGTTGGGTCGCGCAACTGTCTTGTTGATTTCGTCCACTGCGGCTCTGGCGGCTCGTCGCTCCTCGCCTAGATCGCTAGGTGAGGCCAGGAACACTCGGATGATTCTGATGGCGTCTTGTCTCTCCACCGGTGCAAGTCGCCTGAAATATCCTATTCAGTCAAGCGGCTACGTCATGCAGGGGACCGGGGCCAACGTATCGGGCGGCAACAAAGGGTAGGCCCAAACGTAAAACCGCCGAGTCATAGTCGTCTTCCGCGAACGCAACGCACCGCCCCCCGCGCCACCCACCACTGATCCAGCGCCCCCACCAGCATCCGCCGCGCCCGCACCATGCTCATCCGATAGCGCCGCGCCACGATCGTCAGCCCCTGGTCATGCACCACCACATCCAGCACGGCCGCCGCATCGCCCCCCACCGCCTGCCGCCACCGCCCATAAGCCAGATCGGCATGAACCCGCCCCAGCATCTCGCCTTCCGCCTAGCCATGCCCCCCGCCATCCACCCGGGCCTCCAGACTGGCAGTCCGCACCGCAACGCCGGCAACGACGCCCCGCCACGCATCGAGGATCCCTTCCGCCGCCGCCAACTGGTCGTCATCGATCGCCCCGCTCGCATGAAGCCGCGCCAGCGATCCCGGCCGGCGCTGGGCGATGGCGACATGCTCATGCGTCTCCGCCGTCCCCTCCGCCTTGTGCGACCAACGCTCGCGGATCTGGACGCGCGCCTCGACGCCGGGGGCCAGCAGCACAGCCCGCTTCCGCACCTTGCGCGTCCGGCCGGCGGACGGGCGCGGCTTGCCCAGCACCAGATGCTCGAAGCGCTGCCGCTCCCGTTCGTCGATCCCCGCCATGGCCGCCTCCGCTCAATCCATGTCGGGCAGATGCTCGAATGGCGGGAGAACCGGTAGCTGTCCGTTCGGTAAGCCCCCGGGCAACATGCCCAGCGGCTCCGCCACCGCCCAGCCCAGCCGCCGCAACGCCTGGTCCAGCGCCCCCCGCGAATGCGCCATGTCCCGCACGCGCAGGCTGCGCTGCGCGCCGGGCGTCTTCTCGATCACGCCGCGCTCGATCAGCTGCCCGACCAATTCTTTCGCCCGCGTCGCACTGACCGCCAGCGCCCGCCCGATCTCCTCGAAGCTCGGGCTGGTCCCCGTCCGCGCGATCCGCTCCACGATATAGGCCAGCGCCTGATCCCGCCTGAGCGGAAGCTCCTCCGATCCCGCTGCCGTCATCCTGCTGTCCCCCTGGCAGGAACATAGCGGGAATCGCCGCTGTCCGCCACGATCCCGATCATCGGGGACGTCCGGTTATGCGTGCGCCGCGTTCGCCTCCCGCGCCGTCGCGCGCAGCCCCAGCCCCAGCCCGTCCAGCACCTTCAGCAAAGTGCCAAGCGTCGGGTTCGCATCCGCACCCACCGCCTTGTAAAGCGACGAACGCCCAAGGCCGGTATCGCGCGACAGGTTGGTGACGCCGCGCTTGGCGGCGATCATGCCGATGATGTTGCCGATCACGCTGGCATCGCCGGTCGCCAGCGCATCGTTCAACAGTTCAACCTGATCCTCGATCGTGTCGAGATGATCCATGGGATCGAAAGGGATGGTCTTGATGGTCATGTTACACGCCTCCTCAGGCATAGACAGGGTTACAGGATCGCACGTCAGTCGAGCGCCGCCGCCATCTCCTTTGCCTTGGCGATGTCCCGGGCCTGCGAACCCTTGTCACCACCGACCAGCAGCAGGATCAGCGCTTCGCCCCGGCGGGTGAAATACAACCGGTATCCGGGACCATGATCGATCCGCATCTCCGACACGCCGTCCCCCACCGACTTGACGTCGCCTAGATGGCCAGCCTGCGCCATCGCCAGCCTCCGCGCGATCCGCTTCCGCGCCACCTGATCACGCAGGCTTTCCAGCCAGTCATCGAATGTCAGGGTTTGCTCAATCTCGATCATGTGGGCACTATAATGGACGATGCCGGAATGTCCATTAAAATAGACACCTCCCCCCTTTTGAAACGTCAATTTCCTGCGTCGCTTCACGTGCTGCCGGCGGTGAACGAGGTTTCCCTTCTGTGACCTGCTCGATCCCGACTTGCCTTCATGACCAAAATTTGTTCAGTTCCATAAACTTCCAGTCATGGGCAGGGCATACATGGCGGCACGGTCCAAATTCCCGCGTATTACTTTCGCCCAGCGCGAACTGCACCGCCGAGGCCGACGCGCGCTTGGCTGCGACGTGTCGGGACGATGGCTCCGGTTTGGCGATCCGTTCGATCCTGATTTCGGCGAGGGCGATGCCGTATGGATGGATGTCCTGACGGATATTTACGATGAGGAAACGGATCTTGGCGCTCCCCGCACCCGAAAGCTCGCGTCATTGATGGTAAGGGTCGAGGACTTGCGTGCCATCCTCGAACAGTTCGACGAGGAACGGAGGGCAGGCATAACAGCGCAAGGCTGAGCATTCATAATCATTTCATGCTTCGATACGTGAAACAGCGTTTCGCGCCACTGGGGCCGTTTGCCGCCTGTTCCTGTAAGACCCGACTTTGTAGAACAGCGAATCTAAACTTCGCGAGAGTCGTGTGATGGCCGAAAACAAGCCCGTAGAAGCTAAACTGAAATTTTGGGAAGCTCTGGCTCTCGGTGCGCTCTTTATCGAGGCTATGGCATTGGTGGCCTATGGCGGAGCGACGCTAAGTTTTCTCGCTGCCGCCGTCCTCTTCCTGCTCGCACTCGCCAGTGCCGCCTCCGGGGGTATTCTGGGTTTCATCTTTGGAGTACCCCGATACAGAAGCGACGCCTCAATCACCGGAAATTTTCTTCATAATAGCAATTTGGAGCAGATTTCCGACTGGTTGACCAAAATTCTGGTCGGGGCGACGCTCGTTCAACTCGACAGGATCGGAGCGGCGATCGGGGCGGTTTCCCGTGAGATCGGAAATCAGCTCGGTGTGTCCAGCGGGTCGACAGCCGCCTGCAGTGTGATGGTTTTCTCTTTTTTCACGGGTTTCATGTGGGGTTATCTGTGGATCAGCTTGCGCGTCCGCGGTGAGATGGATCCGAAAATCCCGTTGCCCGCCCCAATTGACACCGCGGCCCCGGGCGGATCCGCGACCAACGAATGATCCCCACGCCCCTCGCCTGCACCCTCGTCGCCATCGACGGCGACACCCTCCGCTGCGGGCGCGAGCGGATCCGTCTGCTCGGCATCGATGCCCCCGAATTGCCCGGCCACTGCCGCCCCGGCCGCCAATGCGCCCCCGGCAACGCCGCCGCGTCAAAGCGCCGCCTGGCGACCGGCCTGCACGGACATGCCACGATCGAACGGATCGGCCGCGACCATTATGGCCGGACGCTCGCCATGGTCCGGGTCAACGGCCTCGATCTCAGCTGCCGCCAGCTCACCGCGAGGCGCGCCATCTACAAGGTCCGCTGGGACAATGGCCGCCGCGTTGCCGCCACCTGCCCCGCGGCCCTCCCCTAGAGGCTGTTATGGACTTGTAAGCGGGGCTGATTCATCCGGTATTGGATGAGTATTCACCGCAAGCCGTATCCGTCTGACGTTAGCGCCGAGGAGTGGTCGCTGATCGCGCCATACCTGCTGTTGCAGCGCGAGGATGCGCCCGCCCGCCCATGTGGCGGCGCACCCTCCCCTGCCCTCTTCCAGCGACAGTAAAACCGGACTTTACGCTAGTAAAATGCTGCGCTACGGCCGGGTCTTGCGATCGGTTGACTCTCTGATTTCAGGGGAACATTCGCTTGAACAGGGGACGATAATGAAAGCCATATTCTTCGCGACTGCCGCACTGATCGCCGTCGTAAGCGCGCCAGCATCGGCCGCCGTCGTGACGCTGAACATCTTCGGCACGCTCAGCAACGCCACCTTCACGCGTATGACCAGCGGGCTAGATGGCTATCAGACCTACACGACGACCGACATCTCCGGGCAGGCTTACAAGGCGACCGCATCCTTCGATTTGGCCTTCAACTCCGGCGGCTACGCCTTCTACAACTTAGTCGGTTTCAAGTCCAACATCGGCGGCACTGACGGTTACAACTCCGCGGGCGGCGATGTGAACGGCACGTCCGTGGAAATCTCTCTAATCAACGATATCGAGTATCCCGGCTCGGTCAACTACGGCGACAGGTACGGCGCTTCGAGGATCACATTTCAGATCGTCGGTAACGCACTGACCCAGAACGGCGACCTAGCAACGCTCAATTTCGACAATGTCGACTATGAGAACAGCACTGGTTATTTCCAGTATGATCGCGCCGTCTCCGATGGGCCAAACACCAGCGGCGACGAATTCTACGAGTCGTTCGGCAACCTCAAGATCAACCGGATCAGCTTCCCCGCCGTGGCGGCTGTTCCGGAGCCGGCAAGCTGGGCGCTCATGATCGGCGGCTTCGGTCTGGTCGGCGGCACCTTGCGTCGCCGGTCGATGAAGGCGACCAGCACGACGACCGTGTTCGCCTAACCTTCCCCTGCCCTCAAACAAAGAGCCGCCGGCAGCAATGCCGGCGGCTTCTTTATGTCTTGCCCATGCGAGGGCCGCTCGTCGAAGATTACGAACGCTATTCCGAAACCCTCGCAGGACTTCACATCGTCGCTTTCGGCTGCCTCATGATGAAGCAGGCTGCCGCGCTCGCCGCAGGTTCATAACAGCCTCTAGGACGCCACCATCATCCCGCCGATCACCGCGAAGGCGATGATGAAGAACCAGAGCGCGAACATCTGCTGGGCCTGATCGCTCGCTTTGGCCACCGCCACGCGCGCGGCCTCGGCCCGCTGCTGCGCCAGCCCCTCCTCCGTCAGCGCCGGCGCAACATAGTCCGGATCCTGCGCAAGCATGGCGGCATTGGCTACCCCCAAGCGCCCCCAGCACATCGCCGCCATGTCCGGCTCCAGGTCTTGATGCAGCAACGCGCACGAGATCCGCACCGTCGCCTCCAGCGCCGGCCGGTGATCCGGTACCCAGGTCCGGACTTCGGACAACGCGTCAATCAACTGGGCCGAAACGGTCAGATAGGTCCGCCGCACGCCGTCCGCCGCGCCATGTTCCTCGAAATGCCGCCGCGCAGCGTCGTACAGCGACTCGACCAGAATGGTGAGATCGGCAACCGCACGCTCCGCCACCGCGCCCTTCTCGCCATCGCCCGCCGTCGCGATCGCGTGGCTGAACAGAACGATCGTCTCGTTGATGCGAACATGCGCCAGCGTCGACAGCCGCCCGGCCGCACGCCCCTTCCCCAGCCAGGCCGCGCCGATCGTCGGATCCGCCTCCAGCACCCGGTTATAATAAGAGATCGCTTCCTCATAATTCTGCGCGCGCTCCGCCGTCGCGCCCATCCCCATGAGGTTGTCGATGTTCGGATGATCCATGCATAGCCCCCGCTCTACAAAATGATCCCGATCCCCGCGTGAAAGCGTCGCACCGCGTGAAGACGATCCGGCGCGACTGGCTTCATCGCGCGCGCCAACTGGATCAGCGCAGCGCGATCGGCAGGGGAAAGATAAGGCAGGCATCCCGCGATCGTCCGAAGGTCGTCGTCGAGATCGTCCTCACCGATCGCGCTGGAACCGGCCGAATCATCGGCCCTTGTCCAGCGAATGGTCCCGCCTCCCCAAATTACTCGCCATCGAGCAGGCCACCTGCATCAACGCGGCCTTGGTCGGCGCTGTCAGGTCGCGATAGCAACCGATCAGCCGACGTTCGTCGCTGTCAAGTTCCAGTTCGGCCGGAACCTCGGAATGCGGATCGTCGGTTTCCCCGCTCAGATAGGCGGCGGTCGTGCCCAATTCACGGGCGATCTTATGCAGATGGGCGGACGATCGCGCCTTGCCGCTCAGCAGCCCACCGATCGTACCCTGAGACAGCTTGGTGCGCCGGGCGACCTCGGACTGGCTGATGCCAAGAACGGCAAGCCGTTCCCTGATGCGATCTCCGACTTTCACCATCGCATTCTATTGCAACCGCAATAGATCACCACAACGGTAATGCGATTGGCGAATCTATCGCAATAGCGATAGATGGCGTTATGGGAATCGAAGCCGACCTCCAGACGCCGCTCGCCGCCGCCGTCCGCCATGTCGGCTCGCAGTCCGCCTTCGCGCGCCTGATCGGCCGCAGCCAGGCCTATGTCCACGCCCTGCTGCGCGATGACAGACCCCTTCCCGCCGAAAACGTCCTCCTCGTCGAATCCTCGACCGGTATCTCCCGGTTTGCCCTGCGTCCGGACGTCTACGGCCTGGCAGACGGCAAAACCGACGCGGAGGCGGCGCGGTGATGCATCGTCCACACCCGTTCCCAACAATGACGGTTCATACCGCCGCCGCTCGCCTTTCTAGCCTCCCCCGCCGCCCAGATCCGTTGCGATCGACCCGCTCCCCTGCAATTCGTGAGGCCCGGCCGTGAAACATCGCGACCCCTGGAGCTTCGAGGACGCGCTCGTCCGCATCGCCGACCGGATCGGCTGGCGGGAGGTCGCGCGCATCGGCCGACGCACCGATCGCACAGTCCGCGACTGGGGCGATCCCGATTCGCCGCGTACCCCGCCGATCGCCACCGCCGCCGCGCTCGATGCCGCCTGGCTCGCCTCCGGCGGCATCGGCGCACCGTTCCGCGACGCGCACGACCATCTGCTCGCCACGGTAGCGAGGCCCGCCGACTTCGATCCCGCGCGGCTGGGCGACGCCACCATCGCCTGCATCCGCGAAGGCGGTCAGGCCGAACAGGCGCTCGTCCAGGCGCTGCTCCCCGGCGCGACCCCCGCCGAACGCCGCGTCGCCGCACGCGAGGTCGCGGACGGGATCGCCGCCTACGCCGCCACCCTGCCCCTGCTCGCCGCCCCCCGCCCGCCTCGCCCGCCGCCCTGACCGGCCGAAACCGAACCCACCGCCACGCCTGTCCCGCCGCCCGCCGATCCCCCTGATCGGCGGAACGGCTCCCTGCTGCCGGAAGACCCCGATGCACGATCTCGACCATCTCGCGGTGATCCTCGCCGAAACCCGGCGCAACCGGCAGCAATTGCTGGCCATGTTGCCCGAGAACGACCGCGCCGATCCCGCCGGCACGATCGCCACGCGTCAGCTTAACCAGGTGCTGCTCCATCTCGGCCGCGCCTGCCTCGATCTCCGGCTGGTGCTCGATCTGGCCGAACCGTCCGGCGCGGGCGTCATCCTCGACATCCCGGCCGCGCGGCGATGACACCCGGCCAGTTTCTTCGCGAAGCCCGCGAACGCCACCATCTCGGCATCGCCGATCTCGTCCCGTCGCTCGCCACCATCCCGCCCATCTGCGCGCATGACCGCGCCGAATGGCTCGCCCTGGTCGAGGCGGACCGCGCGCCCGTGACGATCGATGTCGGCCTGGCGCTTTTCCGGCTGCTCGGCTTCGACTGGAACAGGCTCGTAAGCCTGGTCGCGGCCACCGCCAGCGACCCGCAGGGGGGCGAAGCATGACCGCGCCCGCCCCGGCCAGGGCCTGCCCCTGCCTGGCCTGCGCCACCCTCGACCGCACGTTCCCGCGCGACGGCGTCCAACTGCGCCTGATCGCAGGTTCGGGAGGCCGCGCCGCGCCCTCCCTCCCCCATCCCGACGCATCGACGGTTGCAGCCGCCGATGGAGCACCGACCAGCGGCCGTCCGGACATGCGCTCGCCGCGCCAAAGCACTGGCACAGGAGACAGCGTCCCCATGAACGCACGCGCCGCGATCGCCAAGATCGCACTGTCCGCCCCCCCGGCGAAAGCCGCCCCCGCCCCGCCGCCCCGCATCGTCCCGTCCGCGCCGGAACCGGTCGCGCTCGGCACGCTCGATCGCGCGCCCGAAAATGTCCGCCATGTCCGGATCGACGAGGATGTGACCGGCCTCGCCGACGACATCGCCGCGCATGGCCTGCTGCAATCGCTGATCGGCTATCGCGACGGCCACCGCGTGCGGATCGTCGGCGGCGGCCGCCGGCTCCAGGCGTTGCACCGGCTGGTGGAGGACGGGCTGATCGACGCGCGCTTCCGCGTGCCGGTCCTGATCCGCGACGCCGCCGACGCGCTCGAACTGTCGCTGGCCGAAAATCTCCAGCAGCGCACCATGTCCCCGGTCGACGAATTCTTCGCCTTCAAGGCGCTGATCGACACCCGCCACCATTCGCCGGCCGGCTTGGCGGCACGGTTCGGCTTCTCCGAACGCGTCGTGAAGCAACGCCTCCGCCTCGCCAACCTCGCGCCCGTCATCCTCGATGCGCTCGCCGCCCGCGCGATCACGCTCGACGCGGCGATGGCCTATGCCGCCACGCAGGACCGCGATTTGCAGGCCGAGATCTTCGCGATCGAACATCGCCGCGGCCACGACCCCCACCGCCTCGCCAACATCCGCCACGCGGTCGCGGCGAAGGGCATGAAGACCGACCACCCGGTCATGACCTTCCTCGGCATCGAAGCCTATGAAGCTGCCGGCGGCGGATACGAAGACAGCCTGTTCACCGACGCGGCCGACGCCGACCGGATCGTCGCCCGCCCGATGCTCGCTCAGGCGAAGGCGATCGAACGGATCGACGCCGCGATGGCCGAACTCCTCGCCGATGTCCGCGCCGACCCGGACTTCGCGCCGACCGTCACCGGCTATGTCATCGCCCCCGGCCTCCGCCTGCACAGCTGGGGCAATCAGGACGCGAAGGGACCGCCCGGCACCAGCCGCGTCGACGAGCCTGACGAACGCAGGCTATGGCAGCGGATACGCGACACCGACATCGACGTGCAGCTGCTGGTCGGCATCGATTCCACCGGCGCGCTGAAGATCCACCCCCGCACCGTCTTCGTCGCCAAGGCCGACCGCGCCCGGATCACCCCCCCGCCCGCGACCGCCCCGGACCACGCCGCCGCCCAGGCCGAAGCCACGCGCCGCGCCGGCATCGACCTGTGGGCCGGCCGCCTGTCCGTCGGTTCGTTCGTCGGCACCCCGTTCGAGGGACGCGCCTACTGGCCCGAGCCGCACCGCGACCACAGCCACGCCACGTCGCGCGACGGGATCCCCGGCCGGTTCGTCCACATCAACATCTTCGTCCCCGACGCACTGGCGGCAACGAAGCGCAAGCAGGCCGAACGCCGCTACGACAAGTGGCTCGCCGAACGCGCCGCGCCCCATCCCGACCGCGCGACACGCGCCCAAACGCTGCTCGCCATGGATCCCCCCGCCGCCGCGATCGTCGCCGGCGACGCTTGGCTACGCCAGCCAGACGGCGGCTACGCGACCGAGCATGACCCGGCCACGTCCTATGACAGCTGGGCCTTCCTGCTCGATTGCCACCAGCCGGACGAGATCGGCGAAACCTTCGCGACGCTCGCCGACTTCGAAGCCGCCACGCTGGCGCGCGCCGGGGCGGACGCGTGATCGCCGCCGCCACCGCCCGCCGTCGCGCCCAGGGTTGCTTCGCCATCGCCCGCTCGACGCCCTTCGCGAAAGAGCGGGAAACCGCATTGTCGCGGGGGATCTCGATCGCCGAAAAGGCCGGGCTGTCGCTCGATCAGTTCGACATTCCGGGCCGCCCCCGCCCCGCCCCGCGCCCGAGCGCCACAGGCGGCAGACCCCCCGTCTACACCGCCGCCGAAGCGGCGGAGGCCATGCGCCGCTTCCATGAAAACAGCGTCAGGAGCGCAGCCGATCTGCACGAAGCGATGATGACGTCGTCCAGCGCGGGACGACCCAGATTTTTCGTGGATGACGATATCCGCCCGGACGAGAGCTACGAGGCAGCCCGCCGCCGCGCGTTCGACGAGGCGATCGCGGACGCGAAACGGCGCGACCAACTCCACGAGGCAAAAGCGGCGTTTGCCCGCGAGCGACGGGCAGAGCTTCGCCGCGCCAACGGGGAACAGCCCGCATGATGCCCCGATCGGACACCGCCGGTCCACGGCACGGGAGGTTCCGCCAATGACAGCGCCCGGAGTCGACCGCCGCATGATCGAGATCCGCGACCTGATCGGCGCGATCATCCACGACGCCAGCCCGCCGCCCGCCCCACCGCCACCGCGCTTCGCCTGTGGTGCCCCGGTCTCCGCGGTGCAGCTGCGCGCCCTGCAATCCTGTCGAAAGGCCCGCGCCACCTTCCTGCCCGCCCCCCTGTTCGGCGAACCGGGCTGGGACATGCTGATCGATCTGGCAGCGGCCACGCTGGAAGGGCGGCCCGTCAGCACCAGCAGCCTGTGCCTCGCCGCGATGGTCCCGCAAACGACCGCGCTGCGCCATGTCGAAAAGTTGCTGGATCTGGGGATCCTGCACCGCCGCGCCGACCCGGTGGACGGCCGCCGCATTTTCCTCGACCTCGACGATCGCGCGCGGGACGCGATGCTCGGCTGGGCGGGGAAGGCGTTCGCACGGCTCGCCGCGTTCCAACGAGAGCGGCAAGCATCGGGCGCAGTCGAATGACGAGCATCGCCCGCCTCCTGACCGCCGCCCAGGTCGCCGCCGAAATCGGCCTGTCATCGACCCGCACCGTCCAGACGATGCGCGCGCAGGGCCTGCCCGCGGTGCGCCTCGGCAAGGCGTATCTGTACGATCGCGACGACGTCGCAGCCTTCGTGGCCGCGCGCAAGGAATGCAAATGCCCAGACCGAACCGCGGCGCCTATCTCAAATTCATTCGCGCACGGGGCGCCTACTACATTCAGTGGAGCGAGGACGGCACCACCCGAAAGCGCAGCACTGGCACGGCAGACCGCGCAACGGCTGAAGAAATGCTCGGCGCCTTCATCGCCGAACGATACCGGCGGCAGCGTCCCGCCGGGCCGCGTGATCCGAGCGAGTTTCCCATCGCGGACGCACTAGATTTGTACGGATCGCTGCACGCCCCGACCACCGAGGCACCCGACCGCATCGGCCATGCCATCGATGCGCTCCTGACATTCTGGAGCGCCAACATGGTCGGGGACATCTCGGACGAAACATGCCGCGCCTATGGCGAAATGCGCGCCCGCTCGGACGGAACGGTGCGGCGCGAACTGGGCACGCTGCGCGCGGCGGTCAACTTCGCGCATCGCAAGGGCCGGCTGACGCACGCGCCCGTCGTCTGGCTGCCCGATCCGCCGCAGGGCCGCGAACGCTTCCTCACCCGCCGGGAAGCGGCCGCCCTGCTGTCCGCCGCGCGCACGACCCGCGCCGACACCCGGCTCTATCTGCCGCTGTTCCTGGTCCTCGCGCTCTACACCGGCGCGCGGAAGGATGCGATCCTGTCGCTGCGATGGAATCAGGTCGATCTCGATCGCCGCCGAATCAATTTCAACGCGCCCGGCCAGAAGCGGACTGGCAAGGGCCGCGCGCACATCCCGATCCCGGACCGGCTGCTGACCTTCCTGCGGCTCGCCCGCCGGCGCGGCAGCGATCTGGGCTATGTCGTCCACAAGAATGGCGAGCGGATCAAGGACATCGGCGGTGCCTGGGACGGCAATCCCGCTCGCCGCGGCGACGGCAGCTTCGGCAGCGCCTGCAAACGCGCCGGCCTCGCGGGGATCTCCCCGCACACGTTGCGGCACACCTGCGGGACATGGCTCGCCCAGCGCGGCGTCGATCTATGGGAGATCGCCGGCTGGCTCGGACACAGCCACGAACACACGGTCACGCTCTACGCGCACCACCATCCCGACTACCTCGACAACGCACGCCGCGCGGCGGATCGCCGGTGACCGAGCGTGTGTCACCTGTGTGCACGCTACGTGTGTGGATTCACGCCTCGTTCCCGTCTATAACGAGCCAACGCTTCCTAAAAAGTGGCGGAAACCCATGGTCGCGCAATCCTCCGAAGGCAGGGGTCAGGGGTTCGAATCCCTTCCGGTGCACCAAATTTCCCGCCATTTTTGCCGCTGAGCAAAATTCTTCTCCGGTGTTATCCCGGTGCAGGTTGGGTGTTCTGGCAAACCGGACTGCCCTACGTCGCTTCCTGTGATGCTCGATTCGATTGGCACCCGCACCGGAACCCGCAATGGCGAAGAAAAAGCACTATCTGACCGCCACCCTGCCGGACGGCTATGTGAAGACCATCGGTCCCACCACCAGCGATTTCACCCATTATTGGCGGATTGTGGCCACGCTGGCGGATGGCGGCACCGAAGTCTTCTGGGGGCATAGCCGCTCGCTGGCCGATGCGCGGCGGAAGAAGACCGCCGCCGCCGATGCTGCGCGCACCCGTGGCTGGGTCTCTTATCTTTTCGACATCGTACCGGTGGTCGCCACCCCGGCCTGACCCGCTTCGCCTTTTGTCGCGCGGAAACAAGCGGAAAGGCTTGGCCGCCGCCCGCGCTGCGGTCATGATGCCGTCCGGAAAAGATAATGACGGGAGGATGGACGATGGGCGACACCAGTCGGCGGACGATCGTGCAGGGGCTTGGCGCGGGGATGCTCGCTGCCATCGCGGGCAGCGCCGCCGGACAGGCGCGGCGTGCCGGTGGCGACCGCAAGCTGGGCTATGCCATCGTCGGTCTGGGCGGTTATGCGACGCGCCAGATCATGCCGCAATTCCGCAACTGCGCGCATTCGCAACTGGTCGCGCTGGTCAGCGGCTCGCCCGACAAGCGTGCACGCTACGCTGCCGAATATGGCATCCCCGCCGCCAATCTCTACGATTATCGCAGCTTCGATCGCATCCGCGACAATCCCGCGATCGACATCGTCTATGTCGTCCTGCCCAACAGCATGCACGCCGAATACAGCATCCGCGCCGCGCAGGCCGGCAAGCATGTCATGTGCGAAAAGCCGATGGCGGTCAGCGCCGCCGAATGCGAGGCGATGATCGCCGCCAGCCGCAAGGCCGGACGCCTGCTGATGATCGGCTATCGCAGCCGGTTCGAAGCGCATAACCGGCTCGCCATCGATCTCGCGCGCAGCGGCCATGTCGGCCCCACCAAGATCATCACCGCCGAACATGGCTTCAATGCGCAACCCGGCCAGTGGCGGCTCGATCGCCCCATGTCGGGCGGCGGCTCGCTGATGGACATCGGCATCTACAGCCTGAACGCCGTCCGTTACCTGACGGGCGAGGAACCGGTCGCGGTCACCGCGCTTGAATCCACCGATCGCCGCGATCCGCGCTTCCGCAATGTCGAGGACCGCATCGATTTCATGCTCCGCTTCCCGTCCGGCATCGTCGCCAATTGCGTGTCCAGCTATAGCTCGAACCATAATGGCTACCGCGTGATCGGCACCGACGGCTATATCGATCTGGAACCCGCCACCTCCTATGAAGGCCAGCGCATGACGGTGCGCAAGGGCGGCAAGACCGTCCCGCAGACCCCGCCCCCGGCCAACCAGTTCGTCGGCCAGCTCGATCATCTGTCGGAATGCATCAAGACCGGCCGCAAGCCGATCGTCGCGGGGGAAGAAGGCCTGGCGGACCTGCGCGTGATGGAAGCCATCTACCGTTCCGCACGCGAAGGCCGCACCATCGCCATGCCGCCGCGCGCATGACCGACACCGCCCGGCTCAGCCGCCGCGCCTGCCTGGCCGGCGCGGCCGCGCTCCCCGCCGCCGCACTGGCGCAGGCCGCATCGATGCGCGCCGCGCTGCCCGTCACTGGCGGCATCCACCGGATCGATCCGGGGCTGGATGCGATCGTCGCGCCCGATGCTGCGGTGGAGGTGCTGGGCACGGGCTATGGCTGGGCGGAAGGCCCGGTCTGGGTCCGCGACCGTTATTGGCTGCTGTTCAGTGACGTGCCACGCAACACCGTCTGGCGCTGGCGTCCGGGGCATGGGCTGGACATCTTCCTGCGCCCCTCCGGTCTCGCCGGCCCGGTCCCGCCCGCCTTCAACGAAGCCGGCGCGAACGGTCTGGCGATCGATGCGGAAGGCCGGCTGGTCATGGCGGACAGCGGCAACCGCGCCATCGCGCGCGTCGATCTCGATACGCGGCGCAAGACGATGCTCGCCACCCGCTATCAGGGCCACCGGTTCAACAGCCCCAACACCGTCGCCATCGCGCGCAGCGGTGCGATCTATTTCACCGATCCGCCTTACGGCCTCAAGGATCAGGATCACTCCCCGTTGCGCGAACTCCCCTTTCAGGGCCTGTTCCGCCTCGACACCGATGGCCGCGTCACCCTGCTCGACCGGCGGCATTACCGTCCGAACGGCATCGCGCTGTCACCGGACGAACGCACGCTGTATCTGGCGCTGTCGGACGCGAAGAAGCCCGAACTGCTCGCCTGTCCGCTCGATCCGCGAGGGCTGACCGGCACGCCGCGCCTCTTCCACGACATGCGCGCGCAACACGCCGCCGGCGGCCCCGGCCTGCCCGACGGCGTCACCGTCGATCGCGAAGGCCGCGTCTTCGCCACCGGTCCCGGCGGCGTCCATGTGCTTACCCCGCAAGGCAAGCTGCTCGGCATCATCGCCACCGGCAAGGCCGTCGCCAATGTCTGCTTCGGCGGGCGCGAAGAAAATATCCTGTTCCTGACGTCGCACGATATGCTCGCCTCGGTGCAGATGAAGACAAGTGGCTGGGATCGCGCAAGAAACCGTACCGGATCGGGACGAAGAAAGCTTTGATGGTTAAGATCGGTTAGCGAGTCTTGCTTCGCGATTTCGTGGAAATTAAGGCGCCTGCAACACGGCATGGACATTGGGTCCACCCTGCCGATCGGGGCCATTCCATGAAGAAGACCATCGCTTACTGCCTCGGTGCCGCAGCCTTCGCGCTGACTGCACACGCACCGGCCGCAGCGGCGACCGGGGTCGCCGCCGATGGCCTTCAGGCGATGCGCGAACTGAACCTCATCGTGCTCGGCAACCTGACCAACGGCCAGCATGTGCAGGGCAAGGCGTTCATCGGCGGCAACCTCGAAAACAACGTCACCGTCGCGCAGGGCGGCAGCCAGAGTTATACTGCCAGCAACCGTGCGCAACTGACGGTCGGCGGCAATGCCAACGGGTTCAAGGTGGAAAGCGGTCTCGGCAGTCCGCTGTCCGCGATCATCGGCGGTTCGGCGCGGGACATGACGCTGAACGGCCCCGGCCGCGTCGATGTCGGCGGCAACGTCAACATCCAGAATTTCAACCCGAACGCCGGCAAGACCGTGGTCTATGGTGGCACGCTCAGCGGCAACCAGCCGCAGGATGCCGCCCATCTGACGCGCAATGCCGGCTATGCCGCGTCCGGCACCGGCATCGCCGCCACCGTCGCCAAGCAGACCGCCACGCTGGACGCCGATCTTAGTGCGCTTTCGCTCCGCCTCAGCCAGCTTGGGGCCTTGTCCACCATCAACGGCACCAACACCGCGCTCGATTATACAGGCGCGACCGATGGCTTCGCAGTCTTCACCATGACCGCGGCGGCGTTTCAGGACCAGAACGCCAATTTCGACACGCTGTTCGGCGCGATGCCGAACGGCATGACGACGATCGTCAACGTGCTCGGCACCAATCTCGTTCAGGGCGGCAACCTCAACGGCAGCAAACTCAACCAGTCGGTGATCTGGAACTTTGCCTCCGCCACCTCGATCGCGACCAAGGGCTGGCACGGCTCCATCCTCGCGCCCAACGCCACGCTGCGCAACAGCAGCGCGATCGAAGGCAGCGTCGCGGTCCGCAACTTCATCATGGACGGCGAGGTTCATCTCGGCACCTACCAGGGCGGCAGCGCCTTCCTCGCCCCCGCCAGCCCCGTGCCCGAAGCCGCCACCTGGGCGCAGATGCTGCTCGGCTTCACCCTCGCCGGCGCCGCCTTCCGCCGCCGCCGCCGGATGTTCCCCGCAGCGGCCTGACGCCGGCCGTCATTGGCAAGCGCCCTCCCCGTTCGGTTCGAGCCTGTCGAGAACTCGGCACTGTTCTCGACAAGCTCGAACCGAACGGGGTTGGTCATGATCCGGCTGCGACCCCCACACCCCCCGATCGCCGCACCAGCGCAGAACGCAGGCACTGACACACCACATCGTCGCGCTGGTTGAGCAGCCGGTGCGTGAAGGTCACGATCCCCGCCTCCGGCCGCGACCGGCTCGCGCGCAGCTCCGTCACCTCCGTCTCCGCCCGCATCGTATCGCCGATGAACACCGGGTTCGGCATCACCACCCGGTCGTAGCCCAGATTGGCGACCAAAGTCCCCAGCGTCGTCTCCGCCACCGACAGCCCGATCATCAGCGCGAAGGTGAAGGTGCCGTTGACGATGATCTGCCCATATTCGCTCGCCTTCGCCGCCTCCGCATCCAGATGCAGCGGCTGCGGATTATGCGTCATTGTCGAAAAGAGCAGATTATCCGTCTCCGTCACCGTGCGGCGGATCTCATGGACGATCCGGTCGCCCACCGCCCATTGGTCGAAATAGCGCCCCGCCATTAATCCTCTCCCGCCACGATGCGGACCAGCACCGCGCCTTCCGTCACCTGCGCCCCTTCGCGGATCGTCAGCGCGCCGACCACCCCGTCGCGCGGGGCCAGCAACGCCTGCTCCATCTTCATCGCCTCCAGCACCAGCAGGCGCGCGCCCTTCGTCACCACATCCCCCTCGGCCACCAGCACGGACAGGATCCGCCCCGGCATCGGCGCGATCACCGCCCCGTCCGATGCCGCGCCGCCGCCCGCGCGCCCGTCGGCACGTGGCGGCCCGAACGCCCATGCCGCACCATCCAGAAACAGCACGCCATCCGCCGCCACCGCCGCCGGCGCGACACCACGCTCCACCAGATAGGGCACGTCACCGACCGCCACCATCACGCGGCTGTCGGCCGCTGCATTCACCCGGAACCCGCGCAACCGCGTCCACGGATCGCCCGTCTCCACCGGCAGGATCGCTTCCGCCGCCGCCCGCAACACCGCATCGGACGGCGTGGCATCCGGCACCAGTGCGTCGATATGCCGTTCGATGAACCCGGTATCGACACGCCCACCCACGAAATCAGGATGCGCCGCCGCGCGCGCCAGAAAGGCGGCATTGGTCCGCACCGGCCACACCTGCACGCCGCGCGCCGCCGACGCCAGCCGCGCCGCCGCATCGCGCCGGTCCGCACCATGCACGATCAGCTTGGCGATCATCGGATCATAATCGGGCGTCACCGCCCCGCCTTCCTCGACCCCGCTGTCCACCCGGATGCCGTCCGGAAAGCGCAACCGGTCCAGCGGCCCGGTCGACGGCAGGAACCCGCTCGCCGGATTTTCCGCATAAAGCCGCGCCTCCATCGCCCAGCCCCGGATCGCAAGATCCGCCTGCCGCATCGGCAGGGCCTCCCCCACCGCCACGCGCAACTGCCATTCGACCAGATCCTGCCCGGTGATCGCTTCCGTCACCGGATGCTCCACCTGCAACCGCGTATTCATTTCCATGAACCAGATGCGGTCGGCGCGCAGCCCGTCCGATCCGTCGGCGATGAACTCGATCGTCCCCGCGCCGACATAGTCCACCGCGCGCGCCGCCTTCACCGCCGCATCGCACACCGCCGCGCGCGTCGCCGCGTCCATGCCCGGCGCGGGCGCTTCCTCGATCACCTTCTGGTGCCGCCGCTGCAACGAACAGTCACGCTCGAACAGATGCACGACATTCCCATGCGTATCGCCGAACACCTGCACCTCGATATGGCGCGGGCTGAGGATATATTTCTCGATCAGCACCCGGTCGTCGCCAAATGCCGCCGCCGCCTCGCGCCGGCAACTCGCCAGCGCCTCGGCGAACGCGCTCGCCTCGTCCACCCGGCGCATCCCCTTGCCGCCGCCGCCCGCCACTGCCTTGATGAGCACGGGATAGCCGATCCCATCCGCTTCCCGCTGCAACCGTTCCGGCAACTGGTCCGCCCCCAGATAGCCGGGCGTCACCGGCACGCCCGCCGCCATCATCCGCGTCTTGGCCGCATCCTTCAGCCCCATCGCACGGATGCTCGCCGGCGGCGCACCGACCCAGATCAGCCCGGCGGCCAGCACCGCCTCGGCAAATTCGGCATTTTCGGACAGGAATCCATAACCCGGATGGATCGCCTGCGCGCCCGTCCGCCGCGCCGCGTCCAGGATCCGGTCCTGCCGCAAATAGCTGTCGCGCGGCGCGGCCCCGCCGATGCACACCGCGTCATCCGCCTCGCGCACGAACGGCATGGCCGCATCCACGTCGGAATGCACCGCGACGGTGCGAATGCCCATAAGCCGCGCCGTCCGGATGATCCGTCGCGATATCTCGCCCCGATTGGCGATCAACAGGGTCTCGATCATGCTCACATCCTGAACAGGCCGAACTGCGCACGATCGGGGATCGGCGCGTTCAGCGTTGCGGAAAAGGCCAGCCCCAGCACGTCGCGCGTCTGGACCGGATCGATCACCCCGTCGTCCCACAACCGGGCGGTGGCGTAATAGGGATTGCCCTCCGCCTCATATGTCCGCCGCACCGGATCCTTGAACGCCTCGGCCTCATCGGGCGTCCACGTCGCGGCATTGCGGTGCACCGTCGCCAGCACGCTCGCCGCTTGTTCGCCGCCCATCACCGAAATCCGCGCATTGGGCCAACTGAACAGGAAGCGCGGATCATAAGCCCGCCCGCACATCCCGTAATTGCCCGCGCCGAAGGATCCGCCGATCAGCACCGTGATCTTCGGCACGCTCGCCGTCGCCACCGCCGTCACCAGCTTCGCGCCATGCTTGGCGATCCCCTCCGCCTCATATTTCGCACCGACCATGAAGCCGGAGATATTCTGGAGGAACAGCAACGGCGTCCGCCGCTGACACGCCAGCTCGATGAAATGCGCGCCCTTCTGCGCGCTCTCGCTGAACAGCACGCCGTTGTTCGCGAGGATCGCGACCGGCATCCCCCAGATCCGCGCAAAGCCGCACACCAGCGTGCTGCCATAAAGCGGCTTGAATTCATGCATCTCCGATCCATCGACGATCCGCGCGATCACTTCATGCACATCATAGGGCGCGCGCACGTCGGTCGGCACGATGCCGTAAAGCTCCTCCGGGTCGGCACGCGGCGGCCGCGGCGGCTGGAGATCCAGATCGACCGTCTTCGGCCGGTTCAGCGTCGCCACGATCTCGCGCACGATCATCAACGCATGGTCGTCATCCTCCGCGACATGATCCACCACGCCCGACCGGCGGCCATGCGTCTCCGCCCCGCCCAGTTCCTCGGCGGATACCACCTCGCCCGTCGCCGCCTGCACCAGCGGCGGCCCCGCCAGAAAGATCGTCCCCTGCCCGCGCACGATCACCGATTCGTCCGACATCGCCGGCACATAGGCCCCGCCCGCCGTGCAGCTTCCCATCACGCAGGCGATCTGCGGAATGCCCAGAGCGGACATGGTCGCCTGATTGAAGAAGATCCGCCCGAAATGGTCGCGGTCGGGAAACACCTCCGCCTGATGCGGCAAATTGGCCCCGCCACTGTCCACCAGATACAGGCATGGCAACCGGTTTTGCTCCGCAATCGCCTGTGCGCGCAGATGCTTCTTCACCGTCATCGGGAAATAGGCGCCGCCCTTCACCGTCGGGTCGTTGGCCACGATCATGCACTCGCGCCCCTGCACGCGCCCGATGCCGGCGATCACCCCCGCGCCCGGCGCACCGTCCGGATCGCGATCGTCGCCATACATGCCGTTCGCCGCCAGCGCGCCGATCTCCAGAAAGGGCGACCCCGGATCGATCAGCCGGTGGATGCGGTCGCGCGACAACAGCTTGCCCCGCGCCACATGCCGCTCCCGATGCGCCGCCGACCCGCCCAGCGCCGCCTGCGCCACCTTCGCGCGCAATTCCGCCGCCAGCGCGCGGTGATGCGCCGCATTGGCGATGAAGGCTTCGTCCTGCGGATCCACCGTCGACGAAAGCACCGTCACCGCGCCGCCCCGATCAGTTCGCGCCCGACCAGCATCCGCCGCACCTCGTTGGTGCCCGCGCCGATATCCAGCAGCTTGGCGTCGCGCCAGTAACGCTCCACCGGCCAGTCCCTGGTATAGCCCGCGCCGCCCAGCGCCTGGATCGCCTCGCCCGCCACGCGCACCGCATTTTCGGACGCCAGCAGGATCGCGCCTGCCGCGTCGAACCGGGTCGTCCGCCCCGCATCGCACGCCCGCGCCACCGCATAGACATAGGCCCGCGCCGAATTCAGCGCGACATACATGTCCGCTACCTTCGCCTGCATAAGCTGGAAATCGCCGATCGCCTTGCCGAACTGCTTCCGGTCACGAACATAGGGCACCACCACGTCCAGACAGGCCTGCATGATCCCCAACTGGATGCCCGACAGCACGACGCGCTCATAATCCAGCCCGGACATCAGCACCTTCACGCCGCCGTCCAGCGGGCCCATGACCTGTTCGTCCGCCACGAAGCAGTCGTCGAACACCAGCTCCGCCGTCGGCGATCCGCGCATCCCGAGCTTGTCGATCTTTTGGCCGATCGCGAAACCGGCAAAGCCCTTCTCGATCAGGAAGGCGGTGATCCCCTTCGATCCGGCATCCGCCGTCGTCTTGGCATAAACGACCAGCGTATCCGCCTCGGTCGCGTTGGTGATCCAGAATTTCGTCCCGGTCAGCCGCCAGCCGCCTTCCACCTTGTCCGCGCGCAGCTTCATCGACACCACGTCCGATCCCGCGCCCGCTTCCGACATCGCCAGACTGCCGACATGGTCGCCCGACACCAGCTTCGGCAGATAGCGCGCTTTCTGCTCTTCATTCCCCCAGCGCCGGATCTGGTTGACGCACAGATTGGAATGCGCGCCATAGCTCAGCCCGACCGACGCCGACGCGCGGCTCACTTCCTCGCACGCGATCACATGCTCCAGATAGCCGAGGCCGAGACCGCCAAATTCCTCTTCCACGGTGATTCCGTGCAGCCCGAGCGCGCCCATTTCGGGCCACAGATCGCGCGGGAAACGGTCCTCCGCGTCGATCCGCGCAGCGATCGGCGCGATCCGCTCCGCGGCGAAACGCTGCGTCGTGTCCCGGATCATGTCCGGCATCTCGCCCAGCGCGAAATCCAGTTCCGCCATCATCGCTCTCCTGTATTTTTTACCGGGATAAACCTTTCCGCCGCGATCCGAAAATTGAAAGATCGGCATTCATGCTATAGTCAAAAGCTATGATCGATCGCTATCATCTGCGCTATTTCCTTGCGGTGATCGACAGCGGCAACTTCTCCCGCGCGGCGCTGGCCTGCAACGTGTCGCAACCCACTTTGTCGGTTGCCATCGCCCGGATGGAAAAGCTGCTCGGCCAGACGCTGTTCCACCGCACCAACCGCCGCGTCGCGCTCACCGATGCCGGCGCGCGGCTCGCCGCCCATGCGCGCGGGATCGAGGCGCGCTTCGCCGGGGCGGAACGCGCCGTCGCGGGCAGCCTCCCCACGCGCCTCTGCCGCATCGGCGTCCTCACCACGCTCCCCGCCGCGTGGATCGAAACCTTCCTGCACCGCCACCGCGAAGCCGGCGACGGCGAGCGGATCGAGATCGTCGAGGGCCGCGAACGCGAATTGCAGGATCGGCTGACGCGCGGCCGGATCGATTGCGCGCTCACCATCCTGCGCGACGGTCGCGACGCGCTGCACAGTGATTTCCTGTTTTCCGAAAGCTATGCGCTCGCCATGGCCATCACCCATCCGCTCGCCGGCCGCGCGTCCATCGCCGCGGCGGACCTCGGCAACGAGCCGATGATCGTCCGCCGCCATTGCGAGATGCTGTCCGATACCAGCCGCCATTTCACCGCGCGCGGCGTCCGCCCGCTCTTCCCCGCGCGCACCACCAGCGACGATCGCGCACTCGCTTATGTCCGGTCCGGCTTCGGCATCACCGTCATGCCCGATTGCTTCCGCGACCCGGCCATCGCCCGCCCCCGGCTGGAGGATTTCACTGCTACCCGCGACATCGGCCTCGCCTTCGCCCCCCACAGCGACCCCACCGACCTCCGCGCCACCCCACTGATCCGCACCCTGAGCCGCACGATCATGGATGCCCAGGCGGATGGCGGAGGCAAATAATCCAAACACCATCCGTTCGTGCTGAGTAGCGACCGAGTAGTCCCGCAGGGATGGATCGATGACGCGTATCGAAGCACCTTACCCGTCCTTCGATACGCCGCTTCGACACGCTCAGCAGCTACTCAGGACAAACGGCGGAACGAAAAAAGACGCTTCACCCTCACCGCGCCACCCCCGGATCCACCCAGCGCCGGTCCCGCGGAAACACATCGTCATAACCGCCCGCCAACCCGCTGCCATAGACCGGGTTAGGCAGCATGAACCAACCCCGCCCCCAGCGTTCACCCGTCCCCGCCGCCTGCGCCGCCGCCCGCCGCACCGCCGGACTCCCCGTGAAACGATCGCTGAAATCGCCAAGCTGGTCGCCCACCATCGCCACCACGCACCAGCGCTCGGAAATCAGCGCGCGCCTTGCGTCCTTGCCGGATCCACCGCCCGCATCGCCTTTCAGATAGAGCGTCTCGCCATGCACCGCCGGTCCCAGCCCCGCGCCTTCGATCGCAGCCCGGCTATAGTCGGCCGTCGCGGCGCTGCGGTTGGAATTGAACAACACCGTCACGCCCATCGCCCGGATCGCGGTCAGCGCTTCCACCGCCCCCGGCACCGCCGCCACCGCCTTCGCGCCGGTCCGCTCCCACCGTTCCCAGCGCGCCGGGTCATAGGATAAGCCCCCCGCCCCGTCGGCATATTCATAACCGAGGTTCAGCAGCACCGTTTCATCGGCATCCAGCACGATCGCGCGCGGCTTCGCCCCGCAGTCCGGTGCGCCTTCCACCACCGACCGCCCCGGCCCGCGCATCTGTGCGCGCACATACTCCGTCAGTCCCGCATAGGCCTGCCGGCTCAGCGCCGCCGCCTCGCCCGATCCATACAGATATTGCATCCCCGCCGGAACGGGCGGCGGCGCGGCCGGCACCGTCGCGCATCCCGCCAGCATCAGGCCGAGCGCACTGTGCCCCACCCATCGCAGCCCTGCCCTCATCCGCTCCGCGCCTCCGCTCGTTCGCCGCCGAAATAGGCGCGCTGCGCAATCCCGGTCAATGTCATGCCACTCCCCCCGATCTCCGGACCATGAACGTCCCATTAAAAAAGAGTGTCTTGAGCCGAGGCCCCCCGGAACGATAAAGCTGTCTGTACGATCTTCATTCCGCCCGGATCGGATCGCCGGGCGACTCAATCGAGGGAGAAGCCGCACCATGTCGGATCAGGTCGCTCGCTCCGGCTGGACCGTGACCGAGGCGTCAGGCAAAGTCGTTCTGCTCGCGCCCGGCATGGGGGAAATCGAACTCAGCCCGGCCAAGGCGGTCGAAATCTCCAACCGCCTGCTCGAAGCGGCGGCGCTCGCCAACGGCCAGCCCGCATGGGATCGCGATTGATATTCGATCAATCTCCGCGCGACGCGGCACGATCGATCGGCTAGACACCAAGTCCTTGATGACATGATGAAAAGGCCGTCAGCATGACCCGACGACCCGATGGATCCCCCGGCCGCCGCGCACGCCTGCTGGGCGTCGTCATCATCCTTGCCGCGATCGCGACGATCATCGTCGCGATCCTCGCCTATCGCCAGTCCCCGTCCGCGCCGCCGCCCGGCAGCGGCACCTTCCCCGGCCAGGCGGCCGAAGGCACGGGCGCTACGAAACAGTAGCGCCCCATTCGCTCAGTCGGACATCACCCCGCCTTGCCCGTCCGCGCGACATAGTCGTCGATCGCGGTCGCCAGCACGGTCAGCGGCACCGCTCCCGCCTGGATCACCGCATCGTTGAAATCGCGCACGTCATAGCGCGCGCCCAGCGCCGTCCTGGCCTTCTCGCGCAACCGCACAATCTCGGTATGCCCGACCTTGTATCCGCAGGCCTGCCCCGGGCTGGCGCAATAGCGATCCACCTCGCTCTGGCACGCCGCCCGCGCGCGGCCGGTGCTGGATGTCATATAATCGATCGCCTGCGTCCGCGACCAGCGCTTGGCGTGCAGCCCCGTATCCGTCACCAACCGCGATGCGCGGAACCGCAGCGCCTGATACATGCCGATCTGCCCGAACGGGTCATTCTCATAGAAGCCCAATTCGTCCACCAGTTGCTCCGAATAGAGCGCCCAGCCTTCGGTATAGGCATTGTATCCCATCAGCGATCCGATCAGCGGCACATCATCGCGATGCTCCGCCACATAGGCCCCCTGCCATGCATGGCCCGGCAACCCTTCATGCGCGGAGAGGGAAGGAATGGTGAAGCGCGGCCAATTCCCCGTATCCTTCAGGTTGATATAATAAATGGCCGGCCGCGATCCGTCGAGCGAGGCGAAGTTCATATAGCCCAGCGCCGCCCCGGCCTCGATATCGGCGGGCACCCGCTTCACCTCCAGCCCCGCGCGCATCGTCATCTTCGACACCTTGGGCAGCAACGCCCGCAGTTCGGCGATCTTCGCGCCGACATAGGCGATCGCCTCGGCCTTGCCCTTGTCGTCGTTGGAGAAAAGCTGCTTCGGATCGCGCGTCAGCGCCGCCAGCCGAGCGCCCACCGTGCCGTCGCGCATCCCCTGCGACTTCAGCACCGCGTCCATCCGCGCATCCAGTTCGGCACCTTGTTCCAGACCCATTTTGTGGATCGCATCGGGCGACAGGTCGGTGCTGGTCGCATAACGCAGCAGCCACGCATAATAAGCCTCGCCCTGCGGCAGTTTCCATGCGCCGGCATCCGGCTTCGCCTGCGCGCGCAGCGTGGTCAGCACTGCAATCTGCCGATCCAGCGCCGGATAGACCGCGCCATCCACGATCTTCGTCGCCCGCGCCGCCCAGTCGCCGGGCACTGCTTTCGCCGTCGTCCGCCGCGTCAGCGACGTCACCATTCGTGCCTGCGCCGCCGGCGTCGCGCGCAGCCCCTTCACCTGTTCCAGCGTGGTATCCAGCAGGAAGTCGGGGGCGATCACGCCCCGCGCGCCATCCTGCCGCAATTGCGCGGTTTCCTGGTCCAGCGCGGTCGCCATCGCCGCCAGCCGCGCCAGATAGGCGTCGGCGTCGGCGCGGCTTTCGACCTGGTGGACCGAATCCAGAAATTCCGGGATCGATTGATAGGCCCCGTCCTGCTGGCTCACCACATAGGGGTTGCCCCCGCCCAGCACGCCGACACCGCCATAAGCGAAGGCCGCACCCGCCGCCCCGCTCGCCAGCGAGTAAGCGACGGAATCATATAAAAGCCGGTCCTGCCCGGACAGCCCGGCACGATCGACCGACGCCAGCATCCGCTGGAACTTCGCATTGTCCGCAAAGGTCTTCACCCGTGACGCGGGGGACCGATCGCCAAGCCGCCCGCGCGCCGCCGCCCGCGCGCCCGTATCCAGCCCCAGATAGCTCAGCGTCTCCGGTGATTCATCGAACACCCCGTTGGCAATCGCATCCAGCACCTTGGCCAGCCGCGGTTCGATCGCGGCGAAGGCCGGGCCGCCCGTGGCGACGATCCCGGCGGCGGAGGCGGACAACAAAAAATTCCGGCGGTCGAGGATCATGAGGCGCTCCAACTGGGGAAAGCCCATGCCTATCCCGACCGCCGGCCGCTGTCAGCCCCGCGCCGCGCCTGCGCGACGAAGGTCGATCAGGCGGCGTCCGCCCGGTGCGGCAATTTCCAGCCCGGCCGCAGGAAATGGCAGGTATAGCCGTTCGGGATCCGCTCCAGATAATCCTGATGCTCCGGCTCGGCTTCCCAGAAATCGCCCAGCGGCACGACTTCGGTCACCACCTTGCCCGGCCACAGGCCCGATGCCTCGACATCGGCGATCGTGTCTTCCGCCACCGCACGCTGCGCATCGTCCGCAGAGAAGATCGCGGAACGGTAACTCCGCCCCAGATCATTGCCCTGCCGGTCCACCGTCGTCGGGTCGTGGATCTGGAAGAAATATTCCAGCATCGCCCGGTAATCGGTCTTCGCGGGATCATAGACGATCTCGATCGCCTCGGCATGATCCCCATGGTTGCGATAGGTCGCGTTCGGCACGTCGCCGCCCGTATAGCCCACCCGCGTCGCCACCACGCCGGGCTGCTTGCGGATCAGATCCTGCATCCCCCAGAAACAACCGCCTGCCAGAACCGCGCGTTCGGTGCTCATGCCACTTCCTCCACCTGATCGAGATAGGCGCCATAACCCTCGGCCGCCATCGCATCGCGATGCACGAACCGCAGCGACGCGGAATTGATGCAGTACCGCAAGCCGCCGCGATCGCGCGGACCATCATCGAACACATGCCCCAAATGGCTGTCGCCATGCGCGGACCGCACTTCGGTCCGGATCATACCATGCGTCGTATCGCGGATCTCGGCGACATTGGCGGGTTCGATCGGCTTGGTGAAGCTCGGCCAGCCGCAACCGGACTCATATTTGTCCGCGCTCGCGAACAAAGGCTCGCCCGACACGATGTCGACATAGATGCCCGGTTCCTTGTTCTTCAGCAGCGGTCCGGTCCCCGGCCGCTCGGTCCCGCTTTCCTGCGTCACCCGATATTGCTCGGGCGTCAACGCGGCGACCGCCGCATCCGTCTTGCGATATTCTGCCATGCGAACACTCCTTCCCGGATTAGATGGGGAGGCGGTCGCACGCTGTCGAGGGAGGGCCGTCAGGGCATCGTCATCGCCACGCGTTCCGGTGCACGCCATGTTCCGCCGACAGCAAAAAGCGAGGCTGCGGGTCGTAACCCGCAGCCTCGCCACCCTGTCCGTGATCGGCGATCAGGCGAACGACAGCGCGGTACGGGTCTTGCGGCGGCGCATCGTCCCGCCGACCATGCCGAGGCCACCGATCATCATCGCCCAGCTTGCCGGTTCCGGCACCGCAGCCGTCGCCGCGCTTCCGAAGAAGGCGAGATGCGACAGGTTCTGAAGCTGGCCCTGCTTGTTGGTCAGCCCGACCGTGCTCCACGCACCGCTGCTCGCGGGCGAAGCGAGCTTGAAGAGAACGAAGCTCGCGCCGGCCTTCACGGCGACATAATCGACCAGATAGCCGTTCAGGCTCCAGCTTCCCGCCGTTCCGCCCGCGCCGGTGAACAGGCCCGGAAAACCGGCATCGGTGTCGCCGAGATAGTTCAGCGTGATGTCGGGGCCGGCGGCCGGCTTCCCGTTATTGAAAAGATTATAGGCATTCTGCGCGCTCAGATAGCTGTTCGCGTTCGATGCGGACGCGTTGCCGTTGATATTGCCATCGAACTTGCATCCGGCTGCGCTTGCAACACTCGTACATGCGGACGCCACGACCGTGGAAGCCGATGCGGAACCTGCAATCGATCCGGCAAGGATGGTTGCAGCGACGGCGAACGATTTCACGGCAGACATGAGCGCTTCCTATAGTTTTAAAAGCCGCCTGTCGGCTCCCGATCTTCATAGGCTGACTCACGCAGGAACCGTAGCTTGATGTTTGGTAAACATATTCCCAATTCGTAACATTTTACTTGGGTAGATTGGAAATCCAGCAAATATCATCAGTCCTACAAAAACGATCGATCCTGTATTTTCGATAGACCATTTGACTAAGAAGCTGAAAGACATAAAGGTTTTTTATCGGCGCATGACGAGCGCTACCATGACCACGTTGTTACAGCGCCATCATCGATCGAAAGCACCGCACCGGACGAACCGACTGCGGAAACCACCTTCTCCCGTTTCAAAGCCCTTCGCGCGCCGCCGCACATTCCGCGCATGACGAGCCCCGCATCCCCCGGTCGGGCCTCTCCATTCCGCCGCCGATCATCAGACAGCCCCGCCGTTCGCGCCGGAACCCGATCCCGCATCTGCCGTTAACATGCGTTATGGGTGCAGATTGATCCAATATAGCGCAAAGCATTGCAACGCCGCCGAAATCCGTCGTTCATGACGATCGGTCTTCGCGTCGCGATCTGCGTCCCCTTGCATGATGAGGCGCGCAACCTGCCGGGCCTGTTCCGCGCCATCGTCGCGCAGACCGAAGCGCCGGACATACTCGCCTTGCTCTGCGATGGCTGCATCGACGGCAGCGCCGCCCTCGCCCGCAAACTCGCGGCGAATCATCCGAGCCTCGACGTCCGCATCGCTGAAATCCCGAAGCACGCCTTCCCCCATGCCGGCCGCGCCCGCGCCGCCGCACTGGAACTGGGGCTGGCGGCGATCGGCGGCGACGGGCTGTTGTTGACCACCGATGCGGACACCCGCCCCGCCGCCGACTGGGTGGCCTCCACCCGCCGCGCACTGAGAACGGCGGATCTGGTGTGCGGGCGCGTCACCCGGCGCGCGGCGGCGGGCGATCCGTGGCGCGTCGCGATGGAAACCTATCTCGCCCGGCTGCACAATGTCCGCCGCGCGATCGATCCGGTCGCGCATGATCCGCTGCCCGGTCATCCGCACATGGGCGGCGCCAGCCTCGCGCTTCACGCCCATGTCTACCGCGCAGTCGGCGGCCTGCCCGATCTGGCGAGCGGGGAGGATCGCGCGCTGGTCCTTGCCGTCCGCCGCGCCGGCTTTCGCGTCCGTCACGATCCCGCCGTCCGCGTCACCACATCCGACCGCGTGCGCGGCCGCGCCACCGGCGGCCTCGCCGATGCGCTGCGCGACGGACGTGCCGCCGCCATCGCCGGCATCAGCGCCATCGTCGAACATCCCGAAGACGCCGTGGCGCGTTACCGGATGCAGGCCGCCGCCCGCGCCGCATGGCGCGCCGGGGTCGATCCCGCGCCCAGCGCCGATGCGCATGTCCTGCTGACCGTTCCCGATCGCCCGGCCGACAGCCGCCCCGTCCCGCTCGCCGTCGCCGCGGCCCTGCTGACGGCCTATGAAAATTCACCCGAAAGCAGCGCCGCATGACCCCGACCGCCCATCACGCGATCGTCGCCACGTTGCGCGCGCTGCCGGACCGCGCCGACAATCCCGGCTGGATGCGCCGCGCCTTCGCGCACGCCACGCAGGCGGGCCTCGCCGACATCAGCTGCGCGACGCCATCGGAAGCGCAGGCGATGATGCGCCGCATGGCCACCGCCGGCCGTGCCGACCTGCCCTTCGGCCGCCTGTTCGAAGGCCATGTCAACGCGCTGATCCTCGTCGCCGCACAGGGTGGCACCGCCCCGGCGGACGCAATCCTCGGCGTCTGGAACAGCGACATCCCCGGCGAACCGCTCCGCATCGATGCCGGCCTCCTGCACGGCGGCAAGAATTTCGCCTCGGGCGCGGGCTTCGTCACCCATCCCATCGTCACGCTGGACGCCAATGATCCGCACGCGAACCGGATGCTGCTGGTCGACATGGCCCGCGCCACGGTAGGGATCGACCGCGCATGGTGGAATCCTGTCGGGATGCTGCGGTCGGAGACGCACATCGTCCGCTTCGACGGCACGGCGGTGGACGATCGCTGGTATCTCGGCGCGCCCGGCGCCTATCAGCGCCAGCCCGGCTTCAGCGCCGGCGCATTGCGTTTCGTCGCGGTGCAGGCGGGCGGCGTCCATGCGCTGTTCGATCATGTCCGCGATCATCTGCTGGCCACCGGCCGCGCCGGCCATCCGCACCAGAAGCACCGCCTCGCCCGGCTCTTCGGTCTCGCCGATGCCGGCTATGCGCTGATCGACCGCACCGCCGCCGCATGGGACACGACCGATCCCACGCGCATCGTCCCGCTCGTCGCCGCCGCGCGCGGCGGGATCGAGGCGATCGCCACCGAAGCGCTCGCCATCGCGCAGGCGGCGATCGGCGTGCAGGGGATGCAGCACACGCATCCGCTCGCCGCCGTCCTCACCGACCTCGCCGTCTATCTCCGCCAGCCCAATCCGGACGGCGCGCGCGATGCCGCGGGCGATGCCGCCGGCGCCGGCACGATCGTCCCCGGCGCATGACCCGCCCGCTCCGTCTCGCCCGCGTCCGCCGCGCGCTGATCGTCGCGCCGCACCCGGATGACGAGACGATCGGCTGTGGCGGCCTCGTCCGCGCATTGGTCCGGCAGGGTGCGCGCGTCGACATTCTCGTCGTCACCGATGGCAAGGCGTCGCATCGCAACAGCATCACTTACCCTCCCCGCCGCCTGATCCACGCCCGCGCGCGCGAAACCCGCGCCGCCTGCGCGGTGCTGGGCATCCCTGCGCACCGCCTGACCATGCTCGGCCTCCCGGATGGCGGCCTCACCCCGCTCGCCCGCCCCGCCGCCACGACCATCGCGCGCGCCACCGCCCGCCACGCCCGCACCGACCTGATCTGCCTGCCCGATCCAACCGATGCCCATCCCGATCACCGCGCGGTCGCCCGCGCCTGCGCCGCTCCATTCCGCCACGCCCGCCGGCTCTTCTACCTGGTCTGGCCCCGCTCCGGCCAAGCCCCCGGCCGCACCCACCACCTCATTCTCGGCCGCGACCGCGCGCTGAAAGACCGCGCTCTCTCCCGCCACCGCACGCAACTCGGCGCGATCCGCGACGATCCCACGGGATTCACAATCGATCCCGCCACCCGCCGCCGCTTCACCGGCCCGGTCGAACGCTACCGGGCCGCGCCGAAATGAAGCGCGCCATCATGCTCGCCGGGTTCGAAGCCACCTTCGCTGGCAATCCCGATCCGTGGAACACGTTCGCCGCGCGCGACGAACGCCGCAAGCGCCGCGCCATCGTCCACGCGCTCGGCGCCGCCCCGCATGGCCGCCTGCTCGAACTCGCCAGCGGCAACGGGTCCAACAGCCGCGCACTCGCCGCCCGCGCGCTGCGGATCGACGTGACAGACGGCGCGCCCACCGCCGTCCGCCTGACCGCGCAGCTGATTGCCGATCTGCCCCACGCGCAGGTGACCCGCCTGATCCTCCCCGGCCGCTTTCCGTCCCTGCGCTATGATGCGATCGTCGCAGCGGAAATCCTCTATTATCTGCAACCATCCGCACTCCGCGCCGTCGCGCAGGAAATCGCCCGCCGCCTCCGCCCCGGCGGTCGCCTGATCCTCGCCCACCATCATCTCCGCTTCAGCGATGTCGCCACGGCCCCCGCCACCGTCCACGCCGCCTTGCGCCGCGCGCTGCCCTTCGCCACTGCCTGCATTGCGTGCGTCCGCACCGATCGCTGGCGCGTCGAAACCCTCATCCGCCGTCCGGAGCCACGATGACCGACAAGCCCATCACCTTCTTCGTCCACCATCAGGGGCGCGGCCATGCCAACCGCACGATGGCGGTCGTCGCGCAGATGGACCCCGCCCGCCGCGTCACCGTCATGACCGCCAAGCCGTCGCTGTTCGACGGTTTCACCCGCCCGATCGAGATCATCCCTTTGCCCGACATGATCGGCGCGCCCGTCCCCACCCCGGCGCTGTTCGATCAGCCGACACCGGAAGTCCTGCACTGCGTCCCCCTCGGCGTGCCCCAGATGCGCCGCACGATGCGCACGATCCTCGACCATCTCGACGACATCGATCCCGCGCTGTTCGTCATCGACGTCTCCGCCGAAATCGCCCTGCTGTCTCGCATCGCCAGCGTGCCGGCGGTCAAGATCCGGATGCATGGCGACCGGCTCGATCCCGGCCATCTCGGCGCGTATCAGGCCTGTGTCGGCCTGCTCGGCCCCTTCGACGAATCGATCGAACAGGCCGACTATCCCGACTGGGCGCGCGCCAAGACCTGCTACACCGGCGGCCTGTGCACCACGGTCGATGCCGTCCCGGACAAGGCCACCGCCCGCGCCGCGCTCGGCCTCGATCCCGATCGCGAAATCATCCTTGTCCTCACCGGCGGCGGCGGGGCCGGCACGCCTTATGCGCCGCTCACCATGGCCGCGCGCGCCATTCCGGAGGCGCTCTGGCTCGTCATCGGCCCCGTCCACCGCGAAGGGCATGAAACCGATTTCGGCAATCTGGTCGAAAAAGGCTGGGTGCCCGACGTCACCACGCACATCGCCGCCGCGGACGTCGTCATTGCGTCCGCCGGTGACAATACGGTGCATGAAATCGCCCGTGTTGGCCGCCCCTTCGTCTGCGCCCCCGAATGGCGCTATTTCGGCGAACAGACGCGCAAGGCCGAACGCCTCGCCGATGTCGGGGCCGCGGTCGCGCTCCACAACTGGCCCGGCGCCCTCGCCCCCTGGCGCGCCATCCTCGACGCCGCCAAGGCGCTGGACCCTGCGATTCTCGCCACCCTCTACGCCCCCGACGCCGCCGAACGCGCCGCCGGCTGGCTGGAAGATCTGGCCGACCGGCTATGGCAGAAAGCCTGAAAAAAACTCCCTCCGACCTCCTCCCCAACCGCTCATCCTGAGTAGCTGCTGAGCCTGTCGAAGCAGCGTATCGAAGGATCGGAACAGGTGCTTAGATACGCGCCTGTGGCGCTACTCGGGACCTGCTCAGCACGAACGCTTTTTCGTGCCGAGCAGGCCCAAACCTCAGGCCAGCCGCTCCGGCACTTCCTGCGATTCCGCGACCAGCGTCGCATCCGGCGCCACCGATTCCCACGGGAACACATACCAGTCCTTGTCCACCGCCCGGTCGATGCTGCGCGAGCAATGGTCCGCGGTCGTGCGCGACCGCAGATTGTTGATGAGCACCGCCACCTTCTGGTTCGCGTCCACGCCGCCATGCCGCAGGATCGCGTCGCGCAGATAGATCAGGGTCGCGCCGCTGTCGTTGATGTCGTCGACGAACAGGATGCGCTGCCCTGCCACCGTCATCGCCGCCAGCTTGACGAGCAGATCGTCCGAAAACCCCTCCACCTTCGCCGAATAATCCACCGACAGCATCGGAATGCCGGTGCGGTGCGACAGGAACGTACCGGGCACCAGCCCGCCGCGCCCCACGCCCACGATGAAATCCGGCTTCCACGCATCCGCTTCCAGCCGGACGGCGATCGCCTCCACATCGGCGACGAAGCGGTCATAGGCGATATAGGTCAGCACCGGCTGATCGGGGGCGGTCATGCTTTGCATCCTGGATCGGGAGAACAGGGGTCCGGATAGCGCGGCGCACGGGTGGTCGGCAACCTTGCACGCCCCGGACGCCGCGTTATCATGAAGCACTTACTGAATAAGGAGCATCGTCATGCCCGCGATACCCCCCGCGCCGGGCGATCCCGTCGCCGATCTGGTCGCGGCGCAACTCGCCATGATGCTCCCGCCGGAATGCGTGGCAGGCGTGCAGGCCAACCTCGCCATGCTCGCCACCCACTGGGCCGCATTGCGCGCCGCATCCGAACCGGACGGCCCGGCGGCATGACTCCCGAACAGGGTATCCACAGCATCGCGGATGCGGTCCGCACCGGCCGCACGACCGCCCGTCAGGTCACGGAAGACGCGCTCGCCCGCATCGCCGCGCGCGATCCCGCCATCAACGCCGTCACCCGCATCGTCCAAGATCGCGCACTGGCGGAAGCGACCGCCGTCGATGCGCAGGTCGCAGCCGGCATCGATCCCGGCCCGCTCGCCGGCGTCCCCTACGGCGTCAAGGATCTGTTCGACGTCGCCGGCCTGCCCAACACCGCCGGCGCGGGAATGCGCCGCGACGCGCCCCCGGCCGCCCGCGATGCCATGGCCATCAACCGCCTGCACGCGGTCGGCGCGGTGCTGGTCGCCACGCTCAACATGGACGAATATGCCTATGGCTTCGCCACCGTCAACGCGACCTGGGGCACCACGCGCAACCCGCACGATCCGGACCGGCTGGCCGGCGGCTCCTCTGGCGGGTCCGCAGCGGCGGTCGCGGCCGGGATGCTCCCCTTCACGCTCGGTTCGGACACCAATGGATCGATCCGCGTCCCCGCCAGCCTGTGCGGCGTTTACGGCCTGAAACCCACCCATGGCAGCCTGCCGATGGACGGCGTCTTCCCCTTCGTCGACAGTTTCGACGATATCGGCCCGATCGCCGCCACACTAGAAGACCTCGCTCTGGTCCAATCCGTCCTCGCCGACGCGCCGTTCCCCGATGTCGCACCGCCGGATCTGGCCCTGCTGGGCGGCTGGTTCATGGCCGATATCGTCCCCGAACTGCACGACGCCCTCCAGACGATCGCCGAAAATCTAGGCCTCCCCACGGTGGAACTGCCCAAGGTCGCCGCCGCCCGCTCCGCCGCCTTCCTGATGACCGCGGCGGAAGGCGGCGCGCGCCATCTGCCCCAACTGCGCCGCAACGCACTCGCCTTCGATCCCGCCACGCGCGACCGGCTGATCGCCGGAGCCGCCCTCCCCGCCGCCGCATGGTTCGATACGATGCGCTTCCGCGAGAGGTTCCTGTCGCAATGTCTCGCCCTGCTCGCGCGCTATCCCGTGCTGATCGCCCCCGCCACCGGCTGCCCCGCGCCAACCATCGCCGATCCGGTCGTGACGCTGGACGGCCAGCCCTCACCCGCCCGCGCCAGTCTCGGCCGCTACACGCAACCCATCAGCTTCGTCGGCCTGCCCGCACTCGCCGTACCGCTCCGCCGTACCGGCCGGCTACCGATCGGCCTCCAACTCATCGCCGCCCCCGGCAACGAGGCTCTGCTCTTCGCCGCCGCGCGCAGCCTCGAAGCGGCCGGCATCGTCGGTGCGAAGTAAGTAAATCATGAATTGTTGCGTTGGCTGTCGGCTGTGTTAAGGTTGACCTATCAAGCCCAGTCATAGGGCATAGGAGCGTTACCGGATCAGGTTGGATCATCGGCACGGAGGTGATTTCGACGTGATGCAAGGCGTGAGGAGGGAGCGATGCCAAAGCATCGTGACCGACGAGCAACGCAGCATCACGCCGAAAGCCCCCCGCCGCGCAGCGGTCGTCCGCAGGGCGATGACGGTGGTTCAACTTGGTCCGGTAACGCTCTAGTCAGGAGGAGATAGGCGATCGAGGGAACTGCCCGATGACGTATTATCTCTGTTATGCATGCCGGGGCTTCGCCCTTCCGCGTCCCGCCCGCAATGGCGGCGCATCATGATCCTGCCGGCCCGCTATGCAGCGGCGCTGGACCGGCGTTTCGATCTCGCGGCGCGCGGCAGCAGCGTCCGGACCGAAGTCCTTGCCGGCACCACCACCTTCCTGACCATGGCCTATATCGTGCTGGTCAATCCCGCGATTCTGGGTCAGGCCGGCCTGCCGGTCGCCGCGGTCGCCGCCGCCACCTGCTTCGCCGCCGCCTTCGCCAGCATTCTCATGGGCTTTTCCGCCAATGTGCCGCTCGCGCTCGCGCCCGGCATGGGGCTGAACGCCTATTTCAGCTTCACCGTGGTGCAGGCGATGGGCGTGCCATGGCCCGTCGCGCTCGGCTGCGTCTTCATTTCCGGCGTCTGCTTCCTGCTGCTTACGCTGTGCGGCGTGCGGCAGATGATCGTCGCCGCCATTCCCCCGCATCTTTTCGCCGCCGTCGCGGGCGGAATCGGGCTGTTCATCGGCTTCATCGGGCTGAAAAATGCCGGCATCGTCGTCAGCAATCCCGCCACCGCAGTCGCGCTGGGCGATCTCCGCGCGCCGGGGCCGCTACTGGTGATGTTCGGCCTCGCGGTGATCGCCGGCCTCAGCATCTGGCGCATCCGCGGCGCGACTCTGATCGGCATCGTCGCCACCACCATCGTCGCCGCCGCCTTCGGGCAGGTCACGCTCAGCCCCGCCCCCTATGATCTCGGCGCGCTCACCGCTACCGCCTTCGCCCTCGATCTGCCGGGCGTCTTCGGTCTCACCGGCAGCCACGGTCTCGGCCTGTTCGAAATCCTGTTCGTCTTCCTGTTCGTCGACCTGTTCGACAATATCGGCACCCTGGTCGCGGTGACGAAGCGCGCCGGCCTGATCGACAGCGCCGGCCGCATCCCCCGCCTCAACCGCATCCTTTATACCGATGCCGCCGCCACCATGGTCGGCGCGCTGGCGGGCACCAGCACCGTCACCAGCTATGTCGAAAGCGCGGCGGGCGTGCAGGCGGGCGGGCGCACCGGGCTGACCGCGATCGTCACCGGCCTGCTCTTCCTGCTCACCATGTTCGTCGCGCCCTATGCCGCGCTCGTTCCGCTCGCCGCCACCGCGCCTGCGCTCATTCTGGTCGGCGGGCTGATGATGGCCCCGCTCACCGAAATCGACTGGGACGACACCTTCACCGCGCTCCCCGCCTTCCTCACGATGGCGATCATACCGCTCACCTTCTCGATCGCCAACGGCCTCGCCTTCGGCATCACCGCGCACGCCTTGCTCAAGATCGTGCGCGGGCGCGTCGATCGCGGCGATACGTTGCTGATGATCCTCGCTCTGCTGTTCGTGATCCGCTTCGCCTATCTGGCGGCCGGCTGATGCTGCACACGCCCCGCTCCATGCGCGGCATGGTCACCGCGCCGCACCACCTCGCCGCGCAGGCCGGGCGCGACGTGCTGGCCGATGGCGGCAGCGCGGTCGAAGCCTGCGTCGCGGTCGCCGCCACGCTCGCTATCGTCTATCCGCACATGACCGGCATCGGCGGCGACGGTTTCTGGCTGGTCGCCGAACCCGACGGCCGAACCTGGGCGATCGACGCCTGCGGTGCCGCCGCCGCCCGCGCGACGCCGGACCTCTACGCCGGCCACACGACCATCCCATGGCGCGGCCCGCTCGCCGCCAATACCGTCGCAGGGACGATCTCCGGCTGGGCGGCCGCGCTGGCGGCGGATGGCGGCACGCTCCCCTTGCCCCGCCTGCTGCGCGACGCGATCCATCATGCGGTCGCCGGCGTCCCCCTCACCGCCGGCGGCGCGGCGATCGGCCAGGCCAAGGCCCCCGAACTCCACGCCATGCCCGGCCTCTGGGCCGAAACCTTCGCCCCCGGCGGCACGCCCCGCGCCGAAGGCAGCATCCTGCGCCAGCCCCTGCTCGCCGAAACGCTGCGCCGCCTCGCACGTGGCGGTCTGGATGGCTTCTATCGCGGCGCGCTCGCCGCCGACATCGCGCAGGATCTCGCCGCGCTCGGTAGCCCGATCGCCATCGACGACTTCTCCCGCCATCAGGCGCTGAACGTCGCGCCGCTCTCCACCCCCATCACCGGCGCGCGCCTGTTCAACCTCCCCCCACCCACGCAGGGGCTGGCCGCGCTGCTGATCCTCGCTCTGTTCGATCGCCTCCCCACCGAAACGGCAGACAGCTTCGCCCACATTCACGGGCTGGTCGAAGCGACCAAGCAGGCCTTCCTGATCCGCGACGCGCATGTCCACGATCCCGCCACGATGACGCTCGACCCGCAGGCACTGCTCGACGATCCGGCGCAACTTGATGCCCTCGCCCGCCGCATCGATCCCGCAACGGCCTTGCCATGGCCCCAGCCCTCCGCACTCGGCGACACGACATGGTTCGGTGCCGCCGACAGCCGGGGTCAGGTCGTCAGTTGCATCCAGAGCACCTATTTCGAATATGGGTCGGGCCTCGTCCTGCCCACCACCGGCATCATGTGGCAAAATCGCGGCGCGTCCTTCCGGCTCGCGGCGGACGGCTGGAACCCGCTTCGCCCCCATGCGCGCCCGTTCCACACGCTTAACCCCGCGCTCGCCCGCTTCGATGATGGGCGCGTCATGGCCTATGGCACGATGGGCGGCGAAGGCCAGCCGCAGACGCAGGCCGCGCTCTTCACCCGCTACGCCCGCTTCGGCGTCCCGCTGCAACAGGCGATCACCGCCCCCCGTTGGCTGCTCGGCCGGACATGGGGCGAAGACAGCACCAGCCTGAAGATCGAGGACCGCTTCGATCCCGCTCTGTACGACCAGCTCCGCGCCGCCGACCACGTCGTCGAGCTTCTCCCCGCCTTCACCGCGACCATGGGCCATGCCGGCGCGATCGTCCGCCATGCCGATGGCGTGATCGAAGGCGCGACCGATCCGCGCAGCGACGGCATAGTCGCGACATGGTGACCCCATGCTGACCCCCGGCACCCGCGCCGTCGCCCGCTGCGACCTGCTCGGCATCGCGCCCTATAGCGACACGCCGGACGGCCTCTATCGCGGCTGGCTCACCCCCGCCCACCGCGTCGCGATCGACAGGATCGGCGCATGGATGGTCGAGGCCGGAATGACCGTCCATCTCGACCCCGCCGCCAACCTGATCGGCCGCTACGACGGCATACAGGACGGTCCCGCCCTCCTGATCGGTAGCCATCTCGACAGCGTCCGCGATGCCGGCCGCTATGACGGCCCGCTCGGCATCCTGCTCGGCATCGAATGCGTCGCCGCGCTCCACGCCGCAAACCGCCGCCCACCCTTCCCGATCGAAATCATCGCCTTCGGGGACGAGGAAGGCAGCCGCTTCCCCGCCGCCATGCTCACCAGCCGCGCCGTCGCCGGCACGCTCCCGCCCGACGCCACCGCCATCGTCGATGCGGCCGGCGTGTCGGTCGACGAAGCCCGCCACGCCTTCGGCCTGACCGGTCCCATCGCCACCGCCGCCCGCGGCACCACGCTCGCCTATCTCGAAGCCCATATCGAACAAGGCCCCGTGCTGGAATCGGAGGGCCTAGCGATCGGCACCGTCACCGGCATCGCCGCGCAACTTCGCTATGCCGCCACGGTCACCGGCATCGCCGGACATGCCGGCACCAGCGCGATGCCCTTGCGGCGCGACGCGCTCGCCGCCGCCGCCGAAATGATCCTCGCCGTCGAACGGACCGCACACGCCGCTACGTCCGATCTGGTCGCCACCGTCGGCCGGATCGACGCGACACCCGGCGCGGCCAACGTCATCCCCGGCCATGTCGCCTTCACCATCGACATCCGTTCGGGCGATGCCGCCCGCCGCGATGCCGCCGCCGCCGACATCCTCGCCGCCTGCCACGCCATAGCGACCGAACGCGGCGTCACCTTCACCGCCGATCGCATCCACGATCTTCCCCCCTCCCCCTGCGATCCGCATCTGATGGACCTGCTCGATGCCGCCACCGTCGCGGCGGGGCAGCCCGTCCGCCGGCTCGTCTCGGGTGCCGGGCATGATGCGATGGTCATGGCCGCGCTCTGCCCCACCGCCATGCTCTTCATCCGCTGCGTCGGCGGCATCAGCCACAATCCGGCGGAGGCGGTCGCTCCGGCCGATGTCGACACGGCCTTCGCGGTCCTGACCGGCTTCATCGACAGACTGGGAGACGACCTTGTTTGATCTGTACGGCGAAATCGATCCGCCGCAGCGGCTGCTGATGGGGCCGGGTCCGGTCAACGCGCATCCCCGCGTCCTGCGCGCGATGGCGGCGGATCTGCTCGGCCAGTTCGATCCGGAAATGACCGGCTACATGAACCAGGTCATGGCGCTCTATCGCCCGATCTTCGGCACCGCCAACCACTGGACCTTCCTGATCGACGGCACCGCCCGCGCCGGGATCGAGGCGGCGCTTGTCTCGCTCGCCGCGCCCGGAGACCGCGTGCTGGTCGTCAATTTCGGCCGCTTCGGGCTGCTGCTCACCGAAATCCTCGAACGCATCGGCGCGGTTGTCGAAACCGTCGACGCGCCCTGGGGCGAAACCGTTCCGCTCGACGCCATCGCCGCCGCGATCGAACGCACCGCGCCCAAGGTCGTCGCCTGCGTCCATGGCGATACCTCCACCACCATGGCACAGCCGCTCGATGGGCTGGGCGCGCTCTGCCGCGCGGTCGGGGCCTATCTCTATGTCGATGCCACCGCCACCATCGCCGGCATGGAGATCGCCGCCGATCGCTGGGGCGCGGACATCGTCACCGCCGGCCTCCAGAAATGCCTCGGTGGCCCCTCCGGCTCCGCACCCATCACTATGTCCGATCGCGCCGCCGCACACATCGGGTCCCGCCGCCATGTCGAACAGGGCATTCGCCGCGCCGACATCGCCGATGGCCGCGGCCCGCGCATCGGCTCCAACTATTTCGATCTCGCCATGATTATGGATTACTGGTCGGACAAAAGGCTGAACCACCATACCGAAGCCACCACCATGCTCTACGGCGCGCGCGAATGCGCCCGCGTCGCGCTGGGGGAAGGGCTGGACGCACGCTTCGCCCGCCATGCCGCCGCCGGCCGCGCCGTCACCGCCGGCGTCCGCGCGATCGGCCTCAATGTCTTCGGCGACGACCGCTTCCGCATGACCAACGTCACCGGCATCCTGATCCCCGACGGCATCGATGGCGAACGCGTCCGCACGCGGATGCGCGAGGATTTCGAGATCGAGATCGGCAGCGCCTTCGGTCCGCTGCAAGGCCGCATCTGGCGGATCGGCGCGATGGGCTACAACGCCGCCAAGCATAAGGTGCTGCTGACCCTGGGCGCGCTGGAAGCGGTGCTGCGCGCGGAAGGCTTCACCTTCCCCGCCGGGGCCGCCGTCGATGCCGCGCTCGAAAGCTATGCCGCATGAGCCGCGACCTGACCGGCTATGGGCGTACCCCGCCCGATCCGCTGTGGCCCGGCGGCGCGCGCGTCGCGGTCCAGTTCGTGTTGAATTATGAGGAAGGTGCGGAAAACAGCCCGCTCTACGGCGATGCCGGATCGGAAGCCTTCCTGTCCGAAATGGTCGGTGCCGCCAGCCACCCGGCCCGTGCCATGGCGATGGAAAGCCTCTACGAATATGGCAGCCGCGCCGGTTTCTGGCGGCTGCACCGGCTCTTCACCGAACGGCAGATCCCGGTGACGGTGTTCGGCGTGGCCAAGGCGCTGGAAAGCAATCCCGATGCCGTCGCCGCCATGCAGGAGGCCGATTGGGAAATCGCCAGCCACGGCCTGCGCTGGATCGATTACCAGAATGTGCCCGAAGACATCGAACGCGCACACATCGCAGAGGCGATCGCCTGCCACACCCGCGTCACCGGCGCACGCCCGCTCGGCTGGTATCAGGGCCGCACCTCCCCCAATACCGCTCGCCTGATCGCGGAGGAAGGCGGCTTCCTTTATGACGCCGACAGCTATGCCGACGACCTGCCTTATTATGACCGCCGCCACGGCCGCGCACAGTTGATCGTCCCTTATTCGCTGGACGCCAACGACATGAAGTTCGTCGCGCTGAACGGCTTCACCGAACCCGACCAGTTCGCCCGTTACCTGATCCAGACCTACGACCAGCTCGCCTTGGAAGGCGGCCGCATGATGTCGATCGGCCTCCACGCCCGCATCGCCGGCAGGCCCGCCCGCGCCGCCGCGGTCGCGCGCTTCCTCGATCATCTGCTGGCGCGCGGCGATGCCTCGATCGCGCGCCGCATCGACATCGCCCGTCACTGGTTGGCGGTGCATCCGGCATGATCCTCGACGATCCCGATACGGTGGCCGAAGTCACCGCCGCCTTCCGCGCCTATGAAGCCGCGCTGATGGCGGACGACATCACCGCCATGGATGCGCTGTTCCATGACGCCGCCACCACCGTCCGCTACGGCGTGGGCGAAGTCCTGTACGGGGCCAATGCCATCCGCGCCTTCCGCAAGGGCCGTGGCGGATCGCCGATACGCCGGCTTGGCCGCGTCGCCATCGCCACCTTCGGCCGCGACTGTGCCACGACGAATGCCGAATTCTTCCGCGAAGGTAGCACGGCGCGCGGCCGCCAGAGCCAGACATGGGTCCGCTTCCCCGATGGGTGGAAAGTCGTCGCCGCCCATGTCTCGATCGAAGGGAGCGGTTCATGACCGGTCAGGATTTCAACGACATCCCCGTCGACGCCTTCGTCGCGCGTTACGAGACCCTGTTCGAACATTCCCCCTGGATCGTCGCCCGCGCCGCGCAAACCCGCCCCTTCGCGGATCTCCACACCGGCCTGATGGCCGTCGTCCACGCCGCCAGTCCGGACGAACAACTCGCCCTGATCCGCGCCCATCCCGAACTGGCGGGCAAGGCCGCGATCGACGGCACGCTGACCCACGCCTCCGCCGCCGAACAGGCCTCCGCCGGCCTCGATCGCATGACCCCGTCCGAATATGACCGCTTCCACGCGCTCAACCGCGCTTACGCCGCCAAATTCGGCTTCCCCTTCATCATCTGCGTCCGTCTGGTCGACAAGCCCGGCATCCTCGCCGCGATGGAACGCCGGCTCGATCACGACCCCGCCACCGAAATCGCCACTGCGCTCAGCGAAATCGGCGAGATCGTCCGCCTGCGTCTGGAGGCCCTGTCATGACCGAAGCGATCGGCCTCGACGCGCTCGGCGAACAGGTCGCCCACGACCTCGCCCGGCTCGACCATGGCAAGCCCGACTGGACCCGCCCGCGCACCCATGCAGACGGCCACGTCCATGACGTCATCATCGTCGGCGGCGGGCAAAGCGGCCTCGGCGCGGCGTTGGGCCTGCTCCGCGAACGCATCTCCAACATATTGGTCATCGACGAAAACCCCGCCGGCTATGAAGGCCCATGGGACACCTATGCGCGGATGATGACGCTGCGCACGCCCAAGGGCCTGACCGCGATCGACCTCGGCATCCCCTCGCTGACCTTCCGCGCCTATTGGGAGGCGCAGCACGGCGCGGACGGCTGGTCCGCGCTCGACAAGATCCCCCGCCGCGACTGGATGACCTATCTGCGCTGGTATCGCGCCGTGCTGGACCTTCCCGTCCGCAACGACACGAAGCTGACTTTGGTCGAACCGCTGGGCGATGGCCTCCACCGCCTCCATCTCGAACAAGGCGCACCCCTGCTGGCGCGCAAGGTCGTGTTCGCCACCGGCATCCAGGGCGGCGGCCAGTGGCACACGCCCCCCGAAATCGCGGCGAACCTCCCCCGCACCCGCTACGCCCACACGTCGGAACCGATCGATCATGACGCGCTGGCAGGGCGGAAGATCGCCATCCTCGGTGCCGGCGCATCCGCCTTCGACAATGCCCAGCACGCCTTGGCGCTCGGCGTCGCGGAGGCGCATGTCTTCGTCCGCCGCAAGGCTTTGCCACAGGTAAATCCGATCCGCTTCATGGAGCAAAGCGGCCTGATCGGCCGCTTCGCGATGCTCGACGATGCCAGCAAATATGCGCTGATGGCGTCCTTCTTCCTGCGCAACCAGCCGCCTACCAACGACACCTTCGCGCGCGCCGCCGCCTTTCCCGGCTTCCACCTCCATCTCGGCGCACCATGGCTCAACGTCGCGGAAACGCCCGATGGCGTCGCCATCACAACCCCGCACGGCACCGACCTGTTCGATTTCCTGATCCTCTCGACCGGCCTCGTCACCGATCCCGCGCTCCGCCCCGAACTGCGGCTGGTGGCGGACGGCATCGCCCGCTGGGCCGACCGCCACGCCCCCGATCCCGCGCTGGCCAGTCCCGTGATCGACGCACACCCCTATCTCGGCCCCGCCTTCCAGTTGCTTCCGCGCACGCCGGACGATGCGGCAAGGCTCGATGGCCTGTTCGCCTTCAACTATTCCGGCCTCATCAGCCTCGGCCTCTCCGCCTCCGCACTGTCCGGCCTGAAATATGCGATTCCCCGCCTCGTCTCGGGCATCGCCGACCAGCTTTTCGCCGACGACCGCGACGCGATGATCGCCGACTATCTCGCTTATGCCGAACCCGAATTCACCGGCATCTGGCCCCCCGCCCCGGAAGCAAGCGCATGACCAGCCTGTCCACCCACGTCCTCGATCTCACCCATGGTGGCCCCGCCATGGGCGTCCCCGTCCGCCTGCTGCGCGACGGCGTACCCATCGCGGAAGCCATCACCGACAAGGATGGCCGCTGCCCCACGCTCGCCACCGTCCCCGTCACGGCGGGCCACTATGCGCTGGTCTTCACCGTCGCCGATTATTTCCGCACGCGCGGCGTCACCCTGCCGGACCCGCCCTTTCTCGATGTAATCACGCTGACATTCGGCATGACCGACGACGGCCATTATCATGTGCCGCTGCTCGTCTCGCCCTTCGGCTATTCCACCTACCGGGGAAGCTGATGTCCGTCTCCTTCCTCCTCGACGGCGAAACCGTCACGCTCGATACGGTCGATCCGACCGCCACCGTGCTCGATCTGCTCCGCTACCGCCTCCGCCGCACCGGCACGAAGGAAGGCTGCGCGGAGGGGGATTGCGGGGCCTGCACCGTCTTGGTCGGCACGCTCGGCCCCGATGACGCACTGGCATGGCGCGCGGTCAATGCCTGCATCCTGTTCGTACCCATGCTGGCAGGAAAGGCGCTGCTGACGGTCGAAAGCCTCGGCGGCACGCATCCGGTGCAACGCGAACTGGTCGCGCAGCACGGCTCGCAATGCGGCTTCTGCACGCCCGGCTTCGTCATGTCGCTTTACGCGCGCAGCATCGGCGCACGCGGCACGCATGGCGTCGCCACGCCCGATCTGCTCTCCGGCAATCTCTGCCGCTGCACCGGCTATGGCCCGATCCTCGCCGCCGCCGACGCCGTCCCACCCGCCCCGCGCGACGATGCCACTCTCATCCCCAAACTCAGGGCGCTACGCACCGACAGGATCCGGTCCAGCACCTTCGCCGATCCCCTCACCGCCACCGAACGCCGCTGGCACATCCCCGCCACCGCCGACCAGCTTGCCGAACTGCTGATCGCGCATCCCGACGCCCGCATCGTCGCAGGCGCGACCGATGTCGGTCTGTGGGTCACCAAACAACACCGCATCCTCACCGACACCATCTTCATCGGCGACCTTCCCGAACTGTCGGCACTGGAAGAAAGCCCGGACGGCCTCCGCATCGGCGCCGCCGTCCGCTACGCCGATGCATGGAGCGCACTCGTCCGCCTGCACCCCCAACTCGGCGAACTCGTCCGCCGCATCGCGGGCGCGCAGGTCCGCAATGCCGGCACGATCGGCGGCAACATCGCCAACGGCTCCCCGATCGGTGACATGCCCCCCGCCCTGATCGCACTCGGCGCAACACTCACCCTCCGCCACGGCCAAGACCGCCGCACGCTCCCGCTCGAAGACTATTTCATCGCCTATGGCCGACAGGCGCTGCGCCCCGGCGAATCTGTCGAAAGCGTCTTCGTCCCCCGCCCCGCCCCCACCACCCGCATCGCGATCACCAAACTGTCCAAGCGGTTCGACAGCGACATTTCGGCCGTCTGCGGCGCGTTCGCCGTCACCGTGACGGACGGCATCGTCACCGCCGCCCGCATCGCATTCGGCGGCATGGCCGGCACGCCGAAACGCGCCCCCGCCTGCGAAGCCGCCCTGGTCGGCCAGCGCTGGCAGGCCGACACGATCGAAACCGCCGCCACCGCGCTCGCGCAGGATTATGCCCCGCTCACCGATGTCCGCGGTTCGGCGGACTATCGCAGCACTGTCGCTGTCAACCTGCTCCGCCGGCTCTGGCTGTCCGATGGCGACGAAACATTGTCCGTCCTCGCCCCGGAACTGACCCATGGCTGATCCCCGCGCCGTCCACGCCTCCATCCGCCACGACAGCGCCGAAACACATGTCGCCGGCACCGCGCGCTATGTCGACGACATGCCCGAACCGGCCGACCTGCTCCACCTCGCCTTCGGGCAGAGCAGGCACGCTCATGCCCGCATCCTTTCGCTCGATCTCGCCCCCGTCCGCGCCGCGCCCGGCGTGGTCGCGGTCTTCGCCGCCGCCGATATCCCCGGCAAGAATGACGTCAGCCCGGTCGCGGGCGACGATCGCCTCTTCGCCACCGACGAAGTGATCTGCGTCGGCCAGTCACTGTTCGTCGTCGCCGCCACCAGCGCCATCGCCGCGCGCCGCGCCGCCCGACTGGCGCAGATCGTCTACGAACCCCGCCCCGCTTATATCACCATCGCACAGGCGCGCGCCGCCGGATCGCTGATCGAATCCAGCCAGACCATGACGCGCGGCGATGCCCCCGCCGCGCTTGCCGCCGCCCCGCACCGCATCAGCGGGTCACTGGAAATCGGCGGTCAGGATCATTTCTACCTCGAAGGCCAGATCGCGCTCGCCACCCCCGGCGAGGACGGCCAGATCCACCTCCTCTCCTCCACCCAGCATCCGAGCGAGGTCCAGCATCTCGTCGCCAACCTGCTCGGCTGCGGCCATGCCGATGTGGTGGTCGAGGTCCGCCGCATGGGCGGCGCGTTCGGCGGCAAGGAAACGCAGGCCGCGCTCTACGCCGCCGCCGCCGCTTTGGTCGCTGCAAAGACCGGACGCCCCGCCAAGATCCGCGCCGATCGCGACGACGATATGGTCATGACCGGCAAGCGCCATGACTTCACGATCGACTATGATGTCGGCTTCGACGATGCCGGCCGCATCGCCGGCATCCGGCTTGAACTGGCCTCACGCTGCGGCGCGACCGCCGATCTCAGCCACGCGATCAACGACCGCGCCATGTTCCACTGCGACAATTGCTATTATCTCCCCGCGGTCGAAATCGTCTCGCACCGGCTGAAGACCCACACCGTCTCCAACACCGCCTTTCGCGGCTTCGGCGGCCCGCAAGGCATGATCGCGATCGAACGCGTGCTCGACGACATCGCCACAGCCCGCAATCTCGATCCGCTGGCGGTGCGACAAGCCAATCTCTACGGCCCCGGCCGCGACGTCACGCCCTATGGCATGACCGTCACCGACAATGTCGCGCCCGACCTGATCGCCGATCTCGCCACGCAGGCAAACTATGCCGAACGCGCCGCGAAGGTCGCCGCCTTCAACGTGTCCCATAGCATCCTCAAGAAAGGCCTAGCCCTCACCCCCGTCAAATTCGGGATCAGCTTCACCACCACCCATCTCAACCAGGCCGGCGCGCTGATCCAGCTTTATACCGACGGTTCGATCCTGCTGAACCATGGCGGCACCGAGATGGGGCAGGGCCTGAACATCAAGGTCGCACAGATCGTTGCGGACGTCTTCGCTGTCGAAATCGCCCGCATCCGCATCACCGCCACCCGCACCGACAAGGTGCCCAACACCTCCGCCACCGCCGCCTCCTCGGGCGCGGACCTGAACGGCATGGCCGCCTTCCACGCCGCAGAGGAACTGCGCCGCCGCCTCACCGCCTTCGCCGCCCGGATGCACGATGTCCCGGAAGACGGCATCCGCTTCACGCGCGACGGCGTCCGCGTCGGTGCCGAAACCATCCCCTTCGGCACGCTCTGCCGACAGGCGCAGATGGGCCGCATCTCGCTGTCCGCCACCGGCTATTACGCCACGCCGCACATCGCCTATGACCGCGCCGCGCACAAAGGTCGTCCTTTCTACTATTTCGCCTATGGCGCAGCGCTGGCGGAGGTCGTGGTCGACACGCTGACCGGCGAACATCGCGTCCTCGCTGTCGATATCCTCCACGATGTCGGACGCTCGCTGAACCCGGCGATCGACCTCGGGCAGATCGAGGGCGGCTTCATCCAGGGCATGGGCTGGCTGACCACAGAGGAACTGGTGTTCGACGACACCGGCCGCCTCCTCACCCACGCCCCCTCCACCTACAAGATCCCGACCGCCGGGGACCGCCCCCCGCATTTCGACATCCGCCTGTGGGAACCGGGCCGCAACGCCGAACCCACCATCCACCGCTCCAAGGCGGTCGGCGAACCGCCCTTCATGCTCGCCATCGCCGTCTTCTCCGCGCTGACGCAAGCGGTCGCAGCCGCCGCGCCCGGCCATGGCCTGCCGAAACTGGACGCCCCCGCCACCCCTGAACGCATCCTCGCCGCGATCGCCGAACTCAAGCGCCGCGCCCATGACTAGCCTCACCCGCATCCGTCCGCCTGCAACCCTGTTGCCATGGGCGCACGCCGCCCGCACCGCGCTCGCCGCCGGCCCCGCCGCCCTCGTGACCATCCTCGCAACCGAAGGCTCCGCCCCACGCGGGGCCGGCACGCGCATTGTGGTCACTGCGCAGGGTATCACCGGCACGATCGGCGGCGGCCAGCTCGAACATCGCGCCATCGATCAGGCGCGTGCCTTGTGCGATCATCCCCCCGGCGCATGGCGCGTGCAGGATTACCCGCTGGGCCCGCTGCTCGGCCAATGCTGCGGCGGCCGCGTCCGCCTGCTGATCGAACGGCTCGATCCCGCCCGCGCCGACTGGCTCGACCACGTCCTCCCCGGCAGCCACCTGATCCACGCCTTCGCGGAAGATCACATCGCCCGCCGCCCCGGCACCGCTCCAGCCGCACAGGCGCGCGGCGACCGGCCGTCACCGGGCACCAGCCTCGGCGAACGGCTCGATCCCCCCGGCCGCCCCTTGCTGCTGTTCGGTGCCGGCCATGTCGGCCGCGCCATCGCGGACAAGGCCACCGGCCTGCCCTTCGCACTCGGCTGGTTCGACACCCGCCCCGATGCCGCCGCTTATCCCGGCGTCATGCTGGTCGACGAAGAGCTGATCGAAGCCTGCGCCACGCAAGCCGGAGAGGACGCCGCAATCCTGATCCTCACCCACGATCATGCGCTCGATTACCGCCTGACCGCCGCCGCACTCCGCGGCCGCGCCAGCTTTATCGGCCTGATCGGCTCCGCCACCAAACGCGCCCGCTTCCTCCGCCGGCTCGAACAGGACGGGTTCGACATCGCCACCCGCGCCCGCCTCGTCTGCCCCATCGGCCTGCCGCAGATCGTCGGCAAAACCCCGGAGGTGATCGCCATCGCCACGCTCGCTCAGTTGCTGATCCCGTCATGATCCGCGCTCACCGCGCCGAAATCCTGTCGGTCCCCCGCGATCCGCTGCGCCACGGCCCGGACGCGATCGTCCACCACCCCGATGGCCTGCTGGTCGTCGAGGACGGCCACATCCTCGCCTGCGGCCCCCATGCCGATCTCGCGCCCCGCTTCGCCCACGTCCCGGTAGAAACCCATCAAGGCCTGCTGGTCCCCGGCTTCGTCGATACGCATGTCCATTATCCGCAGGTCGGGGCGATCGCCTCGCATGGCGGGCAATTGCTCGACTGGCTCGATCGCCACATCTTCCCCGCCGAAGCCGCCTTCGCCGATCGCGCTTATGCCGATCATGCCGCCGCCTTCTTCCTCGACGCGCTGCTTGCCCACGGCACCACCACCGCGCTGGTCTTCCCCACGGTCCATCCCGGATCGGTCGACGCGCTCTTTACCGCAGCACAGGCGCGCAACATGCGGATCATCTCCGGCAAGGTGCTGATGGATCTCGGCCCGCCCGACCTCCGCGACAGCGTTGACAATGCCCGCACCGACAGCGAAGCCCTGATCGCACGCTGGCGCGGGATCGGCCGGCTCGGCTACGCCGTCACCCCGCGCTTCGCGCTCACCTCCAGCGACGCGCAACTCGGCGTCGCGGGCGCGCTGCTCGCCGCGCATCCGGACGTGCTGCTCCACACCCATCTCGCGGAAAATCATTGCGAGATTGCCGCCGTCGCCGCCCGCTTCCCCGATGCGGCGGACTATCTCGACGTCTATGACCGCTTCGGGCTGGTCGGCCCCCGCTCCGTCTTCGCGCATTGCGTCCATCTGGACGATCGCGCGCTCGGCCGCATGGCGGAAACCGGTGCGGGCATCGCCTGCTGCCCCACCTCCAACCTGTTCCTCGGCTCCGGCCTGTTCGATCTCGCCCGCGCCGATGCGTTCGGCGTGGGCGTCGGGATCGGCAGCGACGTCGGTGCCGGCACCACCCTCTCCATTCTCCACACGCTCGGCGAACTCTACAAGGTCTGCCAGTTGCGCGGCACCACGCTCGATCCGTTCCGCGCGCTCCACCTCGCCACTGCCGGCGGCGCGGCCATCCTCGGCCTGTCGGACCGCATCGGCAGCCTCGCCGTCGGGCAAGAAGCCGATTTCCTCCTGCTCGATCCCGCCGCCACGCCGATGCTGGCGCAGCGCACCGCCGGCCGTCCACTCGCCGATCGCCTCTTCGCGCTCCAGATCCTGGGCGACGATCGCGCGATCGCGGCGACCTATGCGGCGGGCGAACGGGTCGTCAGATAGGCGCGCAGCAACTCCACCCCATGTTCCTGCCGCGCCGCCCGCCATGCCGGGCTGCGCAGGTCGGTATCCAGCAGCACCGACAGCGAATAGCTGTTCGCCAGATGGAAGCGGCTGAGCGCGGTTACCGTCACATACAGGTCGACCGGGTCGATGCCCGCGCGGAACACGCCCTGCGCCTCGCCCGCCGCGATGATCCCGTCCAGCACCGCCTTCAGCCGCGTCGCCGCCTCCGGCACCTTGGTCGACTGCCGCAGGAAGCGCCCGCGCATCATATTCTCGGTGCGCAGCAACCCCTCGAAATTCGGGTTATTCTCGAAATAGGCGAAGGTGAAGCGGAACAATTTCTCCACGCATCCCAGCGGATCGGACAGGTCGAACGCCAATGCCGCCTCGCGTCGGCGCAGATCGTCATAAGCGGCTTCCAGCACCGCCAGATACAGCGCCTTCTTGTTCCCGAAATGATGGTAGAGCAGCCGGATATTGCATTTGGCCTGCGCGGCGATCTTCTCGGTCCGCGCGCCCGAAAAACCATTCTGCCCGAACTCCCGAATCGCCGCGCGGAGGATCGTCGCGCGCGTCCGTTCCGGATCGCGCTTGCGGACGGGCTTCGCGGATGGAACATCGCCCGTCATCTCGTCTCCTGCACCGGTGGCCGCGCCCGGCATAGAAAACGCCGCATCCTCCGGCAACATCTCTCACAAGAAGTAAGAATATACTGAATTCGTCCGCGTACCCGTCTTGCCTGCATCGCTCTTTCTGATAGCGTCACCGGCTGATCCGCAACAGCGGGCGGCCGGCAGGAGAGGACAGACGCAGACGGGGGTCCGATCATGCTGCCATTACGTATCATCTTCGCGGCTGCGCTCTGCGCGGCGACATCGCTTTCCGCCGCCACCCCGCCCCCCGCACCGATCGAAATCCGCACCGTCGTCGTCACGGCGTTCGAAATCGGCAAGGATAGCGGGGACATGGCCGGTGAATTGCAGGCCTGGGCCACGGAGATCCCGCAGACCCTGCCCTTCCCGGCCGGTGCGCGCCCGCTGCGTTACGATCCTGCGCGCAAGCTGCTCGTCCTGTCCACCGGCGTCGGCACCAATCGCGCCGCCGTCAGCACGATGGCGCTGGGCGTCGATCCGCGCTTCGATCTGACCCATGCTTATTGGCTCGTCGCCGCCATCGCCGGCATCAATCCGAATGAAGGATCGATCGGCTCTGCGGCATGGATCGGCGACATGGTCGATACCGATCTCGGCTATCTGATCGATTCGCGCGAAATCCCCAAGGACTGGACGACCGGCCTCGTCCCCTATGAACGCGACCGCCCCTATCAACTGCCCGTCCCCGCCGATCCTTCGGGCAATCTCTTCCCGCTGAACAAGGGGCTGCGCGACTGGGCCTATACGCTCACCGCCGCCACCCCTTTACCCGACAGCGCCGGCCTGCAAAAAGTCCGCGCCGGCTTCCCCGGTTTCCCGAAGGCGCTGACCCCGCCCGCCATCCTGAAGGGCGACGAAGCCACCGGTCAGGGCTTCTGGCACGGCGCGATCCTGAATGCGCAGACCGAACGCTGGGTCACTTACTGGACCGGCGGCAAGGGCCGCTTCGTCATGACCGGCATGGAGGATACCGGCGTCGCCCGCGCCGTCACCGCACTAACCAGGCTGGACCGCGCCGACGACCGCCGCCTGCTCGTGCTACGCACCGCCAGCAACTACACCATCCCGCCAAAGGGCGTCACCGCCGCGCAGAGTCTGAAGGGCGAAAGCGCGGTCCATACCGGTCTCGAAGCCTCGCTCTTCGCCGCGCACCGGCTCGGCACGATCGTCGTCAACGCCATCGGCGCCAACTGGGGTCGTTACCGCGACACCATCCCCGCCGGCCCGGAACGCTGATCGCCATGCGGATCGCGCACGCCGCCGCCGCGCTCCTGCTGGCGGCGGGCGCGCCTTTGCCCGCCGCCGCCCCCGCCAACGATACGGCGCGCACCGCCCGCCTGTTCGATGCCTTGCGCGGCCAGCCCGCCCGGCTCCGCCTCTTCCTCCACGCCATGCCCAAGGGGGCCGATCTTCACAATCATCTGTGGGGCGCGGTCTATGCGGAAACCATGCTGGACGAAGCCGACAAGGCGGGCTTCTGCGTGGCGACGGACGGCAGCGCGATCCTCGCCCCGCCCTGCGATCTCCCCCGCGCCGTTTCCGCCACCGGCCTCATGCGCAGCAATTCGAAGCTTTATTCCGCGACGATCGACAGCCTGTCGATGCGCGGTGCCCCCGCCACCATGCCGACCATCGGCAGCATCGCCGGCCATGACCGTTTCTTCGGCACCTTCGATCGCTTCGCCCCCATCGCCGCGCACAGCCCTGCGCGGATGCTCGCCGCCGCGCGGGAACGCGCCGCCGACGACAATCTCGTCTATCTCGAAACCATGACCAATCCGCCCGCATCCGGCGCCGCCGCCGCGCTCGCGGTCGCACGCCATGTCCCGGCGGACGATCCCGCCGCCGCCTTCGCCGCGCTCGCGCCCGATCTTCCCCGCCTGATCGCCGCCGCCCGCACCGAAACCGATCAGGTGGACCGCGCTGCGGACGCGCTGCTCGGCTGCGGCACGCCCCGCGCCGCGCCCGCCTGCGCGCTCACCGTCCGCTATCAGGCCTTCGGCCTGCGCGCGCTGCCGGCCGATGCGGTGTTCGGGCAATTGCTGCTCGCCTTCGCGCTGGTCGATGCCGATCCGCGCTATGTCGGCGTCAATCTGGTCGCACCCGAAGACGGCCCGGTCGCGCTCGCCGATTATGACCGCCACATGGCGATGCTCCGCTATCTCGCCACCCGCTATCCGAAGGTGCCCATCACCCTCCATGCGGGCGAACTGACCCTCGGCCTGGTCAAGCCCGACCAGCTTCGCGATCATATCGGCAAGGCGGTGACGATCGCCGGCGCACGCCGCATCGGCCACGGCGTCGATATCGCCCATGAACGGAACGCAGCCGCCCTCCTCGCCCGCATGGCGCGCGACGGCATTGCGGTCGAGGTGAACCTCACCAGCAATGACGGCATTCTCGGCGTGCGCGGAACCGATCATCCGCTCGCCCTCTACCGCACCGCCGGTGTGCCCGTCATCCTGTCCACCGACGATGCCGGCGTCTCGCGCAGCGACATGACCAACGAATATCTCCGCGCCGCCACCGAACAGGGCCTCGATTATCCCGCGCTCAAGATGATCGCCCGGGCCAGCCTCCAATATAGCTTCCTGTCGGGCGAAAGCCTGTGGCAGCCCGGCGCGATCGGCCGCTACGGCTCCGCCTGCGCCGCGGGCCTACAAGCCCCATCCTGCCGCACGCTGATCGCCCGGAGCGAGCGGGCCGCCGCGCAATCCAAACTGGAACAGGCACTGACAGCATTCGAGGCCGACATCCTCCACCACCCTTTCTAGGCCCGTCGTCACGATCGAAAGTAAGTCCTTACTTACCTCTTGTCGCAACGATCAAAGCAGCATAGCATCCCGTAACCCCGCCATAAGGGGAAATTCAGGATCGCAGAGAGGAGACAGACAGCAACAGGGGAAACAATATGCTGCGTCTCGCCCATTTTCGACGCTCGACAGCCATGCTCGTCGGGTTGCCCGCCCTTGCCACGGCACTGGCAGCCGCACCCGCCTCGGCGCAGACCGCCGAACCGGCGGCGGCATCCGGCACCGTCGGCGACATCGTGGTCACCGCATCCCGGCGTGAGGAATTTTCGCGCGACGTCCCTATCGCCGTCACCGCGCTCACCGGAGACAACCTCGCCGCCGCCAACAGCAGCGGCCTCGACATCCGCTTCCTCTCCGCCCGCACGCCCAGCCTGCTGATCGAAAGCTCGTTCGGTCGCACCTTCCCCCGCTTCTATATTCGCGGCCTCGGCAATACCGATTTCGACCCCAATGTCGCGCAGCCGGTCGCCGTCTATTATGACGATGTCGTCCTCGAAAATCCGTTCCTGAAATCCTCGCCTGTGTTCGACGTGCAATCGGTGCAGGTGCTGCGCGGTCCGCAAGGCACCCTGTTCGGCCGCAATTCGCCCGCCGGCGTGGTCAAGATCGACAGCGTCCGCCCCAGCGACACCTATCAAGGCTATGCGCAGCTCTCCTACGGCACGTTCGACACCGTCAATGCGGAGGCCGCGGTCGGCGGCCCGATCGGCGGCGGCTTCACCTTTCGCGCCTCGGGGATGCTCCAGCGCCGCAGCGACTGGGTAACGAACGAAAGCGCCTCCACCAACAACCGCTCGCCCGACAAGCTGGAAGGCTATCGCGACGCCGCCGGCCGGTTGCAGATCGGCTATGACGCCGGCAATTTCAAAGGCCTGCTGAACGTCCATGGCCGCGATGAGGACGGCACCGCGCGCGTCTTCCGCGCGGCCTCGCTCGTCCCCGGCACCAACCGCTTCAAGCCCGATTTCGATATCAAGCGCGTCACGCTCGATGCCGCCAACGAACAGCGCCTTAAATCATGGGGCACCAACCTCCATCTCGAATATGGCTTTGGTGGCGTCGGCACGCTCTATTCGGTCACCGGCTATGAACGGCTCAACATCTTCACCAGCAGCGATATCGACGGCGGCGACCGCTACGCCTTCTTCAGCGTGCCGCCGCGCCAACTCGCCACCGGCGTCGCCGAATTCCCGGTCGAAACCGGCAACCGCACCAAACCGCGCGAATTCAGCCAGGAACTGCGCTTCGCGACCGAAGATCTGAATGGCCTCCGCCTCCAGGCCGGTGCCTATTATTTCCATCAGGATCTCTATTACGAGGAATATGACAATCAGCCGGGCGACGCCTCGCCACGCGGGGCGATCGCGGACGGCACCGTCTACGGGCTGGTCACGCACAAGAATACGAACGAGAATTACGGCGTCTTCGGCTCGGCGGAATATCAGGCCACGCCCGCGCTCTCGCTGCGCGCCGGTGTCCGCTATTCGCATGACGACAAGCATGATTTTACCAACCGCGTCTTCAATCCGAACGCCGCCTTCCCGCCGATGACCTTCGATGTCGCGGTCAAGGACAGCAATGTCTCCTTCGATACCAGCGCCACCTACAAGCTGACCGACAGCGTCAATGTCTATGCCCGCGTCGCCACCGGCTATCAGGGTCCGGCGATCGAGGACCGCGTCACCTTCGACAGTTCCACTTCCACCGCCGCGTCCGAAAAGGCGCTGTCGGGCGAGATCGGCCTGAAGACCAGCCTGTTCGATCGCAAGGCGCGGTTCGACGTCACCGGCTATTGGTATCGGGTGAAGGATTTCCAGCAGACCTCGGTCGGCGGCGGCGTCAACACCGCCAATCTCATCTCGATCGACAAGGTCGTGGGCTACGGCGTCGAGCTGGATTTCGAGGCGCGGCCGATCGACCATCTGTCGATCACCGCGGGCGGCAGCTACAACCATACCGAGATCAAGGATCCGGGGCTGGATGTCGGCGTGTGCGGCGGCGGCTGCACCGTGCGCGATCCGCTCGCCGCCAACGGCAATGCGCTGATCGACGGCAATCCGCTGCCCCAGGCGCAGAAATGGATCGCCACCGGGTCGGTCCGTTACGGCGTGCCGGTCGGCGAGAACGAGATTTTCGCGATGGGCGATGTCGCGTTTCGCAGTTCTGCAAACATCTTTCTCTACGATTCGGTCGAATTCGAAACGCGCCCCTTTACCGAACTGGGTGCGCGCATCGGATTTCGTACCGTCAACCAGTTGGAAATCGCCGGTTTCGTTCGCAACCTGCTCGATCAGGTCCGCGTCACCAGCGCCGTCGATTTCAACAACATCACCACCATGGTCAACGAACCACGCACCTTCGGCGTCTCGATCGCCAAACGCTTCTGAACGACAAAAGGGTTGAGCCGGGTGCGCGGGGTCGCATCCGGTTCGTAATGGGGAACATTCGAATATGCGTCACTATCTGGGCACCAGCGCCGTCGCCGTCCTTGCCATCGCCTGCGCGTCTGCGGCATCGGCACAGGAAACCACCTCCACCATTCGCGGCACCGTCACCGCGGCTGACGCGCCCGTCGCTGGCGCCACCGTCACCGTGACGCATGTCCCCTCGGGCACCGTCACCACCACCACCACCGGTGCGGACGGCGCGTTCAGCTCGTCCGGTCTCAGGATCGGCGGTCCGTTCACCGTGTCGGTCAAGGCGGCCGGCCTTGCCGATGCCGCCATCACCAATATCCAGTTGTCCGCCGGACAGCCGCTCCGCCTCCAGATCCCGCTCGAACCGGAAGGCACGGAGATCGTCGTCACCGGCGCAAACCAGGCCAACTCGCTGCGCCTGTCCTCCGGCCCCGGCACCGCACTGAACCGCGAACAGATTGAAGGCGTCGCATCGATCGCGCGCGACATTCGCGACATCGCCCGGCGCGATCCCTTCGCCAATATCGATCCCACCACGCGCGGCATCACCATCGCCGGGCAGAATAGCCGGCTCAACCGCTTCTCGGTCGATGGCCAGCGCTTCTCCGACAATTTCGGCCTCAACAATGGCGGCCTGCCCACCGCGCGTGGCCCCGTCCCGCTCGATGCGATCGAACAGCTTCAGGTCAAGATCGCGCCCTATGACGTGACCGAGGGTGATTTTCAGGGTGGCGCGATCAACCTCGTGCTGCGCTCGGGCGGCAACACATTCCACGGTTCCGCCTTCTACACCTATACCGATGACGACCTGACCGGCGACCGCACCAAATCGGCGCCCACCAACCCGTCCGGTAACGTCAATCTCAACTATAAGAGCAAGAATTACGGTGCCTTCCTGTCCGGCCCGATCGTCAAGGACACGCTCTTCTTCGCGCTGTCCTACGAACGGCTGACCGAGACGACGCCCGTCTCCTTCGGTCTGGCGGGTTTCCCCAATGTCGTCCCCGGCGTCACGCAGGCGCAGCTCGATCAGGTCACCGCGATCGCCAAGTCGCGCTATAATTACGACACGCTCGGCCTGCTCAACAGCTTTACGGAGAAGGACGAGAAATATACCGCGAAGATCGACTGGAACATCACCGATGGCCAGCGTCTTGCCGCAACCTATATCCACAACAAGGGCACGGTCGGACAGGATCCGGGTTTCTCCAGCACCGCGCCGACCAGCCCGGGTCTGTCCTTCGCTTCCAACCTCTACACCCGCCCGGAAACGGTCGACTCCGGCACCGTCCAGTTGAACTCGGACTGGTCGGACAATTTCCATTCCGAAATTCGCGGCAATTATCGCAAATATGATCTGCTGCCGTCGGCGCTGGGCGCGACCACGCTCGGCCAGTTCCAGGTCTGTCTCGATCCCACCAATCCCACGTCCGGCGCCGGGGCCGGCCCGATCACCTGTTCGCAGGGGTCCAGCGCCGCGCCGGGTGCCGGCCGCGTCTATTTCGGCCCGGATCAGTTCCGTCAGGAAAATCTGGTCAAGACGCGCAGCTACGGCCTCGATGTTATCCTCCGCTGGGAACAGGGCGATCACAGCCTGAAACTCGAAGCGGCCTATAACCACCAGAAGGCGATCAACGCCTTCGTCCAGAATGCGCTCGGCGGCGTCTATTTCGATTCGCTCGCGGATTTCGCCATCGGCCGCGCCGGCAGCTTCGCGCTTGGCGGCTCCACCACCGGCAATCTGGCGGATATCCGCGCCGGCTTCGAATATGATCAATATACGGTCGGCCTGCAGGATAGCTGGGACGTCACCGATCGCCTAAACGCCACCTTCGGCGTCCGCACCGACCTGTTCGGCATGGATGACACGCCGCCCTTCAATGCCGCCTTCGCCGCGCGTTATGCCGGGCAGGGCCTCATCAACACGCAGCAATTCGCCGGCAAGGTCGTCGCGCAGCCACGCTTCGGGCTGACATGGAAGACCACCGATCAACTGGTGCTGCGCGGCGGCATCGGCCTGTTCGCGGGCGGCACGCCGGACGTGTTCCTCGGCAACAGCTTCTCGGTGCCCGGCGTGTTCAACAATGCGATCAGCATCGGCCGCACCCCGACCGGCTTCAGCGGCGTGCCGAACACGCCCGCCGGTGCGGCCCTTGCCGCCGCCGCGCTCAACAATGTCACTGGAGCGAACTTCCCGGCGGCTGTCCTCGATTATCTGCAAACCCCATCCGGTTCGATCACCTTGGCGAACACCAATTCCATGTCGCGCAATTTTCAGCCGGCCTCGACCTGGAAGACCAGCTTCTCCGCCGACTACCGCCCGGACTTCGACTGGCTGGGCAGCGGCTGGAATTTCGGCACGGACATTTATTACGGCTTCACCAACTATGCGCCGCTCTACACCGATCTGCGGCTGACGCAGGTCGGCACGACGCCGGACGGTCGCCCGCGCTACGCCACCACTACGGCGACCAGCCCCAATACCGATCTCTTCCTGTCGAACACCAAGCGTGGCCATTCGCTGGTCGCGGTCGCGCGCTTCAACAAGCATTTCGATCTCGGGCTGGATGTCGGCGCAAGCTACACCTTCCAGGACATCAAGGACGTCAACCCGATGAACGGGACCACCGCGTCCGGTTCCTACGGGCAGGCCGCGGCAATCGATCCGAACAAGGCGGCCTATGGCACCTCCATCTACCAGATCCGCAACAGCCTGAAGTTCAACGTCGATTTCGATCACGCCTTCTTCGGCGATTACAAGACGCGGTTCAGCCTGTTCGGCGAACGGCGTTCGGGCCTGCCCTACAGCCTGACGATGAACGACCCCAATTTCGTCAACAGCCACTCTACCGTGTTCGGCGTCTCAGGCCAGTCCAACCGCTTCCTGCTCTACGTGCCCAACGTCACGTCGATCACCGCCGATCCGCTGGTCAGCTATGACAGCGCCGCCACCTTCGCCGGGCTGCAAAGCTTTGTGCAGGACAATGGGCTGAAGCAGGGCAAGATCATCGGCAAGAACACGCAGCGTTCGCCCAGCTATTTCAAGATCGATCTCCATGTCGATCAGGAAGTCCCGCTGCCGCTCGTCTCGGGTGGCCGGTTCAAGCTGTTCGCCGATGTCGAAAACGTCCTGAACCTCGTCAATCGCAACTGGGGTTCGCTGCGTCAGGTCGCGTTCCCCTACCTCGCCTCCACCGTCAACGTGACCTGCGCGACGACGGTCGGCGGCAATTGCACGCAATATCGCTACTCCAACTTCCAGAACCCCAACATCCAGAACTTCCAGCGTTTCTCGCTGTGGGGCATCCGGGTGGGCGCGAAGATGGAATTCTGAGCAGGATCCCGGCGCGGCCCTTGCGGACGCGCGCCGGGAACGGCCCGTTCGCCGTTCGTCATGCCGAATCGATCATGACGAACAGCGAACGATCACGGGCACTTAACTAAACGCTATTGCGAATGCGTCGCATTCATGACTAGGGCCCGCCTGATGTACGGCGGGGCCAGCAGATGAAGACGATGTTTCGCAGCGCAGCGGTACGATGACCGCGCGCACCGTCCTGTTCCAGATCCACTGGTTCCTCGGCATCACCGCCGGTTTCGTCCTCGCTTTGATGGGCGTCACCGGTGCGCTGATGGCGTTTGAGGACGAGATCATGGCGGCGCTCAGCCCCGGCATCGTCACCGTCGCCCCCGCCGCCACGCCGCGCCTGTCGCCCGATGCGCTGGTTGCCGCCGCATCCTGGCAGCGGAACGGCGCGCGCGTCACCGATATCACCATCGCGGGCGATCCCGCTCTGGCCGGCGAAGTCCATTTCGCCGCCGCCAAGGGCGAACGCCGCGGCGAACGCAGCTATATCGATCCGCATAGCGGCGTCCTGCTCGGCAAGGCGCGCGGGGCCGGTTTCTTCCGCACCGTGCAGGATCTGCATCGCTGGCTGGCGCTCCCCGGCGCGGGCAACGGTATCGGGCGGCAGATCACCGGTGTGTCCGCCATCGCCCTGATCTTCTTCGCGCTGTCCGGCCTTTATCTGCGCTGGCCGCGCCATCCGCTCGACTGGCGGGCATGGCTGGTGCTCGATCTCCGCAAGACCGGGCGCAACCTCTACCGCACGCTCCATGCGGTCATCGGCGGCTGGGTGCTGCTCTTCTACCTGCTCAGCGCGCTGACCGGTTTATGGTGGTCCTATGACTGGTATCGGCAGGCCGCCCGCTACGCCCTGACCGGCATCTCCGCCCCCGCCGCCGAACGACATGACACCCCCGGCCCCGCACCCACGCTGGCCCCCGCCTGGGCCGCCTTACTCCGCAGCGAGGGCGACCGCTTCGCCCGCGTCAACCTCGCTTTCTCCGCCCCCGACCAACCCGTCATCGCCCGCGTCCTTCCACAAGGCGCACGCTTCGACCGGATGACCGACGAACTGCGCTTCGATCCCCGCACCGGCGCACCGATCAAGGCGGATCGTTATGCCGACCGCCCCGTCGGCGCGACGATCGCGACCAACGTCCTGCCCCTCCACACCGGCGCTTTCTTCGGCTGGCCCGGCCGCATCGCGCTGTTCGTCACCAGCCTGACGATGCCGCTCTTCACCGTTACCGGCCTGCTCCTCTATCTCGCCCGCCGCCGCAGCAAGCGCGCGCTCGCCGCCATCGCCCCCGGCGCAACGGCCAGCGAAAGCGACGCCGATGCCATCCTGATCGTCCACGCCTCGCAGACCGGCAATGCGGAACGCCTCGCCCGACTCAGCGCCGCCGCCTTCCCGCACGCCGTCATCCTGCCGATCGCGCAACTCACCCCGGATCGGCTGCGCCGTACTCCGCGTGCCCTGTTCGTCATCGCCACCTATGGCGAAGGCGATGCCCCCGATCCCGCCCGCGCCTTCGAAACGAAGATCATGGCGCACGCCGCCGACCTTACCGGCTTGGACTATGCCCTGCTCGCGCTCGGCGACCGTGAATATCCTGACTATTGCGCCTTCGGCCACCGCGTCGATGCATGGCTCCACGCCTCCGGCGCACGCCGCCTGTTCGACTCCGTCCTGCTCGATGGCGCGGATGCGGATGGCGAACGCCATTGGCAGCAGCAATTGCACGCCATCGGCGGCGACATCGCGCAGCCCGACTGGCAACCCGCCGCCTTCGCCCCCGCCACCCTGATCGAACGGACCTGGATCAACCCCGGCAGCAGCGGCGCGCCCGTCTACCGCATCCTGCTCGATCCGCCCCCCGGCACCGCATGGGAACCCGGCGCGATCGCCGAAATCCTGCCCCGCCACGATCCCGCCCGCATCGCCGCCACGCTCAGTGCCGCCGGTCTGCCCGAAGATCATAGCGCAGCGGAGCAACTCGCCACTACGATCCTGCCCGATCCCGGCCCGTTCGATCCCGCCACGCTCCGCCCGCTCCCGCACCGCGATTATTCAGTGGCCAGCATCGCCGCCTCCGGACGGATCGAACTGCTTGTCCGTTTATGCACCGCGCCCGATGGCGGTCTCGGCATCGGCTCGGGCTGGCTGACCCGCACCGCCGCCATCGATGCGCCCGTCCAGATCCGCCTCCGCGCCAATCCCGGCTTCGCCGCCCCGGCCGATCCCGCAACGCCGCTGGTGCTGATCGGCAACGGCACCGGTCTGGCCGGTCTGATGGCGCATCTGCGCGATCGTGCGCGCACCGGCGGCGGCCCGGTCTGGCTGCTCTACGGCGAACGGAACGGCGATCATGACCGCCCCTTCGCCGACGAACTGGAGCGGTTGCAGGCGGACGGCATCCTCACCCGCATCGACCGCGCTTTCTCGCGTGATCCCGGTGATGGCCGCTATGTCCAGCATCTGCTGGCGGAACGCGCGACCGAGATCGCCGACTGGGCGGATCGCCGCGCCGCCTTCTACGTCTGCGGCAGCCTCGCCGGCATGGCCCCGGCCGTCGATGCCGTCCTGCGCACCGTGCTGGGCGACGATCGGGTCGAAGCGATGATCGCGCACAACCTTTATCGCCGGGACATTTACTGATGCGGATCCGCAACCTCCTCGCCGCCTCTGGCCTCGTCCTCGCCTGCCCCGCCGCCGCGCAGGACGGCACCCTGCTCGACGAGATTCTCGTCACCGGCACCCGCCACAGCTTCCGCCCCGGTCAGGCCGCTGGCGCCACCCGTACCCAGACCGCGATCGAGGATATTCCGCAGGCGATCACCGTCGTCCCGCGCGAGATCATCGACGAACAGCAGATCACCCGGCTGGGCGATGCCGTCGCGAACGTCTCCAACGTCCAACAGGGCGGCACGCAGGGCAACCGCTCCGAACTGTTCATGGTCCGCGGGTTCGAACTGTCCTCCTATGCCGTCGACGGCATCCTGCTCGGCCCGGCACAGAATTTCACCGAAACCGTCCGCGACCTCGCCAATGTCGCGCAGGTCGAGGTGCTGAAGGGCCCGGCCTCCGTCCTCTATGGCCGCGGCGATCCCGGCGGCACGATCAACATCGTCACCCGCCGCCCGTCCGCGCATTTCGGCGCGGAGGCATCGATCCAGACCAATGATTTCGGCCTGCGCCGCGCGCAGATGTCGGTCACCGGCCCGGTCGACGACGCGCTGTCCGTCCGCGCCAGCGTCGCCGCGCAGGAAACGGGCAGCTTCCGGGATCTTCAGGCCGATGGCCGTCGCCTCTTCTTTGCCCCCACTTTGGCGTGGCGTCCCGGTCCGGCCACCCGCGCCGATCTCGATTTCGAATATACGGATCAGGTCAGCCCCGGCGATCGCGGCCTCGTCGTCGTCGGCAACAGCGTCGCCGGCCCCGCCAGCCGCAGCTATGGCGAGCCATGGTCCGAAAATCACGGCCGGATGCACAGCCTGCGCGCGCGGATCGAACAGGATATCGCCCCCTGGCTCACCCTGCGCCAGATCGTCTCGCGCCAGTCGGGCGACAGCGGCCGTACCGTGGCCGATTTCACCGGGCTGAGCACAGATGGCCGCTTCGTCCTGCGGCGCGGCGTGCGGCAGGACCAGCGCGTCGCCACCACCACCAGCCAGAGCGAGGCGCTGCTCCGCTTCCGCACAGGCCCGCTCCGCCATCTGGTCCTCGCCGGGTTCGAATATGTCGATGCCCGCCGCAATACGGACGAGGCCCGCGCCACGCTCGCGCGGATCAGCATCGCCAATCCCGTCCCTGGTGCCCTGCCCGGCCCCTTCACCTTCGCGCGCGCCATCCGCGTCGATGCCCGCTACCGCGCGCCTTATGTGCAGGACCAGATCAGCATCGGCGACCGCATCGATATTCTCGCCGGCATCCGCCGCGACGATGTCGACCAGCGCACCGTCGACAACCGGGTCGCCTCCACCGAAAATGGCAACCGCGCCTCGCCCCGGCTGGGCATCGTCTGGCATCCGGATCCCGCACTGGCGCTCTATGCCAATTGGGCCACCTCCTTCCGCCCGCGCAGCGCCAGCCTGTTCGGCGGCGGCACCGCCCCGCCCGAAACCGGCCGCCAATATGAGGCGGGCGTCAAATTCACGCCTGCCAATGGCAAATTGCTCGCCACCGCATCCCTGTTCGAAATCACCAAGAACAATGTCAGCAGCGCCGATCCCGTCAACACAGGCTTCGTCGTAGTCACCGGCCAGCAGCGTGTTCGCGGCGTGGAATTCGATCTGAGCGGGGAAATCCTGCCCGACTGGCGGATGATCGCCAGCGCCGGCTATCTCGATGCGGAGGTCACGCGCGACAGCATCATCGCCATCGGCAACCGCCTGCGCGGCGTGCCCCGTACCAGCGCCAGCCTGTGGACCACCTATCGCCTCCGTCGCGGCCCGCTCACCGGTCTGACGCTGGGCGCAGGCGCGACCCGCATCGGCCGCCGCGCAGGCGATCTCGCCAACAGCTATTCCATTCCCGGCTATACAAGGATCGATCTGACCGCCGGCTACCGGATCGCCGACCGCTATCGCCTCGGCGTCATCGTCCGCAACCTCACCGACCGCTTTTACATCGAACAGCCGGTCGCGCGGACCACCAACTATCCCGGCGCGCCGCGCACCCTGTCGATGACGCTCGGCGTCGAGATCTGACGCCCAATCAACGTTAACCAACTGTTGCCGATTCAGCACAAACCAAAATTGAATTATTAAATGGTTGAAATCGCGCTCCGGCGCGGGCACCCCGCGCTCACTTGGAGACGGCACAAGTCGCGACGGTGAACAGGAGAGGATTCGGGTATCGGCCGCGCAGGACGCGCCACCACCCGCACCCCGACCGGACATCATCGCATTCCGCGTGAGGGGCAACCCGAACCGGACAGATCGACCGTCGGGAGGATGATGACGTGACCCGGGATCGCTTGACGAACAAGGCCCTCTTGCTGGCAGCGGCGTCGCTCGCGAGCATGACCTGTTCGGGTGCCGCCTTCGCGCAGCAAAGTTCGACGACGCAGGGCACGCTCGGCAGCGCGCCGGTCGATCAGGCCGCCTCGCCCAGCGCCGTCACCGCCGACGCCGCGCAGGAAGCGCAGTCGCCCAGCCCGACCGCCACGGACGCCGTCGACCCCGCCGCCGCAGGCGAGGAAATCGTCGTCACCGGCATTCGCGGGTCGCAGATCCGCGCCATCAACGTCAAGCGTTCGGCCGCTTCGGTCGTCGATGCCATCTCGGCCGAAGATATCGGCAAGCTGCCCGACGTCACCATCTCCGACTCGTTGCAGCGCATTCCCGGCGTGCAGATCCGTCGTGAAGCAGGCGAAGGCGCCGGCATCAACATTCGCGGCCTGCCGCAGGTCACCACGCTCATCAACGGCGAACAATATCTGGGCGCCAATTCGATCACCAACGTCCAGCCCAATTTCAACGACATCCCGTCGCAGCTCTTCTCCGGCGCGGACGTCATCAAATCGACCACGGCCGATCTGCTCAACGCCGGCATCACCGGCACCGTCAATCTGCGCACCCGCCGCCCGTTCGATCTCAAGGACGGCGTCACCGTCGCCGCCACCGTGCAGGGCGATTATGGCGACAAGGTCAAGCGCTGGAACCCCAACGTCAACGGTCTGCTCGGCTGGCATGGCGACGGCTTGGGCATCGTGCTCGGTGCCGCCTATGCCGATGTGAAGCTGGCCAATCTGCGGAACGGCATTCAGGACGGCTATGGCGCGGGCTTCCACACCGAAGCCACCGCCGATGCGCTCAGCTGCGGCGGCTTTTCGCCCACCGCGCCGGTCTGCTCCGGCAACGCCCCGCGCCCGCGCGGCCGCGCGGTGGCCGGCGGCATCGACGTGAATGGCGATGGCGATGCCAATGACGGCTTCATGACCCCGCAGGCCTTCACCGCATGGGACCGCGTGACCCAGCGCAAGCGTCTCGGCCTCAACGGATCCTTCCAGGCCGAACTGTCCGATGCGCTCGAACTGACCGGCGACGCCTTCTTCACGCGCCAGACGCAGAATGACCGCACCGCCGGCTTCCAGATGCAGGCCGTCAACTGGCAGGCGGCGGACTATCTGCCCACCGTCTCGCGCGACACCGGCATCGTCTCGAACGGCGTGAACGTGAACACGGTGCAGGCCTATGACTATCAGCTCGGCAACTTCGATTCCTATTCGGAAAACAACCGCATCAAGTCGCAGTCGCAAAACTACAATCTGCAACTGAAATTTGACCAGGGCGGCCCGTTCCGCGCCACGCTGCGCGGCATCTATGGCAAGGCCACGCAGAAGCGCGACAACAGCTATCTGCAATATAGCCTGAGCAACGGGCAGCAATGGCAACCCGGCGGCATCGGCAACTATCCGGCTTCGCTGGGTGGCGATCGTGCATTCAATCCGAACGGCTATTCCGTCAACACCATCGCCGGCGTCAATTCGCTGCGCGCACTGGTCGATTTCACCGGCAACCAGCCCGTCTTCACGCTGCCCGGCCAGCTGACTGGCCTGATGTCCAACATGGCGAACTACGCGCTCAAGACCACCTCGTCCGAAGGCAATTCGCGCTCGAAGGGTGACCTGAAGGTCATTCGCGGCGATGTGGAATATGAAGCCGGTTCGGCGATCACCATCACCGCCGGCGCGCGCTACAGCGAACGCAGCAACCGCTACACCGAATTCGAACGCGTCTCGCCGCTCTATGCGGGTCAGGGCGCGAGCAATCCGGCCGGCTGCCTGGTCAAGTGGAAGGCGTTCGACGTCGCCATGAACGCCAATAGCTGCTCGGCAGGCGACGCCAGCGGCTTCTACACCGCCGGGCTGGTCCGTCCCGCCACCGATCCGATCTTCAACGGTCAGGTCCGCGCCTATGATCTGCCCGCCGCCGGCGTGCCGCCACTCTTCGTTCTCGATCCGAAGGCGATGGACAAGGCGCTGTCCTTCCAGAACAGCTTCTACCCCGGCAATGTCGAACATGTGAATCCGGGCGCATCCTATGGCGTCGGCGTGAAGCAGACGTCGGGCTATGTGCAGCTGAACTTCAAGGATCTCGATCTGTTCGGGATCAACGTCGCCGGTAATGGCGGCCTGCGCGTCATCAATACCGATCTCGATATCCGCCAGAACATCGTCGGCCTGACCAATCCTTATGGCCTGTCGAACGAACCGGGCGGCGAATTGCAGACGAAGCGCAGCTTCACCGACCTGCTGCCCGCCATCAACGTCGCGTTCGATTTCACGCAGAAGCTTCGCCTCCGCCTCGCCATGACGCGGACGATGACCCTGCTCAATCTCGATCAGTGGGGCGGCGGTCTGAACCCGTTCTTCGCGATCGACACCGCCACCGGCACGTTCCGCGTCACGGGCGGCAACCAGACCGGCAATCCGCAGCTCGATCCGTGGCGCGCCACCAACTGGGATGCCTCGCTCGAATATTATATGGGCCAGTCCAGCCTCATCAGCATCGGCGCTTTCTACATCGACGTGGACAGCTTCATCCAGTCCGGGTCGATCAGCCGCAGCGATCTGCCCGACAATGACGGCGTCGTCCGCAACCGCACCGTCCTCATCAACACCCAGATCCAGGGTCAGGGCGGCACGCTCAAGGGCGTCGAACTCAACTGGAAACAATCCTTCCAGGATCTCGGCTTCATGCCGACCTTCCTTCAGGACTTCGGCATCGACAGCAATTTCACCTTCGCCCCCTCCACCACGGGTGATCGCGATCTGTCGGGCAAGAAGGTGTCGTTCCAGGACAATTCCAAATATCAGGCGAACGCCGCGCTTTATTATCAGGCGCATGGCATTCAGGCCCGCGTCGCCTGGAATTATCGTTCGGAACGCTCGGTCTCGTCCAACTTCGTCAACGGCCTGACCGGCACGCAGCTTTACCAGATGCCCACAAATTATGTGGACGCCTCGGTCAGCTATGATGTCACGCCCAACTTCACCGTCTTCGCGCAGGGTGCCAACCTGACCGGTGAATATGAGCGTTATTACATCGTCTGGAAGGACCAGAAGGCGTATAACAACCTGTACGAACGCCGCTTCAGCATCGGCGCCCGCGCCAAATTCTGATGCGGGACTGACGGTCTGACAGACAGGCGCTCGGAACGGCGGTGTGACCAACAGGTCGCGCCGCCGTTTCGGTATCGAAGGGGGAGCGACGGACATGGCGGGCATCGGCGAGGCAGAAGGCGACCGGCGGCTCCGGTCGATCGTGATCGTGGGCGGCGGCACCGCCGGCTGGATGGCGGCGCTGATGCTCGCCCGCCGGCTGGAGGGGCACGGCATCGCGATCCGCGTCATCGAATCCCCCGACATTCGCACCGTGGGCGTGGGCGAGGCCACCGTCCCCGCCATCCGCGATTATTTCGCCGAAGCCGGGCTGGATACGCTGGAGGTCATGCGCGCCACGCAGGGCACGGTGAAGCTCGGCATCGAATTTCGCGACTGGCGCACACCGGGCGATGCCTTCTTCCACCCCTTCGGCCTGTACGGCGTCCCGTCCTACGGCGTCCCCTTCCACCAATATTGGCTCAAGCGCCGCGCCGGCGGCGACACCACGCCGCTCGGCGAATATTGCCTCGCCACAGCGCTCGCCACACGCAATCTCTTCCTGCCGCCGCCCGAACAGCCCGCCAATGATCTCGGCGTCTATGACTGGGCGATCCATTTCGACGCCGGTCTCTATGCCCGCTATCTGCGCGGCGTCGCGACCGGGCTGGGCGTCGTCCATACCGACGCCACCGTCACCCATGTCCGCACCGATCCACACAATGGCTTCCTCGCCGGGGTCGATACGGCCTGCGGACAGACGATCGACGGCGACCTCTTCATCGACTGCACCGGCTTTCGCGGCCTGCTGATCCGCGGCGCGCTGGGCAATGCCTATGTGGACTGGACCAACCTCCTCCCCTGCGACCGCGCCGTCGCCATCCCCTGCACGCGCACCGAGGCGCTCACCCCCTATACGCGCAGCACCGCACGCGCCGCCGGCTGGCAATGGCGCATCCCGCTGCAACACCGTGTCGGCAACGGCTATGTCTATGCCGGCCGCTTTCTGTCCGATGACGAGGCGGTCCACAGCCTGCGCAGCAATCTGGAGGGTGAGGCGCTGGCCGAACCCAATCTCATCCGCTTCACCACCGGCCACCGCGCGCGCTTCTGGGATCGCAACTGCATCGCGCTCGGCCTTGCGGCGGGGTTCATGGAACCGCTGGAATCCACCAGCATCACGCTGATCCAGACCGGCATCGAAAAACTGCTCCGGCTCCTGCCCGATCGCGATTGCGACCCCGCCTTGGTGGAGGAATATAACCGCACCACCTTGCTGGAATATACGCGCATCCGCGATTTCCTGATCCTGCATTACTGGGCCAATAGCCGCACCGGCGAAGCCCTGTGGGACCGGTGCCGCGATACCGCCTTGCCCGATGCGCTGGCGCACAAGATCCGCCTGTTCCGCGCGCGCGGCCATCTCGTCCGCTATGAATGGGAATCCTTCCTCGATCCAAGCTGGCTGTCGCTCTATGCCGGCATGGATGTCCTGCCCGATCGCCACGATCCGCTGGCCGATCGTTTCACCGATGCCGAACTCGGCGAATCCTTCGCCCGGATGCGCGCCGCCATCGCGCGCGGCGTCGCGCTCGGCCAACCGCATGAGGCCTTCATCGCGGACCATTGCGCCGCCTCCCCGCCCTGACCCCGGCTTGGCGGTTTCCCCTTCCCGTTCTACACCTTGGGCAGGTGATCCGCGGAGACCCGATGCGTAGCTTCTTCTGCCTCCTGCTGCTGGCCCTCCCCGCCACCGCCCAAGCCGGGTCCGCGCCCACGATCGAAGCGCTGCTCGCCATGCCGACCGCAAACAATCTGGTCGGCGCACCCGCCCGCCCACGCTTCGCCTGGGTCGAATATCGCGCCGGCACCCGCAACATCCTGCTCGCCGATGCCGGCACCCCCGCCCGCCTCCTGACGCAGAACAAGACCGACGACGGCCTCGACCTCTACGATCTGAGCTTCGATCGCACCGGCACGAACCTGCTCTATGTCCATGGCGGCGATGCCGAATATCCGGACACGACCCCGCCCAATCCCGCCCATGCCGCCACCCCGCCCGCGCAACAGGTTCATCTTCTCAACCTCGCCGACGGGAGCGATCGCATCCTGGGCGAAGGCCACGCCCCCATCTTCTCGCCGGACGGCACCCGCATCGCATGGTCCGCCCGTCACACCCTCTGGATCACCTCCCGCACCGGCGGCGCAGCGCGGAAGGTCGCGACCGTCCTCGGCAGCATAAGCGCACTCTCCTGGTCGCCCGATGGCACGCACCTGCTCTTCCGACATGACCGGGGCGATCACAGCGTCATCGGCCTGTTCGACATCGCAAGCGGTACGCTCGATTACCCCGATCCCGGCCTGGGCGACGATGTCGAACCCGTCTTCTCCCCCGACGGCAGCCGCATCGCCTTCATCCGCTTCACCACGCCGCCCCCCGCCGCCCCGGCCGACAGCGGCCCCTATTGGTCGATCCGCGTCATCGACCTGCGCGACGGCAGCGCCCGCGCGATCTGGACCGCCCCGGCCGGCCCCGGCAATCGCTATGCCGGCACGCGCGGCGGCAATCTCTTCTGGTCCGCCGATGGCGCGCTGGTCTTCCCATGGGAGCGCAGCGGCTGGATCCACGTCTACACCCTCCCCGCATCCGGCGGCACGCCCCGCCCCCTGACCGCCGGAGATTTCGAGGTCGAGAATTTTCTGCTCGATCCCGCCGGCCGCACCCTGTTCTACACCGCCAATGCCAGCGATGCCGATCGCCGTGCCGTCTGGCGCCGCCCACTGGACGGCGGCCCCGCCACGCTACTGACCCGCGCCCCCGCCATCGCGGTGTCACCCGCGCTGGCCGGCAATGCCGTCGCGGTCATCGCCACCGACAGCACCCACCCCGCCTTCCCCGCGCTGACCGGCCCCGCCGGCACCCTCACGCCGCTCGCCGACCGCCACCGCGAAACAGCCGCCGCCGTCGGCTTCGTCACCCCTGCGCCCGTCACCTTCCGCGCCGAAGACGGCCTGCCGATCCACGGCCAATATTTCCGCGCCCCCGGCCCCGGCCGCCACCCCGCCCTGCTCTTCCTGCATGGCGGCCCGCGCCGGCAGATGCTGCGCGGCTTCCACCCCTCCCGCTATTATTCCAACGCCTGGATCTTCAATCAGGCGATGGCCGCAAAGGGCTATGACGTCCTCGTCGTCAATTATCGCGGCGGCACCGGCTATGGCCTCGCCTTTCGCGACGCCCCCGGCACGGGCCGCGACGGCGCGTCCGAATATCGCGACGTCCGCGCCGCCGGCCGCTTCCTCGCCGCCCGCGCCGAGGTCGATCCGCAGCGCATCGGCCTTTGGGGCGGCAGTTGGGGCGGGTATCTCACCGCACTCGGCCTCGCGCGCGACAGCGGGCTGTTCGCGGCGGGTGTCGATCTGCACGGCGTCCATGACCTGCTGCGCCCGCCCGCCGCCGGCCTCTCCCCCGCCGAACAGGATGTCGCCCGCCAGCTGCAATGGACATCCTCACCGATCGGCGCGATCGATCGCTGGCGCTCGCCCGTCCTGCTCGTCCACGGCGATGACGACCGCAATGTCGATTTCGGGCAGTCCGTGCTGCTCGCATCCATGCTCACCGCGCGCGGCATTCCGCATGAGGAACTGGCGCTGCCCGACGAACGCCACAGCTTCGTCCGCCACGATAGCTGGGTGCGGACCTATCGCGCCGCCATGGCGTTTTTCGATCATTGGCTCGGCACGACGCCCCGCCCGCATCCTCTCCCTCCGTCGAACGGTGAACCGACCATGCCATCCGATCGCAGCCCCCGATGAGCGGCCGCCACGTCCTGATCCTCGGCGGCGGCGTCATCGGCGTCGCGACCGCATGGTATGCCGCACAGGTCGGCTGCCGCGTGACCCTGCTCGAACGACGTGAGGGCGTCGGACTGGAAACCAGCTTCGCCAATGCAGGACAGGTCTCGCCCGGCTATTCCGCCCCCTGGGCCGGACCGGGGATGCAGGTGAAGGCGCTGCGCTGGCTGGCGATGAAGCATGGCCCGCTCAAGATGCAACCGCGCATGGACCGCGAACTGTTCGCCTGGCTGCTCAAATTTAACACAGCCTGCACGGCGGAGGCCTATGCCACCGGCAAGTCGCGCATGATGCGCCTCGCCAATTACAGCCGCGATCAGTTGCGCCTGCTCCGTGCCGAAACCGGCATCGCCTACGACCATGGCGAAGGCGGCACGCTCCAGTTGTTCCGCACGCAGAAGCAGGTCGACGCCGCCTATAAGGATGTCGCGGTCCTGCGCGAACTTGGCGTCGACCATGCCTTGCTCGATCGGGCCGGCGTCTTCGCGCGCGAACCCGGCCTCGCCACCGCCACCGCCCCCATCGCCGGCGGCCTGCTCCTCCCCGGCGACGAAACCGGCGATGCGCATCTCTTCACGTGCGCACTGGCCACGATGGCGGCGGACGCCGGCGTTACCTTCGTCCATGACGCCGCCGTCACCGAAATCGTCGCGGATGGCGGGCGCATCGCCCATGTCGTCGCGGGCGATCGCACCTATCAGGCCGACGATTATGTCCTCGCGCTCGGCAGCCATTCCTCCGCCATGGTCCGCCCGCTCGGGCTGGATCTGCCCATCTATCCGCTGAAAGGCTATTCGCTCACCGCCCCCGTGGCGGACCCGGCCGGCGCACCCTTGTCCACCGTGATGGACGAAACCTACAAGATCGGCATCACCCGGCTCGGCGCGCGCATCCGCGTCGGCGGTACTGCCGAACTGGCCGGGTTCGATACCCGCCTGCCCGACAAGCGCACCGAAGTGCTGCGGCTCAGCCTGACCGACCTGTTCCCGAACGCGGCCGATCTCCACGCCGCGCAATATTGGACCGGCCTGCGCCCCGCCACGCCCGATGGTCCGCCGATCGTCGGCGCGTCCCCCTTCCCCAATCTGTGGCTCAATTGCGGCCATGGCACGCTCGGCTGGACGATGGCCTGCGGGTCTGGGCGGCTGATCGCCGATCTGGTCACCGGCACCCCGCCCGACATCGCCTATGCCGACCTTTCCTACGCCCGCTACGACCCCGCAGGCGTCTGACCGAGCCCATCGCCCCAGAAGCCCAGGGCAGGCGGCACCAGCATCCCGCCCGCCCCCGTCGCCCCGCCGGCCAAGTCGTCGCGCAGCCAAAAGGGTCCGTCCAGATCCACGAACGCCGATCCGGCGGCGATGTGCAAGGCCGGCGCGATCGACAGCGACGAACAGATCATGCACCCCGTCATCAGACCCAGCCCCCGCGCCCGCGCCGCCGCCTCCAGCGCCAGTGCCGCCGTCAGCCCGCCAGTCTTGTCCAGCTTGATATTCACCACATCGTACCGCCGCACGATCCGGTCGAGATCGTCCACCCCGTGCAACGCCTCGTCCGCCGCTACCTTCACCGCGCCGGCATAGCCGTCCAGCCCGTCATCCGCTTCTGCCGGCAAGGGCTGCTCCAGCAGGTCGACACGCGCCGCCACCAGCGCCCCCTGCATCCGGTCCAGCACCGCCATCGTCCAGCTCTCGTTCGGATCGACGATCAGCCGTGGCCGGGGGGCCGCCGCACGCACCGCCCGCAACTGCCCCTCCGGGTCTTCCGCATCCACCTTCACCTTGATGAGCGGCACATCCGCCAGCTTGGCCGCGGCAAGGCCCATCGCGTCCGGACTATCCAGCCCGACCGTCAGCGCCGTCGCCATCGTCGCGGGTTCCGCCCGCCCGATCATCGCCGCCACGCTGCGTCCCGCAAGACGCGCCTCCAGATCCCACAGCGCCGCATCCACCGCATTGCGCGCCGCACCCGGCGGCATCAGCGTCAACAGCACGTCCCGCCCCGCCCCGTCTTCGATCACGTCGCGAATCGCTTCGATCGCCGCGATCGATCCCGCCACGCTCTCGCCATAACGGGGATAGGGAACACCCTCTCCCCGCCCGGCCATGCCGCCCGCGCCGATCGTCACCTGCACGACATCGGCGGCGGTCTTCGTCCCGCGCGAAATGCGGAACGGCGTCGCCAGCGCATGGCTATACGCGGCAATCGTCAGGCTGCGCTTCATCGTCCGTTCCTGCCTTTCCGGCGAAATGATCGTCCGCCTCCTTTATCCCGCGTTGCGGCGAAGACGAATCCTTCTTCGTCATCGTAACGCCGGCTCCGGATCATTGCCGACTGCGCCATAGACACGGAGTATCATCATTACGGCATGACCCGGATCGATCGTGAAAGGATCTTGCAAAGAAACGCACATCAACATCGGGGATCGATCTACGAACGTCGGATCATGAAGACGGATCGACGAAGCCGTAACGGTCGATCGACCGCGAATTTACCGTCATCCGCTCAATTTTCCGAAAATGGGCAGAAAGTAATCAATAAGATGTTGGATATCACGGCGACATTCCCTAAGTGTCCTGTGCGAGTGCCGGCAATGGCTGCTTAACGCCCCGGTCTCGGTGTCAACCGAAGGACGAACCTCCCTATGCCTGCCAACGAAGATCTGCTCGGCCTCGTCGCCGATATCGTTTCCGCCCATGTCTCGAACAACAGTGTGGCAACGGGCGATGTTCCCGGATTGATCCGCGCAACCTATGCTGCAATGGCCAGCCTTGGGGAGCAGCAGGCACCGGCCCCCGCCGAAAAGCCCGAGCCGGCCGTGTCGGCCCGCAAGTCGCTCGCCAATCCCAACCATATTCTTTCGATGATCGACGGCAAGCCGTACACGATGCTCAAGCGGCATCTTGCGCAGAATGGCCTGACCCCCGCCGAATATCGTGAGCGCTACGACCTGCCGTCCGATTATCCGATGACGGCCAAGGCCTATAGCGAGCGTCGCCGCGAACTCGCCCATTCTTTCGGCCTCGGCCGCAAGAAGACCGAAGCTCCGGCTGCCGCCGCAGCCCCTGCCAAGGCCGAGCGCAAGCCGCGCGCCAAGAAGACCAACGACGCCCCGCGCGAAACCGCCGACGCCTGATCGCGTCTTCCGGTTTCTACGGACGCAATCGCAACCGCAATCTGCGCACTTGCGCGATGACATGCTGCGATGCACAACGAGGGGGCCTTTCAGGCATCCTCTCCTAAAACTTCAGGGTCTGTCCTCCGGGACGGACCCTTTTTTTTACGGCTCCACACGCTCCCCCGCCGACGCCCCGGCCAGAAACATCGTGACGATCCGCTCGATGATGTTCTGCCGGTCGTACAATTCGGGGGCGCGATGATCGCGAAACAACACGCGGATCTGCGGCGCGTGGAAGAACAGCCCCGCAAAGATATGCGCCGACAACACCGGATCGGGAAAGCCGGCCCGCCCCTCTTCGTGCCATCGCCGGAATGGCGGTACGAACGCGTCGATCAGCGGCGCGTGATTGTCGGCATAGACACGTGTGGCGAATTCCGGGGAGGACAAAGCCTGGCTCAGCACCAGCCGGATCAACCCGCCGAAGTCCGGCTCGGCGATCGCGTCCAGCAAATGGGTCGCCGCCGCCCGTAAAATCGTCTCCGGCGAATCGTCCCGCGACAGGATCGCGCTCAACTGCCCGATCCCGTCGGAACGCTCGGCATCCACCACCGCCGCCAGCAGCCCCAATTTGTTGCCGAACAGGTCGTACAGCGTGGAAAGCGAGCCGCCCGAACGCCGCACGATCTGCGTCAGGCTGACCCCGTCATAGCCATGTTCCAGGAAAAGCGCCTTGGCCGCGGCGACCATCGCCCCGGCACGTCGCTCGCGACGTCCCATCTCCGGTCCGTCACGAAGCTGCGGAATAATCATGATTAAGGATTCCAAAATTACGGCGCGAAATCGGATTTGACGACAAGTGTATTCTACATTACGCCCCTTTCGACAAGTCGGGATGCACTGCGCGTTAACGACCCGATTCCGTATGGATCAACGAATCTGAACGAAGGGGGCCATTGCGCTCATGTTCGCCCGTCTCAAAATCGGCGCTTCCGCTGCGGCGCTTGCGTTCCTTCTGGCTGCCTGCGCCAAGGAGGCCCCGCCCGCCCCGCCGCCGCCCGAAGTGGAGGTGATGACGATCCAGCCGACCGCCGTCGCCCATGTCGTCGAACTGCCCGGTCGCGTCGCGGCGATCCGCACCGCCGAAGTGCGCGCGCGCGTCGACGGTATCGTCGAACGCCGCGTCTATGAGGAAGGGACCGACGTCCGCGCCGGCCAGTTGCTCTTCCGCATCGATCCGCGCGAACGCCGCGCCGATTATGAAGCCGCCATCGCCACACTCCGCCGCAGCGAAGCGACCGCGCGCAACGCCGCACAGGTCGTCTCGCGGTATCAGCCGCTTGTCGGGCAGCAGGCGATCAGCAAGCAGGAATATGATGCCGCCGTCGCGCAACAGCGCAGCGGTCAGGCCGATGTCGCCAATGCCCGCGCGCAGGCCGATCGTGCGCGGCTGACGCTCAACTATACCAATGTCGTCGCGCCCATTTCGGGCCGCGTCGGTCGTGCCGAAGTTACCGAGGGTGCGCTGGTCAGTACCGCCAACGCCACCTTGCTGACCCGCATCGAACAGCTCGATCCGATCTACGTCAATTTCTCGCAATCCAGCGCGGATCTGATGCAGTTGCGGCGCGATATCGCAGCCGGCGCAGTCAAGACACCCAATATGAACCGCGTCCGCGTCACCCTGTTGCTGGAGGACGGCACGCCTTACGGCCCCGCCGGCCACCTCAACTTCCTCGATATGTCGGTCGACGAATCGACCGGCACCGTCTCGCTGCGCGCCGAATTCCCGAACCCCAACCGGTATCTGCTTCCCGGTCAATTCGTCCGGGCCAAGGTGCAGGGCGGCGTCGACAGTCGCGGCATCACCGTGCCGCAACGCGCAGTGCAGATCGGGCCGAAAGGCGCGAGCGTGCTGGTCATTGGCCAAAATAACATCGCCACTGCCCGGCCGATCCGGCTGGGCGATCTCCAGGGCGGCAACTGGGTGGTCACCGATGGCCTGCGCGCGGGCGACCGCGTGATCGTCAATGGGCTGCAAAAGGCGCAGCCCGGCGCACCGGTCCGGATCGCCGGTGCGAAACCGACGGCGGCGGCCCCCGCAGCCGCCCCGGCGCAGCGCTGATCCCATGATCGCCGCCGGTGCTCCCCCGCGCCCCGCGCGGCATCCCCAGCTCGACAAAGGCTAGGCCCATGTTCTCCCGTTTCTTCATCGGCCGCCCGGTCTTCGCCTGGGTGATCGCGCTCGGTATTCTGCTGGGCGGCATCCTCGCGCTCCGCGCCCTGCCGATCGAACAATATCCCGACGTCGCGCCGCCCTCGCTCCAGATCAGCGTGACCTATCCGGGTGCCGATGCCGCCACGCTCGAACAGAATGTCACGCAGGTCATCGAACAGGAACTGAACGGCGTGGAGGGCTTCCTCTACATGTCGTCCACCAGCCTTTCGAACGGCACCGCATCGATCACGGTCAACTTCGAATCCGGCACCAACATCGACACCGCGCAGATGGACGTCCAGAACCGTCTGCGCCGCGTCGAAGCGCGTCTTCCGGAGGAAGTCCGCCGTCAGGGCGTGCTCGTCAGCGAAGCCAATGCCGGCTTCCTCCAGATCGTGGCGCTGACCTCGAAGAGCGGTGAAACCAGCAGCATCGAACTGGGCAATATCGCCTCGAACCAGATCATCGACGAATTGCGCCGTGTCGCGGGCGTGGGCGATATCCGCCTGTTCGGTTCGCCCTACGCCATGCGCATCTGGCTCGATCCGGACAAGCTCGCCACCTTCAAACTCTCTTCGGCGGAGGCACTCGCCGCCGTCACCGAACAGAATAGCCAGACCGCCGGCGGTTCGCTGGGCGACCAGCCCGTCGCCAAGGGCAGCGAACTCAACGCGACCATCATCACCCAGAACCGGTTCAGCAACGCCGAACAATTCGAGAACATCATCCTCCGCGCCAATCCCGACGGCTCCACAGTCACGCTGAAGGATGTCGGCCGCGTCGAACTGGGCGCGCAGGATTACAATACCGGCACCGAACTGAATGGAAAGCCGATGGCCGGCATGGCCATCCAGCTTCGCACCGGCGCGAATGCGCTGGCCACGGCGGAAGGCGTCAATGCGCGGATGAAGGAACTGGCCAGGTCGCTCCCCGCCGATGTCGCCTGGTCGATCCCCTATGACACGACGCCGTTCATCACCGTGTCGGTCGAAGAGGTCATCAAGACGCTCGTCGAAGCGATGGTCCTGGTCTTCCTCGTGATGTTCCTGTTCCTCCAGAACTGGCGCGCCACGGTCATTCCCACGCTCGTCGTGCCGATCGCGCTCGCCGGAGCCTGCCTCGGCCTGTGGCTGTTCGGCTTTTCGATCAACGTGCTCAGCCTGTTCGGCATGGTGTTGGCCATCGGCATCCTCGTCGATGACGCCATCGTCGTGATCGAGAATGTCGAACGCATCATGGCGGAGGAGCATCTGTCCCCGCGCGAAGCGACGATCAAGGCGATGGGCCAGATCACCACCGCCATCGTTGGCATCACGCTGGTGCTGATCGCGGTGTTCATCCCGATGGCCTTCTTCCCCGGGTCGACCGGCGGCATCTACCGTCAATTCTCGGTCACGCTCGCCATCTCGATCGCCTTCTCGGCGCTGCTCGCGCTTACCCTCACGCCCGCTCTGTGCGCCACGCTGCTGAAACCGCATGAGAAGAAGGAGGACAAGACACCGTCGCGCTTCGCTTTCGCCCAGCGCTTCTTCGACTGGTTCAATGACCGGTTCGATCGCTCCACCAACACATATCAGCGCGGCGTCGGCCGGATCCTCGGCAAGCCGGTGCGCTGGCTGGGCGTCTTCGTCCTGCTCGTGGGGTTGACCGCGTTCCTGTTCCTGCGTCTGCCCGGCGGCTTCTTGCCGGCCGAAGATCAGGGCTATGTCATCACCGTCATCCAGGCGCCGCCCGGGGCCACCCGCCAGCGCACGGACGAGGCGATCCGCGCCACGCAGGCTTTCTACGGCAAGCAGTCGCAGGTCGCCAACGTCATCGCGGTGCGCGGGTTCAGCTTTTTCGGTCAGGGGCAATCGACCGCGATGGTGTTCGCCCCGCTCCATCCGTGGGAGGAACGCCCCGGCGTGGAAAACAGCGCGCAGACTTTGGCCGGCAAGGCGCTCGGCGCGCTGATGCAGGTGAAGGAAGCGATGATCTTCACGCTCAGCCCGCCCCCCATCCAGCAATTGGGTAACGCCACCGGCTTTTCCTTCCGGCTCCAGGCCCGCAACGGCCAGACCGAGGAACAGCTATCGGCCGCGCGCAACCAGTTGCTCGGCATGGCCGCGCAAAGCCCGGTCCTCGCCAATGTCCGTCCCGAAGGGATGGAACCGGCCCCGCAGTTGAAGGTGAATATCGACCGCGTCCGCGCCCGCGCGCTCGGCCTGTCGATCGGCGACGTAAACACCACGCTCTCGATCGCCGCCGGTTCGGCCTATGCGAACGACTTCAACCGCGATGGCCGCGTCCTGCGTGTCTATCTGCAGGCGGATGCGCCCTACCGGATGACCCCGGCGGACATCCTCAACCTGCGCGTCCGCAATACCGCCGGGGACATGGTGCCCTTCGGCGCCTTCACCACCGCGACCTGGACGGTCGGTCCGCCGCAGCTGCAACGCTATAACGGCTATCCGTCCGCCTCCATCTCGGGCGAATCCAAGCCCGGTTACTCGACCGGCGATGCGCTGACCGAAATGGAGTCCCTTGCCGCCAAGCTGCCGGGCGACTTCACCTATGAATGGACCGGCATCTCCTTCGAGGAGAAGCAGGCGGGCGGCCAGATCGGGCTGCTGCTCGGCCTGTCGCTGGTGGTCGTCTTCCTGCTGCTCGCCGCTCTGTACGAAAGCTGGACGGTGCCGATCGCGGTGCTGCTGGTCGTGCCGCTCGGCGTGCTGGGGTCGGTGCTGTTCACTATGATGCGCGGCTATTCGGCGGACGTCTATTTCAACGTCGGCCTCATCACGATCATCGGTCTGGCCGCAAAGAACGCGATCCTGATCGTCGAATTCGCGATCGAGCAGGAAGCCGAAGGCATGAGCGTGTTCGATGCGACGATGGAAGCGGTGAAGCTGCGGTTGCGGCCGATCATCATGACCAGCCTCGCCTTCATCCTCGGCATGGTGCCCTTGTTCATCTCGACCGGGGCCGGCGCCGCCAGCCGCCTCGCGGTGGGCACCGGCGTCATGGGCGGGATGATCGCCGCGACTTTGTTCGGCATCTTTTTCATCCCGCTCTTCTACATCGCGGTCCGCCGCTGGCTGACGCGCAAGGCCCCGCACGCCCCCAATGCACCGGGTGCCGATGGCCATGCCCACAAGGACGGGGAACCGACCCATGCATAATCCCCTCACCCGCCGGCTGGCATGGCCGTTGCTGGCGGCTACCGCGCTGTCCGCCTGCAACATGGCGCCGAAGCATGTCACCCCCGCGCTCAGCACGCCGGAAACCTATCCGGCGGAAGTCGAGCCGATCGGCGGCAGAATCGCCGCCACGGCGATCGGGTGGCAGGATTATTTCCGCGATCCCCGCCTGCGCGAACTGATCGCGCTCGCGCTGGTCAACAACCGCGACCTGCGCGTCTCGGTCGCGCGGATCGAGGGAGCGCGCGGACAATATCGCATCCAGCGCGCGGACCAGTTGCCGCAACTGGGCGCGACCGGCAGCGCCGTCCGCCGCCGCGTCGGCATCGCCTCGGTGCAGAGCCAGACCGGCGGCGCGACGCAGATCCCGACCGACGGCTCGGCGGAGACGCCCGACCATTTCACCTTCAACACCTATAATGTCGGTGTCGCGGTCACGGCGTTCGAACTCGATTTCTGGGGTCGCGTCGCCAATCTCAGCGAGGCGGCGCGCTCCAATTACTTCTCCACCATCGCGGCCGAACGCGCCTTCCGGCTCTCGCTGATCCGCGATCTCGCCGCCGCCTATCTCAATTCGCGCGCCTTGTCCGAACAGGCCGATCTCGCCGATCGCACCATCGCGTCACGCCGCACGGGCCTCAAGATCGCCAAACTCCGCCTCGATGCCGGCGTCACCTCCGCGCTCGATTATCGTCAGGCCGAAGTGTTGCTGACGCAGGCGGAAACCGAGGCCGCCTCGCTCCGCAACCAGCGCGCGCAACAGCGCAACATCGTCCGCCTGCTGGTGGGCCAGCCAATCGACGAAGACCGCCTCGCACCTGCCTCCACACTGGCCGATCAGGGCATCATCCGCGACATCTCGGCCGGCATCCCGTCCGAACTGCTCGCCAACCGGCCGGACATCCTCGCCGCCGAACAGGATCTCCGCGCCGCCCGCGCCAATGTCGGTGCCGCCCGCGCCGCCTTCTTCCCGTCGATCACGCTCACCGGACAGGCAGGGTTCACCTCGTCCCAGCTTGGCAATCTGGTCGGGTCGCAGGGTCTGGGCTGGAGCTTCGGCCCCACCATCTCGCTGCCGATCTTCGATTGGGGCGCACGCAAGGGTGACCTGACCGTCGCCCGCGCCCGCGAAACCATCGCCGTCGCCACCTATGAGAAGACCGTCCAGACCGCCTTCCGCGAAGTCGCCGATGGCCTTGCCGGTCGCCGCTATCTGCGCGAACAGATCGAAGCGCAGGTCCGTGCCGTCACCGCCCAGCGCACGCTCGCCCGACTGGCGGAGTCGCGCTACCAGAATGGCGTCGCGCAATATCTGGAAGTGCTGGACGCCCAGCGCAGCCTGTTCGCCGCCGAACAGACACTGATCGTGCTGCGCGGCAACGATCTCCAGAATCTTGTCTCGCTCTACACCGCGCTCGGCGGCGGTCTCGGCACCCCGCCGCCGCTGCGCGAAGGCGATGCGACGCCCAACCCTCCGGCGCAACGCTGAACCTTCCCGCTCCCGGCGACGGGAGGGGGACACTCTTACATCTCTCGCAAGGCCCGCGCCGGCCGCGCCGCCAGCGCGGGCAACGCCCCCGCCAGCCCGATCACCAGGATCAGCAGCACGCCGCCGCCCAGCGTCGCCAGCACCGCGCCCCAGTCCGGCCCCCATTCCAGTTGCAGCACGCGCACCACCACATACCAGCCCGCCCCCGCGCCCACCGCCAGCGCCAGCGACGACACCAGCAGCGCCAGCACCGCATATTCGATCGCCTGCACCGCCAGCACCTGCGCGCGCCGTGCGCCCAGCATCTTCAGCAACACCGCGTCATAGATGCGCGCCTGTCGCGACGCCGCGATCGCCCCGACTAGCACCGCGATGCCCGCCGCGATCGCCACGCCTGATGCCGCCGCCACCGCCGTCGCCAACTGCCCCAGCAGATCGCCGACCATCGTGATGACATCGCCCACCCGGATCAGGCTGACCGACTGAAACGCCGCCGTCACCGCACGGTTCAGCGCCGCCTCGCGTTCCGGCGGCAGCGAGAGCGTCGCCATATAATTGAACGGCGCCCCCTCGAACGTCCCCGGCGAGAAGATCATGACGAAGTTGAAGCCCAGGCTATCCCAATGGATTTCCCGGAACGACGCGATCGTGGCCGGCACCTCCACCCCCAGCGCGGACACGGTGATGCTGTCGCCCACCTTCAGCCCCAGCAACCGGCCCGCCTCCGCATCCATCGACACCAGAGGCGGCCCCGCATAATCCGCCGGCCACCATGTGCCGTCGGTGATCCGGTTCCCCTCCGGCAAATCGCGCGCAAAGGTCAGCCCCCGGTCCCCACGCAGGATCCACGCGCCTTCCGGCACATCCTTCATGTCCGCGACCCGCACATCCTTCACCGCCACCACCGGCCCGCGCAGCGACGGCACGACCGTCAACGCGCTCCCCGGTGCGACCCCCGCCACGATCCCGCGAAACCGGTCCAGTTCGGCGGACGGGATATCGAGCATGAAGAAGGACGGTGCCTTGGCCGGCACGGTGTTGCGGATCTGCGATCCCAAATTGGTCTGGATCACCGCCAGCGTCGCGAACAGGCTCAGCCCCAGCCCCAGCGCGACCACCAGCCGGTCGGTCTGCGCGGCCGGCGAATGCAGGTTCGCAATTGCCAAGCGTAGCAACGGCCGTCGCGACCGCGGCATCCGCGCCGCCACCGCACGCACCCCGCTCCCGATCAGCGCCAGCACGCCCAGCAGCACCGTCGCGCCACCCAGAAAGCCGGCGGCGAACAACGGCTCGCGCGCCGTCGCCACCGCAATCCCCGCCGCGATCAGGATCGCGACCAAAATCCCGACGATCACAGGCCATGAGGGCCGCGTCCGCGCCTCCACGCTGCCGCGAAACAGCGACGCCGCCCCCACCGCCCGCGCCCGCGCCAACGGGGCCAGCGCGAAGGCAAACGCCACCAGCAACCCATAAGCCGCCGCAAGCGCCAAAGCCCGTCCCTGCAACGCAAAGCCCGGCGCGACCGGCAGCGCATCCCCCGCCAACGCCACCACGATCGACGGCACGCACGCCCCCGCCGCCAGCGCCAGCACCACCGCGCCCGCCGCCGCCAGCCCGATCTGGATCAGATAGATGCGGAAGATCATCGCCGACGACGCGCCCAGCGTCTTCAGCGTCGCGATCCCCGCTCGCTTGCTCGCCAGATAGGCTCCCACGCCATTGCCCACGCCGATCCCTGCGATCAGCAAGGCCGTCAGCCCGACCAATGTCAGAAACTGCCCGATCCGTTCGATGAACCGCCGCGTCCCCGGCGCGCCGTCGCTGCTGTCCTGCACACGCCACCCCGCTTCGGGAAACGCCTTGTCCAGCGCCTTGCCCGTCGCCGCCGCATCCGCGCCGCCCGGCAAGGCGACCCGGTAACGCCAGCGATACAGGCTCCCCGGCTGCACCAGCCCGGTCGCGCGCAGCCCCGCCATGTCCACCAGCACCGCCGGCCCCAGGCTGAACCCCTCGCCCACCCGATCCGGTTCGACCGCGATGATCCCGCCGATCGTCAGCAACGCCTCGCCCACCCGGATCCGGTCACCGACACGCACCCGCAACCGTTCCGCCAGCGCCGGGGCGATCAGCGCACGATACCCCGCCGGCCGCACCACCTGCGCACCCGGAGCCACCGTCAGCCGGCCATAAAGCGGATAGGCATCGTCCACCGCCTTCAACTCGGCCAGTACCGCCTCCGCCCCGTCCGGCCGCGACGCCATCGCCCGCATCGTCGCGCTTTCGGAGACACGCCCCAGCCGCGCGATCCCCGCCCGCTCCGCCGCCGTCGCCTGCCGCTGCGACAGCGACACCGACAGGTCGCCCCCAAGGATCACCCGCCCCTGCGACCGCAATTCCCCGACGATCGCGGACGACAGCGATCCGACCCCCGCAATCGCCGCCACGCCCAGAAACAGGCACAAGGCCAGCAACCGCAACCCCGCCAGCCCACCGCGCAGATCGCGCAGCGCCAGCCGCCATGCCACGCTCATGCCGTCCGCCGATCGCCGACGATCCGCCCGTCGCGCATCTCCAGAACCCGGTCGCATCGCTCGGCCAACGCGCGGTCATGCGTAATCATCAGCAAGGTCGCGCCGCTCTCCCGCTGCCGCGCGAACAACAGGTCGAGGATCGCCGCTCCCGTCGTCTCGTCCAGATTGCCCGTCGGCTCATCCGCGAACAAAATCGCCGGCCCCGCCACGATCGCGCGCGCAATCGCCGCACGCTGCTGCTCACCGCCGGAAAGCTGCGCCGGATAATGCCCCGTCCGGTGCCCAAGCCCGACCGCCGCCAGCTCCGCCGCCGCGCGGCCGAACGCGTCGTCCACGCCGTCCAGCTCCAGCGGCACCGCCACATTCTCCAGCGCGGTCATCGTCGGCAACAGATGAAAAGCCTGCAACACGATCCCGATCCGCCCACGCCGCGCCAAGGCCAGCCGGTCCTCGTCCAACGCGCCGAAATCCGCGCCCGCCACCAATATCTCGCCCCCGGTCGCCCGCTCCAGTCCGGACAACACCGCCATCAACGAGGATTTGCCCGATCCGCTCGCCCCCAGCAGCGCCACGCTGTCCCCGGTCGCGATGTCCAGATCGATCCCGCGCAGGATCTCGACCCGCGCCGCCCCCTTGCCGAGCGCGAGGGTGACATTGCGCGCGCGGATCGCGATATGGTCAGTCGACATGCGGCAAGGATATCCGATGAACCAGAAGAACCCGGCATATGGGCGGCGGCCATGGCATCTCCAAGTCATGCTCCGCCTCGCCGCCCTGGTCCTCGCGCTCGGGCCAGCCCTCCCCGCCTTCGCCGCCGATCGCCTCATCCTCGCCTTCGGGGACAGTCTCACCGCCGGCTATGGCCTCGCGCCCGCGCAGGCCTTCCCCAATCGGCTGGAGGCCGCATTGCGCGCGGGCGGGGTTCCCGCGCGCGTCCATAATGGCGGCGTCTCGGGCGATACCGCCGCCGCCGGCCGCGCCCGGCTTAACTGGCTGCTGCGCGGGCTGAAGGCGAAACCCGATCTCGCCATCGTCGAACTGGGCGCGAACGACATGCTGCGCGGCCTGCAACCCGCGCAGACCCGCATCAATCTCGATGCCATCCTGTCCGAACTGCGCCGCCGCCGCATCCCGGTGCTGCTCACGGGAATGCGCGCCGCCCCCAATCTCGGCCGGCCTTATGCCGCCGCGTTCGAACCGATCTTCCCCGCGCTCGCCCGGAAATATGATGCAAGGCTCTACCCCTTCTTCCTCGAAGGCGTCGCTGGCAATCCGGCGTTGTTGCAGGGGGACGGGATGCACCCCAATCCGCGCGGCGTCGCCATCATTGTCCGGCGCATCCTCCCCATGGTCCGCGCATCGCTGCCCCGCTAACGGAACGGGATCGCACGAAAACCATTAAACCCCCGCAACGACATGAAAAGGGGGTCGGACGGCATGAACGAACAGGGCGCGAACGCGCTGGCAAGGCTGGGTTTCGCGGCGCGCGGGCTGGTCTACATCATGGTCGGCTGGTTCGCGCTGGATGCCGCGCGTACCGGCGGCGCGCCGACCGACAATCAGGCGGCGATGGCCAGCCTGATCGACAAGCCCTTCGGCCATATCCTGCTCGGCCTGATCGCGCTCGGCCTCGCCGGCTATGCCTTCTGGCGGCTGACCGAGGCCTTCTTCGATCCCGAACGCCATGGCACCGATGCGAAGGGAATCTTCAAGCGGCTCGGCTTCGCGATCAGCGGCATCGCCCACATCCTGCTCGCATGGACCGCGGTGAAGCTGGCGCTGCACAAATCGACCGACCGCGGCACGATGCCCGGCGATGATCGCGCGGAAGACTGGACCCGCTGGCTGCTCGACCAGCCGGCCGGCGTCTTTTTGATCGGCGCGATCGGCATCATCCTGTTCGTCGTCGCGGGCACGCAGGCGGTGAAATCCGCCCGGTGCAGCTTCCTCAAGGATCTGGAAGGCGGCACGCCCGCGCCATCGCATGTGCGGACGATCGGCCGGCTCGGCTACGCCGCCCGCGCGGTCGTGTTCGTCATCACCGGCTGGTTCTTCGTCATGGCGGCATGGACCAGCAACGCCGCCCGCGCCGGCGGCATGGGCGGCGCACTCCGCGAACTGCAATCGCATCAGCAGGGACCGGTCCTGCTGGGCATCGTCGCGGTCGGCCTCACCTGCTTCGGCCTCTACAGTCTGGTCGAGGCCCGCTATCGCCGAGTCCGCGTGGTCACGGCCTGACCGCACCGATCGTCACGCGGCTCAGTCCAGCCGCGTGACCCGCACTTCCTGAAAATTCAGTTGCGCGCTGCCGAACACCGTCATGAAGGCGATGTCGGTCGCGTCGCGCCCCACCGCCGTCCGCACCATGCCCTCCGTCGCCGCCAGCTTCGTCGCGTCCACCAGATGCCACGCATCATCCAGCCACACCTCGACCACGGCATGGAAATCCGGCGGCTCCAGCCCCCAGGCATAAGCGGAGACCATCCGCGCCGGGATCCCGTCCGCCCGCGCGAGGCTCGCCATCAGATGCGCGAAATCGCGGCACACCCCCGCGCGGTGGACGAAGCAGTCGACGGCCGTGGTCGATCCGTCGCTGGATCCCATCACATAATCGACATGGGCATGCACCCAGTCGGCCATCGCGATCACCTTGTCGCCGCCGTCCAGATGCCCGAATTCGCGGTGGACGAACCCCGAAAACTTGTCGGCCTCGCAATAGCGGCTGGGCCAAAGGAAAGGCAGCACATCGCCCGGCAGATCGCGGGTCGGCACGCGCGACAGCCCCGCCAGACGCGACGCCGGACGCTCCACCTCGAAAACACCATGATAATTGGCGAGCAACCGCCCGCCCAGCCCGCGCATCAGCGTGCGGCGGCCAACGCCGTCCTCACCGGGCACGGTGCGCAGCGGCCCCGCCCCCTGCACGATCAACCCGTCCTCGATCAGCCGCTGGTCCGATGTCGGCGCCGCCTCGATCGCGAGCAGCACGTCGTAAGGCTCCGGCAACTGATAATCCAACGTCGCATCGATCCGGAGCCGCATCGCGCCTGTTTCCCCCTGGTGGTGAGTCGTGCCGCAACGGGCCGTTTGGCACGTCGTTCCGTCACGCCCCACCCCTAGCGGGACTTCACACGATCACAAGCAGGACATCGACGCCAGTTGGCCCTCTGCGGGACGTGGCGTCGTGTTACCGAAGTAAATACCCCGGATCAGTCGCGCCGCTTGAACGGATCGACGATCCCGCCCGGCAACAAATTGCCCGCCGGCACCGCGCCTTCGGGGGCGTTGGCGGCGGCTTCGCGCTGCGCCCGCAATTCCTCGATCAATGCGCTGCGGTCGCCGTCCAGACGCGTGTCGGTCGGCGTCTCGATCCCTGCCGCCTTCGCAGCCTTCGCCACCAGCGCGTCCAGTTCGCGCTGCGAACACAGGCCCAGCGTCACGGGATCCTTCGGCGTGATGTTCGCGATATTCCAGTGGCTACGGTCGCGGATCTTGGAAATCGTGTCGCGCGTCGTGCCGATCAGCTTGCCGATCTGCCCGTCGGACACTTCCGGATGGTTGCGGATGATCCAGGCGATGCCGTCCGGCTTGTCCTGCCGCTTTGAAACCGGCGTGTAGCGCGGCCCCTTCGTGCGGCGGACCTGCTCCGGCCCCTTCAGCATGACGAGGCGATAATTGGGGTCGGCCTGCCCCTTGTCGATTTCGGCCTGGCTCAGCTCGCCCGCACGGATCGGATCGCGGCCGGTCAGCTTGGTCGCCGCCATGTCATCGGCGATCGCCTGCACTTCCAGGATATGCAGTCCGCAAAAGGCCGCAATCTGTTCGAAGCTGAGCGCGCTGTTGTCGACCAGCCATGACGCGGTCGCATGGGGCATGAGGGGCTGGGACATCGGAAACTCCGGATAAAGAAAGGGCCGCCCCCCTCATGGGGAGCGGCCTGCACATGCTCCAGATGTAATCCCCCCCGCGCACAAGGGCAAGCCGCGATCGCGCGACGCTCAGGTCTTATCGCAACAACCGCGCCGCTGTGCCCCGGCGCAGGCCGGGGCCTTGATGCAAACCCCTCGCCAAGGCCCCGTCACGGCCTCACTTCTCCGCGGATGGCTCGGTCACCGTCACCGCGACCGCCGCCGGCACATTCCCCACCGCCCGGTCGACGAAATTTGTGATCGTCCGCCACACATGCGTCTGCGCGCCCTCGCCCGCCACACCGTGCGTCTTGCCCGGATAGACCATCATCTCGAACGGCAGCTTCGCCTCCTGCAACTTCGCATAGAAAGCGGTCGAATGTTCGAACACGACATTATCGTCCGCCATGCCGTGCAGCATCAGCAACGGATCACGGATCTGCGTGGCATAGGGCAGCGCATCCGATGCCGCATAGGGTTTCGCATCGGTCGCGGGGTTGCCCAGATAGCGCTCGGTATAATGGGTGTCGTAAAGCTGCCAGCGCGTGACCGGCGCGCCGCTCACCCCGCCCGCAAACACGCCCGGTGCCTTTTCCAGCAGCTTCAGCGCCATATAGCCGCCATAGGACCAGCCATTGACCACGATCTTCTTCGGATCGACGAAGTCCTGTGATTTCAGCCAGGCGACGCCCGTCAACTGATCCTCGATCTCGACCGTGCCCATCGCCTTGTAGATCTGGTTCTCGAACGCGGCGCCGCGATCGGGCGTGCCGCGTCCATCGACCGAAAACACCACCCACCCGCGATCGACCAGATATTGCTGGATCGCCGGCCCCCAGCTCCGCGTCACCTGCCGCCCCGCGCCCGGCCCGCCATAAACCTGCACGAACACCGGATATTGCTTCCCCGGCTCCCGCGGCGGCGACAGCATCTTATAGTGCAGTTCGCTGCCGTCCTTCGCCTTCAGCGTCCCGAACACCGGCACCGCATGGCTGGCGACATAGGGCGCATAGGGATGCGCGGCATCGATCCGGTTCTCCTCGATCCACGCCACCCGCGTACCCGTGGTGTCCGCCAGATAGACTTGCGGCGGCTGTTGCGGGTTGGATCGGAACACCAGCGCACGGCTCGCGCTGCGATCCATCGTCGCGCCGTTGAACCAGCCCGCTTCCGTCAGTTGCACCGGCGTCTTCGGCTTTTCCAGATCGACCGAATAAAGCTGCTGTTCGATCGGGCTGTCGCGATTGGCGAGGAAATAGACCTTGCCCGCCGTCTCGTCGACGCCGACCACATCCTTCACCGCCCAGTCGCCACGCGTCAGCGTCGACCATTTGCCGAGCCGATAGAGGTAAAGATGATTATAGCCGCTTCGCTCCGACGCCCAAAGCAAGGTGCCGTCCGACAGCGACCGCAAACTATTGTTCAGGTTGATCCACGTCTTGGCGGTTTCCGTGAACAGCAGCTTGGACTTGCCGGTATCCGGATTCACTTCCAGCAGGTCCAGCTTATGCTGGTCGCGGCTCTCGCGCTGCACATAAAGCGATCCGCCATCCTTGGACCAATCGACCCGCGCCAGATAAAAATCCGGATCATTGCCCAGATCCACCTTCACCCGCCCGGTCCCGTCCGGGGCCATGATGTAAAGCTGCACGTCCGCATTGGGCGTGCCGGCGGCCGGATAGCGCTGCTGGAACAATTTCGTCCCCTCCGCGCCGATCGCCGCCCGCGTGACGACCTGCACCTTGCTCTCATCGACCCGCGCCACCGCGATCCGCGCGTCGTTCGGTGCCCACCAATGGCCCGTGCTGCGGTCCATTTCCTCCTGCGCGACGAATTCGGCCGATCCCCAGCTCACGGTCCCGCCGCCCCCGCTGGTCAGCCGCCGCTCCACGCCCGATCCGGTGTCGAACACATAGAGATCCCGATCGCGGACGAAGCTGACATAGCGTCCGCCGGTCGACACCTCGGCATCCACTTCGGACGTCGGCGTCGCCGTCAGCCGGCGCACGCTGCCGTCCAGCCCCGCCAGATACAGGTCGCCATCGATCGGCACCAGAATGGACTTGCCGTTCGGCGCCCAGTCGTAATTCACGATCCCCTTGGTGCCGCCCACCCGCGCCCGCTCGCGCCGCATCTTCTCCGCTTCGGACACTTCCGCGCCGCTGCCGACCTTCTGGCTGTCCACCAGCATCCGCGCCGCCCCCGTGGTCGTATCCACCGCCCACAGATCGAACCGGTCGCGATCGTCGGCGCGGTTGCGCAGCAACGTCGCCATCGTCCCGTCGGGCGACAATTTCGGGCTGCGCGGCACCGCGCCGTTCAGCGACGGGCTGGCGAACACCCGCTCCAGCGTCAGCGCCTGCGGCGCCACCTGGGCCGATGCCACGGACGACAGCAAGGCGGCAGCAAGGACGGGGATGCGAAACGACATTGCGGTCTCCGGCAGGGACAGGATCGCCCTCGTTAGCCGCTGCCGCCCCCCGCCGTCGAGCCTTCCGCGTACCCGTGTCACCGCAGCACGATCGCGTCGGTCAACATTTGACAGAATCATCGCTTGTGGCCGGTCGGTTGAGGATCGCAAGACATAAGGCTCTGGGTCGGAATAAATCGCTGACCGGATCGCGTCGCGCGGGCGTGCGCGGGGAGCGATCCGTTATGCTTTAAACCCTTGCATCCCATATCCTGCCCCGCCATGAGGCGGGGCATTCAAAACGTAGCGATATGGCCGCATGATATCGCCTCGGCCAGGTCAGCATATTCGGGGGCTGAAGCATGAATGGTATCGACCAACGACAACCCCAGATCGCCGTCATCCTTCCCTGCTATAACGAAGAAGCCGCAATCGCCGGGACCGTATCCGCATTCCGGACCGCCCTGCCGAACGCGACCATTTACGTTTACGACAATAATAGCTCGGACGGCACGGTCGCCGTCGCCCGCGCCGCCGGCGCGGTGGTGCGCACCGAACGGATGCAGGGCAAGGGCAATGTCGTCCGCCGCATGTTCGCGGACATCGAAGCGGACGTCTATGTAATGGCCGACGGCGATGCCACCTATGACGCATCCGCCGCGCCTCGGATGGTCGAGGAATTGTGGACGCAGCAACTCGACATGGTCGTCGGTGCGCGCCAGTCGGAAGTGCAGGCCGCCTATCGCCGCGGTCATCGGCTCGGCAATGCAATGCTGACCGGGATGCTGGCGCAGTTGTTCGGCCGTTCCTTCAGCGACATCCTGTCCGGCTACCGCGTATTTTCGCGACGGTTCGTCAAGAGCTTCCCGGTGCTCTCCGCAGGCTTTGAGATCGAAACCGAGATCAGCGTCCATGCACTCGAACTGCGGATGCCGGTGAGCGAAGTGATGACGGTCTATGGCGCGCGGCCCGAGGGTTCCGTCTCCAAGCTGTCCACCTATCGCGACGGCTGGCGGATTCTCATGACGATCACGACGCTGTTCCGGTTCGAACGGCCGATGCTGTTCTTCGGCGCGGTCGGCGGACTGCTGCTGCTGCTGGCGCTGATCCTGGCGATACCGTTGTTCATCACCTATGGGCAGACCGGGCTGGTGCCACGCTTCCCGACGGCCTTGCTGACGATGGGCCTGACTATTCTCGCCGTCCTCAGCGGTTTTTGCGGGCTGATCCTCGATACGGTCGTGCGCGGGCGGCGTGAGGTGCGGCGTCTGGCCTATCTCGGTTTCCCGGCGCCGGCGGGTCAGGCCTGAGCGACGCCGCGCGCAGCGATCACTCTTCCGGGGCGGCATGAGAAGCCCCGCCTGATGACTCCGTCCAGAGGGGACCGCGGATGACGCACGATCACAGCATTCCGTTGCAGCAACCGGGTGCGGGCCGCAGGACGATCATCGGTCTCACCGCCTTCGCGATCTTCATGGCGGTCGTCGATGTCGCACTCCTGCACGGTGCAGGCTGGGGCGTGATCTTCTGGGGGCGCGATCGGCCGCGGCTTTTGACGATCGTCTTCACCCTCTTGATGCTGGTCGCGTTCGCTATGTTGCAGCGTGGCATCCTGTTGCGGCGCTCGGATCAGGCGGCGACACGCTGGCTGGCCGGCGGCGCGGCGCTGTTCGTCCTGACGTCGCTCGTGACGGCGTTCGGCATCCTGCAGACCTTCGCGAATTCCGGCGATGAATATGCCTATTGGTTCGGCGCGGAAACCTATCTTAACGGCCATTTATGGAATGCGTCGCCGCCGCTGGGCCAGGCAATGGCCAGCAATTATACCTGGGTCGCCGGCGCAAAATGGGCCGGACAATATCCGCCGGGCTGGCCCGGGTTGATGGCGGCGTTCGGGGCGGTCGGCCTGTCGCCCTGGATCGTGGGAACGCTGCTGGCGGCCGGGACGATGTTCGGCTTGCACGCGCTCATCCGTCGCGAGGCGGGCGTGCACGCTGCAACGCTGGGGGCGCTGGCCTTCGCCGCCGCGCCCTTCACGGTCTTCACCGCGGCCTCGCTGCATTCCCACACCATGGCCGCCGTGCTGACGGTGGCAGCCTTGCTCGCCTTTGCACGGAGCAGCGATTCCCGTTCGGCAGGCTGTACTTTGCTGACGGGTGCGCTGATCGGCCTGCTGGGTATTACGCGATCGGTCACGGCCGTGGCGGTACTGATTCCGATGCTGGTTGCGCTGGCGGCCCGTCGGGATTTCAGGACGACGGTACTGATCGGGATTGGCGGGATCCCCTTCGCGGCGCTGCTGCTCTGGTATCAGGGGTCGATCACGGGTGACCCGCTGAAGCCGGTCTACTGGCTGGCCGGTCGTAATGTCGATCATCTCTATTTCGATCTGCCGTCGATCAAGCTGGGCCTGATCCAGACCGTCAATCGCTCCGCCGGCCTCTTCCTGTGGGCATCGCCTGTCCTGCCCCTGCTCTGGGTTGTCGCGATCGTCCGCAAGGTCCGGATGCGGACGCTGGGCGCCGCCGATTTCGTGTTCCCGATCGGCGTACTGATTTTCGCATTCTACCCGCTCCACGCCGGCAACAGCTATGGACCGCGTTATTATTTCGATTTTTGGCCACTGCTGGTCTTTACGGTCGCTTCGGCCTTGAAAGATCTCGACCCGGTCAAGCGGCGGCTGGGCGAAGCGTTGCTCGCATTGTCGATTCTCTACGGGATCATGGTCTGGCCATTAATCGCCTATGACTTTCACCGCATCACCTTCGAGCGACGCGACCTGTACCTTCAGGTCGAGAAAGCCGGGCTGTCCAACGCCGCGGTCTGCATTCGCAGCGGGGCCGGGCCGACGCTTGAGATCATCGTTAGCGACTTGGCCAGGAACGGCGTGCACGCAAATGGCGAAGTCCTGTATGTACGATGCGACATGGTGACCTTGCCGGAATTGACGGCGGCATTCCCCGGCCGAACGATCTGGTATTATGACCGGACCCCGACGGCGGCGCAGGGGCAGCTCACCCGCATCCGATAAAACCGGCATCCGCGGAATGGATTCCAATCCCGTCCCGCCTCCCTGAAGACGTAGAATGCCGTCTTATTCGCACATGTCGTGGCGATCGCCACACCGTCCGTGACAGGGCAAGGCGGAACGACCACATTCGACTACACGCTGACACTGAGCCGGAATGGCCGCATCGTTGCCCCGCTTACAGCTATGCGACAGCTGGTAGCGGCGCGAATCTGACAGGTGCTGCGGGGGTTTCCGCAGGGCGTTTCCGACAGGTGGCGGCAACTTCGCGCCAGGGGAAACCAGCAGACGATCATGCTGCTGGCCGCCGGCGATACGTTGGCCGGGCCAAACGACAGCTTCACGGTGTCCGCGACGCTTGCAGGTTTGGACACCGCGACCATCACTGGCATCATCACCAACGAAGTTCCGCGCCCCCTCTTTCCGACGCGCGAGAAATTAGACACCGGAGTTGATAGGCTCGCCACATCAAGAATCCGGAACCAGTGCCGATCTGGCTCTACCTTGTTCGATCCATTATCTCATGGCATTTCAGTGAGTTCCTATCAAATCATTCAACGTCATCATACGGTCTTTCATCTGCTATATATTTTGCATCCTCAGATAGACGCATCCTAAATGGGGGAAAGTACCATGATCTTGAAACTTACAGCATTCTTGTTCGTCACCAGTGCTACCGCAGCAGTGTCACAGACTACGCCAGTTGCGGACATTGTGAAGACGCCCCCCAGTTGGTCGGATGAGTTCACGATCGGGCTGAACCCGAACGATTGGGATCGTGGGCTATCTCCTTGGCCGAACACGATTAACAATCGAATTCTTTGGAGCAACGGAGAGCGCCAGATCTACGTCGACACGCCCTATCTCGGCATCGACACCCTCGGAACGCACGGGCAATATAATACTGGTGGTACGGCGATTTTCATGGCCTCGCGCATGAATGCCGCAACCAAGAGTCGGGTCAACGCGAAGGTGGCCGCGGAAAATCCGCCTGCCATTACTGTTGCCGCGATTAACAAGGCCGATTGGGTCAGCGCCGTACTGAAAGGCAGCGCGAACCGCGGCAGCACGTTCCAATATGGCTACATCGAGGCCTCGATCCGGTGGCAGCCAACGGCTGAATCCTGGCCGGCATTCTGGTTACTGCCAGCAAAGTGGGCCGGCGCACCTGAAATCGATATCGTTGAGATGAGAATCGAAAACGGCGTGCCGATGGCGGTTATGGGCATTCACAGCACGCAGGCTGGATGGGGCAACAAGGGTTGCCGCGTTCCCATCCCGAACAAGGGCTACGGATATCACCGCTACGGCTTTCACTGGAATGCTACCTCAACGAAGGCTACATTTTATCTCGACGGCCGAGTCTCATGCGTCCTCGACGCTCCTAACGATCTGAACAGAGCGTTCTATCCGATTTTGAACCTTGCAATGGGCGGATGGGCTGCGGCACCGACTGCGGCGACGGTGGATCCGCAAGTCATGCAAGTCGACTATATCCGCCTCTGGAAAAATTACTGAAGAATGGCCCGCGCTGGCTATTTTCGCGGCAGGCGCGGGCAGACGATGCCCACGCCAAGGTGATTGGCCGAGTCCGGAATTCGCGTATCTGCGCCCCCCCCGGGACAGTTTATGGAATCATGCCGCGTGCGAGACTTTCGATTTCGATTTCGGCACGAAGTTCGGCAGGAAGGTCTTCCAACGAGCGTATCTGGCTGATTTCGATGGACGCTGTCGCCCGGATGATAGGGCAAAGGCCCACAATGGCGGATGACGGTATTTCGACCACTGACACCGCGTCGCGCATTCCGGCAAGTGGTCGACCCGCTTGGCCTGCGCGGACACAACTGGGCCGACGGCGCGGTTCCAACCGGTAGGCTGGTTGTCGTGAAGGGGTTGAGCGGTGCGCCATCGTACATCCAGCCACAATCAGCCAGTCAGATTGCATCTCCAATGCGTGCGCCGTCCTGCGATCACCGCTAGAATGGAACTGAGTCACGCTGAATCGCCGGATTTCCTTGAGAGTGATTTTCTGATTCAAGGTGCTGGCTGGGCAGGAGGCCGGCATGGATGGGCAAGCCTTACTCGATGGATCTTCGCGATCGTGTAGTAGCGGCGATGGCGACGGGGCGCAGTTGCCGTGACGTAGCGGCGGGGTTCGATGTTGCGCCGGGCACGGCGGGCAACTGGTATCGTCGTCACCAGCAGACGCAGGGCCATGCGCCGCTGCCGATGGGCGGGGACCGTCGCTCGAAGCTGACGGAACAGGCCGTCTGGATCAGCGAGCGCCTGGCACAGACATCCGGACTGACGCTGGGCGAAGTCCGTGACGAACTGGCCGGACGCGGCATCACGGTCAGTTACGCCAGCGTATGGCGAATGGTCAGGCGGCTTGGGCTGCGACACAAAAAAAGGACGATCTTTGCGACTGAGCAGGACCGGGTGGATGTCGCCATCGCCCGCGACATCTGGCGCACGGCACAGGCCCACCTCGACTTCAACCGCCTCGTGTTCGTCGATGAGACGGGCACGACCACCAGCATGACCCGGTTGCGCGGCTGGGGGCCGAAGGGCAAGCCGCTGCTCGGCAAGGCTCCGCATGG